>Ga0187869_10001282_pt1 | contig 23127 bp, 17 predicted proteins | sample June2016WEW_13_1_2_FD_132972 | JGI IMG/M metagenome (GOLD analysis project Ga0187869, IMG submission 132972) | Peatland microbial communities from SPRUCE experiment site at the Marcell Experimental Forest, Minnesota, USA - June2016WEW_13_100 | ecosystem: Environmental > Terrestrial > Soil >...
CCCCGGGGAACGAACTTTTCGCGCCGGAAGGCCATGCAGCCGTTGCCGCCGTCCCCGGCCTTGACGCGAATTTTGGCTTCATCAATAAACATCTTCCAGCTCCCAGTGTAGCGGAAGCGGAAGAGGCCTGAATGCACGCGCGTACCGGGTGACGGGAGGGTTGCCTCAGGCGGTCAGCTTGCGATTGCGATCGACTGGATGCGGTCGAGCGCCATGATCGCGCTGGAGATGGCCTGCGCCGCCTTGCGGAAGCTGCTGCCCGGAGCCAGCGCCTGCCCTGCGGTTTCGTAGTCCCCATGGTTGATGGCGAAGGCGATCTGGGTCATCACGCGATGGAACTCCTCGTGCCGGGCGACCAGGTCGCGGTACTGCGGCGTATCGCGGACGTTCAATGTGTGTCGCGAAACAATCCATTTGCCGATGGAACACTCCTCCAGATGCTGGATGGCGCGGGTAGCGCCGGGGCTGAGCGGCTCACGCCTTGTGACAGCCAACTGTAGCGTGATCCGCCAGCGCATGTGGTGGGCAATGGCGTCTTTGGCGGTCACGATGGGAACATCCACGGGACTCTTTGCGGTCATTTCAAACCTGGGAACCCAGAATTGACAACAAGCTGTCTCCCTGCATTATCGGAGTCTGGCGCGGAAAGATGAGTTGTTCGGGAGGTTCTGAATGCGCGCGCGTGCCGGGCGGCGGGGATAAATGGGGCAGGCGATCAGCAGGCGATTGCGATCGGCTGGATGCGGTCCAGCGCCGTGATCGCGTTGGCCATGGCCTGCGACGCCCTGCGGAAACTGCTGTTCGGATCGAGCGCGCGCCTCGCGGCACTGTACTTCCGGTTGTTGATCATGGAGGCGATCTGGGCCACCTCGCGATGGAACTCCTCGTGCCCGGCGACCAGGTCGCGGTACTCCGGTGTGTTGCGCAGGCCCGTGGTGTGTTGCGAGACAAGCCATCTGCCGATGGGACACTCCTCCGAATGCTCGATGGTGTGGATGGCGCTGGGGCTGAGCGGCTCATTCAGCGCGATGGCCAACTGCAGCGTGATCTTCCACTGCATGTGGCGCGCGATGGCGTCCTTGGCGGTCACGATGGGGTCGTCCGCAAGATGGTTAGTGTTCATATCAAGCCTGGGAACGCAGTATTCGCTTCAGCATTCCAGATTGCATTATCGGAGTTCGGCGCGGAAAGATGAGCCTATTGGAGGGAAATCGAAGCAAATTCACCGACAATATAGGAAACCCTTCCGCGCACTCAAAGTTGCGCATCTCTCCGGTTGGAATATGGGGAAGGCGAATTGCTCGCGCCGTTTTTCACCCGGAATACAGCCTCCATGAAACCCTTGCCGAGTTGCGAACAGGAGAGATGCTCTAAGATGGAGTGCATGAAATATCTGATTGCATTGCTGGCACTGGCGGGCATCGTGGTCAGCTCGATCGCGCTGCACGTCCACCTGATGGATCCCAACGCCGCTCCACCCTGCGCCGTCTCCGAGCACTGGGACTGCGGCGCCGTGGGCCACAGCCGCTTCTCGTGGTTCCCGCCCATGACGACCGACGAGACCGACGGCACTGTGCCGCCCAGCAAGCTGCACGTTCCGGTGGCGGCCCTCGGCATCGCGGCATACACCCTGATCGCGATCCTGGCGCTGATGGGTAGGCTTTGGCTGGTCTTCGAGCTGGCCCAGGTGGGCTTCTTCTTCGCCGCGTTCCTCAGCTACATCGAGGCCTACATCCTGCAGCTTTGGTGCATCTACTGCGTCTGGTCGCAGGGAATCATCGCAGCCATCTTTCTGCTCAGCGTGGTGGCCCTTCTGCTGGAGCGGCGGAAGCGGCGCGCGGCCACGACCGGTGCGGCGGCATTTGCGCCCGTAGAATAGAAGCATGGGAATCAGCCGCAAAGAGGCCCTGAACTGCCTTCGCAGCGACGACCTGATCGGCGTTGGCATGGAGGCCGACACCGTGCGCCGCCGCCTGCATCCCGAGGGCGTGGTCAGCTACGCCATCGAATGCTCAATCGACTGCGCGACGGTGATGGGCGGCGGCACAGTCGAGGGGAATCAGTCGGCCAACGCTTCGCTGGACGGCCTCTGTGATGCGATTCGCGAGACCATCGATCTGGGCAGCACTGGCGTGCGCCTGGCAGGCAGTCTCGGCTCCAATTTCAAGGACAGCAGTATCGAGTGGCTCGAGGGACTCTTGCGCGGCATCCGCCAGCGCTTCCCTTCGCTATGGATTGAGGGCCTTTCGCCGGCGGAGATTGTGGCGCTATCCGGAGGCAGCGGGCTGGACCTGCGCCAGATGATCGCACGCCTGCGCGACGCGGGGCTGGATTCAATTGCCAGCGACGACGCGGCCAGCCTTGACGCAGCCGTCAGCCTCGTGAATCGCATCGCGCGGCCAACATGCACTCTCGCCCAGTGGCTTGCGGTGCATCGCGCGGCACACAGCCTTGGAATGCGTACCGTGGCGACGATGCACTTCGACGCTGGCGAGGCTGGCGCGGGTGAGTCTGTGGATCAGCCCGTCGATTTTCTGGAGGCGGTGCATCAGTTGCAAGAGGAGACGGGCGGCTTCACGGCCTTCATTCCGCGCAGCCTTCCATCGCGCAACGCGGCCGGCCTCTGGGACGAACCCACGGCGGTCGAGCAACTGAAGACGCTGGCGACAGCTCGCGTCTTCCTCGACAACATCCAGAACATCCAACTGAACGGAGCAACGCAGGGCCTGAAAGTGCTGCAGACAGGACTCCGCTTCGGAGCCAACGACGCCGGCTCGATCATGCCGTTGGGTATCGGCGCAAAGCCTGTGGGCGGCGCAATCTCTGGCAATGGCTTGATGTCCGACAACGGCGCAAATGTTGGTGGAGGGAAGAATGCAGCTGCCACAAACCACCCCAGCGAAGAAGACCTCCGCCGCATCATCCGCGATGCCGGCTTCCAGCCCGCGCAACGAGATGCGGCCTACCGCATGATGTTTCTGAATTAGCCATGTCAACCTAGACGAGCTTCCGTCCGTCCAAAATCTGCATCATCAACCCAACGGATTATCTCGCTCTGCACCAGGATCGTCTCCCGGATTAGCCGCTTCGCGTAGAATCGTCTCGGACGGAAACCTGTCCGTGGAGTCCTGTTCTGCTCTCTCTTCTCAACCACCTGCACGCTCCGCCGGCCCTCTTTCTGGCCTCGAAGGGCCTTGGCCACTACCTGCACACCCACTACGGCGACCACACCTTCCGCGGCCTCTACCGCTGGAACGCATTCGACACCTCGATCCTGATTCCCTACTTCATCGTCATGGTGATTCTGGCGTTTTACGGCATCCATCGCTACCAGCTGGTGTGGCTCTACTACCACAACAAGAAGAAGAAGGCGTTGTGGGACCAGCCGGACGGCCGCTTTGCCGCGGGCGAACTGCCGTTTGTCACCGTGCAGTTGCCCATCTTCAACGAGCAGTTCGTCATCGACCGGCTGATCGATGCGGTCTGCCGGCTGGACTATCCGCGCGACCGTTTCGAGATTCAACTGCTCGACGACTCCACCGACGAGACGGTCCAGGTGGCCGCGGAGATCGTCGCGCGCTACGCCAGCGGCACTGCGGGACTGGCGCCGCAGCCCATCGTGCATCTGCATCGTACCAACCGCCATGGATACAAGGCGGGCGCGCTGGACGAGGGCCTGAAGGTCGCGCGCGGCGAGCTGATCGCCATCTTCGACGCCGACTTTGTGCCATCGCCGGACTGGCTGAGGAAGGTCGTCGACCACTTCGCCGAGCCGGGCATCGGCATGGTGCAGACCCGCTGGACGCACATCAATCGCAACTACAGCTTCATGACCCAGGTGGAGGCGATCCTGCTGGACGGCCACTTTGTGCTGGAGCACGGCGGCCGCTCACGCTCCGGCGTCTTCTTCAACTTCAACGGCACGGCGGGCGTCTGGCGGCGCGTGGCCATCAGTGACGGCGGCGGATGGCAGCACGACACCCTCACCGAAGACACCGACCTCAGCTATCGCGTGCAGATGGCCGGCTGGAAGTTTAAATACCTGCAGGACGTGGAGTGCCCGGCCGAGCTGCCCATCGAGATGACCGCCTTCAAGACCCAGCAGGCGCGCTGGGCCAAGGGCCTCATCCAGACCGGCAAGAAGATCCTGCCCCGCGTGATGAAGAGCGACGCGCCGTTCCACACCAAGATCGAAGCCTGGTATCACCTGACGGCCAACATCAGCTATCCGCTGATGATTGTGCTCTCGGTGCTGCTGATGCCGGCCATGATCATCCGCAGTTGGCAGGGCTATGTGCAGATGCTGCTCATCGATTTCCCGCTCTTCATCGCCAGCACCATGTCGGTGTCGACGTTTTATCTGGTCAGCCAGAAGGAGCTGTTCCCCAAGACCTGGCACAAGACGTTCCTCTATGTCCCGTTCCTGATGGCGCTGGGCATTGGCCTTACCATCACCAACACCAGGGCGGTAATGGAGGCGCTCTTCGGCTATAAGACGCCGTTCGCGCGCACGCCCAAGTATCGCGTGAAGAAGAAGGGCGAGGCCAGCCAGGCCAAGGTCTACCGCAAGCGGCTGGGCATTGTGCCGTGGATCGAGTTGCTGCTCGGGACCTACTTCGCGTGGACGGTGTGGTACGCCATGACCACGGAGAACTACTTCACCGTGCCGTTCCTGCTGCTGTTTGTGCTGGGCTACTGGTATACCGGGCTGCTCAGCCTGTTTCAGGGGCTCTTCGAGCGCGCCGGCAAGGAGACCAGCGGCTCGCCCGAGATGCACGAGAAGCCGTATCCAATGGGGATCTAGCTCTTCCCAATGCAGCGAAGCCCGGCTGGTTGGCCGGGCCTCGCGGATTTGCTGTAAGCTGCGGACGGCTTAGAAGCGCAGCCCGAACTTCACCGGAATATACGTGGTGCGGTTGCTGTTCGCCGGGTAAAAGTTGGTTGCCGATAATGGAGATGTTGCGACGTTGGCGGAAGTGACTCCAGTGCGCTGCGAGTTGGGCATGAAGACGTAGCGCGCTTCCATATAGAAACGCTCGTTGGAGAACTTGGAGAACTTGTAGGTGAGACCGAAGCCGCCACTCACCCCGACTGCGTTGCTGGTGTAGTGGTCGAAGGTCGCATTTTGCTCGATCTCCTCGCAATAGTAATAGCAATACTCGCCGAGTGTGGGCGTGGTGAAGTTGGTGACCTTGTGATAGAACCCGCCGCCGAGCACCGCATAGGCGCCCAGCGAACCATCGGTCGGTAGAGTGAAGGTTGGATTGAGGGTAAACGACCAGACGTGATTGTTGCCATCAATTGGAGCAGCGCTGCCGGTAGGGGCCGGGCCCTCCGGGGAGCACTCGGCTGCATTAAACTCGGCCACTGTGCAGTAGTTGTAAATGTACGCCTGGTTGGCGATCGTGACACCCTGCAGGCCAAAGTGGTCGTAGTCGAACTGCAGCAGCAGGCCGTAGAGCTTGTTGAAGTTTCGTCCGCCGCCGAACTGGAAGCCATAGCTGGGTGTCTCGTACTTGTGGGTGTTGCCGATCGGATCGGACAAGCCCATTCCGGCCAGGAAGGTGTACTTGGGCGAGCCGTCAGCGTTGCTGTTGCCGCTGGCGTAGCTGGGCCGCCCGTAGCGGCGGCGCGGCGGAGGCTGCGAGCTGCCCAGCAGATCGAAGCGCGCGTCGGAATCGGCAGCATCGAAAGAAGACGAGCTGCTGCTGGAGCTGGTGGACGCCAATGCGAGGTCTGCCGGAGCGGATTCACCACCCCAGCGAGCAAGCTCGCCGGGGACCCCGGATTCGGCAGCCAGAAGAGTCGGCGCCTTCACGGTCGATGCGGCGGAAGGCGTCTGCTGGGCCTGCACAAGCAAGGCCGTTCCAGCCATCAGGAAGCTGAACGCCGCAACGCGGCACGCAATACCGAAGTGACTACGGTGGATGTTCATTGTTTTAATGACTCCCTTTTTGAGTGCAAAGTCCTTCGGGGTTTCTAACCCGAATCGCCTGAGTTTGTTGTGCCGGTCCCGGATGTGCCGGTCCCAGAACATTTTGTTGGTTGTTCCGGTCTCTCCCCGGCCCAACTTAATCTTCTCATTGCTGCATAAGACGCGCTATTGCGTCATTTGGATCGCTTTAAATCGTCGATTCCTTAGTGGATGTCGAACTGCTCCGGGTGCAGTGCGGGGTCGCTCTTCACCAGGATCGTCTTGCCGGCCATCTCCTCCATCTCCAGCAGCCACTTCGCGCCCGACGCCTTGAGCTGTTTGACCACCTCCGGGTGGACGCGCAGCATGATGTCGCCGCGTTCCAGCGTCTTGTGCATCTTGCGCATCTCGATGTAGATGTCATTGCATACGGTGATGGGCGACTTGACCATTCCCGTGCCCTCGCAGATGGCGCAGGTGGTCGAAAGCGTCCTCTCCAGCGACTGCTTCACCCGCTTGCGCGTGATCGCAACCAGCCCGAAATCGTTGAACTGCAATACTTTCGACGGCGCGCGGTCGAGCTTCAACTCGTCCTCCAGCGCGGCCATCACGCGGTTGCGGTTCTTGCGCTCGTCCATGTCAATGAAGTCGATAATGATGATTCCGCCCAGGTCGCGCAGCCGGATCTGGCGCACGATCTCCGGGATGGCGTCCAGGTTGGTCTTGACGATGGTGTCTTCCAGCCGCGCCGTCTTGCCCACGTACTTGCCGGTGTTGATGTCGATGGCCACCAACGCCTCGGTCTGGTTGATCACAATCGACCCACCCGACTTCAGCCACACCTTCGAGCGCAGCGCCTTGTTGATCTCCTCCGTAATGCCAAACTGTTCGAACAGCGGCGTGTCCTTCAGATACAGCTTGACGCGCCGGATCAGCGACGGCTGGAAGCGCTGCAGAAAGCGCAGCACGCGCTCGTACTCGTTCTCGCTGTCCACCCAGATGGCGGAGAAGTTGTCCGTCACCTGGTCGCGCAGGATGCGCTCGATCAGGTTCAGGTCGTGGTAGATCAGCGCCGGCGACTTGGACGACTCCGACCGTGCCTTGATGTCCGCCCACAGGTTCAGCAGGAAGCGCAGGTCGCTGCGCAGCTCCTCCTCGCTGGCCCCCTCGGCGGCGGTGCGCACAATGAATCCGCCGCTGGCGTCTCCCTTCTCACTCAGCAAAATCTCCTTGAGCCGGCGCCGTTCGCTGTCCGACTCGATCTTGCGCGAGACGCCGGTGTGGTTCACCGTCGGCATGAAGACCAGGAAGCGGCCGGGAAGCGCGATGTGGCTGGTGATGCGCGCGCCCTTCTTGGCGATGGGCTCCTTGGCGATCTGCACCAGAATCTCCTGCCCCGGCTTCAGCAGGTCGCTGATGGCGGGCAGGTTGGTGGACTGCATGGAGGAGCGTCCTCGACCGTTGTGTCCAAATCGCCCGATGCGTTCACCGCCGGTGCTGCGTGGGCGGTCGCCGCGGTCTCCGCGCCCACGCCGTCCATCGCGCCGTCCGTCGCGTCGTCCTGGGCGGCGTTCTGAATCGCGTCCGCGCTCATGGCGAGGTGCGGCGGCGCCATTCTGCTCAACCGTGCGGTTCGCCTCTGTGCCCTGGCCGAATTGTGCCTCGTCCAACTCGTCATCGGCGGCGTTGCCGGTGCGCGCTGCCTGCTCGTCCAGTTCGTCCGTCTGCGCTGAGTCGTCGCGCTCTCCCTGCTCCTGGCCTTCTTCGTCGTCTTCCTCTTCCTCGTCTTCTTCGTCGAGGTCCTCCTCGTCGAGGTCGTCTTCCTCAAAGTCTTCGTCGTCTTCCAGGTCGTCCTCGTCTTCCACCTCGGGCGTGGCGCGGGTGATCTGGTCAATGGACATCTCGCGCAGCATGGTGCCCAGATCGGTTGCTCCCTCTACCGTCTCTTCGTCCAGGTCTTCGATCTCCTCGATTGAACTGGCGTGGATGCTCGGAACCGGGGAATCCTCCACGTCGAGGAACTCCTCGCTGAGCTGACCGGAACCCGGTGCGAAGCCTGCGGCGGTTCCGCTTAAGGGCACGGCTTCAGCCGTGCCATCAGCCCGCTGCTCATGATGGGGCTTCAGCCCCTGAGGTACGCTTTCCTGCGCTTCGACCGGCAGAACTTCCGCCGGCTCGGAGAGCATCTCGCCCGCGGAAGTAATCGAGGTGACCTCGTGGGCTTCGGGTGCGGGCTCGTCTGCCGGCGGCTCGGCGGCAACTTCGGCTGGCGCTTCAGCCTGCGCTTCCGGCTCTGGTTCTACGGCTGGCGCGCTCTGGCGGAACTCGCTGGGCGGCACGGGATCGACGCGGTAGGAGGCCGAGGCATCCTCTGGCTCGTACTCCACTTCAACCTGCGCGGTTGGCTTCGGCGCTGCACTCACCGGCGCCTCCGGCGCGGCAACGGCTACCGGCTCTGGCACAGGCGTACCCGGCAGAGCTGCTTCGGGAGTCTCTGCAATCTCTGCGATGTGCGCTTCAGCTACGCTCTGCTGATTGAATTCCTGAACAATCTCCTTGATGGGCGTGGGAGCGGAAGGCTCAAGTCCTTCCTGAATGACAGCAGCAGCGGCAACAGCGCCGCCAATGGGGGCGTCGTTGCGGCTTTCTCGGCTGCTCTCGCGCTGCGCATTGCGGTCGGGTCGGCCATCCCGTCTCGGTCCCCGCTCAAAGTCGCGCGAACTCCGGTTGCGTCCCTCACGCGAGTCGGAACGCGAGTCGTGGCGTGAGTCTGGGCGCGATTCGGACGCGCTGCGCCGCGAGAGCGTCTCGCCGGGCAGGGTTGCGCCGCCGTCCCAGCCGGTCGCAAGAGTGTAGAGGTTGGCGGGCGGAGCCAGATTTACCGGAGTCGCCTGCGTCGGAACGGGCGCGGCCTGCTCTTCGCCGCCCCTGCGGTACTTGGAGAGCGATTCGCCAGGCAGAATGATCGGCTCTCCTCCCTCAGAGTCCTCGCCATAGGCGTTGGCGATGGGGCCTGTGCCGCTCGTCTCGCCGCTGTCCACGCCGTAGAGGTTGCGCGAGGGCTCGAATCCCCGGGGAAAGCGCTGCGGACGCTGGTCTTGCCGCTGTCCGTCGCGTCGCTGGCCGTCGCGATTGCGTCCACCGTCGCGTCGTCCACGCTCGCCGGGCCGATCGCTGCGCGGGCTCTCCTGGCTGCGGCCGGCGGCCTGAGCGGCTGAATGTGCGGCCTCGCCGTCGATCTCATGGGTGGGCTCGCGCTCCAACGACGAGTCGTCGTCGTAACCCGGTACTTCGGAGTAGCCCTGGGCCGCGGGGTAGCCCGCTGCGGAGTTCTCCTGCGTCGCATCGCCCGCCGGGCCCGTCGCATCGCCCGCCTGGCCGGATGCGCCGCGCCCGCGACGCCGTCCGCGACGTCCGCGCCAGCGGCGGCTTCCATCGGCGCCAGCAGCGCCCTCGCCAGTCTCCGAACCATCGTTGAACTCTCTGGGGGCCGTACTGTCGGCGTCGTTGATTCCTGCCTCGCCGCGCCCACCGTCCTGCGGTTGTGGCGCTGCCTCGGAGCCTCCCTGACGCTCAGCATTTCGATCGCGGTCGCGTCCGCCGCGCCGTCCTCTGCCGCCGCGTCCTGCCGCATCAGGTGCCTGCTCGCCATTGCCAAGCCGTGGCGCGCGCGCTGCGCGGTCTCCGGCCGGGGTGGTGTCAAACTCCTCGGAGTCCGGAGCTTCTTCCATGAAATCAGTAATGTAGAGAAATGCGTCGCGCTCCAGGCCGATCTCCACAAAGCTCGACTGCATGCCCGGCAGAACGCGCGTCACGCGCCCGTTGTAGATCGATCCGGCGAGCGTGTACTCGTTCTCGCGCTCGTAATAAATTTCGGTGAGTGCTTCGTCTTCGACGATGGCCAGGCGCGTCTCGTGGGGCGTGCTGGAGATAAAGATTTCTTTCGACATCTTCCTGCTCTTTCTGCCCGCTCCGGCTTTGATGGGCCGGTTCAGCGAGCGGCAGGCGCAGGCGAGAGAATCGGAGGGGCGATTATGCGCCGCTCACCGAGGGTGCGGACAGGATGGGGGATCGGGAAGCTGTGGTGACCGACGGGTGCACTCGGGGGTCATGACCCACCCCAGACTGCGCCCAGAACGCGCCGGCGATGGGCGCAATCTGGTTGAACCCAGAAGCGATCGGAGACACTTGGGACGCTTCGAGCAAACACTGGCATGCGGAGTTTGTGACCGAATCAACCTCAGATCCAACCTGAGGCGGGGCCGTTTGCCGTCCGGATGCAATCATTTCCCTTCAAACCTGTCCGGCCATCGGATGTGATCTCTGCCTGGCCGGCCTCTTCTAAAATAAAAACTGCAAAAATCTAAAAAATCGAACGCCGCATGCCCGGCGCCATGCGCCAACGGGAGCGGGGGTTGCGCCGGCCTGGATGTTACAGCCGGGTAGATACAGTATGCACCAAAATCGCCGCCGGCGTATTCCCCGCCCCGCATTCCACCCCAGTGCTGATCCAGGTTCATCCCCAATACTCAGCTCCTAAAACCATACGCAGCTTGTGTTTACGCAGCGTTCGGTCCTGAAACTTCAGTTCACAAACCGCCTCATCCGGATGTTCATCACGATCCCCAGCGCCAGGAACGTGAACAGGATCGACGAGCCGCCGTAGCTCATCAATGGCAGCGGGATGCCTGTGACCGGCATCAGGCCCACCACCATCCCGACATTCACCACAATCTGGAAGAGCAGCACTGCGGCCACCCCCATGACGATGAAGGTGCCGGGCGCGTCGGAGGCCTGTTGCGCGTTCTCGATCAAACGCATCAGGATCAGAAAGTAGAGCAGCAGGATGCCCATGCCGCCGACGAAGCCGTGCTCCTCGCAGAAGGCGGCAAAGATGAAGTCGGTGTACGGAATGGGGAGGAAGTCGCCCTGGGTCTGCGTTCCCTGGTTGGTTCCCCTGCCCCACAGCCCGCCCGCGCCGACCGCGATCTTCGATTGCAGAATCTGGTAGCCGGTGCCCCTGGGATCGGTGTCGGGATTGATGTAGCTGTTGATGCGCGCCATCTGATAGCCCTTCGGCCGCTTGCCGCTGAGCCAGGCGCCACCCCCAACCAAGGCGACAAGTAATAGAAGGACCACGGTTTGTTTCGTCCGAATCCCGCCCAGAAACAAGCCCATGGCCAGGATCGGCAGATAGGTCAGCGCGGTGCCCAGGTCAGGCTGCTTGAGTACCAGAACCATCGGCACGCCAATGATTCCGATTGCCTTGGCGATATCGATCCATCTCAGTTGGCGCCCGGCCAGCCCCCAGAACAACCACGCCATGGCGAGGACCAAAATCAGCTTCACCCATTCCGACGGCTGAAAGTGCACGCCGCCGCCAAGATTGATCCAGCGCTTCCCCCCCATCACCTTCGTTCCCACCAGCTTGACCGCAACCAGCGACAGAACTCCGATGCCATACGCCCAGGGCGCAATGTCCACCAGCCGGTGGTAGTCGATCTGCGCAATGAGAAACATCAGCAGAAGCCCAACCAGCAGGAAGGCGATCTGCTTGTGGTCGAAGTCGTGGAACCGGGTGTGCAGCGTCGCCGACTTGATCTCCAGCACGCTGATGATGGACATCAGAGATACCAGGCTCAGCAGCATCCAGTCGAAGTCACGGAATGAGGAGAAACGGTGCATTGGTTCTGGCTCTATTCTAGGGGCTGGATCATCAGGGCCGGTTGCCCCCTGGCGCATTCGCTTGGCCGGGGCGCGCCGCCGGAGTGACCGACGCGGTCGGCACACCGTTCGGATTCGCAGCAGGACTGGCTGCCGGTTTGGGCGCATCGGTCAGCCGCAGAAGATTGCCCTCTTTCTTGCGCTGCTTGGTGACGAAGGCGTTGATGACCTGCGCGGCGAGGGGAGCGGCGGCGGTGGCTCCCCAGCCTCCATGCTCACACAGCACAACAACCACGATATCTGGGTTGCGGCGCGGCGCCATGCCCACGAACCATGCGTTGGCGCGTTCGTTTCCGGTCAACAGGTTGTTCCCGCCGATGCTGTGGTTTACAACTTGAGCGGTGCCGGTCTTGCCGGCGAAGTCGATGCCTTCCAGGCGGACGGCCGCGCCGGTGTCATAGCCGCCCGGCAGCATCGTTTGCGCCATGCCGTCGGTGATCGTCTCCCAGTTCTCCGGCGTGATGGGCACAACGCGGTCGCCGCTGCCGGGATAGTTCTCCGCGATGGCCGACAACATCTCCGGCGGCAGCTCGTCGGGAAAGACCACATGCGGCCGCTTCAGCACGCCGCCCGATGCGATGCCGCCCAGCGCGCGCGCCAACTGCAACGGCGTTACCTGCACTGCGCCCTGCCCGATGCCGACGGAAATGGTCTCCCCGGCGTACCACTTATCGTGCTGCGTCTTCAACTTCCATGCGGTCGATGGCATGGTGCCCGTTGTCTCGTCGGGAAGATCGACGCCGGTCTTCTGTCCCAGGCCCACCTCGTTCGCGTATTTGGCAATGGTGTCGATGCCCAGCTTGTTTGCCAGCGTGTAGTAGAACGTGTCGCACGACCACGGGATCGCATGGTCGATGTCCACCATGCCGTGGTGCTGGTCGCAGGCGAAGAAATGACCGTAGAAAGTGGCCCCGCCGTTGCACATCACATGCATCGTCTGCGCCACGCCCTCTTCCAGTCCCGCCAGCGACATGATGATCTTGAAGGTCGAGCCCGGCGCAAGCTGCGCCTGGATGCTCTTGTTCATCATCGGATGGTCGGGGTTGTTGACAATCTGCGTCCAGTAGTCCCGCGTCAGGCGCACGGAGAACTGGTTGGGATCGTAGCTGGGCCGCGAGACCATCGCCAGAATCTCGCCGCTGTGCGGGTCCATCGCCACCAGCGCGCCATTATGGCCCTCCATGGCCAACTCGGCCGCGCGCTGCACGTCCAGGTCGATGGTCAGCCGCAGGTCATGGCCCGGAATGGCCAGTTGCTGGCCAATTGGCTGTCCAACCTCCTTGCCGTGGCTGTCCACAACCACGTCGCGCGATCCGTCCGTGCCGCGCAGCATCGCGTCGTAGGTCTCCTCCACGCCACTCTTGCCCACCACGTCGCCCGGCTCGTAAAACTCGAACTTCGCGCTGTTCAGGTCCTCGGCCGACAGCTCGCCCACATAGCCGATCAGGTTCGCCGCAAAGCCGTCGCGCGGATACAGCCGCCTCTGCTCATCCAGCGTCTCCAGCTCGGGCAGCTCGTTGCGATGCGCCTCGATGAAGGCCTGCTCATCCTGCGTAATGTCCAGCTTCAGCGGAATCTGCTCGTACTTCGGCGAGCTGGCGTCGCGGCTCAGCGTGGCCTGGATCTGCTCCACTGGAAGGTCCAGGCCGCGCGCAATCAGGGGAATGTCTGCGTTCAGGTCTTTCACCTGTTCGCGCAGCAGATAGCAGGAGACCGATGGGTAATTGTCCACCAGGATGCGGCCCTCGCGGTCGAAGATCTTGCCGCGCGGCGCCAGCACCGGGGTCTTGCGCACCCGATTGGCCTCGGCCAGCACGCGATAGCTGTCCACGCCCAGAATCTGCAATCGCCACATCCCCGCGGCCAGCACCGCCAGCACCAGCACCACCAGGTACTGCGTCGCGTGCAGCTTGTTCGCCGATACCTTCTCATCGCGGTCCGCGTGCCGTTCGGTCTTGGGAATTAACGCCATGCTGACGAGTCCTGCTTGCCGGAAGGGCACGGCTGGTAGCCCATGGCTTTAGCCTTGGGTCTCCGTGCCATAGCTTCATTGTAAGACTCGCACAGGCCGCCCCATTCATGCAGCTTCATCGCAGAGGTTCGTGGTTTCCCAGCTCCGAAAATCAGTCTCCCTGCGAGGGAGATATATACGGATCGCGCAGTTTTTCTATCCATTTTGGATCTGCCACAGCCATGGCATCGGCTACGTCTATCGGATGGCACCCTCGCTCGTTGAGTTCTCTGTACAGTTGTTGCCCACGCATTGGCTCGGTTGTTGACCATGCAAAATTCAGGTTCTCCCGAGTCAACGTGGCCGTATAAAGATCATCCGATATTTTCTTGACTGTCAAAAACTCCATGTTGCTCTCCTGATGGACTTACGGTGCTACTAATGAGTGGGAGTTCGCGCAACCGCAGCCCTACTCCTGATGCTTGGCGCGGTCCAGCAGCAGAAAGACCGGCAGCGCCACCGCGGTGTTCGCCGCCGCCCTCAGCAACTCGTGCAGCCACATCAGGTGGAAGGCGCGAATGCCCAGCAGGCGTCGCTCGATCAGGTACAGAAGAACGCTCTGCAGCAGTGAAAATCCGAAGGCCAGCAGCGCGCGCGTCTTGGTGTTCTCCACGTCGATCCGGCTTCCCAGGCTTGCCCCCGCGTAGCCGATCACCGACTTCGCCATGCCGTTGACGCCGATCGGCTGCCCAGTCAGCACATCCTGCAGCAGCCCGATGTACGCGCCGGTCACCGTCCCCGCAATCGGGCTGCGCCGGCTGATGGCGAAGAACAGCGTCACGATGAACGGCAGATCGAGGATCGCCAGCCCATGAAACTCTCGCGGCAGAAGCACCTGCAGCAGCACCGCGCCCAGCGGCACGAAGATCGCCACGGCAAGCGAGAAGCTCTGCTGCTCGACCTCGCGACGCGACATGTAGCTGCGTGTGACCATTATTTCGTCGCCTCAGGCTGCGGCTGTGCCTGCGGTGGAGGAGGCTGCTGGCTGCTTGGAGCGCCCTGGCTGCTCGGCGCGGAACTCGCTGCGCCGGGAGTCATCGCAGAGGCGGGCGGCGTCGATCCGCTCGTGAACCGGTCCGGATGCAGGGTGGGCAGCGGGTGCGGAATCACCGCCGGCGCGTTGGCCGCGGGCGGCGTCGCAGCCGCAGTCCCATTCGCTGCGCCCGGTGTCTCGTCATCGTGAATGCCGGGCAGTCGCTCGGCGCTCAGGTCGGCCGCGTGTTGCGCCGCGGCGTCCGCCAGGTCCTGCTGCGCCGCCGGCGTCAGCTCCGCCTGCGTTCCGGTAATCACCAGCACCTCTTCCACGCGGTCCAGGTCCACCGCCGGTTTCACACGGATGGCGGTATACGGTTGGTGCTCCGGGTCGGGCGCAATGCTCTCCACCACGCCCACCGGCAGCCCCCGTGGATACACCTGGTCGCCGCCCGAGGTCAGCACCGGCTCGCCCGGCTTGATGCGCGAGTCCGCCGTCAGGTTGCCGATCTGCACCCGCCCGGTCAGCGTGCCGCGCAGGATCGCACGGATGCGCGTACTGGCCAGCACCACCCCCGCGCCCGAGCTCTGGTCGTTGAGCTCCAGCACCTGCGAGGTCGTCGGGAAGACGTCGCGCAGCTTGCCCACCACGCCGTCCTGCGTGATCACCGCCATGTCCGGCCGCAGCCCGTCGCGCGATCCCTTGTCGATGGTCAGCACGTACGACTGCTCGCTTCCGCTGGCGCCGATCACCTCGGCCGCCACCGTCGAGCCAACGTAGTGTTCGCGAAAGCCCAGCATCGCCTGCAATCGCCGCCCTTGCTGCGCGTCCTCCGCGATTGCGGCCTCCTCGATGCGCACCCGCGCCAGTTGCTGCTGCAACTCTTTGTTCTGCTGGCGCACGTGGCGCAGGTCGATGTACTCCGACCAGCCGTAGCGCGCACCGTGGCCGATGGCGTGCGTCACCCGCTCCAGCGGAGTCACTGTCGTCATCGCCCACATGCGGATCAGGCGCACGCTGGGGCCGTCCGGCTGCGCGGCATCCAGAGGTCTGCGCACCTGCACCGCCAGCGCAATCGCCTGCGCCAGCAATACCGCAATCAGAAACAGCGCATTCTTGTACTGCCTGAGAAAATCCATCGGCCTGCAAACATTATCCGCTACTGCCCGGCTCGTGCCGCGCGCGCAACCGGCACTGGCGGTGGCCCCGGAACTCCCGTCGTGCGCAGGTATGCCGCCGCCGCGGTCAGCCGCACCGGATACTTCTTGTCCGCAAACAGCGGGTAGATCGCCGCCGACGTGGCGCTGTCGTGGTAGACGGCCAGCGCCTCCGCCGCCGCCGCGCGCACCAACGCGTCCTTGTCCGCGAGCGCGGCCAGCAGCTTCTTGTGCACCGGCTCCGTCCGATCCTTCGAGATCTGCACGATGGCCGAGACGCGCGCCAGATCGCCGCCGCTCTGGTGGATGAACTCGAACGCCGTGATCCCGACGCCGAACGGCCCCAGCAGCATCGACGCGCCCTGCATCGCCCCCAGCCGAGCCAGCATCGCCGGGTTGTGCAGGTCGTTGTCGATCCGGTGCTCCGTCCCGTGGACCATCGTCGGCCCCGCGCTGCGCTCTCCATCCACCACCGCCACCAGGATGTCATCGCCGGTGTGGTCGCCCATCTTCGATAGCGTCATCGCCGCGGTGAAGGCAACCTGCGGCTCCTTGTCGTCCAGCAGGCTGTGCAGATTGGGCTCGAGGGTCTGGTCGCGGCTCAACCCCGCGGCCAGCGCCGCCGCACTGCGCACGTCCAGGCCCGGATCGGTCATGGCATCGGCGATCAGCTTCGCCGAGCGCGGGCTGCGCAGCAACCCCAGCGCCGTCAGCGCCTGCAGCCGCGTCTGCGTACGTTTCACATCCGTCGCCGCATCGGTCAGGATCTTCCACGCCTGGTCCGTCCGCTGCCCGGCGGTCGCCGTGAGCGAGAGGGACACCGGCGGCGCCTCTTCTTCACTGCTCGCCGCCGCGCTGGCAGGCTCCGCCGGAGCACTCTGTCCTTGCGCGGTTGTACTGGCAGGCTTTGCAGCACCGCTCTGCGCCCTCCCCGCCGCACTCAGCAGGCAGGCGAGAGCGAGCAGCAACAGACCGCTCCGCTTCCAGTTGATGAGGTTCGTTCGTGCACGGCTGGCTGGTGCTTTCATCTCTGTCTCCACGTTCAGCTCCTGTCCAACTCCGTCTGTCTGGTATTGTGATGCAAAACCTTAAGTTGACACCGGCGAAATTGCAAGAAGATTCTCGCCGGCAGACTGCACCCATAGCTTCGACGGCTTGCAACAGACCCATAATGCTAGACTCATCCCGTCCGCAATCCACTGAGTCCCGGTCGCCTCTATGCTCTTCAAAGCCCGCAGCGCCGCCGTATACGGCATCGACGCCCACATCATCGACGTGGAGGTCGACTTCTCCGGCGTGGTCCTCTCCAAGGAAGAGTTCAGCACCGTCGGCCTGCCCGACGCCGCCGTGCGCGAATCGCGCGACCGCGTCCGCTCCGCAATCAAGAACTCCGGCTTCGACATTCCTCCCACCCGCATCACCATCAACCTCGCCCCCGCGGACATCAAGAAGGAAGGCTCCGGCTTCGATCTTCCCATCGCCATCGGCATTCTCGGCGCATACGGCGGGCTGCACATCAAGGACATCTCCAACTTCCTGCTGGTCGGCGAGCTCGGCCTCGACGGCACGCTGCGCGCGGTGCAGGGAATGCTTCCCATCGCCATCGCCGCTCGCGCCAAAGGGATCAAGAACCTCGTCATTCCCGCCTCCAACGCGCGCGAGGCAGCGGTCGTCGAAGGCGTCAACGTCTATCCTGTGCACTCGCTCAGCGATGTGCGCGATCTGCTCAACTCCGCCGCGCTCGGAGGCATCAAGGCCCAGCCGCTGCGCATCGAGGCCGCCAGCCTGCTCGACGAGCTGCAGCACTTCCCCTACGACTTCAAGGACGTGCGCGGCCAGCAGGTCGCCAAGCGCGCGCTGGAGGTCGCGGCCGCCGGTGGTCACAACATCCTCATGATCGGGCCGCCCGGCTCGGGCAAGACCATGCTGGCCAAGCGCCTGCCGTCCATCCTCGCTCCGCTGCGCTTCGAAGAGGCGCTGGAGACCACCAAGATCCACTCCGTCGCCGGCGTTCTGGACGCCGACCGCGGCCTGGTCGCGCACCGGCCTTTCCGCGCGCCGCATCACACCATCTCCGACGCCGGCCTCATCGGCGGCGGAATGATTCCCCGCCCCGGCGAGGTCTCTCTGGCGCACAACGGCCTGCTCTTTCTGGACGAGCTGCCGGAGTTCCCCCGCAACGTCCTCGAAGTCCTGCGCCAGCCTCTGGAAGATGGCACCGTGACCATTGCGCGCGCGGCCATGAGCCTCACCTTTCCTGCCCGCTTCATGCTCGTCGCCGCCATGAATCCATGCCCCTGCGGCTACTTCAACGACAAGTCGCGCGAGTGCATGTGTACGCCGCCCATGATCCAGCGCTACGTCAGCAAGGTCTCCGGCCCGCTGCTGGACCGCATCGACATCCACATCGAGGTCCCCGCTGTGCAGTACAAGGAGCTGCGCGGCGGCGTGAGCGCCGAAGGCTCGGCCGAGATTCGCGCCCGCGTCCTGGCCGCCCGCGAGCGCCAGCACGTCCGCTTCGCCGTCCCGCTGAACGCCCAGCCCGAACGCGGCAAAGCCTCGGCCAAGTCCGTCGCCAAGCCCATCTTCTCCAACTCGCAGATGAACACCCAGCAGATTCGCACCTTCTGCGATCTCTCGCCCGACGCCGAGCGCCTGCTGGAGCGCGCCATGCAGCAGCAGGGCCTCACCGCACGCGCCCACGACCGCATCCTCAAGGTCTCCCGCACCATCGCCGACCTCGACGGCGTGCCCGACATCGCCGTCAAGCACATCGCCGAGGCCATCCAGTACCGCACCCTCGACCGCAGCTATTGGGCATAGCCTGCTGCTACTTGCCTTGAACCCTGAAATTGTTGATTCTAAAGTTTGCGGCGACCGACTCTAACTCCCTGCGTCGCGCAACCTCCCATTTATGGTAGATTAATTTTCACAACTTCCCAAAATAAGTATTGACTCAGCCAGCCAGACCGTTTATCTTCCTTATAGCAAGTTGTTCCACGCTGGCCAGTCCCGCAAGAGAGGTATAGGCGGCTACACAGCAACCACGCTTCGCCTCTGCTCTTGTACGTTCGCAGGAGTGTAATCTGCTCCGAATTGAATGAGATGTCGATCTACCTTAGCGGAGCGCAGATATCTGCGCCATACGGAAGCACTGTCTTACGAACACACTACGGGAGTAGAAAATAAACTTCAGATCGAACGCAGCCACTCCCCAATTCCCTGCATCTGATCGTTTGGGTCTGGGTCTGGCGATCACAAACCTCGTTCCACCTGTCGCATCAAGTCATTTTGATTCATAAGTTTAAACACTGTTGATCGCACTTGCGGTCCGAAGCAAGTCAATGCCAGGCTCGACATCAAGCCCTTCGCTGCGACGAAACGAAAGGAAACATTATGCGCTCAGACCTTATTTTTGGAGCACTCACTCACGTCACCAATCGCTACGAGCTCTGCCAGCTTGCCTCCAAGGCTACGCGCAAGCTGCACAAGCCCAACACCCGCCTGCAGGACACCACCAACGAGGTCCTCGACCGCTTCAAGGACACCGTTCCCATGGACGCCGCCGCAGAGACGGCCGTCGACAGCCTTGAGGAACGCCGCGCGGCCTGACCCGCGCGGCCTTGCCGCCACACTTCTGCAAAGGAACCCCACCCTGCACCAAATCCCTCCCGCAAGCGTATAATTCATTGCATCCGGTAGCTGCTCCGTTCTCATCACGGTCCCTCGCCTTCTGGCAGGCTTCGTGATGCGTTCCCCGCAAGGCAACTCCCCTCCCAGTCCCAAATCACCCCCCCCCCGATAATTCAGGTAAATCCCAGGAAAATATGACAATTTCAGAACTTAAAGAGCACAACATCGCCGAGCTGACCAAGCTCGCCCGCGGCCTCGACATCGCCGGAACCAGCGGCCTGCGCAAGCAGGACCTCATCTTCAAGATTCTCCAGGCGCAGAGCGAAAAAGAGGGCCACATCTTCGCCGAGGGCGTACTGGAGATCCTGCCCGATGGCTATGGCTTCCTGCGCTCGCCCGACTACAACTACCTGCCCGGCCCGGACGACATCTACGTCTCACCCTCGCAAATTCGCAAGTTCGACCTCAAGACCGGCGACACCATCAGCGGCAACGTCCGCCCGCCGCACGAGGGCGAGAAGTACTTCGCCCTGGTCAAGATCGAGGCCATCAACTTCGAGTCGCCCGAGGAGACCAAGAACAAGATCCTCTTCGACAACCTCACCCCGCTCTACCCCGAGGAGCGGATCAAGATGGAGACCGACCGCGAGCACATGTCGGGCCGCGTCATGGACCTGCTCACCCCGGTCGGCCGCGGCCAGCGCGGGCTCATCGTCGCTCCGCCGCGCACCGGCAAGACCATGCTGCTGCAGTCCATCGCCAACTCCATCACCACCAACCACCCCGAGGTCGTCCTCATCGTCCTGCTCATCGACGAGCGCCCCGAGGAGGTCACCGACATGCAGCGCAGCGTCAAGGGCGAGGTCATTTCGTCAACCTTCGACGAGCCCGCCGCCCGCCACGTCCAGGTCGCCGAGATGGTCATCGAGAAGGCCAAGCGCCTGGTCGAGCACAAGCGCGACGTCGTCATCCTGCTGGACTCCATCACCCGCCTCGCGCGCGCCTACAACACCATCGTCCCGCCCTCCGGCAAGGTGCTCTCCGGCGGCGTGGACTCCAACGCGCTGCAACGCCCCAAGCGCTTCTTCGGCGCGGCGCGCAACATCGAGGAGGGCGGCTCGCTCACAATTATCGCGACGGCCCTCGTCGATACCGGCTCGCGCATGGACGAGGTCATCTTCGAGGAGTTCAAGGGCACCGGCAACATGGAGGTCATCCTCGACCGCAAGCTGGTCGACAAGCGCGTCTTCCCGGCCATCGACATCCAGCGCTCCGGCACGCGCAAGGAGGAGCTGCTCATCCCCAAGGCCGAACTGGAGCGCACCTGGATCCTGCGCCGCGTCATCAACCCGCTCTCCCCGGTCGAGGCCATGGAACTGCTCACCGACAAGCTGGCCAAGACCCGCAACAACCAGGAGTTCCTGCACAACATGAGCTCCATCTAACTTTCATTCCGTCCTGACATTGGGTGCCCCATCCTCGCGCGGTCCTATCGCGCAGGGTGGGGTATTCGCGCGAATGCGCGAACCGCTTTCCCCAAATTACTTTCTACCCACGACGCTCCTCTATGCTATGGTTCTGTTGCCATGCGCGTTGCGTTGTTTACGGTCTTATGTCTAATCGCAATCCATCCATCATTCGCACAGCCGTGCCCGGAAGAGAATCCTAACGGACCTTCGAAGGAATCCGCGTCGAGGACCCTTACAGGAAAAGTTGTTTACCACGACGGACTCCGCCAATGGTTTGGCTTGCAATTGGATGCGCCTGTATGCGGAGTAGACAAGGAAATCCAACTCTTGCAAGGGGGCGGTGCATTCGAAGTCGACGAGGGAAACGCCCAGGCAATTGAGGTCTTCCGAAGCTGCCGGGTGACTGTCCAAGGCCCAGTTGGAATCCCAGGCACTGGATACTACTCAGCTGCCCTATACCAGAACGTCGATAAGATTGTGCCGGAAAAGGATTGCGTACTGAAGTCGCACCTGCCTGATTACTCGAAGGCCAAACCAAATCCCTCGATCCGAAGCTATCGCGTCTCCATCCGGATCGACTATCTCGGCGATCACATCACGATAACGGCCCGAAGCGGGGATCGCATATTGACTCCCTGGCAGGCCTACGCCAGTTACTACCTCACGGGCGGATTCGGCCTATATGCTTACTGTGCCGACGGATTTGGTGTCGTTCACTTCACCGGCACACCCGAACTGAAGCCCTGGCTCATTGACAGTTACATTGCTGCCGATCCCGAGGGAGCAGCGCAAAAGCACGTCACCAACCTCCGTCTCGACTACACCTGCCACCGCTGACCAAAACCAAGCAGCCAGCCGTCTACTCAATAGCCATTCTCGTCCGATACGCCAAAGTCAGAACAACCCCACACAATCCTGCCAAAAATCTCTCCAAGCTGTAAAGTGGATGTCGCGCGCAATGCGTCGAATCGATTCGCCGCGGACGCGCGACTGAACGCAATAAAGGGAGATCGGGCATGGCGAAGTGGACACGGCGGGACTTGGTGAAGGCTGGCCTCGCGGCATCGGCCGGAGTGATGACGGGCAAGGAACTGCTGGCCGAGGAGCGCTTAGCTGGTGCGGCGCCTGTCTTCGCGCAGACGGGCGCGACCCTTCCTGTTACGAATCTGCCCGGTGTCACGGAGCCGAACACGTTGCGCGAGCGGCTTCTGCTGGACTTCGGCTGGCGCTTCGCCCTGGGCAACGCCAGCGATCCGGACAAGGACTTCGGCTTTGGCAAGCTGCGCGGATCGGGGACCTTCGCCAAGGCGGGGCAGGTGGACGGGCCGGCTTCGCCGCGCTTCAACGATTCTGCGTGGAGCAAGATCGATCTGCCGCACGACTGGGCGATCGACCTGCCCTTTGTCAACAACCCGGCCCTCATCGCTCATGGCGCAAAGCCGCTGGGCCGCGAGTTTCCCGAGACCAGCATCGGCTGGTACCGCCGCGAGTTCGTGCTTCCGGCCAGCGACGTGGGGCGTCGTATCTGCGTGGAGTTCGACGGCATCTTCCGCAACGCCACGGTCTTCTTCAACGGCCACTACATCGCCGAAAACATGAGCGGCTACGCGCCGCTGAACCTCGACCTGACGGACTTTGCCAACTTCGCCGACAAGGCCGCAATGGACCGCGCCGCGGCCGACCAGGCACGGCTTGCCGCAGCGGGCACGGACGCGGCTGCGGCGGCGCGCATCCGGGCGGGAACGCAGGCGCCGGGAAACAATGTCCTGGTCGTCCGCGTGGACGCCACGCTCGACGAGGGATGGTTCTACGAGGGCGCGGGCATCTATCGCCATGCCTGGCTCACCAAGACCGCGCCGGTGCATATCGCGCGCTGGGGCAACTATGTGCGCGCGGAGTTTGCAAATGCCACCGGCGTGGTTACAAGCTCCAATCCAGCGACCGTATTTGTAAGCACTGAAGTTACAAATGAGAGCGATGCCCCGGTTTCAGCGCGAATTCACACGGCGCTGGTGGACGATGCGGGCAAGACGGCGGCCACGGCGGTCTCCGAGCAGGCCACGATTGCCTCCGGCGAGACGCACACCTTTGCCATGCAAACCACGGTGAACAAGCCGGACCTATGGTCCTGCGAGTCGCCCAACATGTATCGCGCGGTCACCACGCTGGAGGCGGACGGCAAGGCGGTCGATCGCGACGCGGCGGCCTTCGGCATTCGCACCCTGCGCTTCGATGCGGACAAGGGC
>Ga0187869_10001283_pt1 | contig 23123 bp, 20 predicted proteins | sample June2016WEW_13_1_2_FD_132972 | JGI IMG/M metagenome (GOLD analysis project Ga0187869, IMG submission 132972) | Peatland microbial communities from SPRUCE experiment site at the Marcell Experimental Forest, Minnesota, USA - June2016WEW_13_100 | ecosystem: Environmental > Terrestrial > Soil >...
CAGTAGCGGATTACTACCGGCTGCAACGGCGTCTGGTGGTGGTGAATGCGGATCGGCCGGTGGAAGAAGTTACGGCGCAGATTTTCGGTGTCATTGAGCGACACTAGGAGCGACACTAGATAGCGACACTAATTTAGAGCGTTTGAATTTCGAGTCAATGAATTTAGAGTAAATGATGAGTTTTGGAGAAGACCGGATCATCCGCAAGTCGCCCGAAGAGATCGAAAAGATGAAGCGGAGCGGGAAGATAGTCCGCCAGGTCCTGAACCACCTGAAAACTATCGTAGCGCCGGGCATTACGACGATGGATCTGGAGAAAGCCGCCGAAAAACTGATCGCGGAACTCGGAGCCACGCCGGCGTTCAAGGGATATTTCGATTATCCCTGCGTGCTGTGCACTTCGATCAATGAAGAGATCGTGCACGGGATTCCGTCGGAAAAGCGAACGCTGAAGACCGGGGACATCGTATCCATCGACTGTGGAGTGGTATGCGATGGTTATTATGGAGATGCCGCCATTACGGTGCCGGTCGGCGAATCGCTGACCGCGGAATTGAAAAAGCTGCTCGAGGTAACCGAGGCTTCGCTGTACAAGGGTATCGAGCAGGTAAAGATCGGTAACACGGTCGGACATGTTGGGTCGGCGATCCAGAAGCACGTGGAAGCGAACGGATTCAGCATCGTGCGGGATTTTGTCGGGCATGGCATTGGGACGAAGCTGCATGAAGCGCCGCAGATTCCGAACTTTGGCAAGAAGGGTCAGGGCGCGGAGTTGACCGAAGGCATGGTTCTGGCGATTGAGCCGATGGTGAACTCGGGACGTCCGGAGACCAAGGTTTTAAGCGATAAGTGGACCGCCGTAACGGCAGACGGCAGTTATAGCGCGCACTTTGAGCATTGTGTGGCGCTAACGCGAAAAGGGCCGGTGATTTTGACCCAGTGAAGAAGAGTTCTCAGTTCCCGGTTCTCAGTTCTCAGTGAGAGCCGTTGGAGTTAACACTGAGAACAAAGAACTGGCAACTGAGAACTGATTTCAAGGAGTCGATGAGTAAAGAAGACGCGATTGAAGTGATGGCAACGGTCGTCGAACCGCTGCCCAATGCCATGTTCAAGGTGGAGCTCGAAAACAAACACCAGGTACTGGCGCACGTTTCCGGCAAGATGCGGAAGAACTTTATACGCATTTTGCCGGGAGACAAAGTCGCGGTCGAACTTTCTCCGTACGATCTGAATCGCGGTCGGATTGTGTACCGCTATAAATGACGCCGTTTTGCGGGCGTGAGCGAAGCGAGGGACCTGCAGTTGCAGTTACTGAGAACTGGCAACTGAGAACTGAGAACTGATTTATGAAGGTAAGAGCATCGGTTAAAAAGATTTGCGACAAATGCAAGGTCATCCACCGCAAGGGAGTAGTGCGGGTGATCTGCGAGAACTCGAAACACAAGCAGCGTCAAGGTTAACTAAAGGTTTTGCTCTTGCTGAGAGCTGAAAGCTGAGAGCTAAACAAGAGAGGGATCATGGCTCGTATTGCAGGCGTCGATCTTCCGCGCAACAAGCACGCGAATATCGCGCTCACTTACATCTACGGCATCGGCAATTCACGCGCGGCGCGCATTCTGGACGCAGCGAAAGTGGACCCCATGAAAAAAGTTTCCGATCTTGCCGAAGACGAGGTCAACCGCATCCGCCAGGTGATCGAAGCGGAAGGCGCGGTGGAAGGCGATCTGCGCAAGGACGTTTCGATGAACATCAAGCGGCTCATCGAAATCGGGTCGTACCGCGGATTCCGTCATCGCCGGAACCTGCCGGTACGAGGACAGCGCACGCACACCAACGCGCGCACCCGCAAGGGTCCGCGCAAGGGCACGGTCGCGCAGAAGAAGAAGACAGCTAAGGCGTAGTTGCCAGTTGCCAGTGGTCAGTTGCGGTTACACCGACCTTGGCGCAGGCAGACACGAACTGACAACTGGCCACTGGCCACTGGAAACTGAATTTATGGCAAAACCCGTAGCAGCAGGCGGCGCCGCGGCGCCCGAGAAAAAAGGCAAGAAGAAGACGTTCAAGAAGAAAGAGCGCAAGCACGTCCCGCACGGACTGGTGCACGTGCAGGCCTCTTTCAACAACACCATCGTGACCATCACGGACATGACCGGCAATGTGCTGGCGTGGAAGAGTTCGGGCTCGCTCGGTTTTCGTGGGTCGCGCAAAGGCACTCCGTTTGCCGCGCAGCAGGCCGCCTCGAACGCAGCCAGCATGGCGCGCGATCACGGCGTGCGCTCGGTGGATGTCCGAGTAAGCGGTCCGGGATCGGGACGGGAGTCGGCGGTGCGCGCGTTGGCCTCGGCGGGAATCGAAGTACGTTCCATCAAAGACACGACGCCGATTCCGCATAATGGTTGCAGGCCGCCGAAACGGCGCAGAGTGTAGACGACAGTTCTCAGTTCCCAGTTCTCGGTTCTCAGTAAGAGCAAGGGAACCGCGGATTCTGGTTTTTCTGAGAACTGAGAACTGAGAACTGATTTTTGTCCGGGACGAAGGGTGAAGCCAAACCTGTAAACCGGTCATCTAACAAAGGAGAATAACTTGGCTCGTTATACCGATGCAGTGTGTCGTCTCTGTCGCCGGGAAGGCATCAAGCTCTTCCTCAAAGGCACGAAGTGCTTCAGCGACAAATGTCCTATTGAGAAGCGCAACTTCGCTCCCGGTCAACACGGGAAAGACAAGAAGACCAAGGTTGTAGGCTACGGTCTGCAGTTGCGCGAAAAACAGAAAGCCAAACGCATCTACTTCACCCAGGAAGGCCAGTTCCGTAATTACTTCGAAAAGGCGGTTCGCTTCAAGGGTGTGACGGGCGCGAAGCTGCTGGAGCAACTCGAGCGGCGTTTGGACAATGTAGTCTACAGGCTGGGCTTCGGTATTTCCCGCCGCCAAGCGCGCCAGTTGGTGCGTCATGGGCACGTGCAGGTGAATGGCAAGAAGGTGAACATTCCTTCGTACGAAGTTAGCGTGGGCGAAGAGATTCAGATTCGCGAGAGCAGCCGCAAGGTTCCGATTCTCGAAACCGCAAGAGATTTTGCCAGTCATCAGCCAGCGCCGGCCTGGTTGGAGATCGATCGCGAGAACTACAAAGGGCGCGTGCTGGCGCTGCCGAAACGCGAAGATATTCAGTTGCCGGTGAATGAGCAGCTGATCGTCGAGTTGTACAGCAAGTAGACTCGAGGGTAGAGACGGGGCTTGCCCCGTCTCCCGCGTGCAGCTGAAGATGTGCTGCAAACAGAGACGCGGCAAGCCGCGTCTCTACCATAGATTTTGTTTGGCCTACTATTCGTGCCAGATCAGCCTTTCCTGGTTTTACCTGAGCTGGGCCGCTCAGGAGCAGGATTGAGCCACATGGCCGAGAGGAGAAACACATCATGCTTTGGAGAGGTTTTCAAAAACCGAAACGTTTAGCCAGTGATACCAGTTCGCTCACTGACAAATACGGGATGTTCTGGGCGCAGCCGTTTGAGCGCGGCTTCGGCACGACGATCGGCAACGCGTTGCGGCGCGTGCTGCTGAGTTCAATCGAAGGCGCGGCCGTTACCGCAGTCAAGATCGAAGGCGTGCTGCATGAATTCCAGTCGATACCGGGCGTAGTCGAAGACGCGACCGACATCATCCTCAACATGAAGCAGGTTCCATTCAAACTTGCGGGCGATGGTCCGAAAGCGATTTACCTGCGCGCCGATCAGCCGGGAGTGGTTACCAGCGGCATGATCGAAGCCGACGGCGATGTGGAGGTGCTCGATAAGGACATCTACATAGCGACCGTTAGCGAGGGCGGCAAACTCGATATGGAAATGCGCCTCAAGCGCGGCCGCGGTTACGTTTCCGCGGACAAGAATTTCGAGGACGATCTCGGCATCGGATTCATTCCCATCGATTCCGTGCACACGCCGGTGCGCAAGTGCAACTATACGGTTGAAGCGGCGCGTCTCGGACAGATCACCGATTACGACAAGCTGACGGTTGAAGTCTGGACCAACGGTTCGATCACTCCGGGCGATGCGCTTGGACTCTCGGCGAAGCTGATCAAAGATCACATGAATATCTTTATCAATTTCGAGGAAGAGATCGAAACCGCGTCGGCCAGCGAAGAGCGCCGGCCGGAGATCAAGAACGAGAACCTGAACCGTTCGGTCGAGGAACTCGAACTCTCTGTACGCAGCTATAACTGCCTGAAAAACGCCAATATTCAGTCGATCGGCGAACTGGTGCAGAAGACCGAAGCCGAGATGCTGAAGACGAAAAACTTTGGCCGCAAGTCGCTGAACGAGATCAAGGAGATCCTTTCCTCGATGGGTCTGAGCCTGGGTATGAAGATCGACGAGCACGGGAACGCTGTTCCGGGACCGACTTCGAACCTGGTGCTGCCGGCTTCGGCGTACGGCGATAACGATCTGTAGAGCAGTTCTCAGTTCCCGGTTCTCAGTTCTCAGTGAAAACGTGGGAGCTGACATCGGGTTAACTGAGAACTGAGAACTGGGAACTGAGAACTCAGGGGCTAACCATGCGTCACAAAGTTGCAGGATACAAACTCGGACGGACCACTTCGCACCGGCGCGCCATGCTGCGCAACATGGTCACGTCGATCATCATGGAAGAACGCATTGAGACGACCGTGATCAAGGCGAAGGCGGTGCGTCCGCAAGTCGAGAAGATGATCACCCTGGGGAAAAAGGGCGATCTGGCGGCGCGTCGGCAGGCGGCTTCCTACCTGATGACGGACGAAGCCGTCCGCAAACTGTTCGACACCGTGGCCCCGCGCTTCGGCGACCGTAAGGGCGGATATCTGCGGATCGTGCGTACCGCCTGGCGGAAGGGCGATGGCGCCGAAAAAGCTTTCATCGAACTGTTGGGCAGCGAGCAGGTGCTCGACGAAAAGCGCCAGAAGCGTGCCGAAATCCGCGCCAAGCGTGCCGAGGAAAATCGCAAGGCGATGGAGCACGCCGACGCCGAAGCGCAAGTGCAGGCGGACAGCGCCGCGAATGAGGCTGAGGGCAAGATGGAAGGCAGCGACAAAAAAGAGTAGTTCGCCGCGTTCTCGAAAATTTGCCGAGCGAGTATCTCAATAAGACAAAAGGGCGTCCGAAAACGGCCGCTCTTTTTGTTTTGGTTTTCATGGGCTGATCTACGTAGGCGTCTGGATGTCCCGCGCAAAAGGCCGAGGGCGGGGCTTAACGTCAATCACCAGGGTTTCCACCACGGCTTTGTTCTTTTATATGTGGTGCCTTTGAATACCTTAAAGCTTCCGTCCTCGGGCGCTGCCTCATCGTGCTTGAAGCCGACTATGCTTCTGGCCGTCTGTAACGGTATCTCGAAGAAGTACTCCGTATCTGACTTCTCGCCGCCCGATTCTTTTTGTTGTTCGGCGAATTTTCTCTCAATTGCAGAGTAACCATCCGGCAAAAGGCCCGATGTGCTGATTTGAGAAATACTTTTCTTGCGCATCATGCGCGACGCGCCAAACCCTTGCGCCATTTCGCCACAGTTCAGCAGTGCTGCACATCACGTGTTCTTCAACTGAGCAAGCGATCACATCACCAAGCGTTGAGAGAGATGCGAGCGTCTTCGACCGCACGAATTGGTGGTCGCATTGGTTGACGACTAGAATGAACCATCCGGTTGACACAGTGCGACCGGTGAAAAGCGATTCTCGGTACTCGGCCATCTCGCCGGTAGGCGTAAGTCCAAGCATCTGAAGCAAGAACTCAGAAGCCGCGTCTTTAACTGCCAACCAGGATATTGCGTAGCCCATTCAGAGAACGCCCCGCGAACGGAACATTAGATCTACTGTCCGAGCGGCCCGCTCGCGGTGCCAACAAAGCCGGTCTTGCCATCGAGCACGGCCAGACGGAGCTGGTTTCCCCCCGAGGGAACTTCCAGATCGATCGGCACCATCATGCCTTTATCCATGATTTGCTGGTAGGTAGCGGTATCGAAGGCGCGGTCGATCTTGAGGCTGCGGTTGGTAAGCATTTTTCCGCCGGAATCATAGACGGTCGCAAACAGACTGACGTTCATCTTCTTGCTGCCGCCGGAGTCCTCGGCGGTCAAAGTCTTGGCGTCCACCAAAAAAATGACTTGCACCTTGCCGGGACCAGTGGGCTTGGCCTGCGCCCGAAACGAGACCTGGGTAGCCGGCGCGCTGATCGCGAGAGCAGCGGCCACATCCTGGTTGTAGTTATGATCCTTTGCTTCTCCGGGCTCAATGGCAAAATAGCCCTTGCGGTAGCGGATGTGTGTGTCGCCCTGATTCAACTTTACCTTGATGCTGCGATACTTTCCGTCCCACTTCTTATTTTCGGGATAGTAACTCAGCGAATAAGAAGCTTTGTCGTCCGATGCAGCCAAAGCTATGCCCATCTTGATTTCGTTTTGGTTGGTATATGCCTTACCGCCGGTTTCCGACGCGATTTCCTCCATGGTGCCGCTGGTGGCAGCGTCGATTCCGCTGGTCATAATGCCGCGCATGTCGACTGGATAGATGGCGATGTCGGCGCTCGCCAGCTGCGACTCCGCCTGCATAATCTCGGCGCCATGCAGTTGCCGCGACTCAGCCGCCAGCGACCCGGCGGCATTCAACCCTACTGGCCGCTGGCTGCCTGAGCCGGGTAGATCGGCCTTATATTCTGCATCACTGATGTTCCGGTCCTGCGGAATCAAATCAAATGGGAATTCGGCGGTAAGCCAGACGACATTCTTGCGGCCGGGAAGCCCGCCCAGCAACCGCGACAGATCACGCATTGCTTCAAGGGTAGTTATCGTTCGAAGCTCCAGGTTGTAACCGGTTACCAAACTCTGGAAGCCGGCAACCTCGGCCTGGGCAACTTGGATCGCGGCAGCGGATCCCGGGCCGGCGGAAAGCGTGGCGCCCGAATCCCCTGTTGGGGATGTGGGCGCCGTCTCCGCCTGCAGAATCTGTTCCTGCGGCCTCAGGTTTCTGATCGCCGCCGCCAAAATCTTCGGATCGCTCGTGAACTCCTGCAGTACATGCAAACGGTCGGTCAAGGTCATGACCGCCATCGGCATGCCGGAGTCCGACTGGTCCGCAACATATTTCAGCATTTGCAGGCGGCCATACCCCTGGTCCTTAAAATGAGAATTTGCCGCATCCAACAGCAACACCGTTGGAACGCCCGCCGGCCGCAGATACTCGGGACGATTCGAGATGAGCCCGAGCGGCAACGGTTGCGGGGCAGCTTGGGGAGCGCCGGGCGGCGTGAAGGTCGCGATCCTCTGCTTCTTTCCGTTTTCTTCCACCGTAAAGTCATCGGGCTTCAAGCCAGTAATGGGTTGGCCCTTCTTATCGGTAACGACCACGTCAACCACCACCAGCCGCGTGCTGGCGCGGATCGTGATACTGGGAACTTCGTCCGATGTCTGCTGGCCACTCAAGAGTGTCGGGACGGCAGCCAGGTTCAGAGCCAGGGCTGAGGCGAGTGCCATCCGAAAGGGCGGGTTGCGCAACATAAAACCTCCACGGGAGCGTCGGAACTCGGAGAATACTCGGAATGTACAGCGTTTCAGGGCGGTTGGCAAACCGCGACTTCTATAGTCGTGATGCGCCCTTCGGTGGAAAGGATAGCTGCAAAACATAGCTGCATTTGCTTGATGTCTAGGCGCTCCCTACAATAGAAGTTTATCCAAATCCTATGATCCATTTTCCCGTCCCCGAGGCCCTCACATTCGACGACGTGTTATTGTTACCGGCGCGTTCCTCCGTCGTGCCCGGCAACACCAACACACAGACTCAACTCTCGCGCAACATTCGCTTGAATATTCCGATCATTAGCGCCGCCATGGACACGGTCACCGAGTCGCACATGGCGATCGCCATGGCGCAGCAGGGAGGCCTCGGAATTATTCATCGCAACCTGACCATCGACCAGCAGGCCAATGAAGTCGACAAGGTGAAACGATCGGAGAGCGGCATGATCGTGGACCCGGTCACGATGTCGCCGGATGCCAAGGTATCCGATGCCCTCGACGTCATGCAGAAATACAAGATTTCCGGTGTGCCCATCACGTTGAAGGATGGAAAACTGGTCGGCATTCTCACCAATCGCGATCTGCGCTTCGAGACCCGCTTCGATATTCCAATCAGCAAAGTAATGACCCAGAAGAACCTGATCACCGTGCCGGTGGGAACGACGCTGGAGCAGGCGGAAGAGATTCTGCACGAGCACCGCGTCGAAAAGCTGCTCGTCGTCGATGACAAGTACAACCTGAAGGGCTTGATCACGGTGAAGGACATCCAGAAGAAACTGAAATATCCCGGCGCTGCCAAGGACGATAAGGGCCGGTTGCGCGTGAGTGCGGCGATCGGCGCGACGGGAGATTTCCTGGAGCGTGCCCAGGAGCTGGCAAAGGCGAAAGTCGACGTGCTGGCTATTGACAGCGCACACGGACATTCCGCGCTGGTGCTCGAAGCGGTCAAGAAGGTGAAGGCAAAGTTGCCGGAGGTGGAACTGATCGCCGGTAACGTCGCGACCTTCGATGGCGCCTGCGACCTGGTGCGCGCGGGCGTGGACGGGATTAAAGTTGGCATTGGCCCGGGCTCGATCTGCACCACGCGCATCGTAACTGGCGTCGGGGTGCCGCAGATTACGGCGATTGCGGAAGCGACGCGGGCCACGCGCGACTCGGGCGTTCCCGTGATTGCCGACGGCGGCATCAAGTATTCCGGCGATATCAGCAAGGCCTTGGCAGCGGGCGCTTCGGCGGTAATGATCGGCTCGATGTTTGCGGGAACCGATGAAAGTCCGGGTGAATTGATTCTGTATCAGGGCCGCACTTTCAAGGCGTATCGCGGCATGGGCTCGCTCGGAGCCATGGCGCAGGGTTCCAGCGAGCGCTACTTCCAGAACTCCGATGGAGATGCGTCGACGGAAATTCCGATGCTGGGCGAAGAGTCGAACCGCCTCGGCAAATTGGTGCCGGAAGGAATTGAAGGACGCGTGCCGTATCGCGGGTCAGTGGCGATGATTGTGCACCAAATGGTAGGCGGTCTGAAGTCGGGCATGGGGTATTGCGGGTGCCAGACGGTCACTGAACTGCAGCAGAAGGCGCGATTCGTGCGCATCAGCGCCGCCGGGTTGCGCGAAAGCCACGTGCACGATGTCATGATCACGCGCGAAGCTCCGAACTACGCGGCCGAATGATGCCGATTCCTCAAAAAAATCAGGATTGTCATCAAAATAAATCAGGATTGTCATCCTGAGCGAAGCGAAGGACCTATGTATTTGTATTTGCCCGCGCCGAAATGACCACCGATTCAATTCCTTCATCCCGTCCCAACCTTCTGCGCGCCTGGTGGCCGGCGGCCGTCTGGATCTGTCTCATTGCCTTTGAATCCACCGATGTCTTCTCGTCAGAACACACCGGCAGCCTGCTCTACAAGCTGTTGACGCGCCTGTTCGGCAATATCGATTTATACAAGTTTCTTGTCTTCCATCACTATCTGCGCAAGACTGGACACGTCGTCGGCTACGGCATGTTGAGCCTGCTGCTGTTGCGTGCCTGGCGAGCTACGCTCGGTCGAGTTCAACCCTTGTTGTTGCGCGCGGCTCTGTTGTCCTGGCTGGGCACGGCCATCGTTGCCGCGCTGGATGAATGGCACCAGAGCTACATCCCGTCGCGGACGGGCTCGGTGTGGGATGTTGCGCTCGACAGTGTGGCGGGCGTGGCCTTTCTGGTGGTCGCGTATTTCTGGCTGCGGCGATCATTCATCGGCATCGACGAGCAACACGCCTGATCCGAACACAACCTCTAGCAGCCCGTGGTGCAAGTGAGATTCGTATCAGAGCACGCTTTCACAGCTTGCGGAAAAACTCGACGTTGCACTTGATTTTGGGTGGCGCAGCGGTTCACCGCTGCGATAACCGCCTTGTTTTGAATGCGGCTTTAGCCGCTGAGGGCGCGGTTCTCGCTCAGAAGCGACTTTTTCCGAACTCGTGGTGCGCCAGCAGCGCCACTCCCGAGAACGCCGCGATTCCCGCCGAAAAATAGAACGGGACCGCCGGGCCATAGAGCTTCCAAAGTGCTCCGGTAATCACGCTCGAGAGCAGCGTGGTCACGCTGGTGAGAAAAAAATAAACTCCCAGGGCGCGGCCACGGACATCGCCGCCCACGCTTTCGACGACCAGCGCCTTGAGCACGGGATTGGTCAGCGCATAGAAGAGTCCGTAGAAGGCCATGGTCAGCCAGATCGCCAGCTGGGAAGGCGCCAACGCGAAAACAAAATAGACAATGGCGAAGACGAAATATCCGGCGGCGGCGATGGCGGAGCGCGAGAAGCGGTCGCTGAACTTTCCGGCCGGCCACGACAAAAGCGTAAACGTGATGTTGAAGACCAGCCCCAGCAGTGGCGCACGGGACGCTGGAATGCCGATGCTTCCGGCGCGCAGGACGAGGAACATGTCACTGGAATTTCCCAGCGAAAACAAGGTGACCACGGCCAGCACGTAGTAGAACCGGAGCGGCAATTTTGGCAGCCATTCGGATTTTACCGAAGCGGCAACTGCTGACCTGTGTTCGGTTTGGACGGGCGAGGACGCCCGTTGCTCCACTACTTCGCGGATTCCGACCCACGCGACGATCACGCACAGCGTTCCCGGGATCGCAGCGGACGCGAACACGCCGCGCATGCCGAAGCGTCCGATCACCGCCAACGCCAGCAGCGGACCGGAAATGGCGCCGGCAGAATCCATGGCTTGAATCAGGCCGTAGGCGGAGCCAAGCGCTGACTTATCAACCGATTCCGCCACCATCACGTCGCGGGCAGTCCCGCGAACGCCTTTCGCAAAGCGATCGAAGAAACGAATTCCCAGAATCTGCCACCATGAAGAAACCAGCGCCAGCAGCGGCTTCACCGCATTGGCCACGAAGTATCCGCCGACCACGATGGGCTTGCGCTGCGCCACCTTGTCAGTTACGTACCCCGAAAAAAGCTTGGCAAAAGAAGCCACACTCTCAGCGATGCCTTCGATGATCCCCAGTTGCGCCGGTCCGGCTCCAAGCGATCGGAGGAAGGCGGGCAATACCCAGTACGCCATTTCGCTAGCCGTGTCGTTGAGGAACGAAGTCAGGCCGAAGACGTATATATTTCTGGGAGTAGATCGCGGAGACCGTGGTGGCGGCGTGTCCATGTCCGTTGATTGAAAAATAGCATGGTGACCGAGGAACCGTTCGCCCGTCCCAGATTAGTGGAGCGCCGGGCGTCCCCGCCCGGCCATTCTAAGATCACAAGATCATATGAGAGAGCAGATCAAACCGCAGTCCTGGCTTTCCGCTGAACCGTTTTCGAACGACATGTCCGTTGCCTGGTTACTGGCGGCTGCCGCTGTCCTCGTCCAGATGGCGACCAACGGCCGCTATGGATATTTCCGCGATGAACTCTACTATCTCGCGCTCTCCCATCACCTCGATTGGGGATATGTAGATCTCGCCCCACTGGCGCCGTTTGTGTTGTACATCGGGCGTTCCCTGTTCGGCGAATCCCTGCACGCGATTCGGCTGTTGCCGGCGCTGGCTCTGGGCGCGGAAATTCTGATCACCGGGTTGATCACGCGGGAACTCGGCGGCAAGCGATTCGCCGTGCTACTGGCGTGTCTGGCCGTGCTGGTAGCCCCTGTGATTCTCAACAACGCGTCGCGCTTTTCGATGAATCCGTTCGAGTCCTTGTTCTGGATGGGCAGTATTTATTTTCTGCTGCGCGCGATCAACCACAATCAACCGGAGTTGCTGGTGTGGTGCGGCGTGCTCATCGGGCTGGGATTGGAAAACAAACACTCGACGGCGTTCTTTCTGATCAGCCTGATGGTAGGTCTTCTGGCGACTCCCGAGCGCCGCTGGTTTCGGAGCAAGTGGCTTTGGATTGCGGCCGGAATCATTCTCCTCCTGAGTCTGCCCAACCTGATCTGGCAGTATCAGCATGGATTTCCAACCTGGGTCGACTTGAATAACGTGAAAAAGATTCACAAGAACGTCGAACTCCCGCCGCTCGCGTTTCTGAAACAGCAGGTCATGACGCTGCTGCCGATCAATGCCCTGATCTGGATTGCGGGACTCGGTTTCCTGCTGTTTCACCGCGAAGGCAAGCGCTACCGTGTGCTCGGCGTAACCTATCTCGCATTCCTCGCGATCATGATGGCGCTCCACGGCAAGGACTACTACCTGGCCCCGATTTACCCCATGCTGTTCGCCGCCGGAGGAGTGTGGTGGCAGGATTTCATCGAGTCGCGCATCGAATCGCACTTGTGGCTGCGCTGGGTGAAAGTGGCCTTGCCTCTCGTGATGGTGATCCTCGGCGCAGTCATCGTCCCGATCGTGCTTCCCATTCTTCCTCCCGATCGCGTCGACCCTTACATGCAGGCCTTGGGCATTGGAGTCCCGCGCAGCGAGACGCACATGACGAGCGATCTTCCGCAGTATTTCGCCGACGAGTTCGGATGGCCGGAAATGGTCGCGCAGGTTGCCAGCGTCTATAACCAGATTCCGCCCGAAGAACGCGCCAAGACTGCCATTCTCGTCGGAAATTACGGCTCCGCCGGCGCGATCGATTTCTTCGGACCGCGCTACGGATTGCCCCAATCGATCAGCGCTCACCAGAATTATTACTACTGGGGTTTCCGGCAATACACCGGCGAGAGTCTGATCATGCTCAACTGGGAGTTCGACGACGCGCAATACTGGTGCCAGAATGTAGAAGAAGGCCCGAAGGTCGAGCATCCGTATGCCATGGGCTGGGAACACTACACCATCCTGATCTGTCACGGACTCAAGATGTCACTGCCGGAAGCATGGCCGCACTTCAAAGTGTGGGATTGAGCTGAGAGCGGAGAGCCGAGAGCTGTTCCTTCCAGTACAATAGACATACATGTCCGACCGTACCTTTACCCTCGATGAAGCGCAGATGCTGCTGCCGATTTTGGAATCGCTTCTCAAACAGGCGATCCACGGCAAGAAGTTGATTGAAGCCGTGGACGCCGAGTTGCAGGAAACGGCGCACCGCGTTTTTCTGAACGGCGGCACGCTGCTGAATGTAGTCCGCCTGGCACGGCGCAAGGCGGAGCGCGAGCGGGCGATCCGCCGCATCAAGGATGCCCTCGCCGAAATCGATGCGACCGGAGTGCAGGTCAAAGATCTGGAGATCGGACTGCTCGATTTCCCTTGCAAGGTAGAGGGCGAGATCCTCCTGCTGTGCTGGAAATTAGGCGAGCCAGCGATCACCCATTGGCACGGAACCAACGAAGGCTTCGCCGGCCGCAAGCCGGTGGACGTGCGCATTGTGAATGCGGGGAAGAAGAGGCCGAAGTAAGGAGCTTTCAGCTCTCAGCTGTCAGCTCTCAGTAAAACCGGGTTCGGATCCCACAAAACACTGCGCAAGTTCCGGGTCGCGGCCCGTTCTTTTATTCGGGAACGCGTCGGTACGACCGCAGCTATGCACTTAGTCATGCACTATGCCATGCACTTAGTCATGCACTATCGGAGGTCGAGCAAAGGCCGGGCGTTCTGGTAAAATTACGCTATCTGAGGCGATTACCTATGTTGACTGGGCGCAAACTTGCGTTGACGCTGGCTTTCACGGTTCTGGTTGCAATAGCGTTTGGGGTCAGCTGCCAGGGGTTTTTCGTGAGTCCGACTTTGACTTCACTCACGATTAACCCGAGCGCTCCCTCCGTCCAGTTGGGGCAGACTACCACCTTGCAGGCGTATGGTGTCAACAGCAACGGGCAAGGCGCTTACTTGACCAGCGGCGTGTCCTGGTCGAGTAGCGACCCTACGGTTGCAGCCATCACCGGCAATTGCGCAACCCAACCCTGCGGCAGCGCTACGCTGAGTGGGCTTCAAGTTGGCACGACGACCATTACCGCGGGCTCGCAAAGTGTCACCTCCACAGCGACCGCCACCGCGTTCATCACTGTCTCGTCACTAACGATAACCCCCACATCTCAATCCCTGGCTGCCATAGGCGACACCACGCCCTTGCCCTTTGTGGTGACCGCGGTGACCGCGAACGGCTCGATCAACATAAGCAGCTCGGCGGTACTTACGGCGTACCAAAACGGAACTGCTAATCCTGACATCAATTGCACCTATGAGGACTCGAATCCTAATGGCGGCAGCGGCGGCGCTGGCATATACTGCATGGGCGACGGTCAGGAACCGACTGGCACCTATCAGCTGATTGCCACCTACACGGGTACGACACTTACGGCCACGGCTACACTAAATGTCCAGTAGTCGTCGCGAACCTCGGCCGCTGCCTGATTCCAAAGCCGGCTGCCCCATTCTTAACGTCGGGCCTTTTCGACGTTAGAGCCTGCCCTGAGCAGAGCAGAAGGGGTGGGATTCCACGATCGCCTAAAGCTTGGGATTTTCCAGTAAGTCGGGGGGCGCTGGTTTCATCACCAACAACGTGTGTGCGCCATCACAGACCTGCCATCCAGCCAATGCGATACTGCACAAGGGACCAGAACGGCAGTTGTGTGCCCGCCTCGCAAGGCGGCGCCTAACCGGGGCTCTTTGACATAACACAGTAACCAAAAAGATAACATTTATCCGCCGCTGCGGTTCGCGAGTTACCCCAATTTTTCGCCTCTAACTCCTTATTCCGGAATATTTTCCATATAAGCCAAGGCGAATCAATATTTTGGAGTGTTTTCAGCCCCTAACACCATGATTCCAAATGGAGAGGGGGGAGAGGGGTACCTATATACCAAGCAGTTACCGCATTACGAGTTAGCTTGCCGGAAAAGAGAGCCGGAACAGAGATTAGAGTAGCGTGTCAAACCGTAGTCGGAGCGATCACCGGAGCGATAAACTGAACGCCGCAGGGAGCCGCCCTCGCGCTATATTGGGAAGCGACCCCGTGACACGCTTTCTCCATCGGTTTCTGCCGCTGCTTCTAATTCCTTGCCTGATGTTTCTGTCGGCGTGCAATCGCAACCGCGGTCGCGTACTGGAGATCGCTTACGTTTCGGGAGTCCAGGCCATTCTGCGCGATCATGTGGCGCAGGTGTACGAAAAAACGGGAGTCGTAAAGAACGGCGAGCGCGTGGAAGTGCTCGACCATGATCGCCGCTTCGTCAAAGTGCGCACCGCAACCGGTGTGACGGGATGGGTGGAACAGCGTTACCTCGTCGGTCAGGACGTCTTCGATCAAATCCAGAAACTGACCGCGGACAACCAGAACGACCCCGTGCAGGCGCAGGGAGCGACCCGCAATGACACCAATCTGCACGTCGAGCCGGGAAGAGATTCCGAACACCTCTATCAGATCTCCGCCGGCGAGAAACTGTTGCTATTGAAGCGAGGTACTGCGGAGAAGCCGGGCGCAGTCGCGCCGCCTCCGCGATCCGCGACAGCGAGTGGCAATGAAAATGCCAAAGAAAAAGCGCAACAGCAACTCAAAGAGCAAGAAAAGAAGCCTGTTCCGATAATTGAGGATTGGTGGCTGGTGCGCGACTCCCACAATCGAGTCGGTTGGGTGCTGAGCCGGATGATTGATCTCGACGTCCCGCTCGACGTCGCGCAGTACGCGGAAGGCCAGCGCATAGTCGCCTTCTTCGTGCTCGATCAGGTTCAGGATAAAGACAAAAAAGTAGCGCAATACCTGACTGTTCTCACCGAACCCAAGGATGGTCTGCCCTTCGACTTCAACCAGATTCGCGTCTTCACCTGGAACGTGAGACGCCATCGCTATGAGACGGCCTATCGCGAGCGCATGGAAGGCGTCCTGCCGGTAACCGTTTCACAAGAAAAGTTCGACAAGGAAGGCGTGTTGCCCGTATTTGTAATTCGAGTGCAGGACGACAGCGGCAAGGTTAGCGAGCGCAAATATAAGCTCAACACGCCGATTGTGCGCCGCGTGCTCGCGCCGGGAGAAGAGTCGGTGCGGAGCGTGAGCAGGAAAGCTAAGCGGAGACGGTAAGAACAGAAATCTTTAACCGCAGAGGACGCTGAGGGCGCAGAGGAGAATGAGGTCCTTCGCTTCGCTCAGGATGACAATCTCATTTTTCTCGCGCTTCGCTCAGGATGACAGTCTCATTTTTCTCGGCGAACTTGGCGTCTCGGTGGTGAATCGCCGCTCACGAATAGAAATCGGCAATGCTCTCGACCACCCACCGGATCTCGGGCTCGGTCAACTCCGGGAACATCGGCAAGGCCAGCACTTCGCGCGCGGCTTGTTCGGAGACCGGCATGTCTCCCGCTTTCAGCCCGAGATAGGAAAAGACGGGCTGCAAGTGCAGCGGCAGCGGGTAGTAGATTTCCGAACCGATTTTTCGGTCCGCGAGGAATTTTCGCAGTTCATCCCGGCGTTGGGCGCGAATCACGTATTGATGAAACACATGCTTCGCTTGCGGACTTCTCGCCAGCAAGCGCACCGGCGCGCCAGGTTGATTCGACGTTTGGTTGGAGGCCAGGTTTGGGGCCAGCGGGGAAGTTAATCCAGATCTGGCAAACAGCTGGTCGTAGGTCGCGGCATGGTGCTGCCGGCTCCGGTTCCAGTCCGCGATGTGTGGAAGCTTCACGCGCAGCACCGCTGCCTGAATGGCGTCCATGCGTCCGTTCCAGCCAAATTCGTAATGGTAGTAGCGACGCGGACTGCCATGGTTGCGAAGCTGCCGCATATGCTCGGCCATCCGCGGACAGGTCGTGGTGACGATCCCCGCGTCTCCGTAGGCGCTCAGATTCTTGGTGGGATAGAAACTGAAGGCGGCAGTTACACCGAGCGAGCCCGCGCCGCGGCCCCTCCACTCGGCGCCAATCGCCTGCGCGGCGTCTTCCACAATTGCGACTCCAAACTCACCAGCGATGCGGTCGAACGCGTCCATGTCGGCGCACTGTCCGTAGAGATGCACAGGAAGAATCGCGCGAACATTTCCCGGTTGTGTTGGACCCGTCTTTAAATCGGCCTCGGGACCGGTCTGGCGATCGCGGAGTCGCCGGCCAACCAGCTTCGGATCGAGATTCAAGGTCTCGGGATCTACGTCCACGAAGACCGGCGTTGCGCCCGCCCGCACAATCGCGCTGGCCGAGGCAAAGAAGCTGAATGCTGTGGTGATGACCGAGTCCCCGGGCTTTACGCCGGCAGCGACGAGTGCCAGCCAGAGCGCCTCCGTCCCGGATGCGCAACCGACGGCGCCCGCAGCTCCTGTCAGCGCTGCAATCTCACACTCGAGTGCCTCGACCTCAGGGCCCAGAATGAAGCTTTGCGAATCGCACACGCGCGCAATGGCGGCTAGCACTTCTTCGCGAATGCCGTCGTACTGGCGGCGCAGGTCGAGTAAAGGAACGGCGAAAGGAACGGCGAGCGGAACCGACTCGAGCGCGGCGCTTTGCGGAGGTGTAGAGATTGGTTTCACTGCACGAGATTCTAGCAGGCTTAGAGTTGATCACGCGTCTGCCCGGTAACCGTAGAGGGAGCGCAGAAGGCCGAGACATTCCTCAGAGAGGGAGTTGACGCTTGGCGATCTGTGGGCGCTTTGGCCGTGGAGCCGCGCCGGCGAAATGCTCCTGCCAATCCGCCAACTCAGCGCGCAGCCGGTCGAAATCGAGATCGGGAAACGAGCGGTCCGCGCCCTCCAGATTCCGCACGGCACGCTCCAGAACCGAGCGCGCGCCTACGTAGTTGCCGGTGGACTCGTGATGAAAGGCGACCGCCAACTGAACCAAGCCTTGGAGATGAAGACGGAAACGCCGGCGCGAGGGCCGGTCGCGAGGCAGAGGACGCCAAACGTCTTCGAGAACTTCATGAGCGTCGAAAAACTGGGCGCGGTTGAACAGATCGACGCCTCGGTTGAAATCTCCGTGATTGGGCGGCATGGCCATAACGCATTAGCCCTCACCGATTACGGTACTCGGTGTGACCAATCTACATGTTTCCATAGACTAATCTCTATTGGTCTCCCCCGGCTGCCACGCACGCACGGTTTGATGGGCGTCAAATCTAGGCTAGAGTCCGTATTACCCTGTACTTGATCGCTGGCAAGCCCGGGTGCCGGCCATCAGTGCCAGGTGTATACCAAGAATCATAGCCAAGCCAATCATTCCATACGGATTTTGATAAGTTAACTTCGGGGTAGTCGCTACAAGTCATTGAAAACAATAATCGAAACAAATACTTTGTTGTGGAGTATCACTTGCACTGGTGTCTAGTTCTGTTAGTAGGCGAAATGGCCGTTTTGGGTGCCATTGTCGCTCGAGAAGTTGATTCGGTTTAGGAAAAAGGGAACTTGACCACGGAGGTCACTGCGCATGAAATCCTTCCAGATTTTCAGCATCCTTCTCCTTCTTGCCTTCACGCTCGTCTGCACGGTCCCCGCGAGCGCCGATAACCTCTATGCCAGCATTCGTGGTACAGTCACGGATCCGACCGGAGCCGTGGTTTCCGGTGCGAGGCTCACCGCTACCAATGTGGCGACGGGAATCCTGTATACCACCACCTCGAACAGCAGCGGTGCTTTTTCTTTCCTGCAAGTCCCTGTCGGTGATTACACGGTCAAGGTGGAGCAAAGCGGATTCAAGGCGTACCAGGCATCGGGCATCCACTTGGAGATCGACCAGATATACACCCTGAGCGCGAAGCTAGCCCTCGGTGCGGCTACCGAACAGATCGTCGTCGAAGCCAATCCCGTTCAGGTTGAAAGCACGAGCATGCAGCAGGGGACCGTTGTAAGCAGCGATCAAATCGTGAGTATGCCTTTGAACGGTCGCAACTGGACCCAGTTGCAGCAACTGGAGCCCGGCGTCGTGGCCTCCTCCGATCGCATGGGAAGCTACTCGACAAACGGCTCGGAAACCCAGCAGAACGCCTACCTGATTAATGGCATTGACGCCAACGATGCCGCGCTGAACGACAACCTGCTGGTGCCGAGTCCGGACGCCATCGGCGAGTTCAACATGGTCACGAGCACCATCAACCCGGAGTATGGGCGCAACTCGGGCGCCATTATGAATGCCATCATCAAGAACGGCACGAACCAATTCCACGGGGATGGGTTCGAGTTTTATCGCGACACTTTCCTCGATGGCCGGAACTATTTTGAAGGGCTTGCGGGCATACCCGCCACTCCCTTTCACCGGAACCAATTTGGTGCAACAATAGGGGGCCCGATCGTCAAGGACAAGGCCTTCTTCTTCTTCTCCTATCAGGGCAACCGGGAAAGATTGCCACAGACTGGTTTCGGCACAACTCCGGTCTACTCCCCTGCCCAAACCGGCGGCGATTTTAGCGCCTCAAACTTGCTCAACCCCATCGGCAGCACTGGCAACGTCAGTCCGATCGCTTTGTTCGGCGACAGTGAGTCTATCTGTCCCGTTGGCGGCGGAACTCCGTGCGCGCCCGGAACGCCGTACACGGGGGCGCCAGGCACTGCTCTGTTCTCCACTAACACTATCCCGACGGCAGATTTTAATCCGCTGGCGGTGAAGCTGGTTACTCAGTTCGTCCCAGCGGCCCAAAATGCTGCCGTCTGTAACAACGCGTCCGGCGCCGGCGCGGTGCCGTGCGATTATACGTTCAACGCAAAAGAGACGCTTTCGGATAACCAATATCTCTATCGGATCGACTATAAGTTGCGGCAGAACGATGCGCTCTGGTTCTACGGCCAGTACGAGAAGGAACCGTTCTCGAATACGATACCGTTTGTGGGAGCTACGTTGCCCGGCTTCGGCGATACAAACTCGGAGAAAACGGAGCAATACACAGTAGACTGGACCCACACCTTCTCACCGACTACTTTGAATGAAGCTCGTTTTGGCTATGTTCGTTTCAACTATCAGGCCGTCCTGCCGGTAAATATCGTGAACCCACAAACCTATGGATTTACCGGCCTTGTCCCTCAGAGCTCTCAATATAACTCCCTACCGGTGATGAACGTTACAGGGTTGTTCGACCTGGGGTTCAGCTCCGATGGACCGCAGCCGCGCTACCAGAACGTGTATGAAGCGTCGGACAACTTCAGCAAGGTTTGGGGAAAACACACCTTCAAGGCTGGCTTCACCATGGAGCGTCTGGAGATCAACAACCCCTTCAACAATAACCTATTTGGCACGTACGGCTACACCGGCGGGGGCCCATATTCAACGGGAGTTCCGGGTGCCGATTTCCTGCTCGGATTACCCACCAGCTACGCTCAGGGCAGCGGGTCGATCATTGATGGACGTGGACGGGAATACTACTCGTACGTTCAAGACCTATGGCAAATACGGCCGAATCTTACGCTGACGCTGGGTACGGGGTGGGACATCGAGACGCCGTGGTATAACCTCTATTACGGCGGCGAGGTTAACGTTGCCTGGCGTCCCGGCCAGCAGTCCACTGTGTATCCTGAAATGCCGCCCGGCTTTGTCTATCCCGGCGACGCTGGCATCAATAAGTACGGCGGCACCTCCATCCATTATGACAACCTGGCTCCGCGCCTGGGTTTCGCATGGAGCCCCGGGGGTGGTCACAAATGGAGCATCCGCGGCGGCGTCGGAATGTACTACAACCGCTCCGAAGAAGAATTGATTCTCCAGGGCTTGGCGAACCCTCCGTTTGCCCTGGCTACGAGTGGAGGGCAACTGGTGGGCTCCCCCGTATTTACCTCGCCCATTACTGGCTATGTTGCGGGGAGTCCCGGTACCATCGCAGATCCATTTGGCCCTGGAGTCAACCCCTACCCCTATGTTGCGCCACCCAAGGGTGGCAGTTTCAATCCCGCGACGTATTATCCCATTGGTCTTAACTGGAATGCGTATGACCCGAAGTTTACGACGCCGCGGTCCACCAACTTTAACCTCACAGTCCAGCGGCAGCTCGATAAATCCACTATCGTTTCGCTCGCCTACGTAGGGAGCATTGGCCGGCACGAAGAAGGCGCGCTTAACGCGAACCAGGCAGGTCAATATCCTGGAACGAATACGGCCTCCGCGGCCAGCGGTTGTCCCAGCGGTCTGTTGATGCCCTTTTGCCCTCTCCAGACGCCGCTGGGCGGAGCCCAGGTCCCAGGGGCGACGCCGTACAACCTGTCTGTCTATGGCCAGCCCGGTATCCAAGCCACAGGGTGGAATTCGAACTACAATTCGATGCAGGCGGAGTTCAACCGGCATTTCAGCAATGGTTTGCAGGTTCTGGCTGCCTATACCTGGTCGCGTTACTTCGACGAGACCTCAAGTTTTGAAGAAGGTTCGTTTAACGGCCCCGGACCTAGTCCTTGGGGCAAAGCGGGCCGGGACTCGCTATATGCCCCTGCGGGGAGCGATGCGCCGCAGCGTTTCGTCGTAAGCTATACCTATACGCTTCCCATCTTCAAGCTCACTCACAAATGGAAGAGGCTGACCGACGACTGGAACCTCTCCGGGATTTACACGCTGCAACATGGGTTCCCGGTCCCGGTTCTTGACCTCTGGGAGCACTCGCTGACCTGTGACGTCAGTGGAATCTCCTTCTATTTCTGTCCTGATCGGCCCAACGTAATCGGCAAACTGCAGTTGCTCAATCCACGCAGTACGGTGTCTACCGTGGGTGCGCCTTTCTGGTTCACCAACGGCGCATCAGCCTTTACAAACGGCTGCAATGCCTCGGGCTGCGGCGGAGTGATCCCTGGGTATACTGGCGCCGGCATGGGGAACGCAAGCCGCAATCCGTTCTATGGCCCCGGTCTCAATTACACGGACATGGCGATCGAGAAGAATATTCACATCGACGAGTCGCGTTATTTCCAACTCCGGCTGGAGACCTTCAACACCTTCCACCACGCGAATTTCTGCCCGCCGGCGAATTTTGGCGCTTGCGGCAGTACTCCCTCCAACGATGCTTCGTTCCTGGACGCTGGCACCTTCGGACAAATCTTTGGTGTACAGAACATCAGCACGCAGGGAGAGGGTCGCGTGGTGCAACTGGGTGCGAAGTTCTACTTCTAAAACTGCCCGGTTGGGCTTAGCGTTATCGTTGTCCATGGGCGTCCCGAAGCATCGGGACGCCCTTTAATTTTGCGCAAGTCTCAAAGATCTTTGCGGCTCGCTATTTCTGAGTTGTCTTACTTCGTTCTCTCTTAGCGTCCTCGGCGCGGCCAAGGTGGTCGTAGGCTTCGGCGAGGGAGAGGTGTGCGGGGGCGAAGGCGGGCAGGCGCCCGGCAGCGATTTCGAGGTGCACGATGGCGGTTTTGAAGTCTCGGGTTTTCAGCAGGATCGCGCCGATTTCGTAGTGCGCCCAGGCGGAGTCGGGCTGGAGTTCAACGGCTTTGTGCAGATGCTTGACCGCCTCGGCGTATTGTCCTTTGCGGGCCAGCGCCACGCCGAGCGTGTATTGCGCCAGGTAGAGGTTGGGATCGGCGGAGACTTTGTCGGACACTTTGTCGGACACCAGGGGCGTGAGCGTGGCAATAGCGACGTCTGGCTTCGTCTGGTCGTGAGCCGAGGCGGCTGCGATCACTTTATTGGCGGTCGATATTTTGTCTTTGGGATCGGTTCCAGCGACTGCGGCGGTAGAGCCCGACGACTTTTGTAGTCCGACGTATCCGAGCGACGCCAGTTTCTGCATCTCGGAAGAACTCAGCTCCGCGGAAGACTTGCCGGCCTCGCCGCTGAAACGGCGGTCGAAGTTATCGAGCTGTGCGGCCATCGTGTCGAGCGTGGCCTTCGAACTCTGGGCCAGATTGTGGACGGCGCCAGGGTCTGCGGTCAAGTCGTAGAGTTCGGGCTTCGGGGCGCGAATGTAGAGATACTTGCCTGCGCGCCAGGATTCGAGCGGGCTCCAGCCGAATCCGCGTTGCGGCAGATCGGCGCGCGAATACACGGGCTGGTCACTACCACTAGCGCTGCCGCCGGACGTTGTTTTTGCGATGCGTAACAGCGACTGTCCCGGCATTTGCGATGGAACCGGGATCGCAGCAATCTCAAGCAGGGTCGGAGCGATGTCCACGAGCCTTACCTTGGCAGCTACTCGGGCCGCTACTCGGGTGGTCGCTGGCTTCGCAGCGGGCTCGCTCTGAGGGAGCTGATTTTGCGGAAGTTTGATGAGCAGCGGGACATGAATGGTCTCGTCATAGAGGAAAATGCCGTGTGCGTCTTCGCCGTGGGCGCCGAGGCTC
>Ga0187869_10001292_pt1 | contig 23010 bp, 17 predicted proteins | sample June2016WEW_13_1_2_FD_132972 | JGI IMG/M metagenome (GOLD analysis project Ga0187869, IMG submission 132972) | Peatland microbial communities from SPRUCE experiment site at the Marcell Experimental Forest, Minnesota, USA - June2016WEW_13_100 | ecosystem: Environmental > Terrestrial > Soil >...
ACTGGCGGCGGACGGCCAGGCCGATGTCGGCCAGCAGCGGGAAGGCCAGCTCATGCCGGCGGGCGAACTGCTCGTGGCTGGCAAGGTCCTGCGGGCTGATCGCCCACACGGTGGCACCGATGCTGCTGAAGCTGCCCAGTTCCGAGGTGTAGGAGCAGAGCTGCCTGGTGCACACCGCCGTGTCATCGCCGGGATAGAAGGCCAGCACGACCGGACTGCCCCGCAGCCCGGACAGCGTGTAGTCGCCTCGGTCGGCCTGGCCGTCATGCAGCACGATGCCGGGCAGCGTGAAGTCAGGGGCTGGCTCGCCGATCTCGGGTTTCCTGGCCATGAGGGCTCCTCCGGTGCTGGTCCGCCGATGGCGCCGGCCCGCAGCCATGACGAACGACTCCTGCCATCCCGCTGATCCTGACACGCCGGCCAGCCCGGCGGATCGCGGATCAACCAGTGCGCCGGGCCGTCTCGCAGGCTCGCGACCGTCTGGCCAGGCAGGTCCAGGGGCCGTGATCGGCGGGCGGCGGGCCGGGACTGGGCCGGCTACCGCTGCGGCGGTATGTGCCAGCGGGTGCCCAGGGTGCCCTGGGCGGACTGCCGCCCGGTCGGCCCTCCGCCCGGGCCCCGCAGGATGTAGGCCATGCCGACGGCGATGACGCCGCCTGCCGCCGGGCCGGCCAGGTACGCCCACCACGCGGTCCAGTCACCGAGGACCAGGGCAGGCCCGAGCGACCTGGCCGGGTTCATCGAGGCACCGCTGACCGGCGCTCCCCACAGCCCGGCCAGCGCGATGTAACTGCCGACGCCGATCGCGGCGAGCGTTCCGACCTGCTGCGCGCCCGACGAGACGCCGAGGATCACGCTGACCAGCCCGGCGGTCAGGACTATCTCCCAGAGCATGGCGGTGGTCGCGGAAATGCCGGGCCCCGGCAGGGTCAGTCCCGCGGAACCCTGCCGGCCGATCAGGGCCCAGAGCAGCAGCGTGGCGAGGGCCGCCCCGGCGAACTGGGCGACGATATAAGCAGGAACCCGCTTCCAGGGAAAGTCGCCCCGCAGCGCGAAGGCCACGCTGACCGCCGGGTTGAGGTGGGCGCCGGAGAGCGCGCCCATGAACAGGATGATGGCGGCGACCATCAGGCCGGGCGCCACGAGGCGCGCGGAGTACGGGACGGCATGCCCGCCAAACCTGGCGTTGACCATATCCGCGCCCACCGACGCAAGGACCAGGAAGAACGTGCCCAGGAACTCGGAGAACAGCCGCCGCCCCTCGTAACTGTCGTCCCAGAAGTCGACTTGCCTGGCAAAAGAGTTGGGCTGCCCCATGGACCGGATGGCCACATCGGCATGACGGGCCTCCTGCCGCGCGGCTTCCTCGCCCGGACCCGGCGGCCGCGCCTGGCTGGTCATCCAGGGCTCCTTTCCCGCTGCCCGCTGTCCGGCCCTCCGCGGGCCGGGCATGATGATGAGCGCTGGCCCGGGCGTGAGGACGAGCGCTGGCCCGGGCACGAGCGCCGGGATTTGCGCCGGCACAGGCCGCCCCCGGCAAGATCCCCGCAGCCCTCGACGTCAGCTCACCCGGATGGGGTGAATCGCCCGCATGCGCTGCCGCCGCCGGCTCACCGGATCGGGCGAATCGCCGCTCTGCCGCGCTGGTTTCGCCGCGATGGCCAGGGGCACCCGCAAAGGTGACTATCGACCCTGGCCAGGCCGGCCCGATGGAGTGCACGCTCGTCTCGCGGAGGGGGAGCCATGGTTTTCGCTGATCGCGCCGATGCGGGACGACGCCTGGCTGCACGGCTGCAGTACCTGCAGGACGAGCCGGTTGTGGTCCTCGGCCTGCCGCGCGGCGGCGTCCCGGTCGCTGCGCAAGTCGCACGGGCCCTCGGCGCGCCGCTGGACGTCATCGTCGTGCGCAAGCTCGGGGTCCCTTTCCAGCCGGAACTTGGCATGGGGGCCATCGGGGAAGGCGGGACCCGGGTCATCAATGGCGACGTCGTCCGGGTGGCTGGCGTCTCCGCGGACGACTTGGCCGCCGTCGAGACGCAGGAACGTGCGGAGCTAGAGCGCCGCGCCGCGCGCTACCGCGGCGGGCAGCCGCGTCAGCCGCTGACTGGCCGGGTCGCGGTAGTGGTCGACGACGGCCTGGCCACCGGATCCACGGCACGGGCGGCCTGTCAGATCGCACGGGCGCAGGGGGCGGCCAGGGTCGTCCTGGCCGTGCCCGTCGCGCCGCCGGGCTGGGAGTCCCGGCTCGCCGGTGACGCGGACGAGCTTGTCTGCGTGCAGACGCCAGCTGACTTTTTCGCCATCGGCCAGTTCTACGCTGACTTCTCGCAGACCACGGACGAGGAAGTGGTCGACTGCCTCCAGCGCGCGGACCCCGCCGCGGGCGGGGCAGCCGGCCCCGCGGCCGGGAACAGCCGCCCGGCAGCGGCCCCGGATGGTCCGCCCCTGCCCCTGGCCGGTGAGGACCCGCCCCTGCCCCGGGCCGGTGAGGACCCGCCCCTGCCGCTGGAGGCGGAGGTGCGCGCCGGGGCGGCTCGCCTGCCGGGCCACCTGACCGTGCCGGACCGGCCGCTGGGCATCGTCGCATTCGCGCACGGCAGCGGCAGCAGCCGCCGCAGTCCCCGGAACCGCTACGTGGCCGGCGCACTGAACCAGGCCGGCCTGGGCACGCTCCTGTTCGACCTGCTCACGCCCCAGGAAGAACTCGACCGCGCCAACGTGTTCGACATCGCCCTGCTCGCCAGGCGGCTGGCCAGCGTCACCAGCTGGCTGCGGACCATGCCGGACACCGCGGGCCTGCCGGTTGGCTACTTCGGCGCCAGCACCGGCGCCGCCGCCGCGCTGTGGGCCGCGGCCGAGCCGGACGCTGACATCGCGGCCGTGGTGTCGCGCGGCGGAAGGCCCGATCTCGCCGGCGCCCGGCTCGCGTTCGTGCGGGCACCGACGCTGCTGATCGTCGGCGGGCTGGACGACGTGGTGCTCGACCTCAACCGGCAGGCTCAGGCCGAGCTCCGCTGCAAGAACAGCCTGGCCGTAGTGCCCGGCGCCACGCACCTGTTCGAAGAGCCCGGTACCCTGCCGGCCGCAGCGGAGCTGGCCCGTGACTGGTTCGCTGTCCACCTGCGCGGGCGCGTCCCGGTGACCTGACCAGCCGGGCAGCCGCGCTCGCCGCTGCGATGAGATTTCGCCCGTGGTGTCGTTCTACCTGGCAGAAGCTTGGCTGACGGGACTTGCCTGACGGGACAGGAGGATGCGCCATGGGAAAGGTCGTCGCCGACATCACGATGTCGCTGGACGGATTGGTCACCGGCCCGGATGACGGACCGGGCCGCGGCCTCGGCGAAGGGGGTGAATGCCTGCACAACCGGGTCATGGGCCGGCCGTGGCGGTACGACGACGGGGGCCGGCGGTTCGACCCGGTGGATGTGGACCGCCACGTGCTGGCGGAAGCCCTCTCGGCCGGCGCGAGGATCATCGGCAGGCGGATGTTCGATGTCACCGGCGGCTGGGGCGGCAATCCGCCTGGCGGCCCGAGCGCGAGGTACTTCGTGCTCACGCACGCCGCGCCGCGGGAGTGGGCCAGCCCGGATTCGCCGTTCACCTTCGTCGCTGACGGGATCGAGAGTGCCCTCGCGCAGGCCAGGGCGGCGGCCGGCGATCAGGATGTCACGATCGGCGGGGGCGCGAACGTCATCCAGCAGTACCTGGCCGCCGGGCTCGTGAAGACGCGGTCGGCGCCGGCCGCGTCGATGTCAGCGGCGACGACATGCGCGCCGGCGGCTGCGAGCGCGTTCGCGCATGCCGCACCGATGCCGCTCGCCGCGCTGGTCACCAGGGCGCGGCGCCCGGTCAGCGACCCGGCCGATGCTGTCATGAGGTATCTCCCCTCGTGGGTGGTTTCCATCCAGGAGTCACCGTAGACCGCGGGGGTCAGCGACGCCGCCGGGTGACCGGCAAATCCGGGCCCTGGCCGGTGAGGTGAACGGCGAGGCATGCGAGCCCGGCTAGCAGCAGGCTCAATGGCGAGAGCAGCGCGTCGGTGGCGATGGCCGCCGCATTAATGATGAAGGCGATCGCGAACAGGACGGCGGCAATAACAGCGAGCATGATCGGCTCCTCAGTCGGCAGCACCATGACGTGCCGTTTCCCCCCGGACGGCGAGCAGCGAAGTGCCCGCCGTCGCGGCGTTCACTCCCGTCCTGGCCAGATCGGTTGTTTGCGTGCAGCTGCCCTGGGCACCTCACGCGAGCCTTCAACCTGTCGTGAGAGGAATCCCCCGTGTATATCGGCATAGGAACAGTCGTCGTCATCATCATCATCGTGCTGATCGTCCTGCTGCTGCGCCGGTAGGCGCGCACCGCGCCGCCGGAGGCGGCGGGCAATCGCATTGTGGCCGAGGACGCCGACGGGTACTTTCGTCGGCGTCCTCGTGAGATATCTGGCATGAACCGGTAAAACGGAACAGTCCAGATCTGCTTGGTCACCTAGCGTGAGCAACCGAATCGATAAGCGTCGGCCGGGAGGGCTGCGTGGCGACACCGCACGACGACGGAGTCATCGACGACGGGGTCATCATCGTGGGCGCGGGGCCGACGGGGCTGGTACTGGCGGGGGAGCTTGCCCTGGCGGGCGTCCGCTGCCTGGTGCTGGAGCGGCGGGACGGCCCGCGCTCTGACTCTCGTGCTATCTGCCTGCATGCCAGGAGCATGGAGGTGCTCGAGCTGCGGGGCCTGGCCGAGGTCCTGGCCGCTGCCGGACTGCCGGTGCCGACCTTCCCGCTGGGGCCGCGCGGAGCCGCCATCTCGTTCAGCCGCCTGGACTCGGATTTTCCCTACCTGCTGGACATCCCGCAGAGCCAGATGGAATGCATCTTCGCCGCCAGGGCGGTCGAGCTCGGCGCCCGGATCCGGTGGTCATCGCCCGTCACCGGGGTGCGGCAGGACGAGACCGGGGTGACCGTCACGCTGGCTGACGGGGCGACCGAGCGGGCCGCCTTCGTGGCCGGCTGCGACGGCGTCCGCAGCTTCGTCCGGGAGGCCGCCGGGATGACATTCCCCGGCTTCGCTAATCCCGGCTCGGTGATCCTGGCCGACCTGCACCTGGACGGCCTGCCCATGACCAGCGCCTACGGCGACCTGTCGCGGCACGGGATGCTGCTGATGTTTCCGTTTCGCGATGGATCCTTGCCGCCTGGTGCTGTACGACTACGCTCGCGGCGGCGTGCCGGTGAGCGAGCCCGTCGGCCTGGACGAGGTGCGCGATAGCCTGCGGCAGATCACCGGGCGCGATTTCGGGCTGCGGGACATGTACTGGTCAGGGCGGTACCGCAGCGAGAGCCGCCAGGCTCCGCGGTACCGGATCGGGCGGGTGCTGCTGGCCGGGGACGCCGCGCACGCCCACTCGCCGGCCGGCGCGCAGGGCCTGAACACCGGCCTGCAGGATGCCGTCAACCTGGGCTGGAAGCTCGGCGCGGAGCTGCACGGCTGGGGACCCGGCTGGCTGCTGGACTCCTATCACGACGAGCGGCACCCGGTCGGTGCCGCCGTGCTGGCCCTGACCGGGCGGCAGTTCCGGCTCAACACGGCGCGATCCTGGAACAAGCGGCTGCTGCGCTGGGCCGTGCACCGGCTGGTGGTGCCGCTGCCGCCGGTGCAGGACCAGCTTGCGCGCGGCTACTCCGGAATCTCGATCAGGTACCCGCCGGGCGGTGCTGCCACGGGCGGTGCTGCCCCGGGCGGTGCTGCCCCGGGCGGTGCTGCCACGGGCGGTGCTGCCGCGCACCCGATGACCGGCAGGCGGCTGCCGGCCGGGGCCCTGACCTTAGCGGACGGCAGGAGCGCGCGGCTGTACGGGCTGTTCGGCGATGGCCGTTTCGTGCTGCTGTCCGATGCGGCGACGACGGTGGGCGCGGGACTGCCTGATCACGTCCGGGTGGTCAGCTACCTGGGCCGGACGGGGCGCCGCCTGCCGCTGGCCATGCTGGTGCGGCCAGACGGATACGTGGCCTGGGCGTCGGACGAGCCGGACCCGGCCGTGTGCGCAGCGTCGGCCCTCGCCGCGGCCGCCACCTGGTGCGGCCCGCGCTGACCGCCCTGACGGTGGCAGCGCGGGCGTGTGCCCAGGCGCACGAGAGGTCAGCCCCAGGCCGCCTGCACGACTTTTCTGCGTGTATGCTCGGCAGCACGTCCAAGCGGCAGGCGGACGGTTTGAGTGGCCAGCTTGACGCTGGTGCGGTACCATAATTGCATTAACGGGACGTGGCCCAGCTTGGTTAAGGCGCTGGTCTGGGGGACCAGAGAGCGCGGGTTCAAATCCCGCCGTCCCGACTGAATTAATGGCCAGCAGAATCGATCTGGCGGCCATTTGGTCAGAGGTTTCTGCTACCGTCTGAGCTATGGCAGAAACCCATCTCCAAAAAACGCATTTGGACTGATTCGCGGTTAACTTCCGCAGTGGCGGTATCTCACTCGTGGCGTGGCGTCATGCGCGAGCTCCGGCTGTGTCCCACATCCGCTGGGGCCATTCGTGCTGTCAAGCGCCACGCCGTACGCCTCGATCTCGATACCTCGCACTTTACCGGTCAGCGGCGCTGGTCGGACGCCCAGCTCAGGCGGGGGCCGTAGCCAGATCCTATTCCTGGCGCGAGCTGCTGGCGGAGCTCGGGCTCGCTGGCCGCAACGCAGATGAGCGGACTCGGGTCAAGGTGCACGCTATGCGGCGCGGCCTCGACCTCAGCCACCTTCAGGAGCCTAAGGCGGCTGGCACCGCGGTGGTTTTGACGCCCGACGTAAAGTGGCTCAGGGATGCCGGAGCCGCTATTGCGGCAACCTGGTTCCTGATTCGCGGATGTAATGCATCGATACCGATCTGTTGGTCTCCATGCCGGAGGGAGTTAAGCGAGTTCAGGTTAAGACCACGACTTATAGTAAGAACGGCTGGGAAGTTCAAGTGGGCAGGCGGCCTTATTCGGAGGGGAACCGAGGCGCACTACTTCCCTACGACCCCGACGCGCTGGTTTTTTTTCTTCATCATCGACGGCGACCTCACCATGTATCTATCTCATACCCAGTCGGGTTCTCGCCGGGCGCGTGCAGATCCTCTTGCGCACCTACTCCCAGTTCATCGTCGGTAATATTGATGGCGTTATGAAGTGTCCCATTCCGGCCTCCTGGCAACAGGACGTGCCAACTCCCCCACTTTCAATCGGATTTTCGACAGCGGCGCGGACCTGCCGGGCAGTTCCGCGCCGCTATCTGGGAGCCTTGGGGGCGTGAATGAGCGCCTCGCGGCACTGCTGCCGTTCCCCCAGGTAGTGCGTCCCCGGCCCGGCTGGTTCGCGATCGGCCCTGATGTCGGCATCGTCGCAGGCCCTGGCGGTGCGGAGGCCGCAGCGGCGTTCCGGCGTGTGCTGGGCTGGCTGCCCTGGCCAGAGGGCTCCGGCCGGTCCGGCGGACCGATCACCGTTGACCTGGCGCGCGAGCTGCCAGCTGAGGCGTACCGGCTCTGGATCGGGCCGGATGTGGTCCGGATCACTGCCGGGGGTGCGGCCGGTGCGTTCTACGCGGCCCAGACGCTGCGCCAGCTGCTGCCCGACGAGGCCTGGCGGGCCGCGCCGGTGCCAGGACCGGCCTGGAACCTGCCATGCGCGGAGATCGAGGACGCGCCCGCGCTGGCCTGGCGGGGCGCGCATCTGGACGTGGCCCGGCACTTCTTCCCGAAGCGGACCGTGCTGGCGCTGATCGACGCGCTGGCGGCCATGAAGGTCAATCGCCTGCACCTGCATCTCACCGACGACCAGGGCTGGCGGATCGAGAGCCGCCGGTACCCGGCCCTGCACGAGACCGGCTCGCACCGGCCGCGGAGCCGGACCAGCCTCGGCGGCGAGCAGCCGCCGGCCTACGACGACATTCCGCATGGCGGCTACTACACGCTGGCCGACCTGGCGGAGATCTCCGCCTGCGCCGCGCAGCGGATGATGACCCTCGTCCCGGAAGTGGAAGTGCCCGGCCACGCGACAGCGCTGCTGGCCACCATGCCGCAGCTCGGCTCGGGCACGCCGCCGCCGGGCGGGTACCAGGTCAGCGCCGACTGGGGGATCTTCCCGAACCTGATGTCCCCGCTGCCGCCGACACGAGACTTCCTGGCCGAGATCTTCGCCGAGCTCCTCGGTGCCATACCGGGTGCCGGCGGCGGCGGCAGGTACGTGCACATCGGCGGCGACGAATGCGTCCTGGACTCCTGGCGGGATGACCCGCGGATCGAGGCGTACTGGCGGCAGCGCGGCCTGTCCGGCCCTGCTGGCCTGCACGCCTGCTTCCTGCGGGACGTGGCTGACCTGCTGGCCGACGACTTCGGCGCCAGGGCGCTGGTGTGGGACGAGGGATTCGCCAGTGCCGCGAGCGGATCCGGCACGCCGGCCGCGCCGGGCATCGCCGGCCCCGCCGCGGCGGCCGGGCAGCTCCGGCCGGACACGATCGTGATGGCCTGGCGGGGGACGGGCATCGCGTGCCGGGCGGCCGGAGCCGGTCACGACGTCATCGCAGCACCGGTGCTGCCCACTTACTTCGACTACAGCCAGGCCGACGACGAGAGCGAGCCGGCCGCGATCGGCGGGCCGATCCGGGTGCAGGACGTGGCGGCGTTCGAGCCGGTGCCCGCCGACTGGCCAGACTCTGCACGCCGGCACCTCATCGGCACCCAGTTCCAGGTCTGGACCGAGTACATCCCCGATGCCCGCGCGCTCGAGTACATGATCTTTCCCAGGGCCTGCGCGCTGGCCGAGGTGGCCTGGGCGGGCAGGCCGTCTCCCTGGCAGGACGATGCGCGCGGATCCCGCCCGCCGCTGCGGCCGCGGCTGGCCAGTCACCTGGGACGGCTTGCAGCGGCCGGGATCGAGTACCGGCCGCTGGACGGGCCCTGGCCCTGGCAGCGCGGCGGGACAGGACCGCGGCGGCACCGGGGCGGTTACCGGGTGCAGGACGTCGCGGTCCGTCTCGGCAACCTCGCGGCCGGCGCGGGTGACTAGGTGGTCCGCGGCCGCCGCGCAGCACGTCCGGCCGGGGTGCCGCGGCCTGCCAGGATGGTTTGACCAGGACCGGTCCTGCGCCTAAGTTGGGCCGACTGGCCGGTATCCGGCCAGCTGGCCCCATCACGGGCCAGCGGCCCGGATCAGCACGGGAGCAGACGAGCATGACGCCGACGGCGCGGCACACTGCCAGCGCCGCTGGCCGGGACGCGGCGAGCCCGGTGCGGGAACGGCTGCTGTCCGTCGCCACCCGCCTCTTCGCGCAGAACGGCTTCGAGGCCACATCGGTGCAGCAGGTCGTCGAGGCCGCGGGCGTGACCAAGGGAGCCTTGTACCACTACTACGACTCCAAGGACGACCTGCTGTATGAGGTTTACCACCGGCTGCTGACCATGCAGCGGGCCAGGCTGGACGAGATCGCGAGCGGCCCCGGCGGCCCGGCCGAGCGGCTCGAGGCGGCCGCGGCTGACGTGCTGCGCACCACCTTCGAGAACATGGACGACATGATCGTCTTCTTCCGCTCGCTGCACCTGCTGCCCGCGGCCAGGCAGGCCCTGATCCGGACGGAGCGGCGGAGTTACCACAAGCGGTTCCGCCAGCTGGTCGATGAGGGCATCGCCGCGGGGGCGTTCCGCGCTGACGTGCCGGCGGACATCGTCGTGCAGTATTTCCTCAGCGCCATCAATCAGCTCGGCACCTGGTACCGGCCCGATGGCCCGCTCAGCCCCGACCAGATCGGCCGGTACTTCACCGGCCTGCTGATGACCGGCCTGCAGGGCAGCTGAGCCCCGGCCGCGGGCTCGCGGGCCCGGTTCACGTCACCAGCAGGCGGGATGACGCCACGCCCAGGGCCTGGCCGCCTCCAGCTGGGCGCTCAGCGCGATCAGCGCCGCCTCACCGGCGGGCCGCCCGGCCAGCGAGACGCCGATCGGCACGCCGTCGCCGGTCCAGTGCAGCGGCAGGCTCACGGCCGGCTGCCCGGTCATGTTGTACATCGGCGTGAACGGGGTGAAGACGCCCTGGCGGCGCAGGTTGTCCAGCGGCTCGCCGTCCTCGCTGAAGTACCCCACCGGCTGCGGCGGCAGGCCGAGCGTGGGGGTCAGCACCGCGTCATAGCCGGCCGTGGCCACGATGGACCGGCGGGCCGCGACCTGCATGCCGGTCACCGCCGCGGCGTAGGCGGCGCCGCTGATGGTCCGGCCGTGCTCGCGCCACGCCCTGGTGACCGGCCGCAGCTGCATCTCCTGGTCCGGCCCGACCTGCGTGTCCAGTGACTTCACCCCCCAGATGGTGGCGAAGTAGCCGGGCATCTCCGGCCCGAACGGCAGCTCGATGTCCTCGACCTCGTGCCCGAGCGAGGCCAGCAGCTGCGACGCGTCCTCCCAGGCGGCGATGCAGGCCGGGTCGGCGGCCGTCCCGTTGGCCGCCGCCCGGTAGCGGCCGATCCGCAGCCGGCCGGGCGCCTGGCCAGCGTGGCCCTGGTCGGCCCAGCCCAGGAAGGTCTGCCCGGCCGGCAGCGGAGGCGCCCAGTACGGGTCACCGGGCATCGAAACGGCTATCGCGTCGAGCATCGCGGCAGCGTCGCGGACTGTCCTGGCCAGCGGGCCCTGGATCGACAGGCCCGGAGAGTCGCCGTCCGCCGGGCCGCTGCTCACCCGGCCGCGGGAGGGCTTCAGGCCGACCAGGCCGCACACGCTGGCCGGGATCCGCACCGAGCCGCCGCCGTCGCTGCCGTGCGCGAACGGGACCAGCCCGGCCGCCACCGCGGCCGCCGAGCCGCCGCTGGAACCGCCTGCGGAGCAGCGCGGATCCCACGGCGACCGGGTCGGCCCGGTGAGGTCGTTGTCGGTGTAGCAGCAGGTGCCGAACTCCGGCGTGCTGGTCTTGCCCAGGCTGACCGTGCCGGCCGCCCGGAGCAGGGTGACCGAGTGAGCATCGGTGTCCGGCACGTGACTGGCGAAGGCGCGGGAGCCGTACGTCGTCCGGATCCCCGCCGTCGCGGTCAGGTCCTTGATGGCGACCGGCACGCCGAGGAGCGGGGGCAGGCCATCGGGGCCGTTCCGGAGGCGGGCGGCTGCCGCCTGCGCGTGCGCCTTCGCCCGGGCTAGGGCCAGCTCGGGCGTCACCGTGATGAAGGCGCCCAGCGACGGGTTGAGCCTGCTGATCCGGGCCAGGTAATGCTCGGCCAGCTCGGCAGGGCTCAGCTCGCCGCGGCGGATGGCGGCGGCCTGCTCCAGCGCAGTCAGATCGTGCGGCTCGGTCATCTCCCGAGTCTAGCCAAACCGACCGGTCGGTACAGAAATCCCTGATTCATGCCAGAACGCAACCCTCGTCCCCGTCTCGTCCGCGCCGGCAGCCAGTCGTCCGCCCGCCTTGCCCGGCGGGCCGGGCGTGTCCGGGCCCTGCTTGCCTGCGGCATGACCAGCCGGGGGGTCATCATGGGGGGGTGGCGATGGCGGGACGGCACTCGGCGGCGACCCCGTTCGTTGGCGGTTCACGATGGTGACGTCGCCGCCGCTGGCCGTGGGCCCGCCGGCCGCGGAGTCCGGAACTGGCGTAACGGAGCGGATGTAACGGTGCGGGAATCATCGGGGGACGTGGCGCCGGGAGATACCACCCCGGGCAGGCCGGCCGCGTACTGGCCGCAGCCGCAGCCCTGGGAACCGGGCTGGCGAGGGCCCGCGCGCCGATGGCGGCGCCGGCTGCTGCGCCTGACCGGGCTGTGCCTGGTGATCGTGCTGATCGGGCTGGCTGCCTTCGGCGTGCTGCTGCTCGTCACGCCGTCGGTCTCCGGTGCCTGGCAGCTGGCGAGGTCGGAGGCCGTCAGCCACCATTCGGTGTTCCCCGGCCCGGCCGTGCCGCCGCGTTTCGCCACCTCGCTGGAGGCAACCGAGGACCACAGGTTCAGCGAGGAGCCGGGCGTCGACCCGATCGCCGTCTTGCGGGTGATCGAGGGGAAGATCACCGGGAAGGGTGACCAGGGCGGTGCCACGCTGTACCAGCAGCTGGCCAAGATGCTGTACACGCCCGGTCGCGCCGGGCTGCGGGTGGAGGCCGAGCAGGTGGCGCTGGCGGTCAAGCTCAAGTTCACGTACTCAGGGCCGCAGGTAGTCCGCATGTATGCCGATGTGGCCTATTTCGGCAACGGCTTCTACGGCCTGAAGGCTGCGAGCTGCGGCTACTTCGGGGTGCCGCCAGCCGGGCTGTCCTGGCCGCAGGCGGCCCTGCTGGCCGGCCTGGTGCAGGCTCCGTCCCTGGATGACCCGCTGCTGTATCCGGCTCAGGCGCGGATCCGGGAGGAGCACGTCATCGGCAGGCTGGTGGCGATCGGCGCGCTGACCCAGGCGCAGGCCACCGCCGCGCTGCAGACCCCGGTGTCAGGCCTCGTCGCTGGCGGCGGCCAGGGGTGCGCGGCTTAGCTGGCCGGGCATTCCTGCCGGGACCGTCATTGCCGCGCGGGCGCGCCCGCGCGGCCGGGCGTGCCGGGGCCCGGTCCGCCGGCCCGGCAGGTCCGTCCCGGCCGGCTCTCGCCACACCCACTTGCGGTAGGACCAGAACCGGAACAGCGTTCCCAGGCCGGTGCCGACGATGACAGCAGCCAGGTAAGACGCCCGGCCGGTGAAGCCGAGCAGGTCGTCGGCCAGCCATACGCATGCGGCCTGGATCAGCAGCCCGATGCCGTTCAGGACTGTTCCCTAACGGAACGGCCGAGCCTGGTCGGGGAGTGTCGTGTCGGCCTGCGGCCGCGATGGCTGGGCGGGCAGCGGCTGGGCCTGAAGCGGCTGGGCTGGTAGTGACTGAGACGAGGGCTGGGCCTGCGGGGAGTCGGCCAGCCCGGCGGGCGCACTCGGCGTCATGGCCGGCTCCAGCAGCTCAGCCTGGGGACCGACGGCCTCGGGAAGGACCCCCGCCGTGGCGTCACGACGCTCCACCCAGACGAACCTGCGGTAGGACCAGAAGCGGAACAGGGTCCCGAGCACGATGCCGATCAGGAGGGCGACGTTGGACGAGAACTTGTCCGTCAGGCCCAGCGCGTAGTTGGTGAACCCGAGGCAGGCCAGCTGAATCAGCAGGCCGATCCCGTTCAGAACGAAGAAAAGGATGGTCTCGCGATGGATGGCCGTCCGCTCGCGGTGCCGGAATGTCCAGTACCTGCTGCCGAGGAACGTCACGATGGTCGCCGCGACGGTGGCGATCACGTTGGCCTTCAGCCAGCCCAGCTGGAACTGGGCGCGCAGCAGGTTGGTGCCGCCATCGGTCACCAGGAACCCGATCAGCCCGACGACGCCGAACTTGGCGCCTTCATGGATCAGCTGCCTGAATCGCAGGTAAAGATCGCGCAACATGCCCACTCGGGCGACCTTCCTTCTCGGATTCGCCGGGTCAGTGCCGTGCCGTAGAGCCGTTCAACCCCTGCTACTCAGCGGAACTGGGCAGCCTCGCGCCGTGATCTCGTGGCTCCGGACCCGCCACGGCAGCCTCTGCAGAGGGTACCGCTAGTCCAGCAGCCATATGGCCGGGAGCCCGGTCAAGGCGGGCATGCTTTCGCTGGCATCCCGCGCTGCCCGCCAGCATCTTCTGTACCCGATCTTCTGTACCCGCTAGCCAGAAACTCATTCGATACCTCAGCGCACGCCGAGTACCCTCGCGGGAGTGCCCGATGCTGACGTCCTGATCCGCGCGAGTGGCCTGACCAAGAAGTTCGGCGACTTTACCGCGGTGGACGGGATCAGCTTCGAGCTGCACCGCGGAGAGGCCTTCGGCTTCCTCGGCCCCAACGGAGCGGGCAAGTCGTCGACCATGCGCATGATCGGGTGCGTGTCACCGCCGACCGGCGGCGAGCTCTCCATCCTGGGTCTCGATCCGGTGCGGGACGGCCCTGCCATCAGGGCCAGGCTCGGCGTCGTCCCGCAGGAGGACACCCTGGACGTTGAGCTTACCGTCCGCGAGAACCTGCTGATCTACGGACGCTACTTCGGCCTGCCGCGAGCGGTGATCTCCGAGCGGACCGCCAGGCTGCTGGACTTCGTGCAGCTGGCTGACCGCGCGGAGGACCAGGTAGAGCCGCTATCCGGGGGGATGAAGCGGCGGCTGACCATCGCCCGGTCGCTGATCAACGAGCCGGAGATCCTGCTGCTGGACGAGCCGACCACCGGGCTGGACCCGCAGGCCCGGCACGTCGTCTGGGACCGCCTGTACCGGCTCAAGCAGCAGGGCGTGACGCTCGTCCTGACCACGCACTACATGGACGAGGCCGAGCAGCTCTGCGACCGGCTGGTGGTCATGGACCGGGCCAGGATCGCGGCCGAGGGCTCCCCGCGGGAACTGATCGAGGCCTACTCCACGCCCGAGGTGCTGGAGCTCCGGTTCCGCATCGCGGAGCACGATCAGGCCGCGGAGAAGCTGGCCGACGTGCCGGCGGACCGGATGGAGGTGCTCGCCGACCGGATCCTGCTCTACGTGCCGGACGGCGATGTCGCGCTGGCGTCGGTCCGGGCCCTCGGCCTGGAGCCGCTGACCTCCCTGGTCCGGCGCAGCACCCTGGAGGACGTCTTTCTCTGGCTGACCGGCCGGCGGCTGGAGGACTGATGGCCGCACCGGTAGCGCCCCCGGCTGACCAGCCGCGCGGCCTGGCCCCGGCCGCGGCGGCCGGCCCGTGGCAGATGGCGCTGCGGGAGTTCCGGTTCTGGCTGGTCAACTACCGGCGCACCTGGCGCGGGTCGATCTACTCCAGCGTGCTCAGCCCGGTGCTGTACCTCGGCGCGATGGGGCTCGGCCTGGGCACGCTGGTGGACGCGCACGGACTCGCCCGCCTGGGCGGGGTCAGCTACCTGGACTTCCTCGCGCCCGGCCTGCTGGCCGCCGCCGCGATGCAGACGGCCATGGGGGAGTCCACCTATCCGGTCCTCGGGTCGGTGAAGTGGCTGAAGACCTATCAGGCGGCGGCGGCCAGCCCGCTGCGGCCCGCGGACATCTTCCACGGGCACCTGCTCTTTACCGTGCTGCGGCTGGCGATGAACTGCTCGATCTTCCTGGCCGTGATGGCGGCGTTCGGCGCGGTCCGGTCCGCCTGGGTGCTGGCCGCGCTCCCGGCCGCGGTCCTGACCGGGCTGGCGTTCGCGGCCCCGATCGAGTCCTACGCGGTGACCAGGGACAAGGATCAGTCCTTCGCGATGCTGTTCCGGTTCGGCATGATCCCGCTGTTCCTGTTCTCGGGGACCTTCTTCCCCGTCACCCAGCTTCCCGCCTGGATCCGCCCGCTGGCCTACGTCACCCCGCTCTGGCATGGCGTGGCCATCTGCCGGTCGCTCAGCCTGGGCACGGCTGATCTGCCCGGCGTGCTGGCTCACGCCGGTTACCTGGCCGCGGTCGCGGCGGCGGGGATCGCGGTCGGCCAGCGTGCCTACCGGCGGCGGCTCTATGTCTGAGCGGGCGATGCCAGCCGGGGCGACGGCAGCCGGGGCGACGGCAGCCGGGGCGACGGCAGCCGGGGCGACGGCACGGATGGCAGGCCGGGCAGCGGCAGGAGGGCCTGCGCCGTGAGCGCGCCGTCGGTGCGGTCGCTGCCGCTGCGGATCCTGCCGCTGCCGATGCTGCTGGCCCGCGGCGGCGGACTCGGCGGCCGCGGCAGTGCCCGCCTGATCGAGCGGCACGCCCGCGCCTACCGGCATGCCTGGCTGGTGCTGGTCTCCGGCTTCTTCGAGCCGCTGTTCTACCTGCTGTCGATCGGCGTCGGAATCGGGTCCCTGGTCGGGCACGTGGTCGGGCCGGGCGGCAAGGCGGTCGGCTTCACCAGCTTCGTGGCGCCGGCGCTGCTCGCGACCTCGTCCATGAACGGGGCGATGTTCGACTCCACCTTCAACGTGTTCTTCCGGCTCAAGTACGCCAAGCTCTACGACTCGGCGCTGGCCACGCCGATGCGCGCTGGCGACGTGGCGCTGGGCGAGATCGGCTGGGCGCTGATCCGCGGCGGCCTGTACGCGGTGGCCTTCCTGGTGGTCATGCTCGCGCTGGGGCTGGTGCACTCGGCCTGGGCAGTTCTCGCGCTGCCGACCGCGCTGCTGATCGGCTTCGCCTTCGCCTCGGCCGGCATGGCCGCGACCACCTACATGCGCAGCTGGCAGCACTTCGAGTTCATCACGCTGGCCACCCTGCCGATGTTCCTGTTCTCGGCGACCTTCTACCCGCTGAGCGTCTACCCGCGGCCGCTGCAGATCGTGGTCGAGTGCACTCCGCTGTATCAGGGCGTGGTGCTGATGCGCGGGCTGACGCTGGGCGTGGTCGGCCCCGGCCTGATCGGGCCCGCGGCCTATCTCGCGATCATGGGCGCGGCCGGGCTGACCCTGGCAGGCCGCCGGATCAGCCGCCTGCTCCTGAAGTAGGCCCCTGGTCTCAGCCCGCGCTGATGCCTCGTCGCCACGCACGGGCAGCTGGCCTGGCGCGGTCATCCTCTCGGCTAGATCGAGCCCGATGGCACCAGCGTGCTGACGCACACGGCAACGTCGTCGCGCTCATTCGCCGCCAGCGAGCGACGCAGGGATACGCACTGATCGCTTAATGCAAGGGTGATCTTTAGCGGCATACCGGCGGGCCGGCCGAACACGCTGCGCGTGGTGGAGTTCGATCTGAAGGCCTTCTTAACCGTCGTCGGGGAAGACCCGCTTGCTGTTGCCGTGACAGGCCGGCGCAGTCCAACCCGGTCCTGCGGGGCTGTCCGCCCGCTGTCAGGGCGGATCGCGGAAGTCGGATCGTGCCGCTGGTGCGGGTGCCGCGCATTCTGCCGAAGATCCTGCAACCTGCCAGGCGGGCCGACCGGTTGCGGTGCTGCGCACGGACCGGGACCGGGCGATGGTGCTAGCGGTGCTGCTGGCTGGGTGTGCCGCCGCGGCAGCCAGGCGCACTCCTTCGCGATCTCCACTTTGCTCTCGTGGAGGGGCCAGTGGTACGTGGTCCACCTCGGCGGCCACGTCCGGACCAGCCGTGGCGGCATGGTCAACCAGCACGCTGTGCCGCCGGGCGTACCGGGGCCGCCCGGCGGCTGCTTACCGGCAGCCCGCACTGGACGCCCATGCAGGCGAACGCCGTTACCGATGGCGGGCGGCGGCCCGCGAGCACCGCAGGAACAGGGCCTTGCGCGCCGCTTTAGCGACCGGCCTGACCGGGTGGTGGGCGCCGATAGCCTCCAGCACGGACTCGGCCGGCGGCGCTGGCGACCGGCCGAGCTCAGTGGCCAGCCGGGCCTGCTCCTCGTCGTCGCCGGCCAGCGCCAGAGTCCCCAGCATCCCTGCTGGCCCAGTCGTGACAAGCCGCTGGAACAGCACCTGGGCGAAGCTGTCCCGGTCCCCGGGGTCGAACCCAGCCAGATCCGCGAACATCCTCAGCACCGGGGCGGCCGCCTCAGACGCCTGGACCGCCTCCGGTGGCGGCAGTGGCACCGGAGGCAGGGCCATGGAGGACTGCGCGCTCCTGTCTGCGGCGCCGCCGGTACTGAAGGCGTTGTCGGGCAGGACGGCCTTCCGCTCCTCGTCGCTGAGCGAGTTGAACCTGGTGACCCACTGCTCCAGCTGCGCCGGATCGCTCGGGTCGGCGCCGTCCGCGAGCGCGCCCGAGAAGATGGACTTGGCCATCCCGAAGTTGGCGGGGTCTCCCATAGCCGCCACGAACTCGCTGGCCGCGCCGGTAGCGGCAGCGCGGAGCCGCGCCGGAGACGCCGATCCCGGCGCGAGGAGACGCTCGGCCGCTAGGTAGTCGGTGAACGCGGCGATGCTGCCAGGGATGGTCACGCTGTCCGCTTGCGACACACTGAGCTTGCGCGGACACCAGCTGAGCAGGAACTCCGCAACGTCGCTGGTGGTCCAGCGGCCGAGGTGGCCGTCACCGTAAGCGAACTTCCACTCCAGCGCGATGCCGGCGTCGACGGTCGCGTCGTCCGCCGCTGCCTCATCGAGCCCCGGCTGCGCCTTCAGCCAGCCACCGAACCCGTCCAGCAGCCGACCCCGGACCCGACCGAATCCAGCCTCGTCGTCCTGTCTGAGCTCCAGCTGCACCGGTCCAGCATTCCATGCGAGCGGCGCGCGGGCGCTGGATCTGCCGCCAGCCGATAACGACAGCGATGGGAGCGGAACGGGGCCGTTTCCGCCGACGGCAGTCGCCGCACGCACACCGCCATTCGCTTCGGCCGATGCGCGCCATCGTTGCGATGGCGACGGTTCCGCCCGGCTGGACGACACGGACGAGTTCTGTAACGGCTCGGTCGCGGTCAGGTGGACTGATGAGGTGATACATCAGGCCGAGGGACAGGGCCGCGACGAGGACCGCGCCACCGGTGGTGATGTCGTCCTCGACCAGGACGACGTGCTGTCCGGCGGATCGTCGCCCTCGGCTAGCTTGCACGTGAGTCGACAGCGCGCATCCATGTCGCGGGCGAGCTGCTTTGCGCGTCGGCCGTACCTCGATCCTCGAGGCACCGGCCAGCCATTGTCAGTCGGTGCCGCAGGCAGCGAGTTTCCCACCCGGATGCGATGCGTCAGAGCAGGTATTGCATGTCCAGTCCATGCGGCATGCCGGTAAGAGGGCCCCCTGTGCGCGTAGCATCGCAGTGTGACGTTCGAGCGGATCACGACAAACCCTGATGTCATGGGTGGCCTGCCGTGCATCAGGGGTCTTCGGTTTCCCGTGGCGACAGTGGTCGCGATGGTCGCCGATGGGATGACGGTCGAGCAGATTCTGGCAGAACATCCCGATCTGACGCGGGAGGACGTCAGGGAGGCCCTGCTCTACGCTGCTGAGGCCGTGCGGGAGCGGGAACTGCCGCTTCGGCACTCGGCGTGAAGTTCCTGATCGTCCTGGCGGCCAAGGGCCGCACGCAGACTCGGCCGCAGCAGGATATCGAGGTCGTGGGACCCAGCAGTAGGCGGCAGGTTCGAGTCGCGCTCGGGGCGCCCGGGTTCGATGGCAAGTCAGCGGGATGGCGGCTGGGCACCGGGTCTAGGACTGGCGGGCGAGTAGCTCCAGGCGCGCGTGCAGCTCGGGGACGTGGGCCTCGTGCTCGGGCTTCATCAGGACGCTGCGCAGGATGCGGGCGCCGTCCTGATCGGCCACCGCTCCCCGATGCCGCCGGGCGAATGCTGCCTCGGGCACTCGCAGCGTGCTGAGGAAGACGGGCCGGGCGGCGTCCGCCATCCCGGCGCGCATGATGCGGGCGGAGGCCGCGTCGATCGACGACATGCTGCGCTCGCCGGTCACCGGGAAGTAGCAGACGATGTCCAGCTCCGGCGGCTGGTACAGCGCCAGCCTCGCCGAGGACCGCAGCAGCTCCGCCCAGGCCAGTGCGGCCCGGCGGCCGGCGGCCAGGACCTGGCCGAGCCCGGCGGGGGTGGGCGGCAGCAGCCGGAAGGTCAGCCAGAGCGCCGCGGCGGCGGCGCCGGCCCGGGAGCACTCCAGGCTGATCTCGCCCAGGTGCAGCTCGTCGGAGGTGAAGTAGGTGTACGGCGAGTCGTGCTGGTAGAGCCGGCCGACGGACGGGTCGCGGAACAGCACCGCGCCGCAGCCGTAGGGCTGAAGGCCGTGCTTGTGCGGGTCGACCACGATCGAGTCGCAGTCGGCGAGCGCCCGCCACGGGGCCGGGTCCAGGCCGGCCGGGTCGTCCAGCCCCGCCAGCAGGGTGAAGAAGCCGCCGTAGGCGGCGTCCGCATGTACCCGCACGCCGTGTCGGCGGGCGATGGCCAGCACCTCGTGCACGGGGTCGATGGCGCCGAGGCCGGTGGTCCCGGCCGTGGCGACCACGGTGCCGATCCCCCCGCCGGCCAGCAGCGCGTCCAGCGCGGCGAGATCCATCCGGCCGGCCGCGTCGACGGGCACCGGCGTGCCCTCGACCCCGAGCACCCCGCACATCCGGCTGTGGGTGTAATGCGCCTCGGCGCTGTAGGCGACGCCCCGGCCCGGGTGCAGCTCGCGGGCGATGTAGAGGGCCTCCAGGTTGGCGATGGTCCCGCTGCTGGTGAGGTGGCCCAGGTGCGGGGCCAGCCCGAACATGCCGGCCAGCTGGGCGATGACCTCCTTCTCCATCCGCGCCGTGGCCGGGCCGCCGTCCAGCGCGTGGTTGTTCGGGTTGATCAGCATCGCGGTAAGGTAGCCGACGATGGCGGCGGGATGCGGCGGTTTCAGCATCTGGCCCGCGTAGGACGGATGGAAGAACGGGTAGTTGTCCCGCAGCCGCTCGGTGAAGGCACCGAAGGCGGCAGCGAACTGCTCGTCGCTGACGCGCAGCGAGGGAACGGGCTCGAACGGGCCGAAGGCGGCCTCCCAGCTACTGACCGCCTCCACCGCGCTACTCAGCCAGCGCTGCACGTCCATGGCCGCCACCTCCCTCCGTTACAGCCGGGCTAGCGCCTCGCGCAGCGGGTCCAGGCCGAGCGATCCGAGGGCGAGGGCCTGGCGGTGAAAATCGCGCAGGTCGAAGGCCGGCCCCTGCCGGGCGCGGGCCTCCTCGCGGGCCTGCATCCAGATCCGCTCGCCGAGCTTGTACGAGGGCGCCTGGCCGGGCCAGCCGAGGTACCTGTTCAGCTCGAACCGCAGCATGTCGTCCTCCACCTGCACCAGCGAGCGCAGGAACTCCCAGGCCAGCTCGGCATTCCAGGTCTCGCCGTCATGCCAGCCCGTGCCGCCCGGGATGGGAAGCTGCAGGTGCATGCCCAGGTCCACGACCACGCGGGCGGCCCGCAGCAGCTGGCCGTCGAGCATGCCCAGCAGGTTGCCGGGGTCGGAGAGGTACCCGAGTTCCTCCATCAGCCGCTCGGCGTACAGGGCCCAGCCCTCGCCGTGCCCGGACACCCAGCACAGCAGGCGCTGCCACCGGTTCAGCCGGTCCTGCTCGAAGACGGCCTGCGCGATCTGCAGATGGTGCCCCGGCACGCCCTCGTGGTAGATGGTGGTGATCTCCTTCCAGGTGGAGAACTCCTCCACGCCGTCGGGGACGGCCCACCACATCCGGCCCGGCCTGCTCCAGTCCTCGCTCGGCCCGGTGTAGTAGATCCCGCCGTCGCTGGTCGGGGCGAGCATGCACTCGATCCGGCGGGCCGGCTCGGGGATGTCGAAGTGGGTGCCATTCAGGTCGGCGACAGCGCTGTCGGCGAATCCCTGCATCCAGTCCCGCAGGTTCTCCCGGCCGTTGATCCGGCGGCCAGGGTCGGCCTCCAGCGCGGCGATGGCCTCCGGCAGGCCGCCGCCCGGCACGATCTGGCCAGCGACCCTGGTCATTTCCGCCCGGAGCCGCCTGACTTCCTCCCAGCCCCAGGCGTAGGCCTCATCGAGGTCGATGACGGCACCGAGGAAATTGCGGGATGCCAGGGCGTACCGGTCGCGCCCGACCGCGTCGCGCTCGGGTGCCTGCGGCAGCAGGTCGGTCTCCAGGAACCGGCCGAGGCTGGCCGTGGCCGCGCTCGCTGCCTCGGCAGCCCGGTCCAGGTCCGTGCGTAGCGCGCCCTCGGCGCCGGTCCGCCCGACCAGGTCGCCGTAGAAGTCACCGCTGCCCGACCACTCGGCGCACTGCCGCGCGCATGCCAGGATCTGGCGGCGGGCGGCTAGCCGGCCCTGGCTGGCGGCCTCGGCATAGGTCTGCCGCAGGCCCGCGTACGCCCCGGGCACCGCGGCCATCCGGGCGGCCAGGTTGCGCTGCGCCTCCTCGCCTTCGGCGGGCATGAGGTCAAAGACCTGGCGGACCCCCTGCACCCAGCTGGCGATCACGTTGATGTCGCTGGTGACGACTCCCGCGTCATACAGCTCGACGGCCACCGCGAGGCGCTCCAGCATGGCGGCCTGCGCGACCCGCTCGCGCTCGTCCGCCGGGGCCAGCCGGCGCAGGGCGGTGATCGTGGCGCGGTCCAGCTCGGCCCTGGCGGCGAAGCCCGCCGGGGTCAGGTCGGGCATCCGGTCGTCGTGGCCGGCGATCCCGGCCATGGTGGCGGTCACCGGGTCGAGTTCGGCTACCTGCGGGACGTACCGCTCGGCGATCTCATCGACTGTGCTCATGGCCGAAGACCTTACCGAGCCGCCGCCGGGCTGCCGCGCGGCGTCCGGCTCCGGCGGCGGTCAGCCGGGCGCGGTGAAGTAGCGGCGCGGGTTATCCACCAGCATGGCCCGGATCTGCGCCTCGCTGACCCCGCGGTCGCGCAGCGCCGGGAGCACGTCATCGAAGATGTGCTGGTAATGCCAGGCGGGCGCGAACAGCGGGATCTGGTCCTGGCGGAACCAGTCGATGTAGCAGGCCGCGTCGTGCGAGAGGACCATGCTGCCGGCGTAGCCGCGCGCGCACATCGCCGCGACCGTGTCCACTCGCTGCTCGAACTCCGCGGTCACGTAGAGGCCGAACCTGTCCATCCCGAGCAGGCAGCCGGCCTCGGCCAGCTCGGACAGGTAGGCCAGATCGGAACTGTCGCCGCTGTGGCCGAGCACCACCCTGGCCGGATCGGCGCCTTCCTCGCGCAGCACCCGCAGCGCGGTCAGTCCCGACCGGGACTGCGGGTACGTGTGCACGGTGACGGGCGCGCCGGTCACGGCGTGCGCGCGGGCCGCCGCCCGGAGCACCCGCTCTACCCCCGGGGTGAGGCCCGGCTCGTCGATCGCGCACTTCAGGAAGGCCGCCCTGACCCCGGTGCCGGCGATTCCCTCGGTGATGTCGGCGATGAACATGGCCGTCATCGGGTCCGATGCCGCTCCGCCCTGCCCCCGGCCCCGGTAGCGGAAGTACAGCGGAAGCTCGTTGTAGGTGTAGAGGCCGGCTGCCACGATGATGTTGATGTCGGTGCGTTCCGCCACCCGCCGGATCCGGGCGATGTCCCGGCCGAGGCCGAGCACGGTCGGGTCGGCGATGGTGGCGCAGCCGCGCTGGTGCAGCGCGGTCAGCCTGGCCGCGGCGTCGGCGATCCGCTCGTCCTCATCCCAGCCGGCCGGGTAGTTCTGCCGGATCTCCTCGTTCAGCACGAACA
>Ga0187869_10001316_pt1 | contig 22774 bp, 26 predicted proteins | sample June2016WEW_13_1_2_FD_132972 | JGI IMG/M metagenome (GOLD analysis project Ga0187869, IMG submission 132972) | Peatland microbial communities from SPRUCE experiment site at the Marcell Experimental Forest, Minnesota, USA - June2016WEW_13_100 | ecosystem: Environmental > Terrestrial > Soil >...
AAATGCGGAGGTCTGGTCAAAAATTACCTGCTACAACCTTATTTGGGCAATCAGAGGAGAACACGGATTTTGAGCCAAAACCGGTTATAGAGGGAAATTACTCTAAAGTTTACTATTGGAATCAAACAATCTAAAATTTAAAAAATTCAATACATATAGCTTAAAAGAAAAAAGGGTTCGGGTGTCCGACCACGCATCAGCAAGCGCATTTTGCTCAAGCTTTATCTTTTTTTGACCGTATTCCAAGCTTAAGGTTAACTTCAACAGTGTATTCCTTGTCAGCTTTTCCAACTGAAAAATTCCAGTCTTTAACTTCCACTTCCATATCCTTGAATTGATTAACAATTGCATCTTTGTATTCCTGAGCTGTTTGGCCAATCTTCTGCAGCTTTTCTGTTATGTTAACGGATGTTTCAGGCACAATTACACCTCCATAAACAGGTAAACTATACTAAAGCATCTGGACAGTTAACTGCATTTAAAAATTTGTGACTGCGCAGCCACAACAGCAAAACGCTTCAGTCTCAGATAAAGTGGGCCGTACCGGATTTGAACCGGTGATCTTCGCCGCGTGAGGGCGACGTCCTAGCCAGCTAGACTAACGGCCCGCAAGGTACTGTGGATTGAAACTACGTATTTTCCCTTCATAAAACCTTTCCCCTCCAAAAAACAAACAGCATAGCGGTGCAAGACATGAGGCTGAGAAAAAAGCTGAATTTCGAATTGTCGCCTAATCAAGAAGGATTCCTAATGTTCGTGTGCTTTTTAGGCAGTGGCTTAATAGGCTACTTCTTAACTCACTTCATGGGTTTACTGCACTAATTAATAACCAAGAGCACTGATGGAACACTGTTTTTCAGCAAGAAAACCTACACCCACCCAATTTACCGAACAATCGAGCTCAGAACATGCAGTGCTGAGTTGGCAAAACAAACGCAAACGCTTCTGACAGTTAATGGTTTCAGAGCGCGAATTCGCGGCGCCGAGAAATAGGGTTTCCACATGGCTTTATACGGCATTGAAATGCTGACCAAAATGGACAGCCGAGATAAGTTACTCAAATCCAAAAACACGCCAACAAAGTCAAATTCAGAAACCTTTAAAACATTTCACTTCATTCTTGGATGTGTCACTCCCAGCACACGGTGCCGAGGTAGCTCAGCCTGGGAGAGCGCTCGGCTGAAGACCGAGTCGTCGCAGGTTCAAACCCTGCCCTCGGCACCATCTAAGAACCATCTGTTTAGCTCATTTTGCGCTCGTTTTGAGCGTAAAACCGTAGAAAATCGACATTGATTTCAGCGTTAGTTTTAATTTCGCTTTAGCGTTTAAACTGTCGTTTACGAAATAATTTCTAATTCCTTCAAAGATGGCAAGGACACAACATGTTATAAATGGGTATAGTGCCCAAAATGAATATTACCCCAAGTTTTTCCCCATGTGTTTTTCATCAATTTGTTAATGGCTAAACAATGAGTTAAGTAGAACCTGCTCTAAGTGAGCGTTTCTTGTCAATTGCTTAGATAAAGAACGTATTTGCGATTGTTGAAAAGAATATACTCTCAACGGTCCCCGCGTTGCGAACGCTAGCATAATCCGAATTTGAGCCTTGTAGTCTCCTTATTGCTTCTTTTAAGGCGTTTTCGCATGTTTTTGAAACATTCAAACCCATCTCATAGGCTAAATTAGCCGACTCAGAGTTCAATTCTATTGTACTGATTTGTATGGTCACCGTTTGGACCTCCAGATAAATCAATGTTAGATTGTGCATATAGGTCAGTCTGTTACACGTTTCAATTCCTTTAATTTCTGAGTGTCTGTCGTTTTGGGTCATTCCGCTTATGACTGATGTTTCAAGCGAAAGACTTATATCTGGAATCTGTGTAAGGAGATATTGAGGGTAAAAAGCGCTATTGTACGTGTGTACGCGTGTATGGATGGTTGTCTGAATGAAGTTGTCGGAATTGGAACAGAAGAGTGAAAAGCTCAATTCGAATCGAAATCTCTTGAAAGTCAAAAAGGACGAGTTATCCAAACTGGAAACTCAACAGACAAAAGAGCGAGAAGATTTTGAACTTCGAAAGAGATGGGTAAAACTAAGGGGCGAAACTGTTCAGAATGACTTCAAGTTTGAGCAGGTAGATAAAACAAAGGAAGAGATAAACTCCTTACAGACCACAATCACGGAGCAAGAAAAAGAAGTATTTGTAGGAATAAAAGAATTTGCGTTGGATGTACTTCCTTGCGATATTCCGTTACCTAATTCAGAAAGAAAAGTGATTTTGAACTTAGAAGGTGGTTCTTACTTAAACGCTGTAACCCTCTTAGCTTCAACTGTTGATAAGAAAATTCCTTTCAAACTTGACAACGTTATCTTAGAATCCAACAACATAACAATAGTCAACGTTCAAACTATTAGTGACGTAGTGGAAGAGTTAGAAAGTCTAGTACAAAATGTGAAACGTTTAGCGCATATCGCGTTGAAAGAACCTGACCCAGCAATTAAGGAAACAGCAGAAAAATTACATGGAAGTTCCTACAGAGAAATCTGGGAAATCATAAGGGGAAGACAAAATATTTCCCTGCAAGAACTTTATTCTGAGAAGAATGCCACCAAAGATGAGGAAATGAAAAAAATACGCAATTTCTTTACCAATTGCAAAACTGTTTTAAAGGAAAATTTTCCGTTCATATGTACCGAAAAAGGAAGTTATGAACTCAGTTTCTTTGGTGCATTGGTGTGGGCGCAATACAAAAATGAATACATTTCAAACTCTGAAGTTAATGCGCAAAAGGACATAGAAATACCGAGCGTTGAGGAAGAAAAGAGTGTTGAACAACATAAAGTTGAAAAATCCACTCTAAATGGCTTCTTGGATGACAAGAAAATAAATGAAACACTATACGGTAAGGTGTAATTAGCGCTAACTCCAGAACAAAAAGAGCAAATTGCACTGCAACTTGATGCTTTTCAAAGCAAAGTTGTCGAATATATACAGGAAAAAGCTGTACTCCAAAAACTGCAAGACAACCTTTCAGACCTTAAGGAGAACTATTTGGGGGTTGCAGAGGAAGAGCGTCAATACGATACGGCTGCTGAGGTCCTCTACCTTCAGAGCAAAAAAGAATCAAAAGCGAAAGAAATTGAAAATCAAATAGTAAATTGTTCACAGCAAGTCAACGCATCTCAGGAGAAGCTGGTAAAATTAGGCAGTAGTCTGCTGGAATTACTGAGAGTCTTTCCTATTCCAGTTGATTTAGACAAGTATTCGCTCACTGATTCAGGAGCTACTTTTCCATATTTTGAAGGACTGGACTTGGGTAATGAGACTGTAAAAATTATAGCCGAACTTCTGAGACAGGAACAACCTTTGGTTATTGAAGGTGTATGTATCCTTCCAAATGAGGTTTTAGTCAAGACAGCCACGACAAAGCAAGAAGCAATAAGAGATTTAGTTACCGCAATTCAAACGTTTAGAATCCGAGTTGACACTCTTTCGAAATCCTATGAAAAAATAGACGAGTTAATAGACAGATTAACGAAGTCTAAGGTTTTCGCTAAAATCTTGCTATCGTTAGATGAAAAAGGTAAGCTCACGGTTCACGACTTGGCAAAAATTCTTGGTGTCAATGATAGAACAGTTTATGATGGTTGTTACAACTTGACGCGCAGTAATTGGAGTCCTAACCCTATTCAAAACCTTGCTTCAGGTGAATGGGTTTTGACGTTAGCTGGTCAAATTTTAGCTAAGAGATTGTTAGAAAAACATCCTGAAATGAAAACTCAGAACATGTCTGAAAATCGGCAAAGTGATGGAGTGCCTAACCGGGAAACTTGAGGCGGGTCCAAGTCGGTGGTATCCAGACTCAAATCAAGCTTAACCGTGCTCCATCATGCCGACAATTTCAATCTAATATGAGATAAGAGACTTTTTACGTTTTTCGGTTTAATTAAAGAAAATGTTTACTCATCAATGGTTTTAGATGAACAAATGAAATCTTTGGAGTAGATAAAAGTTAATTTTTAAAGTTCTGTTTCAAAGTTTTTGTTGTTCAATAGTTTGAATCAAAGAGACAACATTTAGCTCTATTTGAGGGAAAAGTACATCCAGTTCTTGTTGTAACTTCAAAGTTTCTTTGATGGAGCCAACCATTCTCATAAATACAATCTGGTCATCGGAATTTAGTTTCCGCCCGTTTCTCTCTCGAAGCCATCTTTCGCAAACTCTATACCCCCCAACTTCATAATTCCAGATTTCAGGGTCTACCTTCGAGAAGTACTGTTTACCGTTAATCAGTACACGGAAATTTTCAGGGTCATACAATATTTTTTCTACAATATCATTACCGATTTCAGGAAAACCCGCCATTGATTGCCAAATTTTACGGCTGGAAAGCAAATGTAGTTCAATTAATTCCTTTCCAATTGAGCAGATTTTCATAAACAGTTCTTTATCAGGCGTAAGGGGAATTCGAGGAAAACAAGTTCTAAGTTCTGACCCATATTTCTTACGATAAGAATTGCAGTAGAGTATGCCGTATATGTATCCCAGCAAACTTTGAGAGTCAAAGAGTTGTCCAAATTGCTCAGTCACCCAGGTTAAGAAGGTTTTTGAAAAATTTGGTTTACCATTAACCATTAATGGAAAGACATAAACTCCTCCCCTCATGTCAATGTCGGGTATTTCATTTGTTACATAGGCAAAAGACCACAATCCGGGCCATTGTCTGGAATTGCGGCGGGTAACAAGGAAAATGCTGCCCATTTGTTTGTAAAGGTCTGGGCGAGGACGGTCTAAAATTCTATTATCATAATATATAAATCGAGTATCAAACGGTCTGTACGAGTACCGTTCAATTTTGTGTTCGTCAATATCAGGTAGAGCCAAAACAAGTTTCTTCGCATGCGCTAATGCAGCCCTATAATGCTCGCCAATTTGTAGAGCAATCAATATTTCGTCTTCAGGCAGAGTCTTTAGAGAATTCAATCTTGTGGTTATTTCCTCTTTGTCAAAACCCACCACTAACCAATCTCTGTGTGTTTTAACTCCCTGCCTGTGAAAAGGCATCATGTCACTTAACAAAGGGAAGCTATCGTAGTTTCTCGAGTTTTCTTTGGGGTAGAACCAGAATTCCCGTGGAGCGGGGCGAAGTTCTATCCATTTTGTGTTAAAGGCATTATGTGATAATAGCCATTGATATTTAGAGTCTCTATCCGCCCAGAGGTCAGCATAATAGACTTTTTTTTCGCCCCCATTTTTTATAAGAAATAGGATAGCCACGCCTTGCTGAATATCAAAAACGTTTTCGTCTTTTCCTCCTTCAGGTGTTTTCTCGTGAGAACGTGAATTTCCATGCAGATTCAAAATGTATATCTGGTCAAAATCTTCAAAGAGTTTTTTTCTAAGGCTTCTATGTATTAACCCATCCAAGTAAGCATTGTTTGTTATCATACCCACAATGCCTTTACCTGCTGTCTCTGCTATTTTCCAGTTCGCGAATCTTATGAATTTAATATAATCATCGCTTAATGGTTGTATGTTCCTTTCATCATCAAGGTTTTCCTTGTAAGCGTCCATGAGATTCTCTATAAATTCTGATTTGTTATCTGAACTCACCGAATAAGGCGGATTTCCCACTATAACAAAAACTGGTTCTTCCTTCACTCTGCTTGCACTTCTGCCCTCATTTTCTATTTCTGGAAAAAGCGTATGTTGAGACGATGGCAGTTTCATTTCTAAAGCGTTTGTCAAAAAGAGTTGAAATCGTTCATCGGCAATATCACAGCCAAGGTCTTGAAGAGACAGAGTCGCTTTGAAATGTCCAATTACGTAAGGTGCTAAAAGGAGTTCAAATGCAAAAAAATTCTTTAAAATATGTTCTTTAACGAGACTCGGAAAAGCCCCTGCTTTACCTTGTTTTGAATACAATTTGAAACATAATCTTATGCCCATAATAGGAAAGGTCAAAGTGCCTGACGCGGGGTCTAAGAGCGTGACGTTGCTATCCGCTAGACCATCTTGCTTGCCAAAGGTTCGAACGAGAAATTCTTGAACAGAAGCCATAATGTAAGCGACTACGGGAGCAGGGGTATAGTAGACACCCAAATGTTCTCTTTCCTTGGGGTTGTAAACTGCTAAAAAAGTTTCGTAGAAGTGAATAATGGGGTCTTCTGACCACGATTTTGTGTGAAGATTTTTTAGCACGGAATTTATTTTGGCTTTGTTCAAGACTGTGACTATATCATCGAGAATCCATTTTATGGGGTCGATAAGGCTTGGGTCTTGCATAATGTAAAATAATCGTCTGAGAAGTGGAATATTATTTGGAAGGTAACTATAGGCATTGATTCTGTTGAATTGTTTGGAGCCCGCTTCAACCTTAGCGAAAAATAACCCGTATGCGAGTGTCTGAGCATACATGTCAGCAAAATATTCTTCCGTCAAAGAAGGCAGAAGTTGGTTTTTAAGACTTTCATAAACCTGCAATAATAGGGTATTCTTGTCTTTTAGCTCAACCACTACTGCATTGCTTAACTGTTTCGCTCTTTTTGCGAGTTCAGTCGCTAATTCCTTTGCAGTGAAAGACTCTGGAGCGACATACGCTAAAAATGAATCCAGTAGTTTTTCCACATTCGCGGCGTCGTTTATTTTTGGAACTTTTCGCGAAAGCAATAATGAATTCTTGTTTGCTAATGTCGCTGTAGAAATCTTTTTACCATTTCGATAAAGATAAAATGAGAATAAATCTGAGAGAATTAGGTTTGGGTATGCATGACGATATGATGTAAGTTGATTTGTTTTTTCAGTTTCGTCCAACTTATTCGGAATATCTTTGACTTCTATGTGACCTATTATTCCGTTTTGGCTCTTTAGAAGCATGTCTGGCATGCCGCCTTCACTGCGTTTGGGCTGAACAATAACTTCAGCGTCGATTCCCTTACTTTTAATATATTCATCCATAGAGGACTTTAACGCAGGATAATAACTTCCTTCAGTTGCCTTTCCAGAAAGATAAATATTAGAAATCTCATTGACGAAATTTCTCAAAGTTTCTTGAACCAGATTAATGCCTCGTTTAGTAATGAGCGACCTATATTTTCATTTCTTGTATAATAGACTTGCCTGCTTTTCCGAACTATTGCGCGTTAATTTCTGAGATAATAATTCGCGATGTGCGAAGCACATTAGGTTTTTCCACTTAAGCGCTTTAATAATTGGAATCGCTGTGCTTGAAAAAGTATAAAGGCTCACCGTCAAAAAGCATCAATATCCAGAATTTTCGTACTTTTAACATCGATAGTCGCTTGGAATCGAGTAAAATTTCTCCGTAAATTGTGCAAAGCGCTTGAATTCGAGGAGTAATGCCAAAATTATTGTTAGCGCAAGCATGTTTATTTCATGCGTTAACCGCGTTAGATACGCGGAAGACAAGCCGATTATTCATAAATTATTAATCCAAGTTAAGTAGAAATTTGAGCCGGGGTAGATTGTATACCGGCGAGGAAGCTAACGTTTTAGGCGAAGTGAACGAGATATGCGGAAACAAAATCCTCTTAGAAGTCAAAGGAACCAAGATACTTGATTTTGGTCGGTCCTTCACTTTTGGCGCTAAGTACTTCCAAGCCTCTCGAATTATTGCTTCAACTTACACTGAAATTCCACGACTATTTTCGACTCTTTTGATTTATTCATAACAATTTTCCAAAAATAAATCATATAGGCTCGACCGACAATTTCTTTCCATTCCACAAGACACTTCCTTTAAGCTTTCCATCAATACTGATGTCACAGATTCTGACTGCCTCTCCGCGTTCTAATCTCTCGTCCGCTCCATTTTCTTCAGGGGCGGGATTTAACTTGACTTCCGCATCCCAATAGGCTTGAATTCTTGACTTCATAATGAACACCCATGAGAAAAAAGAAACCTAAAGGAAAAGCGCTGCACTCGGAGCGTTCGAGATTGCCTGTTCCTCTGTGTACACCTGAGCTACTTCATCGATAAATTTTTTCATAATTTCAGCAATTTTAAGTCCTTTCTCTGAAAGTTTAATGTCTTCCCCGCTTCCTTTCTTTCGGCGATGTTTGGTTATTATGCCCATCTCTGTTAGCTCCGTTTTTCTTGCTTGATAAGCTACTGTGGAGATGTTTCTACCGTGATTGTTTATCCACGTTAGTACGTCATTATAGCTTACCACAACTTCATTGCACTTGGGGGTTCTTCGCTGCATTGTAGTGTCATAGACAGCTAGTAAAACGTCAAAGCTGTGGCTACCGCCGTGTACTCCTACACCTTGCAAATACTCTAAAATATCCATACAGTATTTCACCCAACCTCAAAGATTTTTTGGCAATTAGCACATTGAGAATGTGCTTTCCTTCGCTTTGAGTATACGTTAACAGGTCCATGTTTTTCACCCACTGATGAAACATCCACTTGCAAATTCGGAAGGAAGTGCTTTTTTTAAGGTGGCTTTATCCACAACGTTTTTCCATTCCACATTACGCCTCCGAGAAGCTTGCCGTTTATTTTGATGTCACAAATCCTTATGTTCTCGCCGCGATTAAGCTTCTCATCGATATTTTCATTGGGAGGCGGCGTTGGCTTAAACCCTGCGTTCCAATATCCGTAAATAATTATTTCCATTTCCTTTTCCTTGCGTTGACATTCTATTTTCTCTTTTTCCTCTGCTATGGTTCGCATTCAAGTATAGATTCAAAATGAATGCTTAGGCTATTAAATGTATGCTTACAACTTATCTCGGTATCTTCGGAACCCATTTACGGGCAAGAAAGATGGACCGGAAAAAACGTGAAGCTTTTTTGAATTTAATGAAAAAAATGTCCAAAAAGGGCTCCTACGACATCCTTGAATATGTGTCTGAAAAAGGCTCTTTACACTATGGAGAGATAATGAGCTTTGCCCTCGATAATCATGTTGTGCAAAGCCGTGCAACTGTTACTTTGGTCGTTCGGAACCTCTCAAAACTAGGTCTTCTCAAGAGAACCGTGATTGACTCTCGACCTGTGAGAACAGTTTACGAGCATACCGAAAATGGTCAAAAAGTTCTCAAGCATTTCCAAGAAATGGAGAAGTTGAGTTTTCAATAAGTCGAACAAATAGTTCGAGGCAAGCATCAATTAAGAAAGCGGTACAGCTTTAAAGGTTCCAAAGATATCGAAAGGATAGCTTTTCCGCTCTTTTAACCCAACAAAAGCGTAATAGATATCAAAGAGATATCTTGAATAGCGTTTTATTTTTCTCTTCGGTCCAAGTACTCTATGACCGCTTGTTCTATCTCAAAACTCATCTTTTTTGCAGTACCATGTTTTTCAAACACATATCTGAAAAGGCGCTTCCATACTTCTTCATCTAAGACAATTGTAGTTCGGTGAGGATTGCCTTTAGGCATGTCATATAACCGCATAAATGTATTAGCATAAAGCTTATAAATGTTAATCACATAGACATATTGTCATATAAGCATCATAGGAGTAGAAGAATAGTGTCCAGTCCTCAGGAGCTAATGGACCTTCTCAATCATAGAATTGTCTCAATAGATACCTCTTTAGACTTAGCTAAATCCAAACCAGTAGTTATACTCGAGAAAGCAGAAATTGCCAAGTTACTGAAACAATTTGAAATTAGAAACGAAACGTGGATTGCTCTGAAGTTCAATGACTCAATTTTCATCATATGGAGAGAACTGGTTTTTCTCTATTTGGAGAACCCTTCAGATAATAAGCTTCAAAACAAATGAGGACTAAGAAGATGTCTGCACAAAAATGTCCAATTTGCGGAGGCAATATCAATGTTTGCAAACTTGATAACGCAAATCTAAGTTTTCTTGAAGCATGCACCGACAATGGCAAGCTAAACGCAGCAATATCTGTAGCGCGAATAGTATGGAATAATTTTCCCGAGCTGAGGCTAACTGCGGATTCAAAAGCAATTATAGAAGGACTTTCTGTTTCCATGCGAGAGGACCTCCAAAAACAAGTAACTGACATATTGAGACCAATAGAAGTATTCACTCGTAACTTTCCTGAATTAATTGAAAAGCTGCCTGAAGATGTTAGAAAGGACCTGCAAAGAGAGTTCCAAGAGACTAAGACCGCGCTGGAAGCTGAATTTAGCTTACTCCGAGAATCTGTTCTGAATTTCAAGAATGTCTTTAGCATCCTTCAAAATATGGGCGAGAACATTGAAAGCACAACAAAGAAAGAAATTGAAACTGTCAAACAAGACCTTACCAGTAAATTCAGAGAAACTCTCGAAAAAATGGGTTTTCCTCAGCCTGAACAAATGAGACTACTGTCGCAACTAGTTCCAAGCATCTTACCATTGTTGGAAGAGCTTGTGAGATTTCAGAAATCGCCTGTTGACAAAGGTAGGCAAGGTGAGACTGAACTTCTAAAAGAACTTAATGATTATTTCCCTGAGGATGAGCACGTACCCCTAGGCATGTCAGGAGATACCGATATTCTAACCAAGCCAAAATACAACGGAGCGAACATTGATTGGAGAATCATTATTGAATCAAAAAAGAACAATAGCGGTTGGAGCAGGTCTTTTCTCCAAGAAGTCAAGAGACATATGAAAATGCGAGGAGAACGTTTATGTTTACTCACTGTAGAAGTCATGCCGAAAGGTTCTAACGGATTCATAATTGAAACTTGCTCCGAAGGCGTAATTTTGGTAACCAGCCGAGATAATTTCAGAGTGGCTTACGGTGCGCTGAGGGCAGTTCTGATAGCTTTAATCCCCTTCAACGGAAAGCAAGTTGACATAAGAAAGATTCTGGAAGATAGAAAAATTGAAGAATTGATTAACGAGGCATTCCAATATAACGAATTCTTAAAAAACATTCGAAGGGAATCACAGAAAATTCTTACATGTGCCAAGAATACGATTCAAAATGCTGATGACTTGGACAACTGCCTAAAACAATCCTTAAAAGAGTTGCAACAGCGAATGAAACTTACCATCGAGGCAATTGGCTGATTTTTGTAGTTTGACCGCCAAAATACTAAGAATGACCCAGATGAATATTTGGTTGGTTGGATTAAATTTTAATTTCGCCGTTAACAATGTGGCTTTTCGCTTTTTCAGTTCAAACTCAACAGCAGTGTTATGTAAGCAGTTGCTTAATAACATTATAGGAGTTAAGTTCTATTAGAAATTACGCCCTTGCCAAAACAAAGAATAAAGAAAGGATGTCCGCATCCTTTCGTTTGACTTTTCAATTACGCCTCAAGAGCCTTCTTCATGTTTTCCAGCATTTTGCTCATGCTTTTTTCCATGTCCTTGCTGACCTTTAACTTGTCAACTAACTTGCCTAAGACAGAGTATGGAACTTCATATTCCATGGAAAATGTAGACTTGGTTCCCTTTGTCGTGGGTTCAAGGACCCATGAGTTTGTCATCTTGAATTTGCTTGCTCCTATAGTACGCATTGCCACCTTCTTGTCTTTCACAAATTCTGCTACTTCCATATCCCACTCTGCCTGTGACCCACCAGCCACCCCAACATAGTGCATCGTCGCACCGACTCCAACAACCTTAGAGGTATGTTCGCCCTCTGCCCATCCCTTCATTGCATCATTCATTTTTTTCGGGTCGTTCACGAAAGCCCAGACCTTTTCAGGAGACGCTTCAATTTCAACGCTCTTAGTTAACTTTGCCACACAATCACCTCCCTTCAAATTAAAACGCAAAAACTCTATTTCTTTTTCTTGACTTAAATCACTTGTGCTATTGATTCATTCCCAGTTGCTTTTTCCCTGTGATTCGCCTCAATCTTAACTTTCAATTTCCTTCGACCAAAAAAGACCACTGGACATTGGAAAAGTTGCCTAAAAAGAAACTGGAAGACAGTTCTATATTTTAGAATTGAAATGCGTAAGGCTGTGGGAGTTGCAGTCTCGAAAGATGTCCTAAACCCATCGTGTTCATGTAGAAGTGCATGAACTGTATGAATTGCTGAATTGTTAGTTCTCCGTCTTTGTGAATGTTCACCATGTGAATTATCCACTCGGATTGTTCACCTATGATTCTCCATGCTTCTTCAATTTCTTCATTGTTTAGCAGTTCTTTCTTAATCCCTGCTATTGACTCTCCAAATCCACGGTCTAAGTGTTTTGGTTCTAAGCAATAACTTGGAAGTACCTTAACGAATTCTTCGGATTCTATGCCTTCTTTTACTGAGAATATGACATCGAAGTAAAGATTGTTGGGGTCGTTATCTTTGCCATGAATCAGGAAATAATACCAATCTATCATCTTCTTTGTTTCAAGAACAGAAACGACCTCAGTTATTTGTGATTTTATTGTGCTTACCGAACCTCTGAAATCACCATCAATAGTATCTTGTGGAAGTATCTTTATCCATACTCGCCACAGTCTATCTAAATTGGGTTTCTGCATTCCCTTCACAGTTACTATTTTATTTCTATTTACTTAAAAGATTTTTGACTATCGGAAAGTAGCTTTTTAAAGAATTATAGAGTCAAGTCCTATTGTTTAGTTTCTTTTTTCTTAAGCGGTTCATCTTCATGGTGAACTACTTGCCAGTTGCCAGTCTCATCTTTTTCTTCAACATGATGATACTTTTTGTTATCTTTTATGTTAATATGAAGCTCTTCTCTTGCTTCTTTCCCCTTATTACTTAATTTTTCTCTTTTTAGAAATTTGCTTATTATATGCCCAGATTTTTCTCTCACTTTACCTCTAATTCCTATGCGTAAGGATAGACCTTCCTCAACGAGCACATTAATATTTTTTCTTTTGCTTCCACATTTTGGGCATTCTTTTGAATTGTAAAAAAGTTGCTTATAAAGGTCTGGTTTTACTCAGGAGTCTCGAAATTTCTTAATACTTTCTTTCATTTTTTCAGGCTGTTGTCTTTCTTTGTGCCACTTATGGCTCCATTTCCAGTGTTCATCTCTAGGAGATAAGTCTGGGCAATTAACGCAATATGTTTTAATTTTTCCCAAAAGTTCATCTAATTGCATGCCAAATAAAGAAATATTTTTCTTTTCACAGAATAATATTTTTGTTCCTGTAGATGATAATGCAACCATATCCCAAATCGGTCCATAATTAACGATTTCTGTGTGCAAGTTTTCACAATATCTCAGGATTCTTTCGGGATTTCTATCTCTAAGCCCAATCCTTGCTAGTTCAGCAAATTCATCATTAGAATTTATATCTATTCCACTCATTTCCAAAAGTTCTTTTACTATTTTTTCTTCTTCTTCATCAGTAATTTGATGCTCTTTTTCTTGCTCATCTTTTATATTAATTAGGTAAGGGATTGTAAATGATTTTTGCGCTGTCTCTTGAACAACTGTAACTGCATTTATGAAACCTTTGTGGTCAAGTTTGATAGCTAAATCCATTGCTTTTTTGAAATATTCATCCCGTAATTTAATATTTTCAAGTGAATAATATAATCTTGCAAGGTCTAAGTAGACCTCAAACAGTATGTCGGGAGAGACCATAGGAGCAATTTTTTCTGCAAGGAGAAAAGTAGACTCTATCGATTTCAATTGAGAATTTATTGCTGACTGGTCACCTTTTAAGCTATTATTATAGCACCATAAATATTGCATTTTTGCAAGTCGTCTTAATAAGTCTAAATAAACAAAAAATTCTTTGCTTTGATAGGCTTCTGTAAGACTTTCGATAAAGTCTTTTTCAACTTGGTATATTCCAGTTATTAATTTTGTAATTTCAACACCTAGAAATGGCGCCATTGAAAATTCGTGACTTTGTGAGGCAACCAAGTGTAAAATTCTAGTTGAATTATATTTATATATTAAATTTGCGAAAACTGTTTCTAAGTAATCTGCCTTCCACATAATCTTGAAGCCTTTGGTATTTGACTTTTCAACTAATTCCTTAATGGAATCAAGTTGCTCGAAAATTTCTTTATACTCACTTACAGGGTTTAGTCGATAAACGATGGATAGAATAGCCTTAATGTAAGTTTCAGGGTCCTTTGACTTTGTTTCTTCAGCGATTTCCAATAGGACCTTAATTGATTTATCATAATCGTTTTCTTTTTGATATCTATAAGAAACATCGAATTTAATAAGAAACTGTTTTTGAGATAGTTTATCTGACACTTTTAATAATTTAGTTATGGCATCGGAATTATCTTTCCACATTTCTAAATGCTCAATTGGTGTTTTATCAAGTTTTTTTGAAATTAAGTAGGTTGAACCCGCTAAAGCTATTTCTCTCAGTTTTACAATTGTTAAAGAAATATCATTTTCGATTGGTATTAAAATATTAATTGTTCCTTGTTTTTCCCAATCAGGTTTTTTTTCTAAAATGTCGTAAACATATTGCTGAAGAAAAAGCCAATATGTTTTTTTATCGATTAAGTCAACAACAGCTAAAATTACAGGGTTATCTCTTTTCATATAATCTTTGAGGTTATCAACCGCTAATGGAAAAGAGATTTTTCCATTGGAAATGCTAATTCTATTGGTTCCTTTTATTTGGACAAATACTATTTTTCCAGTTACTTCTCCGTTTTCAACGATTTCAACTGACTTATCTAAACCGTAATCTGGGATAATATCTCTAATTATCCATTCGGAAGGGATAACCTCAGAAAATATCTTAAAACTTATATCTTGTTCAACATGCTGAATTGGGCGTTTCATTTGTTTCAGATAGAAATTATCTCTTGCTTTCTAATTATAAGCCTTTACAATATTACATATGAAAAAGCTAAAGAATGGAAGCCTGTAATAATACCCTTGACTTGCTTTGAGCAAATATAATTATCCCAAAGAAATAACTAAGGATAACATAGAGCAAAGTAAAGAGAGGGCAAAGTTAATTAAACGTAAAACAAGCATCTCCGTTTTCTTAACATCGTTTTTTTATGGATTAATTGCCATTCTATTGATTTACTCTTCACCTTTTTTTATTAATTTCTTAATTCAATCAGTACCTCAAATTTCGCAAGAAGTAGCTATTGCAACTGTTTTAGTCGTTTTTGTTTTAATAATACAATTTACAGTTCTGTTTCTTTTTGACTTTATCGAATTTTTGATAAATAAGGTTTTGAAACTTGATTATAGGGAATCGGTTCTTGCTAGTTGCGTTTTAATTTCGAGTTACCTTTTCACAAGTGAAAGGAAAAAAGCTACAAAAGAAGTTGATAGTTTTGTCGTGTCAATTTTAGGTTTAAAAAGAACAACAGGAAGGGCATATTCAAAAGAAATTAATTTGGTTTCAAAGGGTACAAGTCAAATTAGGCGCATGTTTAGTTTTTCAGAAGAAAATATTGGAGAATTATTACTTAGGTTCGGCACAAGTCTTTATTATAATGATGACCCGATGGCGTTTTTGTTCTTAAGTAAGTTTATTGATGAAACACAAAAGTATGGTAAAATAGAGGGATTACTGAAGAGACTCGAAAGTATTGTGAAAAGTTACAAGGGAATTATTGCTTTGATACTCTCTGTAGCTACAATAGTTGCTACTCTTTGGTCAAGGGGAATTATAGGATAGCTGATTTTTTTTCTCTTCATAATGTCCACCGTGTTTTCCAATAATCGACCTTCAAGCCATTAACGAAACTGTGAGCAACATAGAGAGTGAAATTGACAGAAAAAAAGCAGGAAGAATTGCTGATAAGTATACAACAATATTTGTGGAACGTTTGCGAACCCATAGGTAAAAGAGAATATTCAAAAACAACAACCATCGCGTGCTACTATTCAGCGGGATTATCACCCATAACAAAAAAAAGGTTAGAGATTTATGGATACTTTGGGTTTATCTAAGCTTACGTCAATTTTCAATTTGTCTCTAAGATAGGTCAAAGTATATTGAAGTAGAGATTTTGAACAAATGATGCACACTGGGACATGTATTTTTTCTTTGAAATTGTATGTTGTTATGTCGATGATTTCAAAGCAAGCATCTAATTCCATGTCTTCTCCTAGTTTACCGCTTTTCCAATAGGTTTCAACAGTTTTTGCCAATTCTTTGGAGCTTCTGCCGCACATCCAACATTTTGTTTCTGGTGTCAATTTCGTATTTTTCACCCATAACCCGCTTGTCCGGCACTGACTCCCTCACATAGAGAACTTGACTTCTCAGAATCGTTTTGCTCCAAAAATTCCTCGAACTCATAGACTTTCTTATTTTTCTCCACAAATGCTGCAATTAACTGTTCGCTCTTTTTAGGTTCGTTCCATACTCTTTCAAGTAATTCTCGAACTTGTTTTTCATTCGTAGCTATTTTACATATTTTCTGTACGCTAGCTGTCTTTGGACAGCCCTTCTGGTATAGCTTACTGTTAAAGTCAGAAGCCTTCAGAAGTTGCACATTCATTCTTGTGGCATACGAAGCCAAGGTGATTGTGAGGTCATCATGTTGTTTTACGTTTTCTTTTGGGTTAAATGCGCTTGCTGCAAACACGCCAACCACTCCCTGTCTTATTTCACGACCATTGTTTGTGGTAACGCCAAATTCTTTGCTCCATCTTAGAACATTGAAGAAATCGTCCAAATCTCGCTTGAACACAATGCCCCATTTGCAGGATAAGACATAAGTTACCGAAGGTGAGAAGATGCCCGGAGTTACTTCCCACACTCGGTCAACTTCGGCGTTTTGTCGGCGGCTTCCGACGCTTTTAGTCAGATGTATGGTGATTCGACGCGGGTCCATAATTTTTGTCCGATGTTCCTGATTCCAAAAGCGGGCTCCGGTAGTGAACTTGTCGATAAACCATTCTGTGACGGCTTCCCAATTGTGTCCAATGCGGTTTGAACGTCCTTTGGTCAACCTAATGTAGTTCTTTTTCATAGCTATTGAGGCTTCTAATTCTTGTGCGCCCAGAGAATCATGGTAGAAATATCGAAAAGCGTTAAACAATCGCAACTCTTTCAAATCTGGATAAAGCTGTAATGCCCTATTAATAGCGGCTTCCGCCTCATATTTGCTGCAACCAATGTTTTCCACAAGATATGCGAAGCTAACGAGTTCTCTTGCGCTAGTAGATTCAATAATTGAATCTCTTATTCGGAAAGTTCTTTGCAGAACTGGATTTGTTGTTTCCCTTTTAGAAAGAACATGTTCGGTTTTTTCTATGGCTTCCTTCAGGGCATCATCTCTAGGTTTCGATGCGTCCACATACACTAGTAAATATCCTTCTTGGAAGGGTATTTGTCGGTCATCCATTCGATAACCACGGACTAGAACCAAACCCTTCCGCTGCCACCGCCGGGCATTAGACATGATATCACACTGTCTAACTCCTTTTTCACGAAGTTGCATTGCTATTTCCGTTGCAAAGTAAGCTCTGTCCGCGTTACTTTTTAGGAAACCTAAGATAATGTGTGCCTTGCTAGTTTTTCTAAGGGAATTACTCTTGTCATAACTTACAAATAGCCTACCTTCAACTGACAGAGAAAAAACGTTTTCAGGTTTCAATGTGTATAAATGGTATTTCCGTAAGTTCCTTCGGATGCCGCCTCTGCCTTTAAAGTTGCGAGAAAAAACGTGGAGCGGAATTTTTGTTCGGAGAATCAAGTTGTTATGCCAACATCTGTTTAACGCAGACCAGATGGCATCCCCTTCAAGTCCAGTTGCATTCGCTATTTCAAGACTTGATTTGGGCTTGCCGTCGCTTAGAACCGCCAGAAGCTTTGCCATTGTGGGACGCCGGCAGGTCAAGAAGGTCGCTCCGCTAAAACATGCCTTTTGTCATTTTTTCATAATTGTCGAAATAGTCTTCTTGGCGAATCTTGAGATATTTTACGGTAGTCTCAATTTTTTCGTGTCCTAAAGCTTGGCTTATAATCCAGAGGTCAACATGATGTTTCCAAAGTTTCACGGCATACGTGTATCTCAATCTGTGGCAGTACAAATGAATTCCAGTGATTTTTGTCATTTTTTGGAAAATCCATCCGAGGCTGTACTCCGTAAGTGGTTTTGAAGGGTCTATAGGGTTGTAGAGCAGGAAATCATGTTTCAAGTTTAAGGCATTCCTGAAGTTAAGCCATTTCATAAATTCTTGTGCTTGTCTTGGTGATATTGGAATGTATCGTGTTTTTGCGTCATGCCCTTTACTTAATTCAATTTTTAACAGCCGCCTTTTCCCATTAAGGTCTACATGTGAAATCCGTGCGTGGCACATTTCTTGAAGCCGTGGTCCGAAGTTTACACCAAGCCACATTACGAATACGTAAAAGACATCGGGTAGTTTTCTGAAAGCTTCCTTTTCTTCTGCCTCGCTGAGAGCGGTTCTATTGTCTTCTCCTTTCTCGCCGCGCAGGTCACTAAGGTCTTCATTTATTTTGAAGAACTCCTGTGATGACAGCATTTCTTCTTTTACTAGCCATTTGGCGAACATCTTTACGTTGGTTGCAGCAAATTTGACAGTTCTTTGACCGATGTCTCCAGCTTCTTTGCGGTGAATGAACTTGGCTATGTATGCTTCGATGTCAGCTCTGTTAAGTTGGTCGATGCTTTTTTCGCGTTCTTTGTTCATGAATTCGTTTAGGTCGGAAATGGCGTAGAGACGCCCCTGTACTGTCTTTGGTGAGCGACGTATTTCCAAGTAGTCACTATATCGTTGGAGTAAAGGCGGGAGTTTTGTTTTGTCGATTTTTCTTCCATTCAGCATTCTTTATTCACCTCCTAACCATCTCACAATTCCGGGATACTTCAGACGAAGTTTACCTTGACCTTCCAATATTTTTAGAACTTCATCAAGAACGCATATGAAACAAGAGTCGGAAGCATATAGATAAGGGCTGAAAGAAGGGTTGATTCGTTCAAGGAGAACTCTCAGTTTGTCTACAGTAGTAGTTTCAGTTTCAGCATCTTTCCTAATCAGTAGAATTGCTTCGAGGATTCTATCCATGAAAACTTGACGTGTAGAATCTCGCTCCAAGGTAGTTGATTTGATTTTTTCTTCGATAGTGCTCACCTTTTGAAAAATAGCGTCCATTTTGCCCTCTAATGATGCGTTATCTGGGCTCGAATCCTGTACTCTGATAACGCCATTAACAAGGTCGCGATTTGTAATATACAGTCGTATAGCGCTTTTTGCACATGCCGTTTTATTAATGTGGTTAGTCTTGCAATATGCATTGAAAACTGCTAACTCTTCTGGAGCGAAACGAATAAGGACCCCAACTAACATCTATTCAACGCCCTCCATTTGTATGCTTATATGCTTTTATGACTTTATGACTTAAAAAGCTTACCCTCAAGACCCATCATCTCCAAAGCTGTTTCTCAGCACCTTTGCCCGAGCAGATTGCAGTTCTTCTTTCGTCACTTTTTCATAAAACAACCGAATGCTTTGATTAACGCAATCCGCATAAGACCTCACAATGCCATTCGCCTTGAGCTCAATCAATATTCTAGCTGTCTCACCCCGCAACGTCAGATTTAATCGGACAGCCATCTCTGCCTTTTTGCTTTTGATAGACCCGTTGCATGGACCATCTGCATGAACGGTATTCTCGACCCCAAATCCCGCGGTTTTCACGCGACTCTTGATTTCAACCATGAATTATCACTTAATAAACCTCAATAGTAGTCGCAAATATTAAGACAGCAATAATGCTGAAGTAAGCGGAAAAAGGGGGTATTGCAAACGGATATGGCATTATATAAGTCCGAAGAATTGACCGATATAGAAAAAAAGGTTTTAAAGTGGCTGGCGGAGGAGGGAAAGACAACTGGTTATGCCATTAGCAGAAAAAAGAATACGCCTAATAAGATACCTGAACCAACCGCTCACGACGTGTTGGAAAGGTTAGAAGGCAAGAATTTGGCTCGAGTTGTGCTTAAACAAAAGCAACCCAGAGAAAAGACAATTTACGACTTAACTCTTCCCGGTTTATTGTTATACTTCTCCGCAGAAGAAAACTGGATTAATAGTATTACTATTAGTGAGGTCATTAAATTGCACCATGATTTAATTCCAGTAGTGTTTGGAAATTGGTCATATTTTGTTTCAGCAATTGTCGGAGATAAGGTCATTAAGTTATTACACAACCTTTTTGGCGACAAAGAGACCGCTCAATGGTTATTCCTAGCTGCCAAAGGCAAGTATATTCTGCCAAGAGCAACAAATGAAGCACAAGGACGGTCGTTTGAATATACATATCCGGAGATTGTCACAAAACGCGTGCTTTTTGAACCAATTCAGTTCGCAATTGACCCAACTTCGGATAGGATAGGCGAATATGCGGTTGAAGAGCTAATTACGAGGTACGTGATTTTTTATGGACTTGACCCCCGTTTGTATCTCCTGTATGAATTCAAGGTAAAGGGTAAACCCAAAGTGGATTTTGAAATAATCAAATGGATGATGATTGTGAGTCGCAATGAAGAGCTAAAGAATTACGCCATCCGATATCTGAAGGCATGCCAAGAAGATTTCCAAAGGAGACTCCTAAGTGTTAACAAATGGGAAGACCTCATCAGAATTTCATCAGGTTCAAAGTCTAAAAAATACCAAGTAGATAATAGAGAGATGAGCAAGGAAGAAGAAAAGTTGGTATATGAACTAAGGCGCAGGCTTTTCCACGATTTTTGATAGAAAAGAACATGATTTATCAAGAGCGCTATTTGACGGTTTTAAACGAAAGTATAAACCCTGCCCTCGGCACCACAACATCATTTTGGATAAGCCATAGACAAGCTTATGAGCACTCGGTCAATCAGCATGTCACGTGAATTAATGCGACAAATTTCCTTTGCTCTTGCTCTATTTTACCGATTACTTCAAGCGTAGGCAGGATTACTGCATTGTACTTTTTCAATATTTGGAGAGCTTTGGGAGTTATAGGCAAGGCGGCTTCATGACCCGTTCCAATATACAAAAATTCGAACTTTTCCTGTGACAAAAATTCTAGTTCACGTTCTGAAAGAGGTGTATGACCGTAAATTGATTTCAGGTCTTTGGATTTCTTCTTTTCCCTTTTTGTTATCGTTCCGTCTGAGTGAATTACAATGTCTTTTTCATATTTGACTCCGTTCACTTTCACCCATCCAAACTCTGCTTTCATGGACATAGTTTTCATAGGCATACACTAAGTTATTATCGGCATCCTCCAATTTTGCTCTTGCCCTAACAACATATGCAATAGCAAAGCGATTTTGAGGCTTCTATGGCGCTATTTTGGATTTTTTTCGCCCTTTGGCATCACTATCCCCTGATTAGGATCTCCGTAAGTGACGGCTTTTCCTTCCAAAAACAGTTTTCCAACGTAAGCACATGTGACCGCGTCAAGTTCATGGTCGCTCATCTGGCTGTTCAGCCCTTTTATGCCCAAATTTTCCAAGCCTGCTTTCAGTTTTTCGAGTCCTTTCTGTTTTCTGGGAATCCCAAGAACGTCTTGGGCGCCTCCAGGATAAACCTCTATTGCGATGAAGTTTTCGGCTTCAAGAACTCTCTTCAAGTTTATGCCTCGCTCGGTTAGTTTTCTCATAGGACCAAGCGTAACGGGAAAAAAACGTATGCCTCTTCTCAGGAGTTCCCTATCGCTTTCTCTTAGGTGGATGCCTGTCCTTTCCTCAATGGAATTTCTTCCCGGAGGCAGACTTAAAGGCGCGTCAATGGCAACCACTCGTGGCTTGCTTTCTCTAATTTTTTTCAGCATTTCCTTGTCTGTGTAAACCAAGGAAGTTTCTGCTTTCATATCTGCAAGTATGCAGAAACCCGTGGGTCTGCTTTCAACGCCTGCCAAATCTAAACCAATAATCGACATCTTTCTTCATGTAAGCTTCATCGCCTATGCCTAATAATTCTTCCACAAGATTTCGCTTCTTCAAGCAAGTCCTCGGCACTAAAAATCTTATTTGCGCTAAAATAATGCTAATAACCTAACGCTTACAAGTTAGCCCACCGCAATATAGCTTCTTAGGGCTTACTTGTAAATTGCAAAAATGATGTTTTTTCAATAATTTTTCCATTAAAAGAGCCCTTTTTAGCTATTTTACAGGCAATGGATAGAAAATGTTTTATGTTGATTCATACGATAACATTGAACCACAGGGATTAATCATGGCAAAATGCCCAGTTTGTGGAAAAGAAGTCAAAACCGCAAAGAAAACTTGGAAGATGGCTGGCAAACCAGATAAAAAAGGAAAAAGAACACAACTTACCATAGCGCTTTACGAATGCTGCGACAAGACTTTCCGAGAAGTCTTAGACAAGAAAAAAATCTAAACGCAAGCTTCCAATTTTCCTTTTTCTAATTTTCTTTTTACCAGTCTTATTGTGACTGCTAAACCGCTACAACAAACGTTTAATTGCCTGACTAACTGCCAATCCCTTAGAGGAAGGAAGGAACGGCTTTTAACAAGAAGAGAGACCGCATTCAAATCGTCGCGGAGATGCTTAGTTCATGCAGAAGCCCTCAAACTAAAACTTACATTAGACGCCAAACAAATATTTCCTATGCTGTGCTTCAAAATTGCATTATGCAACTGCTTCTGCGCGAATGGTTAGAGCTTGTGGACGAGAATTGTGGTCAAAAGAAATTAAAAATAACGGGAAAAGGATTAATCTTTTTGGAAAAATGGTTGGAACTGCAAAAAATCGTTGGAACAAAAAGTAAGCGCCAGTCTATGATGCCTGCTTATGAAACCCAAGTGATAATGCGATCTAAATAAAAAAAGCGTCCACAGGACTTGCTATTTAATTAATGTGCAAACAGCATCTCGTCCATCTAAAACAGCCTCAACCCGCTCAGGATACAGCCCATTAACAACAAAACATTTAAT
>Ga0187869_10001350_pt1 | contig 22492 bp, 22 predicted proteins | sample June2016WEW_13_1_2_FD_132972 | JGI IMG/M metagenome (GOLD analysis project Ga0187869, IMG submission 132972) | Peatland microbial communities from SPRUCE experiment site at the Marcell Experimental Forest, Minnesota, USA - June2016WEW_13_100 | ecosystem: Environmental > Terrestrial > Soil >...
ACGGGAGGCAGGGAACACACTGAAGTTAGGGCTCTTGACCCAGGAAGAAGTTCGTTCTCCTGCCTTTCACTCTCTCTAGTTTATTCTCTCTATAACACAATTACTGGTAGGAGGAAGAAGTCAACATCTCCCGTCTCTCTTCTGTGAGTCTCTTCAGCCTATCTTTCATCCGTTCGATGTCCATATCTATTCTCCAATTTTATGTTTTGGAATCCTCCTTACCCTTTCCAGTAGCTCCTCATTGGGCTCACCCAACATTTCAAGCAGATCGGCCTCAAGCTTGGCATAGTCTATCTTTTTTCCCTTGAGCCTTTCCTTGAGTTCCTTGTAACTCTTCTTCCCTTTATCCATTATGACATCCTTACCCTCTTTCATTGTTAAGCTTCCTTTCCCATCTCTGTAAGACCGCCAGCTTCCCCTCATCCAGCATATCAACCACCCTTACAAATAGATCATCCTTTTCATCAATCCCCCTTAGATATACTTCTTGATCTTTTGTTAGGTCTAATACCCTACCATCCTCAGCTTTACACAGTATAAGAGGCTCAGAGATTCCTTCAAGTGTAATTTCTTTTGTTAGTAGTGCAATCTGCTCTTCCATAGGTTCTCCTTCCTGTCCATAAAACAGTTGATTTATGGACACCTACTTTTAGAAATTTTGCCCCTGAAAGCATTAAGGATTTCTGACCTAAATTTGGAGGGATTTATGGACAAGCGACTTGGATACACCCAATTCCCTTGAAATACCCCTGATGGACATTCCCCTACCTTTCATATCCCTTACTGTCCCTAAAAGCTTTTTATCAATTAATGGACGCCTACCCAGCCTTTTCCCCTTTGCCCTTGCGTGAGCTACGCCAGCTTTAACTCTCTCACCGATTATTTCCTTCTCAAATTCTGCGAATGCTCCCAGTAGGTGGAGCATCAGCCTTCCGGTTGCGGTAGTAAAGTCAATGGACTCCTTGAACGAAATGAAGCCCAGACCAAGATTTTTGAGTTCATCCAATGAAACGATAAGATGTTTCAAGGATCTCCCAAACCTGTCAAGTCTCCAGACAAGGACGATGTCAATCTTCCGCTTTCTGGCATCTTCCATCAATTGGTTGAAGGCAGGTCTTTGTTCTTTAGAGCCAGACTGTCCGACATCGAGATATTCCTTGAATATCTTCCACCCTCGTGCATCGGCGTAGGTTCGTAGATCGGAGAGCTGGAGTTCCACATCCTGTCCTTTATCCAGCGTGCTTACCCTGCCATAAAGCCCTACCTTGTCAGATTTCATTTCTTATCTACCCCTCTCTTTTTCTTTCTCAGATATTCCTTCAAAGCCTCAACAATGATGTCCTTACCTTCAACCTTTTGTATAGTCTTTCTGTCTGAAACCTACCCGATCCCCCTTGTTTTTTGACCAAATCCATTAGTGGAACATAGTCTCTACTTTGATCTTTTATCCTTTTTGTCTTCCTTCCTTTTACGTGTCCTGGCATAATAAACCGCATTATTCCACTGTTTAAACGTAGCTACTCCAACACCATACTCATCCCCAACATAGAATCTTCCATCATCTGGATTCCATGAGAGATGCCAGCCATTTACGATGCCTTGATCAACCTCTGGTTCATTTAGGCTTGTATTCCACCGAAGATGATGTCCTGGTTGTTTCATTATCCTTCCCTCTTCTTATCCTTTTGTTGGGTTTCCGTTTTCGACAATTACCCCTTCCTTCTTTGAGTTCCCCCTTGTCTTTGTGATGCTGATCATAATAATCAAGCAACCTGTCAATGACTTGATAAGGATGCTCAAAGCCTGTTGATAGCGATTTCAACCTCTCATAATTTGATGATGAAATCCTAATAACCTTGCTCACCTTTTTCACTTCCTTCACCACTCGGAAAAACCATTTCGCTCTTGGAAAAATCCCAATATGAGACACCAGCAATCTTCCGTAGATAATTTGCTGGCCCATGGTAATTTTTATCCTCCAAATAGTCTGCTGCGTTTACTAAATCTTCTTTTGATATTTCTGACAAATCAAAATTCCTTTTGATGTGCTCAATTTCCAATTTATGCCGTTCTTCTAACGGCTTCTTATTCCACTCCTCACGTCCTATTTTCTCAAAAAGATTTTCACGGATAGAAGCAATCATCTCCTTACCTAAGTCGCTATCGGGTTGAGTCATTTTTCTCACTCCTCCTTCGGTTCATTTTCTAATCCAATCGAACACTTCAACCTTTTGTATAGTTTTCCTGTCTGAAACCTACCCGATCCCCCTGTTTTTTGACCAAATCCATTAGCCAAATTAAACAATTCTGCTTCTTTTGTTTAGCCCGGAGGATAATCACTCGGACCCAATTTGTCAAGGTAAAGCGATGCAATCTCGCTGTGTTAGACGATTTTTGCAAATAGGGTATGGTTGGATACGGGGGTCTAAAAAAACCCCTCAGGCGCTCGATTTTAAGGGTAGGAAGGGTATGTTTTTATAGGTATGGGTGGGAAATAGAAAAGGCCGGGGTAGGGGAAAGGAGTTAACAGGAAGGAATTTATTTAACGTGTGAAGGTCAGGATTTGACTATTCAGGCAGTGTCAATTGTGATGGTGAGTACTTCCGAGACTGTCGAAAAACCCTTCAGTATAGTTAATGGGTGATTTTCGGGGGTCTCATGACTCCTCATAATTATGAGATCGTTGATTGTGGCGCATTCTGTGAGGTCTTTTTTTTCTGCATCTCACCCAAGAATCTGCTTAGGGACTTTTTCGACAGTCTCTCCTGTAACTTTCTCTTTACCAGTTTTCCCAAAAGGTGTACAGTATAAATGAAAATTAACAATAGACTCAGGTGCAGGAATCTCCCTGGAAAATTCGGGACTACGACAGGAATAACAATGCATAGACTGGGACTCCTGGGTTTGACGCTTCTGGCAACGTTCATAGCGATTTCCGCGACACAATCTGCTCATGCGCAGGAGGTCAAACAGCCACAAGTCGAGAATTACCTTGACCAACTTTCATCCTGTGTTGCCTTGGTCATGGGAACATCACGGGACGGGAAGCCGTCGGTCGGGACTGCGTTTTTTCTGGCATCAGAGAAGACGCAATACCTAATTACAGCAGGTCACGTAGCTGAAACCCTGGACCCTAACTCACAGGTGACGGTTCGGGCGAGCGGGGACAAGCCGCGCAGTTTCGCTCTAAGCGACCTTACCGGACAATTAGGGACACTCAAATGGCACCGCAGCCCCGACGCTGACTTGGCGATATTGATCCTGCAACCGCGACCCGCTATCGGGCCGTATCTTCAAGGGCACTTTGCGCCGCTCTCTCTCCTAACCCACCAAGAGATAGCTCCACCGCGCGACGCCGTTCTTACGGTCTTGGGCTTTCCGCTCGCCCTCGGGGTTCGTGAATCGTTTTCGCCTATATCACGGGAAACGAAAGCTGCGAGCGGTTTACTGACAATTCCCCAAACGGGGCGGACAACCACATACTTCCTGACACAAGATCCGAGTATCGGTGGTTTTAGCGGGGCACCTCTATTCGATCTCAAGGTCCCGGTTTGGACGCCACCTCGATCTATCCAAATTCGCGGAGGAGGCCCCCAGATTGTTGGAGTCGCAGTAGCCACTATTTCTGACGATACAGGGGGCAAGCTGGGCGTAATTGTACCCGCCTTCTATGCCTGGCGAATACTGGAAAGCTTAGGAGAAACGATCCCAGAGGTGCCGCCCGACCCGGCGGCCAAAGCCAAGTGAGCAGAATATGAAAGGGTGTTCGAGAAAGAATATCGCCGCCTAACAAGTCTTTCCACCAGATCTCTTACGCTCCCGGTGAACTTTGTGTTTACCCTCACTTTTAACTCGTAATCGTTATATCTGGATTATCTTCCCAACCATTGATTTTTTCAGCATTGGTATGTATTCCGTTTCGAGTCGTTCTTGACTCACTCCTTTCCTTCTCAGCTCGTCAATGATTGGCTGGACGGGTCCTTCGTCCTTCAAATAGCATCGTTAATTATCGGGGGTATAAAGGCTGTCAAAACAAGGGTTTTTAATACCAAATCGGTAAGGAAGGGTTTAAAGGATCAATATTCTAATTATATAAGGATTCGTTTTGTTGGCCGTATTTCCGTGAGGTTAATTTGCCTTTTAAACGGGGATTCCGAACAATTCGCATACGAGGCTTTCAACTTCTTTTTCCAACGTCTCCATTTTATCAAGGTTGTCTTTTTGTTTGCAGTCGTGAAGGGCTTTGGATAGATGAGCAAGCTTCTGGTGCAATTTATTCTTTGGGTCAAATTTAGCAATGCCAACATGGTTCATTACTGATGGCGCTCCAAAACCACGACCTGCTGAAGAATAGGTTTTTACGAACTCTCTAACTGGTGCTGAATTGATTATTGCACATAAATAGTGCGCCTCATTTCCGTCGTCTAAGGAGAATATGGCAGTAGTATCCGATGGAATAACGGTCTTATAGCCGAAAGGCGTCTTATGTTGTGATATAACCGATGCGATGACATCATTCGCCATACGCTTCCAAACTACCTTGTAGCGGGCGAATGTATATTCAGCAACATTATATTGACTGTAAAATGGATTCCCAACTTCCAAGTGATATTTCTTAAAAGAAGCGCGATTACATAATTCTTTTTTAAACCTTAATAAATAGCTGTAAGTCCTTGGATGAGATGCTTTCATCGTGCCTTCGTTAAAGCCCTTTCGGGCCTTGGGGTCCTGACTGATCACCACATAATTCTTGGTCAAAGCTCCCCATCTATCGATATCAGCACCCGCCACCATTGGAAATACAAGGTTCGGCTCTATGGCCTCTTCGACTTGCTGGATGGAACTTGTCCCACGTTCCGCCATATTCCTCACGATAATGTTTCCATCCGAAAGGACTTCCTTAACCTCAAGCCAGAAAACACCGTATGGCTCCGTGCTTGCCCCTCTTCTTGCTTTGTAAGCATTTTCTCCTTCAATGGCTTTCAAACCTTTCTGCTTTTCGGATATCGTTTGCCATGACCCTGTGGCTGAACCAATGGGTTGTGCCAATAACTTTTGCTTTTGCAAAAGAGTTAAGGCATCCTTTAAGCTGGAATCCGTAGGAATTCTACCTACTCCCTTTTTGCGTTTCCATAGCGTATACGGGACCGGATAAGTCGTAGCACTGCCCTTTTTCAGGATTATCATCGCCGTCTTATTTGCCGCCTTTTCAAAAGGCTGAACAGTGACCAAGTCATGCGCCTTGAGAACTTTGAAATATTCTTTATCCCCCAGACGAAACCTTCGGAATCCCTCTCCGGCTCCCTTTGACTTATAGACTTCCTGAGTAATGAGAAATCCAAGTTTTTCACCTTCCTTCAAATAGTAATCTATGGCCGCATAAGCAAAAAGCATAGAGAAATCCTTTTCGCCTCCTCCAAGGCGGGCAGCGTGGCCTTTTAATGAAAACAAACCGTAATTTTGCCAAAGAAGCAAGGTTGCCTCACGATACTCTTTTGAAAGATATCCCCAACGAATCCATGGGGGGTTGCCCACCACAAAGTCAAACTTGTCGGCTATCATCGGGGCAAAGACGTTTTTGAGAAATCTTGCCCATATTCTGTTCTTCCCTTGCTTTTCAAGTTTTAATATCCCGCCATAAAAGGTTTCTACAACTTCTTCGTGCGGAGGAAACACCAAACCTTCTTTTTTGAACTGCTCCATGGCTTCCGACACGGTATATTGCTCTTTCGCCATTTTTTCCACCAGCGGTGCTGCCTTTCTCATCAAAAATCCTTCGTCCTTTATCCAGATTCTGGGAACAAAAAAGGTCTGCAAAGAAGTCGGAGTGGGGATCGATTCCCCTCTTGGCGGCAGGTTAAGCTGGCCCCTCCTTCTTTCAGGCCAGAGAACCGAATCTGCGAGATAAACGGGAATTTCGACCGAAGGCAACTCATGCACTATGTCTGCAAGAGCAAAAAGATAGTTTGTACGAGCAGCGATAACCGCCAAGGGATTCATGTCAAATCCCCATATATTTGCAAGGATTCTTTCTGTTGTTTCTATCGGTGGTTCTCTATTGGCGCGGCCGTATTCCCTTGCTTTTTGAATGGCGAGCACCAGAAATGTTCCTGAGCCGCAGGCAGGGTCAAGAAATCGCTTCAAGGTATTACCATCATAACCAACCTCGTTCAAAGTTAGTTCAGCAAGCCAATCTGGGGTATAGTATTCTCCGAGCTTATGTCTTACCTCTTGTGGCACTAAATATTGATATAGCTTTTTAAGTAGATCACGCGTAGATTCGGGATTAATAAGAGTTGTTGCAGGTTCAAATTCTGAGAGGGATCTCGTCATGTCCCGTATCGCAGCTTCGAGACGGAGAGACAAAGCGTCAAGATACCAGCAGAAGAAATCGCCTTCTAAAAAATTCGTAATGCCACGGTTCGTATATATCCATCCGTCTTCTATGTTTGCGAGTTGATTCTTAAAATCATCTTTGGAAGCATGAGCCAGATTAAGGCAGAAGGAGGAATTAAGGGAACTTTCCTTAAGGGTTATAATTTCCGCAGCAATAAACTTCATCAGGAGAGCAAAATACGTGTGGACGGAAAAGAGTAGTTTTTGAAAATCTGTCTCTCTGCTGACCTTATAGAGATCCGCTAAAGCCCTTACTTCCTCTTCCTGATGGGCACCGAACTGTTCTCCATAAACGATGCCAAATAAACGTTTCCACTCGTTTAAGAAAACAATTACTCTTTCAGTGCCCCAATTTTCCAGAGCATCTACAAACGCAGATACAGCCGTTGGCGCAATTTCGCTTCCGGGGCCAAAGACCTGAGCAAGATTTTCAGCGGTAAGTAATTCACGGGAAAGGGAACGCAGATAGGTAAGAAGTGTCCTTGCGCTCTGGGGGTCAAAAGGATAGGGACCCATACGGATAAACTCATCTTTTTCGAGCTTTATTTTAGGCTTGTTTTTATCGCCCCCATATTGCACAAAGAATATCTGCTCCCCATCAAAACCAACCCCCCTAAATTTGGGGTCAAAAAGAAAAAGAGTTTCTTTAGTGGCTTTGGCTTCTCCACAAATGTAGTCGAATAGTTGATCAAACGCATGGTCAATTGATTTCTTAGACCTGAACGCCTTGGGTGGCTCGTATTCAATAATTACCAGACCGTGTAGTGCGTCAGAACGTCCCCCCGAATATATAGACTTTTCATACCTCGGAGAGGACTTGATTCCCAGACCTATGCACAGGGGTTCAAGAACTTTTTCAAAACCTATTCTCAGGTCTTCTTCCGTCTTTGCTGTTCGCAGTAAATCCTTCGCTGCGGCGACCAGCTTATCTGCGGCTTTAAGTATCGAATCCTCGGATTCCAAAGTTAGAAGGGGTTTCTTCTCCATTTCTTTATTACCCTTATGTCCTGTCTCTATTGAACACAGCATTAAACCAAAAACGGGATCAGTTCAATTACCAAGGACTTTAACCTCTGGGCTTAATTTTCAAAAGAAGTGTACTAAATCAGGAACGGGGTGTCAATGGGAATTGGATTTATGAGATCTCGGATATCCTGCTCCTTCTGTCCTCGACGTGCTCAAGGTAAATCCCGTAAGCCGCGGCCAGGTTTTTTTGACAGTGCGTACGAGCCGTGCCATAGTTAAAGCAATCTGAAAACCATAAACCAGCCTTGTAGCCCGCAGGAGAGAGCCAATCCGAGATAGGGGAAACGGAGGATAAGACCATGGGTGAGACTAGAGTGACCAGGGAGGTATTTCAGGACCATGTCAAGTCCTTACTGGAAAAAGCAGCATCAAGTGGGGGCGAGCCCACTGATATCGCGGTAGAAGTGCTCTCCTTCTTGAGGGACAACTACTCAAATATGACACCAGAGATGGAAGCTCTAGCGGACAAGATAATTGACGCTTCGATAGAGTCTGCTGATCAAGCGATGAAAACGGCTCCCGACACGAAAGAGATACGCGCCGCCAAGCTGTTGCTTAGGACGGTGAAGCAGGGTCTTCCTTCGGCACAATCACTAATCATGAGCATTGAACGCAGGTCAGAGATTGCCGACCCTATCGTGACTGAAACACGGGTGGTTTTTGAAAAATACTTTCAGGCATTCCTTGACGCCGTATACGACGTATCAATTGAGCGAACTCAGTCCGGCACCACATCTTTTGCAATCCTCGGCATCCTGTTTTCCTGCGTGGATGAATTGGTTGCTGGTTTTCATCTGGCTCAACATGCCTACGTTAATCAGGCCCATACTCATATCAGAAGCGTCTTTGAAAGCTTAAACATGGTCCAGCTATTCTTAAAGGACCCCTCGTATGCCGATCTGTGGTGTTCGGATGAGAAAAAGAGAATAAAGCGGGAATTGTCTCCGGCAGCCGTAAGAGCCAAGCTAGGAATCAAAGATGATCCGATCTACCGATTCCTTTCGACATATGGGCCTCATACCACGTTTGAGTATGTCAGAAGCAAGAGCGCCAGAAAGGCTGGGCTATCGTCAGAAGGGAAGCCGGAGATACATTTTTTTCTCGGAGGAACACGGATTACAGGACACATACTGTCGGCGAACTTCAACTGTATTCTTGCCCTTCTCATGGCCCTATCCCTGGTAGGGAAGGCGTTTCCTGACCGCCTCCATCTAGAAGACTATATGGAAATCCTCAAGAATGTCGCCTCTGACTGGAAAAGCTATTTATTGCGATGTATCGAGTTCTTCAAGGAAGCGGGACAAGATACGAGTGAGATTGAGCTATATCTACAAACGCTTGATGACTTATTCTAATAGATAAGCGACGGGAATCGAACCCGTCGCTTCCTGCCTGATATTCTCTTACATTCAGATTCAGTCCTTTTGATGTCCATACCGTTCTCCTTCCATCCTGTTCAACCTCTGCTCGATGCTTGCAAACCTTTCCTGAAGATAATTCATAAAGCCTTTGACCATGCCCTCCCATTTGAGTCGCCAGTCTTCAAGGGCTCCATCTCTCTCGTCCAATATAGACTTGTCCAGCCCGTTGGATACTATAAATTCTTTGATATCTTCAGGATTGTCTTGAGTGATCTGTCTATCCTGTCTGTCAAATTCTGTCATTTGAGTCACCCTTACTCACCCAATCTTGTCCTTTCGGTTTTGTGGTTTTGCGGTTTTCCACTTGCGTGGCTCCCATTCGGTTTTTCGGTTCATTCGGTTTTATTCGGTTTTTTGAGTGGTGGATTTAAAAAACAGGTTAAAACCGCATTTTTTCAATAAATATAGGGTATCCATGATTCGGTTTTGCGGTTCTACTTTATAAATAAAGTAAGTAAAACCGCATTTTCTTTTCAAATTTTTATAGTTAAATTCACCCACAAAATCAATTCGGTTTTTCTTATATTTTATATAGGGTAAAACCACAAAACCGCATTTATTGGCACTCACACTCAGGCTCATAATTCACCTGTCCCTTCTTGCTCCTTCTCCACATCTCTTTGGGCTCACCGGAATATTTAAAGGGGTCTTTCTTACGTCCAGTTCCTTCCCTTCTAATTTTCTTATCCCCAAAAAGCTCCTTGAGGTATCCCAGAGTTTGGGCTTTACTCTTCTTGATCTCTTCCCTGATTTGCTCACTGGTCATCGGTTCAGTATAAAAGCTTCCTTCCTTGCCGATATCACCCATCAGTCTCAGGATGTGCTCCTTGGCATCAGTCTCCGTGACTTCCGATATCGTGCCCGCCAGTTCCAAGGTTATATCATCTTCCTTGAGGTCGATCACCCAGTCCTTAATATTCTCAACCCCAGATTTCCTGTATCTCTGATCTGTAGAGAATGACCGTCTGTCCGATGGTGCTGGAGTCTTCTTAATAAGGATGACGGTGTCCACAGACCCCGTTAACCCCATAGACCCCAGACCGCTCTCTATCAATTCCCTTTCACCTTTCGGGGAGTGGTGGGTTAGAAGGATATGACATCCTAACCTTCTTGCCATGTCCATAATAGGCTCAATGGCGGTGATCACTTCTGCATAGTCTTCTATCTTCTTGATTCTGGCAAATTTCTGTAAGAGGTCTATGACCACAAGCTTCGGCTTGATCTCTCTCATCTCTATGGCCTTCTCAAGTTTCTTGAGGGCTTCTGTGGGTGCTGACCCGAAGTGGACATAGAGGTGTTCTCCACCACTGGGCTCCCCATTAGTCTTATTAAAAGAGTCCCAGTTCTTATCCACCTGCTCTGCACTCTCTTCAAGGGCAAGGTATAGGACATCTCCTTGAGTTGTGCTCTTCCCAAGGAAGGGCTCTCCCCTTGATACTCTGAGAGCCAGATTAAATGCAAACACACTCTTGCCTACCTTGGGCTTTGCCAGTAATAAGCTCAGTCCGTTCTGTGGTAGGATTCCATCCCAGAGCCACTTGGGTTCTGTTTGATTCTCTAACATCGTTTTCAACTCCTTCCTATCAAGTAGTTTATAGTCATCTATTCTCTTAATGATGACTTCTTCTTTCTGGGCTTCATCTGCTTTCCTGTATTTCTCAGGGTGATTCTCGATGTCCTTCCTGAGCCTGTTCTCATACATTTCCTCAACTTCCCACTCTTCAAGAGGGGGAGTAGACCTTAAGTTGATATCAAGGAGTGTCGGCATTATCTCACCCTTTGATAACCCCTTGCCTATCAGTCGTGCTGCCTCTGCTATGATACCTGTGTGTCTCTCGCCGTCATCTAAGCCTTCTAATATAGGGTCTTGCCAGCCTTCGGGTTTCTTGGGTTGCTTACTATCATCCTTTGCCCCTACAGGTTCCACTTCATCAAACTGGGCCAGTATTTCATTCAACCTTGATAAGCTGATCGGGGCAGGTTCCTTTCCCTCATCCACAGGGGTATATTCTCCCCCATAGGGGTGGATAGATGGAGGGCACAGAGATTGACTATCGTTTGCCCTAAACTCAATGGCTGCTACGGTCTTCCCCGTATGCTTATCCCTGATATACTTGACCTTGCGGGTTAGATTTCTTTGCATCTCAGGGCACATCCCATAGATGTGAAGTTTGCCTGAGCCTGTCATAATACACAGGCTGTCCCTGAATTCGGGGAACTTCTCTAAGAATTCATCAAATGCTTTCTCCCAGTCATCCGTGGGGTTTCCTTTGATGCTATCAAAGTCAAAGATAAACAGACCCCCGGATACTTTCCCTGTTATAACGCCGATCTGATTATGGGGGTTCTCAAACCACTTGATCAGCTCACTCTCTGTGGGGAGCCTATCCTGATACTCAGTCCATTTCATGTGCTCTCCCTTGACCGACGGGTATTTATCCCCCAGTATGATAGGAAGGACAGAGTATCCCTTTGCTACATACTTCTTTGCGGCTTCAAAGACCTTCTTGCTATGTTCCTTAGTTGCCAGCTTCCTCAGCTCATTTAATGGTAGGACTTTGGGGTCTTTTTTAGAGTCCTTGGGTATTTGATCACCTGTCTGCTCCTTGTCCCTATACTTTGCCCTTATCTTTTCAAGTTTCTTTTCTGTGCAGGCCGGGCATGTATTGCCAACATTGGCCACAATTATGGGTGCCCCGCATTCTTTACATTGCTTATTCATCAGAGCCACCCCCAGATCGGGATTCCCTATTCCTCTTCATATCTCCTACCTTACTTTTTATAAGGCGAAGAGATTCAACCATAGTCATAGGCTCAACCAGTGCTTTTTGGTTGAAATAGGTTTCTATCTCTTTTCTTAGTTCGGGGGAATCTTCTAAATAAAAGGTGACAAAGGGGCCGGTTACTTTAGGTGGTTCTGCTTCATGATAGCCTTTGCATTTGAGGTAGGCTATAAGGTTAACCTCTGTGATCTTTCTGATCGTCATGTTAAACGACCTCCTTAAAATAGATCATGGCCATTCCATGTTCTCATCTCTCCTTTCTTGGTTGGGGAGCCAAGGTATCATCTTTTAAGACTTTGCCCGCCATGCAATAGTCTGAGTTTTTATAGGTGTTCCACACCTTTTGGTAACAGATTTAAGGTGGCCCAGTCTGTGCTGGAGCTAATAGGATGGGATTCTTTATGCAGCTTTGATCTCAACTGGTTGGGGAGACATTGCTTGACAAAAGAGTTTGAGAGGCCCTTTTGTGCCATCGAGGTCAACAGGCCGGGTGCAATTCTGACAACAATCATCCGCACCATACATCTTACCAAAGCAATCGGAATTCATAAGTTCTCCCCTGAGTCGTTTATCTTCATCTGGGTGGCCAGTTAGAAAGACTATCCTGCCCTTGGCTTCTTGCAAGGTCATTTGGGCTTCCTTTTCAGGCACAGGGCGATCTTTGAGGTCTGCCCCTTTCTTCCTAAACCCCTTCAAAGGAACATGCGGAGCGAGCTTAAGGTCTGACTTGGCAAACTCGGCCAAATTCACGAAACGGAACCGGGAATTTCGGCTTAAATCCGTGGTACTAATCCCCGCATTTTTGAGCTTGGCCTGCATCCTGTCAAGCCTGATGCCAAAATACTCCGACAGGTCTCTCAAATTAACCAGCCCTGAATCAGGTAGATGCTTTATACTACTATTTTCATTACTCATAAATTTTCACCTCCCTTCTGCCAATTCTATTGTCACCAATTCACTCCTTCTTAGAGCATGAAGTCTTGTGTGCTCACGTAAGAGCACCGCCCATATACTACTCAAATGTTTCCGGCTCTATCGGGTTCAATTCCACTTCTCTCCCTATGTATTAATTATATAATTTCACCTTTTAAACTTCTTGATACTCACGCTCCTATCGAATAAAGAGTGCTACCAAAAACAGTCCACAGCCCCCAAGCTCCTTCAGCTCCTGCTATCCCACTCATTAACAACCCGATCACCACAACCAGCAACAACAGTTTCTTCATTTTTACCGCCTCCTCACTCCTTATCTGACCTTTTAAATTTCCATAAATTGATACCAAACTTGCTTTTTCTCGTTAACACCTCCTTAAGATAATTGTATAATAACGTAGTTTGACGGGGGGTATTTAAAACCCCCTGCCAGCCAAAGACTACTTATCTCTCCCTGATCTCTTGCCACAGCCCCAAATTTCAACGATAAAGGGTATGTTTTCATACCCCGGCGGGGTATTTGGGAGGGGGCATAACCATACTTTGATGCCACTTTGCTGATTGATCGGCTGTTTGCCGCCATTATATCCCCCGGTCTTATGCTTTGTTGCGAGTGCTGGCTCATTCTCTATATCTAAATTATACAAAGTTTTACCCATTCTTATCTGTGTTGGGTATAAACTTTGCTGAAACGCCCCTGACAGAGCCCTTCCACAACGCTCGAAGAAGTTAGCTAAGTCCGGGGTAAGAGGATTGCTTTATCGGGAACTCAAACGAAAGGCTAATATGAAGAAGTAACCAACAGGGGGCATTGAGAGCCCCCTATTTTTATCTTAACATCGGCACGAATTTTGCTTAATAATCACCATAAAAAACTTGCTAACTGTCATCCTGCCGAGGCGAGAAATGGAAAAGAATATTCAGCTCCGGGGCAGCACCGCCCTTTCTGGGAAAGTAGAAAAATTACATGCATTTGTTATCCTGAACACTGAGAGATTGAAAGCCTACCGTGCGAAAGTTGAAGCAGTGAATAGACTTGATATGGCAAAAGAACTCCGAGACAGAGCTGCAAAAGAAGGACAACTTTTGGCGGAAGAGGTTTTTTATGCTGAAGCAAAATTAGGAACACTTTTAAAAAATCTTTCCATTCCAAGGGGTAAGAAAGGAATTGGTTACGCCGGGAGAACTTTAACGGAACTCGGTATAACTAAAAGAGAATCTTTTGAAGCTCAGAAATTGGCTAATCATCTTTCTATAATAAAAGAAGTTATAGAAGAATCCCGAAAAAAAGGATACGTCCCTTACAAAAAAAGCATTTTGAGAAGGATTGATGGTCAAAAAATTTCATTGGTTAAGAAAGATAGACCAATATCAGGGAATGGGAAATCATTGGGAAAGATAATCCCTTATGAGAATTACCAAATCATAAACATTAAGCCGGGTGTGTGGGGGATTTTTTCTAAGTTAAATATCGTTAAATCAGAGAAAGAAGCTAAAGAACTTATCAAGTCAGTGATGTCCTGTAATCCCGATGAAGCTATCAAATCGGAAGAGTTTAGGAGAACTGAATCAATCATCCGATCTTGTATAAGAAAGAAGGAAGCGGGAGAGGAAAAAGATATTAAAAATTGTTATTACGGCTGCCCTTATGCCGAACCTCCTAAATCGATGAAGGGGAATTAGAATGAAAAAACCGTTCAGATATATTGGTGGCAAAAGTAATCTTGTGCCCAAGTTGTTAGAACTTATTCCATCTCATGAAACTTATGTAGAAGTTTTTTGCGGCTCATGTGCTTTGCTCTTTGCTAAATCCCCATTTATATCTCAGCTTGAGGTTCTTAATGACTTTGATTCTGATATTGTAAATTTTTATAGAGTACTTCGGAATAAAAAGGATTTAGATACTCTTGTTGAAAAAATTGATTTAACTCCATTTAGCAAAGAGGAATATGATTATTGTGACTCTACTTTGGATAGTCTCCCTCCCTATTCAGTAGAAAGAGCTTATCGATGGTATATTTTAGCCTCCATGTCTATAGGTGGGATAATTAGAAGTGGATGGGGTCGTAGTATTAAACCCAATGGTGCCCTTAGTAAAGTATGGGCCAAAATACCAGAAGCTTTACAGGATTTTCATTATAGGCTTAAGAAGGTTCAGATTGATCACGAAGATTTTAGAAAACTTATTCCACGTTATGATAGGGAAGAAAATTTCTTGTATTTGGATCCTCCATATGTCCCTGAGACAAGGAAGGCTAAAAAAGTGTACGAAAAAGAGATGACCAACGATGATCATAAAGAGCTTGTTGATTTACTGCTAAACTCTAAGGGTAAATTTGTGCTATCAGGATATGCCAATTCAATCTATAAGCCATTAGAGAAAAATGGATGGCATCGGTCTAATATTAAAGTTCAATGTGGTGTGAGCGGCAAAAAAAGAACCCCAAGAACCGAGGTTTTGTGGTTCAATTTTGTTCCCAAAAAAGAGAGCAAAACCTTTAGGATGGAAGGGTCCTACGAAGCAATGGGTAAAAAGGGTAAAATCTTTAAGATGGAGGTGCCGATGAGTAAAGAGGAGATGGAAGAAGAAAAGCTCAAAGCAAAGGCTCAGGAACTTTTGTTTCAAGTCTTAGGATTTCGACTTCCTGAATGGAGGAAATTTCTGAAGTCACGGACTAAAAATCATTAATAACCCCCCATCTCTACCCAAACGCTCCAATATGGGATTTTGTAAGTAAGGAATTCTCTTGGGGGGTTGCTGCGGTGGTTTGGGTTCTAATGGATTGGATGTTATTAAGTAGTAAGTCAAGGAGGTTACCTAATGGCAAAGGCACTGGGATGGGAAGTCAAAGGTAATCCAGTTAAAGGATGTTGGGCCTGACTACTCTGTGGCCACCATAACTGATCCAAAATCCACCATCCACCAAATCACTTACCATCGGTTAAAGGGTAGGTTGTGGCAAGGAGGGAAAGTAGATGAAATTCTCTTTCTATGAATATAAGCCGAAACGATATCAGGTCTACTTTACCTACCAAGGTGAACAAATCCACCTTACCAGAAGCTTGGCATACGACGAGCCTTTAAAAAGCAAAAAGGATTGCCAGCTTTTGATAAAGTATTTACAGGAGTATGGGTTCGACCCCGAACGGTTCGGGATAAAGGAAAAGGTTTATAGGTTCGACGTTGCCATCGAAACGTGGAAAAAGTTATCAACCTGTTCCCGTGAATGGCTTGAACAGAGAAAACAGATAGCCAACAGATTTTTTCTTCGTTTCTTCAAACAACGGGATATCCGGGCAATAAAGACAAATGATATATTGCAGTTCCTTGCCTTTCTAAAGAGCAAGGGATTGAAGGACAAAAGCATTTACAACTATATGGGGGAGCTTAGATCATTCTTTAGATTTCACAAAAGACTTTTAAAGGAGTTGCCCGACTTTCCCAGAATTACTGTCCAAGAAAAACCCATCAAGTGGCTTACTGAGGAAGAGCAAGATAAGGTACTTCAGTACATCGCTAAACAAGACCTACCCGTCTTTGAGTTTATGAGAAGATATGGCACAAGGACAAATGAAGCATCTGGGCTACTCAAGGAGAATGTCTTCTTGGATAACAACCCTGCTTACTTTGTCATAACTTCCGTCCTTGGAGCAACAGGCAATCTTAAACCTTACACCAAAACCAAGCGGATCAAAATACTCCCCATCCTTCCTGAACTGAGATGGATATTTGAAAATGGAAGTGGCTCCCAATTTGTCTTTGCTAAACAGTGGAGGAGAGAATGGAGACCGTACACCAATCGGATGCTCAATCTTATTTGGAACAGAGCCAACAAAACATCGGGGATTGCCCTCATTAACCTTTACAATGCCATGAGGCACAGTTTTGGGTGCCAACGGTTAAATGAGGGTTTTAGCTTGGATGAAATTAGGAGGGTCTACTCCCATACCACCAGCAAGACCACAGAACGGTATGCCGCTTACCAACTACAGACCTTAGAGGATATCATTAGGGGCCGGGGTTATAAAAAGGTTATACTGCATCAAGATATACAACTACCTGAAAGTAAAAAAGGAAATTTGCTGGGGGGCAAGGATTCGAACCTCGGTTGATGGAGCCAGAGTCCATAGTCCTACCGCTAGACGACCCCCCAATCCTTCAAGAAGTCGCCGATACGCCGTTAAGCCTCTCATACTTTTTATACCACCAATAACCCCGTCGATCAATCTTAGACTACGTTTGATTTTGGATTCCCTCCGCAAAGCGCATCTGAACCTTCTGGGCCTTCCTTCTACCTTCCTCATACCTCTTAGCCCACAAGGTCTTGCGAGACGGGTAAGATATGATATATTAAGAGGCCAAGAAGAGCAAGAGAAAGGAACTGTCTCTATGGCCCAGACCAACGCTTCACCCCCTTCTGACTTCATAAGAGAAATTATTGATGAACACCTTAGATCCGATAGATTCCAGGGACGTGTTGCGACGCGCTTCCCGCCCGAGCCCAACGGATACCTCCATATCGGACATGCCAAGTCCGTTTGCCTTAATTTCGGCATAGCCGCCCATTACGGCGGTACCTGCAACCTAAGGATGGACGACACAGATCCGAGCGGCGAATCGCTTGAGTATGTCGAATCCATTATCAACGACGTCCGCTGGCTGGGTTTTGATTGGGGGGATCGTCTCTTTTTCGCTTCCGACTATTTCGAGCGACTCTTCCAATTTGCGGTCCAGCTGATTAAAGCAGGCAAAGCCTACGTGTGCAGTCTGAGCGCCGACGAAATAAGGGAACAGCGCGGGACCTTAACCGAGCCGGGGAAAGAGAGCCCTTACCGGAACCGTCCCATCGAAGAGAACCTGCATTTATTCGAGCGGATGCGCGCGGGCCAATTCGAGGACGGCGCCCATGTCCTTCGTGCCAAAATCGACATGGCTTCCCCAAACATCACCATGCGGGATCCGGTCCTCTACCGCATCAAGCGGGCCGCTCACTATCGAACCGGGACAACATGGTGCATCTACCCGATGTACGACTTCGCCCACTGTCTTTCGGATTCCATCGAAAAAATCACTCATTCGATTTGCACCCTCGAGTTTGAAAATAACCGTCCCTTATACGATTGGATCCTGGATCAACTGAACGTGGATTGTCATCCTCAGCAAATCGAATTTGCCCGTCTCAACCTCAGCTACACGGTTCTCAGCAAGCGCAGGCTGATCGAATTAGTGACAAAAGGCTATGTGACCGGCTGGGACGATCCGCGAATGCCAACCCTGGCAGGAATGAGAAGGCGAGGCTATACGCCGGAGGCCATCCGAACCTTTTGTGCCAGAATCGGCGTGGCTAAAAATGAAAATCTCGTCGATATTTCTCTTCTTGAGCATTGCGTTCGTGAAGATCTGAATGAACAGGCACCGCGCGTCATGGGGGTATTGCGGCCCCTTCGTGTGGTCATCGATAATTATCCCGAAGGACAAAGGGAGGAATTTGAATGTCCCAACCATCCGCAGAACCCTTCCATGGGAGTGCGGAGAGTCCCCTTTTCCAGAGTCCTCTATATCGACCGGGAGGACTTTCAGAAGAATCCTCCCAAGAAATACTACCGCCTCGCTCCGGGCCGCGAGGTGCGTTTGCGATATTCGTACATCATAAAATGTGTCCGCATGGTTGAGGACACGAAGACGGGCGAGGTCATTGAGGTGCACTGCACCTATGATCCGGAGACACGAAACGGCCCCCCCTCAGACGGACACAAAGTCGACGGAGTTATCCATTGGGTATCGGCGGACCACTCGGTTCCTGCCGAGGTACGATTGTATGACCGCCTTTTCCCAGTCGCTGATCCGATGACCAAAGAGGATGATTTTTTAAAATACCTAAATCCAAAATCGCTGGAAACCCTAAGCTCATGCCGTGTGGAGCGAGGCCTCTTAGGTGCCGGTCCGGGTAGCAGATACCAATTCGAGAGGCTTGGCTATTTCTGTGTGGATTCCGTTGATTCTTCTGAGAAGGCATTGGTGTTCAACCGGATTGTGACGCTCCGGGACACTTGGGCCAAAATCTCGGAGAAGGAGAAAAGGTAAACGAAGCATCCAGGCTCAGCCCCTTCGCGAGAAGAAGGCGGAAAGGAGGAAGCGATGTTGGCGCGGGACGTAATGACTTATAATGTGGTCACGGTACCGAGCGCGATACCCGTTTTCGAAGCCGAACGCCTCTTGGAGTCTCAGGAGTTGACCCATGGGGCGGTCACAGTCCTTCTGACAGGCGAGTAGACAATAAAGATCTGCTTCCGGATGTAAATCTGCTTTACGCTCTTTACAATAAATCCCGTTGGAGTGAGTCGATGGTCGAAAAAATTTCAGCAAATCTATACAGAATCGAAATTCCTCTTCCCAATAATCCCTTGAAAGCGATCAATTCCTACGTGATTAAGAACACGGAACGAAACTTGATTATCGATACCGGCTGGAACCAGGAAGTGTGCATGGAGGTCATGCAGGCTGGTTTAAGAGAACTGGGAGTCGATATAAGAAAGACAGACTTTTTCATTACGCATCTCCACGCAGATCATTTCGGTCTTGTCTCCAACCTCATTACAGATAATTCGAAGATATACTTTAACCAGCCGGATGCCGATCGATTTAAATCCGGTTTTCGGCTGGAGGATTTTCTTAGCTTTGCCCGCTTGAACGGTTACCCTGAAAATGAGCTTCAGAAGGCTCTGCAGAGCCATCCCGGCCTTAAATTCAGGCCAAGCGCCGACCTCACTTTTCATATCTTGAAAGAGGGCGACATTGTAACCATCGGGGATTATGCATTCAAGTGCATTGAGACGCCCGGCCACACGTGGGGGCATATGTGCCTTTACGAACCCGGCAAGAAGATCTTCGTGTCCGGAGATCACATTCTTAATGACATCACTCCCAACATCCAATTGTGGTCTGATGAGTGGAACCCCTTGAAGGAGTACTTAGCCAGCTTGGACAAGATCGATGAGCTTGATATCGAACTTGTACTGCCCGGTCATAGAGGTATCTTCAAGGACTGCAAAAAAAGGATTCAGGAATTGAAACATCACCACCAGGACAGGCTTGATGAAATTGTCGCTATTCTGGAAAAAGGCAAGATGAGTGCTTTTCAGGTGGCCTCGAAGATGACCTGGGATATCGTGAGCGACTCATGGGACGTGTTCCCCGTATCCCAAAAATGGTTCGCCACGGGGGAGGCCATCGCCCATCTCAAATACCTAAAGGAAAAGGGAATCCTAAGAAGCGAAATCCGGAAACAGAAGATAGTGTTTTCTATAAACACCGATCATGCCATTTAGCTAAGGCAACAGTGCGAACTTCGTAGGAAGCTCCAAGATGGCGTAAGAAGCAAAAACAATGAATCCGTTATCCTGAAAAAGCCCAGCGCCAGTACGGTTAGGTTGTTATCAAAACATCCTTGGCAAAAGGTTTCCGGACCCTGGCCTTTTTGGGGGGAGATTCCTGAAAAGAAAAATAATCAGGAGAATTTTTATTCGGTTTCGATTTTGACTTCTCCTTATAAAGATTTTCGAGTCTTTCTTCCTGGCGTTCCGTCAACATTTGTTTTTGATCGAAATCTCCCGATGCAGATTTGATAAATTGGTCTTCATGCTCAGTTAATTTATACCGGCTTAATCCTGATATAACCCATTCAAGTCTTTCTTTATTCATAATGACTCCTTTCCATCCAGATAGCTGAGTTTTTTACATCCCTTTTATCGTCCCTCTTTGTGTTATTCAGGGATGAAAATGGCTTGGAACTATGGCTCGACAAGCGGCAACATGATACAAAAGGTGGTCTGACCTTCCTTCGACTCCACGGACATTGTCCCTCTCATATTTTTGACCAATCGAGCGCACGTGTGAAGCCCCCTCCCTCTGCCTTCCCCAAGAGTAAACCGATCCTTTTCCCCTTCCGAGATCTGACCCGTATTATTAATCTCGACCACGGCCCAAGGGTCCTTGCGATAGGACCGAATAGAAAGTTCTCCTCCTTCTTCGGGAATGGCGTTGGAAGCGTTGTTAAGGAGATTATCGATCACTCTTTCAATATGAAGGGGAAAGCATCGAACCCATAAAGGAGATTCCAACTTTCGCTCAATTAATTGGATGTTCCCTCTGTTCAACTCCTTCAAGGTTTCTTCGTTGATTAAAAATCGTCTCTTCGATATTTCCGTTAGGTCAATGACCGATTCCTTTCCTTTCTCATGAAGGGTGAGTGCCAATTCTTGAATACGGGAAGTCTCTTTTAAAAGAATATCCAACGCCTGGTCCACTTTCTCATTTTTAGGATAGGCGCCTTCTTTAAGGATCTTCTGGACCCGCTTGGCAAAGCCCGCCACGGCAATGGCAGGGTTCTTGAAATCATGAAGGATGTCGTCCATCTTCTCCAGTTTCAGCCCTTTGGTCAATTCCTTGCCAAAGAAGGTTAAGATCTCGATCTGCTCCTCTGTAAATCGCCGATGATGAGCTTGGGCATCAAAGACGAGGAAGTATCTCACGGTTTCATCCATTCCTAAAGGAATATACAGAACCGAATTGATCTGCTGAGTTTCAAGGAAATGTTTGATGTCTGAGGGAAGGAGAAGGGTTTCCTTGGGATTGGTAATGAGGATATAGTGGGGGAAGATCTTCTCATTTTCAAAGCTCCCGAAAGGCCCTGTCTGGTCCACAATCATCTTTGCATAAAGTTCTCCTTTCACAGAACGGACCTTTCCAATTCCATGCACGTTTTCAGGATATCCAGCCTCCAGGATAATGTGCTCTTGGTCCTCCGTGACGGAGAAGAGGGCACATCTCTGGATCTTCATGATGTCCACCAATTCCGGAATGACTGAGTTGAAGAGATCCTTCATCTTGATCCCTTCACTCCTGGCTAATTTTTGGTAGATATGCTCCAAAATCTTGTCCTTGGTCACATTCAGTTTATGAAGATAATTAATTTTCTTCAAAGCGACGACATAACCCACCCGTTTTGAAAACATCTCCGCAGTCTCGATCTCCAGCGGCGTAAACACCTTATCTTCCTCTTTATAGTAGATCTGGAGAACTCCCTCTGTATCGACTTCCTTAGAAAAACGGTGAAGGTAAATCGGGACGGCCAGCATCGAATGAATTCCAAGTTTTGCAACCTTCTCCTTATTCTTGTATTTCTCTTCCTTTAAGATATTAGGGACCAAGTAACTTTCACGTGTTTTGACCACCTCACCGGCGATCGTATCTTCAAAAGGAATGATCTCCTCACGATCTTCATGAAGGCCGGGGTAAGACCCGTAAGAGATCATCTCCTTCTTTTCAGGATCGTATATCCGTATGCTCGAAGCCTCCGCACCAAGGTTTTCCACGACGGTCCTCGCGACAAGCTGGAGAATCTCCCTCTCTGTAAGAGAAGGATCGATGTCAAGGATCTTTTCGACTTGAGTGATCAATCGGTTTACATACCCGTAGAGCATTTCATCCTTGATCAGGTCGGCTACCCTATTCACCTCTTCGAGAGAGAGGTGAATCCCTTTCTCCAATAAGCGAGAACTAATCGATTCAAGGTGTTTCTGGTCAATCTTCAGAGGATCCATAAATTTCGTAATTAAGAATAGTCCCAATCATGTAAGGAATGTCGTTCCCGCAACGCCGGAGCAGTGTGGTATGACTCGCGCCGTATAATCTGTCGCCGGGAGTGTTGCGGGCGCCGGCGCACGATAGGCGTAACCGTGGACCGCGCCCGCTGGTTGCCGGACGCGGCAACGTGATATCGAGTCTCGACAACACCAATCCTTCATCGAAGTCATTCTTGTTTTCTGAGCTCGCTTGCCTTCTCTTTGTTTGCGCGCTCCTGGCCCAATCCCATGGTCAGCGCTGTCACCCCGGCAATACCGCCTAGTTGCATGGTTTCCACAGCCGTGCTG
>Ga0187869_10001355_pt1 | contig 22457 bp, 24 predicted proteins | sample June2016WEW_13_1_2_FD_132972 | JGI IMG/M metagenome (GOLD analysis project Ga0187869, IMG submission 132972) | Peatland microbial communities from SPRUCE experiment site at the Marcell Experimental Forest, Minnesota, USA - June2016WEW_13_100 | ecosystem: Environmental > Terrestrial > Soil >...
GGCGGTGGTGGCGGCGGGCGGCACTAACCTGTAGCTGCTGAATAGGACAGCAGTTTGCACAACAAGCGGCGGAGCATACCGGCTCCGCCGCTTTGCTTTTGCTGAGGCATTTCCGGTTGCATCGTGCTCGGATGGGCACAGTGGAGGCGGGTTGATTCGCGGCATGTACAAAATGAGCAAGTGCTAGAGGGCCTGTCTGCCTGTTTCACGGAGCAGGATTTCTCCAGATTCGGCAGGCTGCGTCGCTGAATCGATCGCCTTCGACAGCTTCTGCGTCATCACCTGGAAGTGATAACCCATTACCGCCAGGGTCATGGCCGCGCCAAAGCAGCACCGGTACCGCGTGGCCACCTCCGCCACAAACTTCCAGTAACTCCAGCGCTGCCGGCCGAAGACTCCTTGCAGAACGATCGAATGAGCGAGTGCGCGCAGGTTGGCCCGCGTCATCCAAGGTTCGGATTGCGGCCGCGGCTGGCTCTTCGCCCGCTCTCCCGCCGCGCGCTTGGCCAGCGTCGGGTGGGCGCGGTTCAAGTAAAGCTTTACGCGCTCGTAGTAGGCCTCGCAGCTATAAATCCTCTTCATCACCTCGCGGTAGCCTTCCACCAGCTTTGCCGCGTCCATGCGGGGCAGAAAGTTCGGCCGATCGCAAAACGTGTTGTCGCCGTCACCCGCGTCCACAATCCGGCCCTCCCGCTGCAAGCGCCGGAAGAGCTGTGTTCCCGGCATGGCCTGCAACAGCCCCACCATGGCGATAGGGATGCCGCTCTTCTGGATGAACTCCACCATGCGGTCGAAGATGTCTTCCTTATCCGTGTCGAAGCCCAGGATGAAGCCGCCCATCACCTGCATCCCGTAGCTCTGGATACTGGCCACGCTCTCCAGCAAACTGCGGCGTGTGTTCTGAAGCTTGTTGCTGGCGATCAGCCCCGATTCATCGGGAGTCTCGATGCCCAGGAAGACGGATTTAAAGCCCGCATCCTTCATCAGCTGCATCAGTTCGGGATCGTCGGCCAGGTTGAGCGAGGCCTCGGTGATGAAGTCGAAGCCAGCTGCAACTTGCGAGCGCCACTCGACGAGCGCCCTCAGCAGTTCCTTTGCCCGCGCCTTGTTGCCGATGAAGTTGTCGTCCACGATAAACACCGACTCGCGCCAGCCCGCCGCGCGCAACTGCTCCAGTTCCGCCAGAACCTGCGCCACGGCTTTGGTGCGCGGCCGCCGCCCGTAGATCTCGATAATGTCGCAGAATTCGCAGTTGAACGGGCAGCCGCGCGAGTATTGCACGGTCATCGTCGAGTAGCGCTTCATCTTGATCAGGCTCAGGTCGGGCAGCGGGCTCGTCGTCATCTCCGGCCGTTCGGCGGCCTGATACACGTGCTGAGCCGTTCCCGCTTCCAGCTCCCGCGCCAGATCGCCAATCAGGCTCTCCGCCTCGCCGATCACCACGTGGTCCGCCTTGAGTTCGGCCGCCGGCACGCTGCTGGCAATGGGCCCGCCCACCACGGTGCGCAGCCCGCGCGCCCGGCAACGCTCCACAATGGCCAACAGAGACTCGCTCTGGATGTGCATCCCGCTCAACATAACCACGTCCGCCCAGGCTAGGTCGCGGTCGCGCAGGGGCTCCACGTTCGTGTCCACCAGCCGCTTGTTCCAGGCGCGCGGCAGCAGCGCCGCCACGGTCATCAGGCCCAGCGGAGGCTGCGCCGCCCGCTTGCCCAGGAACTTGAGCACGTGTTTGAAGCTCCAGAAGGTCTCGGGAAATTCCGGATAGATCAACAGGGCGTTCATCGGCCGCTTCTCTAGGAAGAAGTGCGCCGCGCACACGAATCCGCAGAAGGGGCTGCAGTTGGTTCCAGCGCAACACAAGTAGGCGCGGCTGCGCTCCGGCGCACTTCTTCTGAGATAGATTCTCCCGCCTGGCCGCCGAAAAACTGTATAAAAGGGATCACTTCCCGGGGAAAGATCGAATTTTCAGGCTTGAGACCCTCTTGGGCGCCGGTGTCGACCAACACTCCCGAGGTTCAGGCCGCTTCATAAAACGCTACGGCGTCCGGAGACCAGGTTGACGACCAGGATGATCAACGCGACCACCAGCAGAAGGTGAATCAGGGCGCCGCCTACGTGAAAGCTGAAGCCCAGGAGCCACAAGACCAGAACGACGACGAAAATTGTCCAAAGCATAGACAACACCTCTCTCGATTGCGAACGCCTGAGACGGGAAACCCGTCTCAGGCGCACCCAACGCATTCACAAACGGCGGTTAGTTCGAAGCAGCCGCCTGCGCCTTTGCGCCTCTGACTGCATCGATGAACGAGTTTGCCGATGCGGGCGTCGCCACTTCGCCGCGCAGAACGCGGTGTGTGGAGACTTTATGCCCGTAGAAGGCATTCATGGAATCGTCGTCGCGGCGAAGATTTGCCCCGGTCAGAGTAAGTCCGGCAAACAGGCCTTTGGCGCGCGAGTAGGTGAGGACCTCGGTATCCAGCTTCCAGTCGGTATTGGCGGAAGCATGGCGTCCCACTGGTCCGGCGGCCGCAGAAGCGTCCGCTCCAAGTTGGAAGTTGCTGGAGATCATCCGCTGCATCCCTTTTTCGCCCTGGAAGATCATGACCAGATCCACGCCTTCGACGCCGATCTGCAATCCCCAGTTGCCGCCAGTTATGGCAAAGAACGCAGGTGCGCTCCATCCGCTTGCGGTTCGACAGGTGGCTACGCCCCTGCCGTTCTCCGCGCCAAACACCAAGCCGCCCTTGATCATGTGCGGCACTACGGCAATGCACTTTGCGTGTTCCAGCACTTCTTGCGGAATGCCATTATCCGGCGCGGCCATGATCTGGTGCAGCACCAACGTTGCATTGTCGAGCCGGTTCTGCACATCTTCGCGAGTCTCCGCCCAGGCAGTGCTTGCTACACCCAGACCGACCAATGCTACTAACGTCATGAATCTTTTCATGTACCTCACCTTTTCTACCCGTGCGCAGCGTCACTTTCATATTGCGCACTGAGGCGCACAAGGTAACCTCAATTTAGAGGCGTTGACTGGCAATGTCTGAGCAATAGGGCTCTCTCGATGTATGGCGACCTGTCTATCGATGCCAGGGAAGATGTCTTACGGCGGACTGCACAATTTCGCGAGTACGTACCGCGGCAATCAGGCTGACCCCTCCGCGGTTCCCCCTTGGCGCCAGCCATCGCGAGGCTTTCCGTGCCGAAAGCCGCAGCGGGTCCTGAAAATTTTCGAGAAAAGTGAGCAAAATTGAACAGATTTTGCCTTTTCCTAGGGTTCAGCCTCGTGCTAATATACCAGCGGAGAGTGGGTGTGGACTGGGATTCCTCTGGAAGCTCAATTAAATGAGCGATTTCCGCCACATGGGACCTTTCCCCTTCTCGACTTTTTTCATTCATTTCTGCCGTTTTTCTACTAAACTGACGGCAATGGGGTCGCGGTCCCGCTTGCAACGCCCCGTGCCGACATTGCATCTGGAAGGAGGCTTGCGGGATGGTTGAGCTCGATAAACCGTCATTCGATGCCGCAGCCTTTCTGATGAGCGCCGGGCTGGGGCGAAAAATCGTCCAACTGGAACCCAAGCAAGCCTTTTTTTCGCAGGGAGACCCAGCCGATTCCATCTTCTATCTTCAAAAGGGCCGGGCAAAGATCACGGTCGTCTCGCAGGCCGGTAAAGAAGCCACCATCGCGCTCCTCTTCGCGGGCGACTTTGTGGGAGAGGGGGCGCTGGCGGCGGTGCCTGGGCTGCGATTGTCCACGGCCACCGCCATTACCGCCTGCACCGCGCTCAAGATTACGCGGGAAGAGATGATCCGCGTCATGCACGAGGAGCATGAGTTCTCCGACCTGTTTTTGAAGTTTCTGCTGGCCCGCAGCATGCGTATCCAGGCCGACCTTGTCGATCAGCTTTTCAACTCCAGCGAAAAGCGCCTGGCGCGCATTCTGCTATTGATGGCTGAGTTTGGCCAGCCGGGCGAGCCGGAGCCGTTGATTCCCAAGATCTCGCAGGAGACCCTGGCGGAGATGATCGGTACCACCCGCTCCAGGGTCAGCTTCTTCATGAACCGCTTTCGCAAGCTCGGCTTTGTTGAATACGACGGCCGTATCCGGGTCCACAAGTCGCTGCTGAACGTCGTTCTGCACGATCAACTGCCCGACGACAACGCCGGGAGGCCTACCATTTCCACCATCCCCGCGGAATAACTCCCAAGCCAGCCACAATTTCTCGCATACCCTGTGCAGAATTGACCAGATTTGCGATTCCTCGCAGGGGATACTCGCCTCATTACCCTCCTTCATCCTTTTGGTGAGGTGGACGATGCCCTGCACAAAAGAGAGACTGCTGATCGTAGACGATGAGCCTTCATTTCGAGAGTCGTTAACGTTCGTGCTTACTGAGATTGGCTACTCCGTTCGAGCGGCCGAAGACGGGTTTTCCGCATTGCTCGAAATTCGGAAGGAGATTCCGGATATTATCCTCTCCGATCTCAACATGCCGGGCATGTCCGGATTTGAGCTCCTCTCGGTGGTTCATCGCCGATTTCCTGCGATCCCGGTGATCGCCATGAGCGGCGCGTTCTCCGGCGATGAGGCGCCTTCCGGAGTTGTCGCGGATGCGTTCTACCAAAAGGGCAGCAGCCTGGGTGCCTTGTTGATGATCATGGGAGCACTGCCTCGAATGGAGCGGCATCCTTCCTACCTTTCGGCAGCGCGATGCCAATGCTGAAACTGGCACAGGTCTTATCCCCCAGTTCGCTGACAAGGACCCAATAACAGTCGTACGAAGGGCGCTGATTCAATTCGTTTTTCACACAGCGTCATGTGTTCCCTGAGAGCCGGTGGTCAAGGTAGTTGTCCGGTTCCTCCAACATGCGGAAAGACGCATCGGTCGTGAAACTTGGGAATCTTCCAATCCCAAAGGGGCATTCCAAGTGCATTGATTCATGAAAGGACAACGGGTTATGCAAGTTCGAGCAGGTTTTGTGTTCGCTGCCGCTTTTGCGGCTTTATCGGTAGTGTGCGTGGTTTCTCCAGTTCGAGCTCAGGACGGTAAGCTTAAGGTTCAAGCCGTACCTCCTCAGGCTTATGTGTTCGTTGACGGGCAGGCCATGCACGAGGCAAGCCGAGGCACTTTCAATCTCAGCCCCGGCAGTCACACCATTGACATCTACAACTACGGTTTCAAACCGGCGACCCAAAAGGTCGACATCACTGCCCAACAAACCAACGTCCTTAAGGTTACTCTCGATCCCATCCCGGGTATGGTCTCCGGCCCCTGGGGCTGTATGACCATTGAAGGCGCCGATCGGGATGCTGTGCTCCTCAATGGAAAGACGCCGGCCTTTTTTGTCGGCCACGGCGATGAGTTCAATAATGAGTTGATGATGAAGCAGGAACTCATTGTTCCGCCCGGCAAACAACTGCTAACCATTCTCTCGGGAGATAAGGAAGTCTGGTCTGGCACCGTCGAGGTTCCCGCCAACCAGCGTGTTGTCATTGATATTCCGAAAGGCGTCCGGAAAACCATCCCCTGGCCCCGCGGAGAGCAGCTCCAGTCTTTGCCGCGCTTCAAGGCCGGTGTGGCGAGCGCCACTGTCGCGGTTGTCAAGCCCACGGCGCAGCTCACCGCCAGCAAAGGGCAGATCAATGCCGGCGAGACAGTACAGCTTAACTGGACGACCACCGACGCCCCTAGTGTAGACATCTCCGGAATTGGCCAAGTCCCCGCATCCGGCGAAAAGGCGGTGCCGTTGTGCGAAAGCACTACCTACAATCTGACTGCTACCGGGCCCGGCGGGACTGCCACTTCTTCCGTCTCGGTTGACGTAAATTCTGCCATCCAGGCAACACTCAAGGCATCGCCCGCGGAGGCACGCTACCGGCGCATCGGCGACAAAGTGGTTGAGCAGCCCACGATAACCCTGGATTGGTCGACCACGAACGCCTCCTCGGTTTCTCTGGATCCGCTCGGTTCCGTGGACCCCTCGGGCAGCCGTACCTTGAACCCTGTTCCCCAAAAAACAGATCTTGGGCCGGTAGACGAAACGCTGACTTACACCCTCAAGGCCACCAATTGTTCCGGCGCTGCCGAAGCCCGCACGGCCACCGTTCATCTGACGGGTTCCATCGAACCCTCCGAAGAGGTAGGGAAACTCGAGACTCGCCTGGCGCTGCACAGTCTCTTTTTCCCGACCAATCAGCCCAAGACCGACAATCCCAATGGCGGTCTGGTGGCCAGCCAGCAAGAAACTCTGACCACCCTCGCGGCAGACTTCAACAAGTACCGCGAATTCAAACCGGATGCCCACCTGATCCTGAGCGGACATACGGATGTGCGCGGATCAGTCGAGTACAACCAGGCGCTTTCCGAACGCCGTGTCGCTAGCACAAAACAGTTCCTGATTGGGCAGGGTGTTCCCGACGCCAGCATTGAAACGCGCGGCCTTGGCAAAGAGCAGGAGCTCACCGCCGCCCAGGTTAAAGAGATGCTCGAACAGAATCCTGACCTGAGTGCCGCGGAGCGCCAAAAGGCTCTACACGAACTGCCCGTCATTGTCTTGGCTCAAAACCGCCGTGTCGACGTCGTCCTGAGTACAACAGGCGAACAATCGGTGCGCCAGTTCCCGTTCAACGCTGCCGATGCCCTGACTCTTCTCGACAAGAAGACTCCGACGCACGCAACAGCCAAGGCAAAAGGCAAGACGCCGTAAGCCAGCCGCAGTCCGTTCGTGTAGCTGATCTGGCTTATTTTCTCGGCCGGGAGCGGCCCAGAAAACCTCGGCACGGTATCGTGAGGGGATCCCGTGCCAGCTGTGGGGCCGTTCCTGGCGGACTAACTCCAAGCCAGCCAAAGGCTTTCCTCGCAGTACCTGTGCAAAATTGAACAGTTTTACGATTCCTTGCATGGGACACTCGCCTTGGTACCCATCTTCATCCCCTTGGTGAGGTCGCCGATGCCCTGTACAAAAGCAAACCTCCTCATCGTAGACGATGCGCTTTCGATTCGAATGTTGCTTTCGCAAATTCTCGCGAGGGATGGCTATACAACGCGCTCTGCAGAGGACGGTTTCTCGGCGTTAGCTGAGATTCGGCGCGAGGTTCCCGATCTCCTCCTTTCCGACCTCAACATGCCCGGCAGAAGCACGCATGGGAGGGCGCAATGACGATCCTGCAAATGGTGCTGATCCTGGCCATCTTTCACCGGGCCTTGCGTGTTCCGGGAGAGTCGGTTCGCGACCGCGAACGCACGCACAGGCCCGGCCGTGGAGATAGAGTTGGCGATTGAGCATAACCAGCCACCGCGTGCTCGCCGCACGATACCCAAGCTACCGAAACCGGAGCGTTTTCTGCCGCGGCGCAGAACGGCAGCGCGATTCTTGCTTATGACGTGTAAATGGAGTCCGCTTTTTGCGCGCGCGGCGGCGGTTCTTCTCGCCGTGCTGGCTTCCAGCGGAGCTTTATTTGCCTACTCTGTTCTCACCCACGAAGAAATCGTGGACCTGGCATGGACGTCCGAGATTCGCTCCCTCCTGCTGCAACGCTTTCCAGACCTGAATGAAGACCAGATCAAAGAGGCCCATGCCTACGCCTATGGCGGCTCAGTCATTCAGGACCTTGGCTACTATCCTTTCGGCAGCAAGGACTTCAGTGACCTTGTGCATTACGTTCGCACCGGGGATTTTGTTATCGAGTTGCTTCGTCAAAGCCAGGATGCCAACGAGTATGCCTTCGCGTTGGGCGCGCTGTCGCACTATACGTCGGACATTGACGGTCACCCGGCGGTCAATGAGGCTGTCGCGCTTCACTATCCAAAGCTGCGAGCGAAATATGGCAATTCCGTCCGCTATGCGCAGGACAGGACGGCTCATTTGAAGACCGAATTTGGATTCGACACATTGCAAGTGGCGAAAAATCGATATGCGTCGGACCAGTACCACGATTTCATCGGGTTCAAGGTCGCGCAGCCGTTGCTGGAGCGGACCTTTCCAGTGGTATACGGGCTACAACTGCAGGATGTGCTCGCGCACGAGGACCTGGCGATTGGCTCGTATCGCTTCTCAGTCAGCCGGCTGATTCCGCAAATGACCAAGGTCGCGCTCCAGACGCACAAGAAGGATCTAATGCGGGAGACGCCTAACTATGCGAAGAGGAAGTTTCTGTATCGCCTATCGCGCTCCGATTACGAGCGGGAGTGGGGAAAGACCTATACGAAGCCGGACTTCGGCACACGGGTGCTATCCGTTCTTTTGCGGTTCATTCCGAAGGTTGGTCCCTTCAAAGGTATGGGATTCGATAACCCTACGCCACAGACCGAAGACTTATATATCAAGAGTATCAATGCTACCGTCGATCAGTACCGCGTCTATCTCGAGGAGGTGCACGCAGGTACGTTGGTCCTGCCCAATTGCGATCTTGATGACGGCAAAACAACCAAAGCAGCGGAATACACGCTCGCAGACGAGACCTACGCTAGCCTGCTGGCCAAATTGGCGGCGCGGAAGTTCGACGGCACTTCGCCCCAACTGCGCGATAACATTCTCGAGTTCTATTCCGATCTCTCGCTGCCGATCGAGACCAGGAAAGACCCGGTTCGCTGGCAAGGCGTCTTGACCGATCTTAGCGAATTGAGGGCTATAGCGCCTTTGCCGGTTAAGTGAACATAGAACTCCTCTTGAGCACTGGCCAGCTTCAGCGTGAACGCCGCGCCTGGTCCAAACTGCTCAGACTCACGTGATTTCAGCCGCTACGCTCAAAGAGGTTGGAGCAGGCAAATCACGGCCCCAACGACTGCGAGCGGAGTTACTGAGGTCGAGCTTCTTACGCACCCTTTAGCAGACAAGAAACCGCATGATCTTTGATCGAGGCGCCGAAGTTGCATTTCGGTGCCTTCGTCGAAGCTGCACGAGTTGAAACCACGGAGGTGGGCAAATGAATAAAAATCGAGTGAATGGCACGATCGATGAAGTGGTGGGAAGCGCCAAGCGAAAGGCGGGCAAGTGGACTGGCAATACGCCGCTCCAGGTGAAGGGCATTGCCCAACAGGTGAAGGGAAAAGCTGAAAACACGCTTGGGAAGGCCCAAGATGTGGTGCGTGGAGCCAACCGGGGAACCAAGGTGCGACAAGACACACGCCCGTAATTGGAGTTATTCTCAGGCGAAGGGGGAAACAGGCAAGTCCGCGGAATTCCTATCGCTGCGTCAAAATGAAGTCAGCATGAACCGGGGTCGATGGCTGGCGCGAGATTCTGCCCTCTTGGCCGCCCTGGCGCCAGGGCAGTCACAAGGTTGAGTCGAGTCAGGGTTTGATCCGAAGGGAACGGCCACCCCAACTTTTTTGCCGACATCCGCCCCATCTCGTTGGATTCGAGCGCTGCTCAAGTCGCTTGGGCCCGGGATCATTACCGGGGCTGCCGATGACGACCCATCGGGCATCGCCACTTATTCTATTGCCGGTACGCAGCTCGGAACCAAGCTGCTATGGACCGCACTGCTCACATGGCCGCTGATGGCCGCAGTGCAAATGATGTGCGCCCGCATCGGCAAGATAACGGGACAGGGCTTGGCTGGGAACTTCAAGCAACGATTTCCAAAATGGCTGTTGCTTGCGTTTGTCTTCGCCCTTCTAGCCGCAAATACGATCAACATTGGGGCGGACCTGGCGGGCATGGCAGATGCGGCTTCCATGCTGTCCGGTGTCAATTCCCACTGGTTTGTAGTGGCGTTCGCGCTTCTCATCTCGTGGGCAACCATCCGGCTCCAGTATCACCAGATCGCGAACGTGCTCAAGTGGCTGGTCCTGGTTCTGTTTGCGTATCCAATTACTGCGTTTGTGGTCGGGGCCAATTGGGGCCAGGTTCTGCGCGACACCCTGATTCCGTCCATTCCGCATACCAAAAATGAATGGGCGACGCTGGTGGCGATCCTCGGCACCACAATCAGCCCGTATCTTTTCTTCTGGCAGGCCAGTGAAGAAGTTGAAGAGGAGAAGTCGGCAGGCCAGAGTACGCTCGCCCTGCGCAGAGGAGCCACATTCGAAGAGCTCGAATTAAGAAACATCGATGTGGGCGTCGGCGCCTTTTTCTCGAACACGGTCATGTTCTTCATCATCCTGACCACCGCCATCACCCTCAACCGGCACGGCATCACGAATATTGAAACCTCTCGACAAGCGGCCGAGGCACTCCGGCCGTTTGCCGGCAACTTCGCTACAACCGTGTTCACACTCGGTATTGTCGGAGTCGGGTTTCTTGCCATTCCAACTCTGGCGGGATCAGCCGCATACGCCTTCGCTGAGACGCTGGGATGGCGACAGGGCTTGAATAAGAAGCTGAAACAGGCGCGATGGTTTTATGCTCTGATTCTGGTCTCAACGGGGGTGGGTATCGCGCTGGACTTCATCGGCATCAACCCGGTAAAGGCGCTCTACTGGACAGCGGTCATCAATGGATTGCTGGCGCCATTCCTCATGGTTGCAATCCTGGTTGTGGCAGCGGACAAGAAGCTGATGCAGGGCCAGCCGAGCTCCCGCCTGGGATGGATTGTTGTAGCAATCACCACGGTGACCATGTTCGTAGCGGGCGTTGCCATGTTTGTTGTGTAGGCGAGAAGCGCAGGACTCAGCGGCTTGCGAGTTTAGCTCGTCCGAGACACTTCATCGCACGATGCGAATTTCTCATTGGCATCGATTTTGCGAAGGCCGCTAACCTTCCAGATCCCAAAGCATAAGCCGGCCACCAGCAGGCTCACGAATACACAGATCAGCGGAGTCGACCATTTCTGGAGCGTCCCTGACCACATGTGGATGGCGTGGCGTCCATAGACTACGCCGAGCCAGGCAATGAGGGAGTAACGCAGGGTGCGGGCCGCGCCGTAGACGACCAGGAAGCGGCGGCGCGAGACGCCCAGCGCGCCAGACGCGAGCGCAAATGGCAATAGCGGAATCGGGGGAGGAAGCACGGCGGGAAGAAACACCGCGAGGATGCGGTGACGCTCCACCCATCCAACGACTCGCCCAAGAAGACGAGCCGGCACGTAGCGGCGCAAAGCCGCTTCGCCCCCTCTGCGCCCAAGGTTCCAGGTGGCGTATCCGCCCACGAGGCTGCCGGCTATGGCGAGCGCTGCGAGCAGCCAAGGACCTCCACCGTACGCCACCAGCCACAGCAGCAGCAGGTCAGTGCTACCGGGCAGAGGCAAAGGAATGGGAGAGGAGTCGACGACGGCAACGGAGAAAAGCCCCAGCGCTCCCAGGTGCGTGAGCCAGTGTGGAATCAGTAAGTGACGCACAGGGTGCGCAAAAATCAGGGCTGGTTGTCGAACAACAATACTCATATAGGTGCACGGCAAACAAGAGAACGCCTTTCCCCCATCCATGCCGAGTGATTCAACATCCTCTGCGGCCTTTCTCGGATCCGCGGAGGACATTCGGCTCTATTGGCGCAGGCTTCCAGTGGAGGCAGAAAACTGCCGCATTGCGTTGTTGTCTTAGGTTGGCGGGCGAAGCCGCGCTGGCTTCGATGGTGTGATATTTCAACGCCCGACGCGGAATTGATGGAGGTGATCGAACACCCCGTAGAGATTTGCAATCCACAAAACCAAAACGAGGACCACCAGGCCGTTCAGGATCGATTTGACTTGTGCCTGCATGGGGATGAATCTGTTCACAATCCACAACAGAAGCCCTGCTGCAACAATCGTGATGAGGACAGTGGTAAGTGGCATATCGTGTTCTCCAATCGTTTTTCAGGTTCGGTGCCCCCGGGGCATCGTCAAGAAGTTACGAACTATCGACTCACTTAGCGTGGGAGCCATCAGGAAGAAAAGAACGATTACTCCGCTTCATTCTTATTCTTCCAAGTCAATGAAGAAATAGCTGAGCCATAATGCTCATCGGAAGGGGTGAAGGAGACAATACTTGACGCGATCCAACTCCTTCAGAGACAGGTCGTGCGGCGCAAACGACGGAATGGCCTAACGCGATGAAGCTGGAGGTAGATTTTGCCGAAAGCAAGCGATCATTCGGATGCGCCATCGGGGCTTGGATTATGCCAACTGCCGTCTGCAGCGATGAGTGCGCCAGCCTCTTTCGGCCCCCATGTGCCGCGTTTGTAACGGCGAACCGGATGGTGGTCCTTCAGGACTCGATTGACCACCTCCCATGCGGCTTCAACCGCATCCTCGCGGGTGAAGAGCGCCCCGTCGCCCTTCAATGCGTCGCCCAAAAGCCGTTCGTAAGGCGTTTCCTCTCCCGGCTGTTCATCTGACAGGTAAAGCTCTCGCTCCTCTCCAATGAATTCCTGACCCGCAAGCTTCACGCGGGCAGCCAGAGCGATGGCCGAGCTGGGAGAGAGCCGAAAGCGCAGGTAATTCGATCTGCTATCCGCCTGCACTGCGTCGGCAAAGAGCTTCTGCGGAGGCCGCTTCAGCTTCACCAAGATCTCGGTTGCGGTAGTTGGGAGAAATTTACCCGAGCGCAAATACCAGGGCACTCCATCCCAGCGCCATGAGTCGATGAAGAGCCGCAAGGCGCAGTAGGTTTCGACGTCGGAGCGCTTCGCTACGTCCGGCTCCTCTCGATAGCCGGCATACTGGCCGCGCACGATATCGTCGGGCTTTAGAGGGAGCATCGCTTTAAAGACTTTGGCCTTCTCGTTGTGCACGTCTCCAAAGTCCCGTCCCGCGGGCGCTTCCATGGCCAGCAGCGCCACGATCTGGAAAAGATGATTCTGGATCACGTCGCGCAGACAGCCTGCTGTTTCGTAGAACGCGCCGCGCCCGCCCACGCCGAAATTCTCCGATAGAGTGATCTGAACGCTGGCCACATAATTGCGATTCCAGATCGGTTCCAGAAACGAGTTGGCGAAACGAAAATAAAGAATATTCATGATCGCTTCTTTTCCAAGGAAGTGATCGATGCGGAAAATCGAGTTTTCAGGAAACACCGCGTGCGCAACCTGGTTTAATTCACGCGCCGAAGCCAAATCGCGTCCAAACGGCTTTTCGACAATCACGCGCGCATTCTTGGCCAGTTTCGCAGCTCCGAGTCCTTTAATCACTGTCTCGAAGAGCGCAGGCGGGATTGCCAGATAGTGCGCGGGCCGCCGTGCTTTCCCCAGCGCGTCTTTGATCGCCTTAAATGTATTGCTGTCTGCGTAGTCTCCGCTCACGTACCTCAGCAGAAACAGAAGGCGTTGCAGCGCTCGTTTGTCATCGATTCCGCCTGCTCGCTTGATGCTGTCCGTCGCGCGCCGGTGTAGCCGCTCCAGACTCCACTTCGGGAAGGCAACGCCGATCACGGGAACCTTGAGCGCGCCGCGCTTCACCATGGCATAGAGTGCAGGGAAGATCATTTTGTGGGCCAGATCGCCCGTCACGCCAAAAACCACCAAAGCGTCCGACTGGGGATTTGCCATCAGGCGCCTTCCTTCGTGTCAGCGGTTTTCTCCTGGTGGCCGCCGAACTGGAATCGCAGCGCAGATAAGAGCTTGTCGGCGAAGGTGTCTTCGCCTCGCGAACTGAAGCGCCCATACAGCGCAGCACTGAGCACGGGAGCCGGAACCGACTCGTCGATCGCAGCGGTAATTGTCCAGCGTCCTTCACCCGAATCCGACACGCGGCCCGCGAATTTTGCCAGATCCGGGCTGTCGAGCAGGGAGATGGCGGCCAGATCCAGAAGCCATGAAGAGATCACGCTACCGCGGCGCCAGACCTCGGCGATGTCGGCAAGGTTCAGGTCGTATTGGTACACCTCGGGGTTGCGCAAAGGCGTAGTTTCGGCGTCCGCAGTTTGTTTCTGCTTGCCGACATTGGCATGGTGAAGAATGTTCAATCCTTCCGCGTACGCGGCCATGATTCCATACTCGATTCCGTTGTGCACCATCTTCACAAAGTGTCCGGCGCCGCTGGGGCCGCAGTGCAAGTAGCCGTGCTCAGCGGTGCCGCCCACCTTTTCCCTTCCGGGCGTGCGCGGCGCTGAATCGACGGTTGGCGCCAATGCGGAAAAAATTGGGTCGATACGCTGAACCACATCCTTTTCGCCGCCGATCATCAGGCAATAGCCTCGTTCGGCCCCCCACACTCCGCCGCTGGTTCCCGCGTCCACATAGTGGATGCCTTTCGGTTTCAGTTCGGCGGCGCGGCGAATGTCGTCGTGATAATAGGAGTTCCCGCCATCGATGACCGCATCGTTTGCCTCGAGCAGTGGGGTCAGGACTTTGAGCGTCGCATCGACCACGCCTGCCGGCACCATCATCCAGACGGCGCGGGGCGTTTTCAACTTCTTGACGAAGTCTTCCAGAGAATTCGCACCAACCGCGCCTTCCTTGGCAAGCGATTGCACGGCTTCCGAATGAATATCGTACACAACGCATTGATGGCCGGCCCGCATAAGGCGCCGGACCATGTTGGTTCCCATCCTGCCTAAGCCGATCATGCCCACTTCCATGGAATTCTCCCGATACGATGTTTGATGCGAGAGCGAGAACAAGCAATTGCCCACGGGTACGAGACGCCTTCATGTACAGCTCATCTGATGCAGGCAGAGTACAGGAAACGTCGGGAATTTCGCTTCATTGTGGCGAGGCAATACTACTGCACGGGCCGCCAAGGCACGTCCAGAAATAAAGCGTCGCGAATCAATTACGGTTTCAGGGTCTTTCCTTGGCAGTCGGAGTGCTGGCATTGGCATGTGAGTTCCGTCATGTCTTTTGCGTCACGGCAGATCTCGCTACAGAATTCTTTCCCCTCTGCGGGGACCCAGTTGCAGGCTGGATAGGCACATTTTGACGTCGCATTTACATGATCTCCTTTGATCGGTTGTGTGGCTCGTTGAAACCTCATGAGGTGACTGCGATGTATAACCAGCTGGAAAGGGACTATGGGGCCGAAACTTGCCGCATATCCTCACCGAGCCCTGCGTTATGGTTTTTGAGTTGCCACGGCAGTGACCTGGACTGGCCTGTCGGCGCCGGGTGCGGATGAGCTAGCCGCCGACGCCGGTTTGCCGGCCGGTATCTCAGTTCCCGCCGGATAAATCAGAATCTGGATCGAGCCCCAATCCGCGTCAAGGTTTGCGCCTGCCTGCTTGCCCATTCCCAACGTCTTAAGCTGGCTGTCGTCAAACCCAAAGTTCTCGACAAGATACTCGCGTATCACCATCGCCCTGGCTTCGGTGAGGACGAGATCCTTCTGGCTATCGCCATCCATGCCAGTGGAGACCACGACGACCGCAACTCCGAACTCAGTCTGTGCCAGGAAGTCGCCGGCGTCGTTGAGAGTTTTCTGGTTCTTCAGTTTGGCAGAGTCTCGACCATCGAAGAGCTGCTTGGCTGCGTAGATAAATGTCTTATCAGGCGTGGCCTGAGGCAGCCCGCTGATCCTGTTCGCTCCCAGATCGGCGGAGTCTTCGTATCCGCGCTTCTTGAAATACCCGCTCAAGAAGAAGTTATGTTTCAAGGCTTCCATATTCTCCTGAAAGTCCGTTACGCCGGTCTGCGCCTGTAGCATCGTGTCATGGAGTGTGGCCGTAGTCTGTTCCAGGTTGTCATAGAGTTGCTTGTCGTTGACCAGGGCTCCCACAGTTCCCTGTCCGGAATCGATCTTGGCGCTTATCGAGTTCAGATGGGCCGTCGCCAAAGTTGTGTTGAGGATGGCCTGCCGGCTGCTATCCAGGATCGCGCTCGTCTTTGCAAGCAGTTCTCCCAACTCCAGCGGCGGTACACTCTCGATGGTCTCGCCGTCCCTCACATCAGCTTGCCCGGCAGATCCAAAGGAAATGGCCACATACTGATTGCCCAACACCCCCTCGGTTTCAATTGAAGCCACAGAGTCCTGCTTGATAATCGCGTGCGTGGATCTGGCGAGGTCCATGACGACGGTGACCTTCTCTCCCGGCTTTTTTGGCAACACGATGCCAATCACTGTTCCGCTGTGCACTCCGCCCACCTGCACATCGGCGCCCTCAGCCAGACCAGCCACATTTTCGAACTGCGCCTTCAAGTGGTATGTAGAGCTAAACAGATACTCCTTGCTCCCGATGATGAAGACACCGGCAGCCAGAACTGCCAGCGTCGCAACGATGAATGCTCCTAACCGTGCCACTCTCGACATACGTCCTCCTACGATTGCTGTAGAAACTCCTTCACAAAACCGATGTCGCTTTGTTGAAGGTCTTCAAACGCGCCCTCGATCACTACGTCGCCCTCATTCAGCAGGGCGAGACGGCCCGCGATCGTTTTGGCGCTATGCAGATCGTGAGTCACTACGATGGACGCCATCCGACGCTCCCTCTGGAGCATGAGAATCAACTCGTCGATTTCGCCGGAACTGATGGGGTCGAGACCGGCCGTCGGCTCGTCGAGCAGCAGAATCTCCGGCTCCAGAGCAAGCGCACGCGCCAGGCCCACGCGCTTCTGCATCCCGCCTGAGATATCCGACGGCATCATTTCGAGATCGCCCTCCATGCCCACCTCGGCCAGCAACTGCCTTACCCGATCGGCCCGGTCGGACTTCGACATGTCTCTGCGATGGTGTTCAAGGGGGAACGCCACGTTCTCCTGGACGGTGAGCGAATCGTAGAGCGCCGCCTGCTGGAACAGAAAACCCATCTTCTTTCTGATTTCTCCCATGCGGTCAAGCGCCAGGCCGGCGATGTCCTGGCCATGAATGCAAATCGATCCGGAGTCGGGCGTGTCGAGGCCAATGATGAGCCTAAGCAGCACGCTTTTTCCCGTGCCGCTGCGTCCGAGCACAGCCAGGGTTTCTCCCCGGTTCACGCGCAAGCTGATCCCGTTTAAGACCTTGTGGCTGGCGAAGGACTTGTACACGTTCTCGACAGCAATGACGGGCGCAAGACCGCCTTGCTCGGGTTCCGCTTGCTTCGTCGCAATGTCATAAGCTGTGGCCATACTTGTTTCACGAGTGCTTCAAACAACGGTTAAGAAAAGAAAACAAGGATGAATTTGACCAGGACAACATCGGCCAGGATAAGGAAGAGCGAGGCCAGCACAACCGAGTTGGTGGCCGCGCGGCCCACACCCGCAGCCCCTCCCCGCGTGCGCATTCCCTGGAAACACGCGATGAGCCCGATGATCAGGCCATACACGGCGGTCTTGAATGTCTGCGGCAGGAATGCGCTGAAAGTGGCGCCATTAAACCCACTTGATATGAACTGATGGAATGAAAGCGGCTCAACCAGAGTCTGCGCAAACCAGCCCGTCAGCAAGGCGCATGCGTCGGTGGCAAGGGTCAGCAGCGGCAGCATCAGGATGCAGGCCAGTATTCGTGTTGCCGCCAGAAGCCTGTAGGGGTTGATTGCGGAGGCCTCGATGGCGTCGATCTGCTCGGTCACTTTCATCGATGCCAGTTCCGCGCCCATACCCGCGCCCACGCGCCCGCTTACGACCAGGCCGGTAATGACCGGACCCATGACCTGAATCACGGAGTACACGAGAGTGACAGGAAACATCGATTTGGCGCCGAATCGACTTAGACTATAGCGGGCTTCGAGCGAGATGATAACGCCAATTGCGGCGCCTGCCATGGCGACCAGCGGCAGAGACTTCGATCCAACTTCGTCGAGCTGCCGAATCAGCTCGCGCCATTCGTACGGCGGAGTCACTGCGGCCCTAAAAACTCGCCAGGAAAAGATACCCAGGCTGCCGAACCACTCGAAAAACCCGTTGAACAGCCTCGCGGCAGAGATTGCAACGGACGGCAGCAGTTCGGTCCGCCCCACTGGAAGTGGAGGGCTTAGACCCGCAACTGGTGTAAATCCGCGGTCACTCATCAGTTCCGCCCCTGAATTGGCGCGCCGTGCGGATTGTTCAGATGCATACGTGAAATCAAGGCGTGAGGTCCCCTATATAAGAACTCCAAGGCAATGTTGCCGCCCATATAACTCAGCAGACTGTAGTTGCCCATCCGGAACGCATCCTTTGCCCCGAAGCGATCCGGATACCACATGTGAACCGCAATCATGGAGCCCGCATAGGGCGCGGCAAGCGCGGAGATAGAGAAGACGCGATGGCCGTCTTCGCCGCGGCGCCCGGTCAACGTAGAGATCACTGCGTGGCGCAGCCGCGGAAGTGGGCCTCCGCATTCGCAGCGGTAGTACAACGTATCTTCCTTGAAGGCTTCCGCCAGCCCATAACGCGTGGTTGTTCCAATAGCCGCGATGACGAAGTCAGAACCGAATCTCTTGCCGAATCCCGTAGCCCCTTGGCCCCACTCCGGCGGTGCATTGCTCCACTGGTTGATTCCCGCCGCGACTCCGGCGCCAACAATTGGATACGGACCGAATGCGTCGAAGGCGTAGTTGCTCACCTTTGTTCTTTCTGTAGGCCGGACGTAGGTCAGGTCCAGGTTCCTTGGGGCCGTGATTCCTTCAGTTGCCGGGGGATCTCCAGAAGAGAGCCGCGATTGAGAACATACCAGCGCCGGCATGGCGCCCAGGGCCGCAGTGACCAACACCAGGAGCATGGCCCGGCGGACCATCGCGCCGGCAGGCTTTTTGCCCGATTGGCCCATGCGCCGTCCCGCCAGACCTGCCCGGCAGGCCAACAAGAAATGCGACTCCGAGATCCACTTGGATGACCTCATCGTCTCTCCTTTGATCGGCATCGCCCATCTCAGGCACGGCATGCGCCGCCAATGAACTGTCGCGTCGTATAGCTACACCCATAGAGATGTTTTCAGAACGGAAGCCTTCAAGGATGGTCATATTTGCTCGCAATCGCAAGTTGTGTGCTTCTGCAACGGCCGCACCGGACAATCAACGCGAAATCGACCCCATGGGAGCAAATGGTCCACGGAGCATGTGTCCCAAAGAGCACAGTCTTTGCATGAGTGATGAGAGGACAATACGGAAAAACCAGTTGTATCCACGATTCGGCGAGGAGCCTGCCATGCCTGAAGTTCGTGCTTTCCCTTCCATCCCCACGAAGATCTTGTTGCCGATCGACTTTAGCCCATCTTCCCAAGCGGCTTTGGAGATGGCCGCTGACCTTGCGAAACACTTTCACGCAGAACTCCATCTTGTGAATGTGATCCCCATATTCCCCACCACGACACTTCCTGACATGATTCCCGAAGGCGAATTCATTCGGGAGGCCAGAACATTTGCGGAGCAGCATCTGGCCAAGTGCCATGCAGCTCTCGCGGCCAGGGGAGTGAAGTCAACTTCCAGTGTCGAAGTTGGAAATGACATCGCCGGGAACATCATGGAAGTGGTGGAGCGCGAGCATATCGACATGGTGGTGATCTCCACGCACGGCATCTCCGGCTGGCACCCGCTGGTCTTCGGGTCGATTGCCGAAAAGGTCGTAAGGCTCGTGCAGTGTCCCCTCCTGCTTCTGCGTTCAGCCAAGCCTGACGCCAGCGGGAAGATTCCGGCAGGGCGTTCCACGAAATGGTGGTAGAGAGAACGTGGGACAAGTGATTCATTTAGAGTGAGCCCCGGAGTCACGCCCGGTGAGTCTGCTGGACTCACCTTGCGATAAGTTGAGTTGGCAGACAGGTTTGCCGGCAACCAGGTGCGCGACGCATCGTCGGGAATTCGAATTGTGGCAAGTTCGGCGGCAGAAGAAACGAGCAGAATTGAACAGACACACAATTTCAGTCCAAGCGATGATCGACCGAGATTGATCGTAATTGCGGTTAATCCCGGGGTGTACTGTACCCATGTTGTGGAATCCCCCGAGGAACAACTCGGGGCTGCGTTGCGAGCGCCAAGTCGCGAAGAGATCTGGGCTCTTATTCTCTCGAACACAGCGTTCGCGGTCATTGATCAGTTCGCCACACCCCCAATAACCGCACACCAGAGTGGCTGCTTCCTGGGCATGAACCGTCCACCCAAACAACCGGCCTGCAGCGAGGTAGCATCTTGACGCGCAATAACAACAAGACATTCGATTCCGCCGCCTTTCTTGCAAACGCTGGGCTCGGCCGAACCATGATCGAGTTGAAGCCAAAGCAGGCATTTTTCTGCCAGGGAGACACGGCGGACTCTGTGTTCTATCTACAAAAAGGCCGCGCAAAAGTCACCGTCGTTTCGCAGAAGGGAAAAGAAGCCACAATCACCCTTCTATCCGCTACGGATTTTGTTGGAGAGGAGTCTCTCGCCGCGATTGTCGGGCTGCGTATGTCGACCGCCACTGCCGTGAACACCTGTACAGCGCTCAAGATTAGCAGAAACGAAATGATCCGAGTAATGCATGACGAACCCGCATTCGCTGATCTGTTTCTCAAGTTCCTGCTGGCCCACAGCATGCGCACCCAGGCCGATCTTGTCGATCAGCTCTTTAACTCCAGTGAAAAGCGCCTGGCGCGCATTCTCCTGTTGATGGCGGAATTCGGCAAGCCAGGTGAACCGGAAACCTTCATCCCGCCTATTACCCAGGAAACGCTGGCGGATATGATCGGCACCACCCGGTCCCGTGTCAGCTTCTTTATGAACCGCTTTCGCAAGCTTGGTTTTATCGGCTATAACGGCCGCATCCAGGTACATAAGTCGCTGCTTAATGTAATCCTGCTCGATCAATTGCCTGATCACAACGCGCAGAAACCTGCCATTCTCCCTATCCCGTGAGCTACTTCAGCTCAGTGCTTCGTGCATGCGCTACAAGTCGCTGCGGAGCTGCTCCGCAGCCTCCATCGCCGCTGCTTTCGACGAGTTGCTTGTATGCGGGCAGCTGCATGAGATCGTGGATGACTTGTGCAGTTCCATCTTCGACGTCTGCGAAATGATCGCTGGGATTCGCATTTGAATCGAAAACGTTGAGGCGGAAATTTCGGTAATCCGTGACCATTGCGCCGAGGCCCGCATCGATGACGTACTCGAAGCCCCGACCGCCCAAAAGACGGCGAGCTGGCATACGGTCGAGCCCCGCCAGAGCGATGCCAGGCTCAGTTGGATTCCGGAATAGATTGGCATCGAGCCGCCGGTCGATGCGCCGGACCCGAAATCCACGCAGCATCGCCCAATCTTCCGCGATGCGTGTCTTGAGCGTTCCATAGCATCCTCGTTTAACGAGAACGGATGTAACATTCAACAAATCGGGTGGTGTCAGCGCAAGCCGTGTTTTTGCAAAAGCGACAGACAGATTATTTCGCAGGATCATCAACTCAACTGTGGCAATCTGGATCGCTGGCTTCATCTTTCGCAATACTTGGAAGAGTTCGGGACTCATTTTGCGATCACGCAGCAGCCCCACAACCTCGTCGCAGATGCCGTCCAGCATCTTCGCTTTTTGCCTGACTGCGTAGACATCAACGTTCAGTGCTGCGGCAATGCGTTCTTCGGATACACCGCGGTTAAGAGTCTGCAAAAGCATCAAATGCTGTGCTACAGGAGGAATGTAATTGACCCGTTTGTTGTAGGTGTAAGCGCCTAGCACGCGAGCCCAGTAGTACGCGCTTCCGCTGGCCTCGATGCCGACCAGGCATGGCGGCTGTTCAGAGAAGAAACGTGCCACCTCCTTCCGTCTCAGCCTGCGCCGCAGCACCGTTCTGCCCGCCTTGTCAGCTCCATGTATCTGAAAAACCTGCTTCGCTATATCGAGCCCGATGGTCGCTACCTTCATCGCGGTCTATCCTCCTCGCGGCGAGCTTACCAACTCGCCTTACGAGGCGGGTCCATCCCATTAGGTCACCCCGTCTCAAGAGGCAAGAAAACCTACATACCCAACATAACCGTCATAAGTTATTTGTATTGTTCGCATAACGCGCAATGCAAGTTTTCTCCGTCGTCGCACTCCTCCAAAACGCTTTCTAAGGGTTTTTGGAAAGTCTTGTTGAGGCACAACGGCATCTCGGGAAGGTCTCGGAATCACCGGAGTAATTCAACATTTATTTCGCGGTTGATTATATCAATCCGACCATGCAGGTCACCCCGTCTCAAGAGGCAAGAAAACCTACATATCCAACATAACCGTCATAAGTTATTTGTATTGTTCGCATAACGCGCAATGCAAGTTTTCTCCGTCGTCGCACTCCTCCAAAACGCTTTCTAAGGGTTTTGGAAAATCTTGTTGAGGCACAACGGCATCTCGGGAAGGTCTCGGAATCACCGGAGTAATTCAACATTTATTTCGCCGCAAATTATAGCATTCCGACCACGAATGTTGATATCAATGTACCACTCTATGAAATACACAACCAGTCGTTCCAGTTTCATTGGCCAGCGCTCCTGCCGGGATTCTGCGGGTAGGGGCGTTATGCCTATCGGAGCGATGGATTGACGGAAGCAGCAAAGATACAGAAGTAGCAAGCAGTTAAGGGACGCAGCAACCACATGAAGTTACACAACAAAGAAAACGTTGTCAATGAAAACGTTGTCATTGACAACAGACAGGAAAACGGAGGGCAGATGACGATCAAGCGAAATATCGTGTTGTTGATTTCGTTGCTCAGTCTTGGTGTCGGTATGGCTCTGGCGCAGATCGAGTCCAGCACCATCACC
>Ga0187869_10001388_pt1 | contig 22014 bp, 16 predicted proteins | sample June2016WEW_13_1_2_FD_132972 | JGI IMG/M metagenome (GOLD analysis project Ga0187869, IMG submission 132972) | Peatland microbial communities from SPRUCE experiment site at the Marcell Experimental Forest, Minnesota, USA - June2016WEW_13_100 | ecosystem: Environmental > Terrestrial > Soil >...
CAGCAGCCGTGGGACTCCAGCGTCCAGGCCCTGGCCTGGTATCCAAATGTTTTGAAATGGATGGATGACAACTTGAATTGGACGACGGAACTGGGACAGGCTTTTCTCAATCAACAGCAGGATGTGATGGAGTCCATCCAACGGCTGCGCCAGTCGGCTCTCAATGTTGGCAACCTGCAATCCACACCGCAGCAACAGGTGATTAATGACGGTGGCGCCATTGAAATTGTTCCGGCTGACCCGCAGGTGATTTATGTGCCGGTTTATCAACCGGACCAGGTTTATTATCAAACCGATTATGGCTCGCCCTTTATCACCTTCGGCATCGGCTGGCCGATTGGGTTGTGGCTGAATTGCGATTTTGACTGGGGGCACCACAATCTCATTGCGTGGGGTCGCGACCATCCGCGTCCGTCCAATTGGTGGCGTGAGCCTGCACGTCAGCGGGACACAGGTCACACGACGGTCTGGCGTCCCGGCAATCATCCGGGCGCTGTCGGGGTGAATCGTGGCGACCGGGGCTATGGCGTTCCCCATAACCAACCCGTGGTGGCCACGGTAGGCCGGTCTGTTTCTGATTCAGCGGCACCGCGACGGACACCAGCCCCGGCGGCCCGGCCGGAAGCGCCGGCAACCCGGGCTTCGATGCCGGTCACCCGACCCACGCCGGCTCCAGTTGAACATTATGCACCAGTCAGCCGGCCGGAAACAACCGGCGCGTTCATCGGCATCCAAAGTTCGCGCGACACAAGAACCTATAGCGATCGCGGCCAGCAGAGCATGCAGACGACCACTCATTCCGAGCCGGCCACACGGTCGGCGCCGGCGATGCCCTCCGGCGGCGGCGGTGGTGGCGGCGGTGGCGGTGGCGGTGGCCGCGGTGGTGGTAATAGGCGTTGATTTTTTACTCCCATGATTTTCAAAAATATATTGCCGATGAAAATGAACTTCCTCAAATGGTGGCGTCAGGCTCAGACGGTGGCGTTTGGACTGGTTTTGGCACTGCCAGTTTGTGTTTCTGCGTCAGAGGAGCAGGCTTTCAATTCACCGAACGACGCCGTCAATGCTTTGGTGGCGGCGGCCATGAATCATGACACCAATGCCCTGCATTCGATTTTTGGCCCGGCAGGACATGATTTGATTTCGCCCGACGCCGTCCAGGCCACCGAGGAATATAAAATGTTTGTCCAACACCTGACGGAAAAGACGCAGTTGATCACCAACTCGGATTCCAACGTCACGCTGGAAATCGGCGCGGACGGCTGGCCGTTTCCCATTCCGCTGGTGAAACAGGACGGGCAATGGTTCTTCGACACCGCAGCGGGCAAGGAAGAGATTCTCGCCCGCCGCATCGGCAGGGACGAAATGGGTGCGATTAATGTCTGCAACGCGTATGTGGAGGCGCAGCGCGAATATGCCGGCCAGGATCGCCTGGGAGACGGAGTGCTCGCCTACGCGCAGTTCCTGCGCAGCACGCCCGGCACCCACGACGGCCTTTTCTGGCCGACGAATCAACCGGGCGAAGAATTGAGTCCATTGGGACCGCTCGTCGCGCAGGCGCGCGTGGAAGGTTATCAGCGCACGGCCACAATGCTGAATGACGAGCAGGCGCCTTATCACGGCTACTATTTCAAAATCCTGACCCGCCAGGGAAAACACGCGCCGGGCGGCAAGTATAATTACATCATCAACGGCCGCATGATTGCCGGATTTGCGCTCGTCGCCTGGCCGGCCGAATGGGGCAACGCGGGTGTGATGACCTTCATCGTCAATCAACAGGGCAGGGTTTATCAAAAGAACCTCGGATCCAAGACCGCGAAAACCGCCAAGGCCATCACCACTTATGACCCGGATGACACCTGGACTCCGGCACGCTGAAAACTTGACAGCCCCGGCCATCTTGTTCAGGGTTGGAACCGTCAAGTTGAATCGAACCAATCGCCTTCCAAACAAAGTCGCTTTATGAAGAAATTATTCATTTCCGCCTCGATGGCGTTGACCGCCGTGTTGTTGCTCACCGGCTGCCTGGAATTGCATCTCGGCGGCGGCGCCAAGACTGAAGCCCAGTACCAGAACCCCACCGTCGGCCAGCAGTTGATTGACCTGCAGCGGGCCAAGGACACCGGAGCCATTTCGGCCGACCAATACGAAGCTCAGAAAGCGAAGCTGCTCGGGAACAAATAGGCCGGAGGGGTGACACGTGACGGGTGACGGGTGACGCGGGAAAATTCCGAAGGCCGAAGGCCGAAAACCGAAAGAATGCCGAATCCTGAATTCCGAATAAATTCTTTCGGGTTTCGGATGCCGGTTTTCGGCCCTCTTTCGGCGTAAAGCCGCGTGGCGGCCACGCCGCTATACGCGGGTATTTCCTTGATTTGGGCCGGGCCGGGGGTATCATATAGCCGACCGGCAACCAACCAGAAAGCAGTCCAATAAAAACAGTCACAATCCATTTTGTTCTGGGCTGCATCGCCCTCGGCGCGGTCTTCGACATTTCACCAGTCGCTGCGGCCCAAACCCGGACCCTGCGCATCGTCACCTACAACATTGAAGCGGACACCGGCGGTTATACCGCTGCGCGGCCGGGTTTGATCATTCCTGCCGGCGGTGGCACGGTGCAGCAAGGCGGCGTGTTGGAAGGAATCGGCGAGGAGATTGTCGGCAACGATCCGGCGCAGCCGCTGGACATCCTGGCGTTGGAGGAGACGACGACCAATCCCATCACCGTCGTGCCGATTGTGACTGGCTTGAATTCTTTTTACGGCGTCGCGGGGATGTATTCCAACAGCACTTATCAGGCGACGCAATTCGGTGGCAGCGGTAACAACGGCAGTGGCAACGGCCCGAACGCAATGGTTTACAACGCGAAGACGCTGCAATTGCTCGCGTCCGTGCCGGTGGATCCGCCGGGCGGCATTGGCAATCTGGGTTCAACCAGCGGTGAATATCGCGAGGTGATGCGCTACGAGTTCGCGCCGACCGGGATGACACCCACGGCCACGAACGAGTTTTACGTGTATGTGAGCCATTACAAATCGAGCGCTTCGGGAGTGGAAGCCACCAATGAATTCTATCGTCAAGAGGAGGCGACTATTATCCGCAACGATGAAGCGAACTATTTGCCCGCCAGTGCCCGGGTGCTTTACGTGGGCGATTACAACGTGGACAACAGCGGCGAGGCGATGTATCAGACGATTTTGTCCAACACCGCCCCGAACGGCATTCATCAGGGACAAGGCATTGATCCGCTGAATCCGACGAACAATCCAAATATCAACTGGAGCACCAGCACCACCGACACAAACATTCTCGTCATGCTTTCGGAAGACAGTTACGAACTCGAATACCGCGATGATTTGCAGGTGGTGACAACCAATGTTTATTTCGGCGTTGCGGGCGGGCTGGCGCTGGTTCCCGGAACGTACCACGTGTTTGGCAACAACGGCATGACGCCCTACTATGGCAGCGTGAATTCCGGCACCAATACTGCGTTGAACAATCGTCTCGTGACGAACGGGCCGGTTTTTATCAGCGCAGCACAACTTTACCTGGACCTCACCAACGCGAGCGATCACCTGCCCGTGGTGGCTGATTACACCATCCCCATCACCGTGCCGTCGCCGGTGTTGCAATCGGTGACCGGAACGGGCGGCACGGTGACGTTCACCTGGGGCGCAGTGGTCAGTGCGGTCTATCAACTGCAATACCGCACGAATCTGGCTCAAGGCAACTGGAGTAATTTGGGGAGCGCCATCACCGCGACCAACGCCGTCATGTCCGCTGCCGATTCCATCGGGCCGGACCCGCAGCGGTTCTATCGTTTGCTGGTGCCGTAACCTGGAAGGAAACTTTAACTGGGAAACCGGGTTGAACAACGAAGCCGCGAAGACGCCAGGATTTTTAACCACGGATTAACCCAACGCGGCCTTTGGCCGCAACCACAGATTTTGGACTGCGGCGGGAATCCCGCAGAGCGGGAGCCGCGCCGCTTTTGGAAGCAACCGGCAGCACGGAAAGCGGTGTCGCCGCTGTCCACCCTCCGCAGTGTGCTACGGAGGACGGGCGCTCTGCCACCGCAGTCCAAATCTTTGTCGTCCGTGCGCGAAGTTGCAGGATTGTATTACGGATGAACACAGATTTAAACGAAAGGAATTTTTTTAACCCCAGAGAACAGGTATGTGGATAGACAAGTTTTTTTTCATTAAAAGTATTTTTTGCTTCTTCGACGTTTGTAGTGGGTATCAGCCATAGTATGGGATTCCCGGCTCACGCGCCAAGCCTCGCCCAGCGCCAATATCTGATGAAACACTTTTTCTGGTATCATAAGCCCCACCAGAAAACCCCATTTCACCCGTCTTACCCATTAAAAACGTCGAGGAACTGAAAAAGCTTCCCCCTCACCAAATAGCTGGCACTCGTTGCGCTGGCAATCTTCACACTTCAATCCGGAACCGTCTTCGTCCAAGGCGCGGCGTTCAACTGGCAAATTGAATGATGGCACCAATCTGGCTGCTTCGGCAGGTTGGACCACGAGCAGTTATTCCATCTCCGCCGCCAACGGTACGAACCGCACCACCATCACGCCGGCCCCGGGTAATTTGTTTTTCCGCTTGTCCAACCCCCAAAACACTGGAAGCAACGTGTCTGTCACCTGAAGCCTGACGTGCTTGGTCAGACGGATACAATAAAATTACAGAAAAAAGGCGCCGCCGACTACTTGCTTCCTGCATTGGACTGTGTTAACACCTGCAGTGTGTGTGCAGTGGATAGCTTCAATATTATCGGCTGATTTCATGAAATGGACAATGTTCCGATGGAAAAAATGGTTGATTTGCTGGCCGCTGATATTGATGGCGTTCGGGCGGGAATCAACGGCGTCGCCGAGCTACCAATTTGATGTCTGGCAAACGGATGAGGGGTTGCCACAGAGTACGGTCACTTCGATTGTTCAGACACCCGACGGTTATCTCTGGCTTGGGACACAAAATGGACTGGTGCGGTTTGATGGTGTTAATTTCCAAGTGTTCAATGAGGATAATACTCCGGCGATCAAAAATAATAGAATTGTTCAACTCTTCGTGGACCATCAGGGAGCGCTGTGGGTTTCGGGTGAACAGGGGGAACTTCTGTGTCGTCGGGATGGCCGGTTTGCTTCCTATGAAATGCCCGGCAAAGGGACGCCTTTCAATTATGCCAGGAAGATGTGTGACGATGCGGAAGGACATTTGTGGGTGGTTTCCTGCGAATGGCAATTGATTTGTTTTGGAAAGGATGGATTTACGGTGCCGTCAGCGAATTGGAGCCTTAGGGGCGTCCAGCCTGCCGCGGTGGCGAACGATCAAACGGGGCAAGTCTGGGTGCAAACGGAGCAGGAACTGGCGGTTCGGCAAAAAGGAATATTCCAAACCATGTGGAGTGGGACGAACGAGTGGGATTTCCAGATTGATTTAGCGACAAGTCGCACGGGGGGAGTTTGGGTTGCGGCGAATGGACGTTTGCGGAAGTTTGAGTTCGGACATTGGGGGGCTGATCTGGGAGCTTATGCTTGGACCAACTCGCCGATTTACGATCTCTATGAAGACAGCCACAATCGAGTTTGGGTGGCCACGATGGGAAGCGGCTTGTTTTGCTATGGTCCCGGCGGGGCGGTGTTTCATTTGACGACGAAGGATGGATTGCCGAGTGATTTTGTGCGCTGTGTGACAGAGGACAGAGAAGGGAATATGTGGGTGGGAATGGAAAGCGGCGGTTTATGCCGGATGAGGCCGGTGACCTTTCAAAGTTTGGGCGTTCGTCAGGGTTTGTCTTCCGACCAAGTCACATCAGTGTGTGAATCAACCAATGCCAGCTTTTGGATTGCGATGGACGGAGACGGGCTGGATCACTTGTCAAGCAATGGAAGGGTGGAACATTACGGTTCCAGCCAGGGGTTGATGAATGGACATGTCTGGGCGGTGTTTCAGGATCGTCAGGGCATAGTTTGGGCCGGAACGTGGGATGGGTTGTTTAGACGCGAAGACGACAGGTTTGCCGACCTTTCCGACGGGTTGACAATCGGCCGGCAGATATTTGCGATCTACGAAGATCACCAAGGAAACATATGGCTGGGCCAGCAGGGTTTTGGCGCGCTCACCCGGTTGCATGGAGACGAACGGACCCTCATCAGGATTCCCGGAGCTTCTTCCAGCCTGGATGTGCGAGTCATGGTTCAGGATTCCGCAGGAAGCCTTTGGGTTGGAACAGAGAACGACGGCCTGTATCGTTGGCAAAACGGCCAATGGACCCACTTCGGCAAAAAAGAGGGGCTGGCAAGCGAGACCATCTGGTCCCTCTGTGCAGACGACGACGGCACACTATGGGTTGGCACTTGCGGGGGCGGGTTGAGTCGGTGGGAGAACGGCGGAATCACAACGTGGACAACCAAGAACGGTTTGATCAATGATGTCATCTGCCAAATTCTCGGGGATGACAAAGGCAACATCTGGCTGGGGTCTTACGGTGGCGTTTTCTACGTTAACAAGCGGCAATTGGCTGTCAGCACCGGCAACAGCAATGTGATTCAATGTGTCGGTTACGGCAAAACCGATGGCTTGCCGAGCATAGAATGCGTGGGAGGATGTCAGCCATCAGGGTTGCGTTCGCGCGACGGGCGCTTATGGTTCCCCACCGTCAAGGGCTTCACCATTGTTAACCCGGATAAGGTTCCTCACAACCCGCTGCCGCCAACGGTGGTGATTGAGGGAGTGGTAATTGACGGAACCACACTGCTGCCAAGGGGCAATACAGTCGGGGCTGAGACTTGGGATGGTGGATTGAAAGTTCCACCCGGCAGGCAACGTTTGGAATTTCAATACACTGCATTAAGTTTGACCGATCCTGAAAAGGTGCGATTCAAATACAAATTGGAAGGCCTCGAAACCAGCTGGAACGAGGCGGGAGCCAGGCGCACGGCTGACTTCAGCTATATACCACCGGGACGCTACCAGTTTCATGTCATCGCCTGTAACAACGACGGCGTCTGGAATGATACGGGAGACTCCTTGGCCATAACCGTATTGCCTTATTTCTGGCAGACGAAATGGTTTATGGCGTTGGTTGTGCTGACGACTCTCGGAAGTGTCGCCGGTTCAGTGCGCTATGCCGTGAGGCGGAAATTACAACGGCGGATCGACCGCATTGAGCGGGAACGTGCCATTGAAGTGGAGCGGGGACGCATTGCCAACGACATCCATGACGACTTGGGGGCTGGACTGACGGAGATCGTCATCCTCAGTGAGCTGGCCCAAAATCCCGATGATTCCCACGATGCTGTCCAAACAGATGTCCGCAAGGTCACTGACAAAGCACGGGCTCTGGCGCGCTCGCTGGATGAAATCGTTTGGGCGGTGAATCCGGAGAACGACACTTTGGACAACTTCGTGTCTTACGCCTGTAACTTTGCCCAGGACTATCTGCAATTGGCTAAAATTCGTTGTCGCCTCGCAGTGCCCTCATATCTGCCCGATGTTCCGCTCACCGCTGACATCCGCCACAATCTTTTCATGGTTTTGAAAGAGGCGTTAAACAACATCGTCAAGCATGCCAACGCGTCTGAAGTCTGGATTCAAATCACTGTCGAATCGGCAAAATTCACCATTACACTAAAGGACAATGGAAAAGGGTTCCTCATTGAGCCGGCGTCATCTGGAAACGTCGGCTTGACCTCGGAAAACACAGATCGCGCCTTGCGAAGAAACGGCTTGAACAACATGCGAAAACGAATGCAAAATATCGGCGGCCAAGTCGGGCTACAAAGTCAACCCGGCCAGGGAACCCAAGTAGAGATGACGGTTTACATCCACAACCGATGATTCTGCCACTGACAAGCGGGAATGATTCGGACGACTTGGGAATCTGCTTCGCAGGTTTGGGATCATCTCCACTGCGAGAATCGAAGTGCATGGCTAAAATAATCTCCGCAACGCCAGCCCGTGAATTTGGTGGCGTCGCGTCTCACTTGTTTTAATAATTGACAATCTCTAAAGCGTAGTAGTCTAATAAAGTTTATGTGCGGCTTAGTATCGGTTCGACGGGGAATTTAAGAATATGCCGATCACCGTTTCCATTGTTGAAGATGATCCAAGTCTTTGTAAGGGGCTGGCTCGTCTTATCGGACAGACACGGGATATTCGTTGCCTGGGTTGTTATGCCAACGCTGAGGACGCATTACGGGAAATACCCCGAACCCCACCGGAAGTTGTTCTGATGGATATCAACCTGCCCGGTATGGACGGGATCGAGTGTGTTAGAAAATTGAAAGAGTTGAACCCCTCACTCCGGATTGTGATGGTCACCGTTTACGAAAATCCGGAGCGAATTTTCAAAGCCTTGACCACTGGCGCGATTGGTTATGTGCTTAAACACAGGCCGCCGGCGGAATTGTTGAATGCGATTAGAGACGCGCATCACGGGGGCGCTCCCATGAGCAGTCAAATCGCGCGAAAAGTGGTTCAATTCTTTCAAACCAACGTCCCCGCCAATGAGTCTGAAGAACTTTCCGGCCGTGAAAAGGAGGTACTGGAACTTTTGGCCAAGGGGTATCTGATCAAGGAGATTGCCGACCAATTGGGGCTTGGCTTCGATACGGTGCGCACTTACAACCGACGGATTTACGAGAAGATGCACGTTCATTCTCGAGCACAGGCGGTGGCCAAATATCTCCAACATTCACCGCCGACCAACTGAAGGTTGCACAATTGCGTAACAAAGCAACCGCCTGAAGACGGTTGGGTCGTTTGGGAGACCCCAAGCTATGCCGGGAAGACTGTCCTTCCGTCATCGTTGCCGCTCACGGCCGCGGAAACCGCCTCCCGGCAACTTCTTCTGCAAAATCGTTGCCAATTGTGCCAGTGCCGGCAGGTTGCTTTGAACGGAATCGCGCCTTCGGCTTTCGAATTTTGCTTTATATCGAACCATCATTGTAACCGCTTCGTTTCGCACGAGCGCATTTCACCGCTGTTTGGCAGTCAACGGTGTGACTTTGTACTCAATGACTTATGTAAAAAACTGTCGGGTGAAGCAATGTCACTCATTTGGCCGACATGACAGAATTTGAGAAAAAATAGACAATGCTGGAAGGAAAAGTCGGAATGACTAACACGAAAAAGAAACCCACTGGCTATTGTCAAAAACGCCCAGCGCCTGCCTTTACTTTGATTGAGTTGCTGGTTGTCATTGCCGTTATTGCCATTCTGGCGGCGCTGCTGTTACCGGCCCTTGCAGGAGCCAAACTTAGGGCTTGTAGCGCTCAGTGTCTGAGTAATTTAAAGCAATTGGGGATTGCGCACGCGGGGTATGTTAGTGATTTTGGCAAAGAATTTGTTTATTCTACGACGGAGAATCTCTGGATGCAGGTGCTAATGGATTACCAAGGCAATGTGGATCAAATCAGAAATTGTCCACTTGCGACCGCTACGTCAACGCGAACGTGGATATCTCCCGGCTACATTGGCGGAACCGGCGACCAAATGTGGAAGTGGAGTCCGAAGGGCACCAATTATTATGGAAGTTACGGCTATAATGGATGGTTATATTTGCAGCCTGCTATACAGTTCTTTCTGCCGGGTGGCGTTAACGGGTATTACACAGCCTCAAGCGTCATGCAATGCACAACGACACCGCTGTTCAGTGATTCCGTATGGGTGGATGGATGGCCGACGGAATACGAAGGTCCTGCGACAGATTTATACCTTGGCGCACAAGGCAGCTACTACATGGGACGTGTCACCATCGCGCGGCATGGCGGACTCCCTCCAGCAAGCGCTCCAAGAAACATAACGTCGAGTTCAGGTTTGCCAGGTGGAATTAACATCGTTTTTTACGATTGCCACGCGAGTTCTGAAAAATTGAAAGACCTGTGGACATTGGATTGGCATAAAGGTTGGATTATTCCGGCCAGCATACCCACCCCCAAACCCTGAGTGAAGCGGCTTTTATTCATTTACTCATTTAATCACTACCGTCCGGTTAAGTTTTTCCTGACGGCGATTTCGTTTCGATAAAATCGGCGTTCTATCGCTGTCCGGACTTTTTTCGATTTCAATTCTGCGACGACTTTCCGAGGGTGTTCCACCGCCAGTTGGCGGTTTTCCACCTTGTGAACGAAGGTCGCACCGTCTTCGCCCAACTCCTCGACTTCCTGCCCCAATACGAGTTCGACAAATGTGTCGCCCGTTACCACGGCAACTTCCGCAACCCTAAACTGCCCGCCTACGAACAATTCCTCGTGCTGGCTTTCGCCCAATTGACCTGGCGTGAAAGTTTGCGCGACATCGAAACCTGTCTGGCATCCTTTGGCCCGAAGCTCTATCACGCCGGCATCCGCCAACCCACCGCCCGCAGCACCTTGGCCGACGCCAACGAAAAACGGGACTGGCGCATCTTTGCCGACTTCGCCCACGTGCTTAGTCGTTTGGGACATCTCAAGCTATGCCGGGAAGACTGTCTCTCCGCCATCATTGCTGCTCGCAGCCACGGCAGAGTGCAGCACTCTGCACCATTCTTGCGGCGTTGTTGACCTGCCTGTGCCTGTCCATACAAGCCATTCTGCGGCAAGAAGGCATAAATAGCCAATCGCCTCCGAATACGCTTCAAAACGCCTTTTAATGTTTTCTTTCGTAACTTATTCATAATCAACTCATTTCATGTTATTTGGGTTTGTGAACGATATAATCCCGTGAAGCAATGTCACTCATTTGGCCGACATGACAGAATTTGAGAAATAATAGACAATGCCAAAAAGAAAGACCACAATTACATACCATGATAAAGAAGCCCGCTATCTATTTTCAAAGGCACCCGGCGCATGCCTTTACTCTGATTGAGTTGTTGGTTGTCATTGCCGTTATTGCCATACTGGCGGCGCTGCTGTTGCCGGCCCTTGCAGGTGCCAAACTTAAGGCTTGTCGCATTCAGTGTCAGAATAATGTGAGGCAATTGGGAATTGCGCACATCATGTATGTTCAAGAATATGGCATTGAATTTGATAAAACAGACAAAGACAATCTTTGGATGGCCATGTTAATGGCTTTCCAAGGCAATGTGGATCAAATTAGAGAATGTCCAATGGCGACCACTACGTCAACGCGAACGTATATAAGCACCCTATACACTTTCGGAACCGGCGACCAACTGTGGAAATGGGGGCCATACACTACCAATTATTACGGAAGTTACGGCTATAATGGATGGTTATACTATGGCGACTATTCTGCGACGATCATTGTGCCGGCTGGCCAGAAATACACAGCCTCGAGCGTCATGCAATCCTCAACAACACCGCTGTTTTGTGATTCCGTATGGGTGGATGGGTGGCCGAAGGAAACTGAAGGTCCTGCGCAAGATTTATACCTTGGCGCACAGGGCATCCAGCACATGGGACGTGTCACCATCGCTCGGCATGGCGGACTCCCTCCAGCAAGCGCTCCGAGAAACATAGCGTCGAGTTCGGGTTTGCCCGGTGGAATCAACGTGGTTTTTTATGACGGCCACGCAAGTTTTGAGAAATTGAACGACCTTTGGACATTCGATTGGCATAAAAACTGGGTTGCTCCGGCCATCATTCAACCCCCTACTAAATAAAGCGGCTTTTATTCATTTACTCATTTGATGAAACTTGATTTCTCGAAAAACCGAGAGGCACGGATGAACGCGGACATGAACTCGCTGGCGCGCGGTAATGGAGCCGGGGGGCAGCCACGAAAGTATTCAGGCTGCATCGTTGTGCAAGTATTCAACAGTGGTTGTGTATGGCACGATCATGTATCTAACGCCATTGTAAATTCATTGACGCCTGGTTGGCCTCAATAAGGCGATTCTTATGAAGTTCGTAGCCTCTTTCATTCTTGCCGCAGCTTTCAGTTGTTGTATGGCAGCGGCACCCTTGGCAACGAATTTCTATTCTCTCAGCTACACTCCGGCACCACCCAATAACCCGCTTAAGGGTTTTATGCCTTATACGGGCAGTTATACGACATTCCCCTATAGTATGGAGTGGAATTATCTCCCCTTGCGCTCATTGATGACCGGGCCGACGAACTTCAACTGGTCGAGCCTCGAGACATTACTCAGCACCGACGTTAAACGCGGTCATCAAACAATATTTCGCGTTTATCTTGATTATCCGACGCTGCCAACCGGCATACCCCAGTATCTGCTGGACGCCGGTCTCGTAACGTACACTTACGATGATTACGACAACGACGGCATCAGCGTTTGCCCGGATTACGGAAACCCGCTGTTGGATCAGGCGCTGACGAATTTCATTGCCGCGCTTGGCGCGCGTTATGACGGCGACGTGCGCATCGGTTTTATCGAGCTCGGGTTGCTCGGGTATTGGGGCGAATGGCATACCTACCCGGAGACCGAGTGGTTTGCCTCGGTTACCGTGCAGAACGAAGTGCTGGTGGCGTACACAAATGCGTTTCATAAAACAAAGCTGCTCGTCCGCTGGCCCGCTGGAAACCTTAATCCGGCCACGCTGCCGATCGGATATCATGACGATTCGTTCGCGTATGACACCATCGCCCCGCCGAGCTACAACTTCCTTGGTTTGCTGGCGGCCGCGGGTGAAACGAACAAGTGGCTCACACAGCCCATCGGCGGCGAGGTGCGGCCGGAAGTCCAGTCCTGCATGTGGGACACCAGCCAGCCGAACTGCGTTCCGGCGGGCCAGGCGTACACCAATTGCGTCGCCCTCACCCACGCTTCGTGGATGTTAAACCAAGGCGTGTTCAGTCCCGGCTTCACTGGTGTGCAGCAAAACCTGGCACTGGCTGGCGCACAGCAGTTGGGTTACGAGTTTTATGTCACCAACGCGATGTTGGTGGATGCGCGTGCTTCCGGGCCACTGAACATGAGCGTGGAAATCTTGGACACCGGCGTCGCGCCGTTTTACTACGACTGGCCGGTACAACTCGGTGTCCTCAACGGCAGCAGTACGCTCGTGCAGTCTTGGACAACACCGTGGAGGCTCTCTTCACTTCTTCCCGGGACAAACGCTGTTTGGAGTTACACCCAAACCAATCACGGTTTGGCTGTCGGCCAATACAAACTTCTGATGCGTGCGCTGAATCCGTTGACGAACGGCGTGCCGCTCCGATTTGCCAACCAGGCGCAGGATGCCGACCTCGCGGGCTGGCTTACACTGGGACAATTTTCTGTTTTGCCGGACCTTACGCAACCGACGTTGAGTGGCAGTTCATTTCCCTCCGGTTTTGTCCTCCAAGTCAGCAGTGCGGCACCAGGAACATGGATCATTGAGGATACATCCAATTTTCTCACGTGGACGCCTTTACTAACAACCAACACAAGCACGACCCAATGGAGTTTTACTGATGAGATCCTGCCACCAGCGCGGTTCTATCGTGTCGTGAGCCAGCCTTAAATGCCAACGAATCAAGCACTACTGGATGCACAATCACAATCACAATCACCGAAAATAACCTCAACCAAAAACAAACTAAAATCCCATGAAAACAAAAAACATTGAACAAATACCAAAAATACAACGGCGTCTGCTTTCAGCCTTGGCTGGTTTCGCGCTGATATGCTCGGGCCTTGGGGCCCAAGCTCAAGACCTGATCGTCAACTCCTTCGACAACGACGGAGGGGGCACCTTCGGCCTCGACTGGGCGAACTTCAGGGACTATGCCTATAGCGTCGATTATTCGTTCGATGCAACGCAGGACTCCACTGGCAACCCAAGCAGCGGATCGATGTATGTGACGGTGAATTGGCCGCTGCAATCCGATTTCAGTTGGAATGAGGGTTGGAACGACATTCAATTCGCCTGGGGCACCCCAACGTTCTGTTGCTCGAACTACATAAACTTTGATGTTGATATCAAGGTTGACGTCACCAATTCCTCTCTTTCGGCAGACGGGTGGTCTTACGGCGCCGTGGAACTTATCATCAATAATCAGTGGGTCACGTTGGTAGGCTGGGTCAATTTGGCTCCAACAGCCGAGTGGCAGCACTTCAGTGGTTCCTTTTCGGGGATTACGAACGCGCTCAACAGCGAGGCGATTATCGGGTTCATCTCCGACGGCACCTCCAGCCCGACCGGCCCCGTCTCTGTTTGGATTGACAATATCGTATTTACTGCTCCGCCCACTGTTTTCACGAACCAGCCGACGTTAAGCCTGGCCAAAGCCCCGCCGGCGGGTCTGACCTGCATTTGCAGCAAGCCGCTCGGCACCTGGCAGCGCCAGATGGTCCAAACGGTCAACAGCAACTATTCCTGGAACACGGCCACGGCTGTCTCCCCTACGACGACGTATTCCATGAATATTGCCGCCTGTCCGGGCGTGAATTACCCCGGATTTGAATCTCAAATGTTCCTAATTCCAGGTGCGGGTATGGTAGCCGGTCCCAGCGTCGATTGGTATTCAGCGAATGTGGTTGACTTTTTTGTGGGCGAGAACCCGGATGGAACTGGGGCGGGCACTTTGCAATACAAGGTCAATAATCCGAGTAGCGGGAATATGGCTTTAGCCGTGAGTATACCTTGCGCATCCGGCCCCGTGGGAAATTGGATCCTGACCTTTAACAACAACACCAACGTCACAATAACTACCCCTGATAATACCAGCACAAACTTCACCATCCCCGCGAGTGATGCGTCACTTTTCCAGGATCCACTGTCTGTCTATGTTGGTACTCTGCCGAATAATAATGCGAATGTCGGGCAGTCGTCCACCTTCAGCCGGGTCCAGGTTTCAGGTTCGGCGGGTTCTATCAACGACACCTTCGCATCGCTTAATCCCGCCACTTGGGTGCTGTATGCCGAGGATCCTCCGGGCGTTTTCATTACCGCTCCGGACGCGAAGTATTGGGTCACCTGGCCCTTTCCGGACTATGGTTTCACCAACCTATACGCCAGCGACAATCTCGCAAAACAACTTGGGAGTTCTCAATGGTCGAGTCTTCCAACCGCTGCCACAGGTTGGATTAGTGTGGGAGGCGCCGAACGTTTAACCGTTATCAATCAATCAACGTTGAACACGGCATTCGGGCATGCCCCAACGAATTGCTTCTTTGGACTCTTCCATCCATAATTGAAAAGAACGGGGCGCCGGTTTTCCGGCGCCCCGTTTATTGCGTCCAACCTTGCCATCCCAAGATTCGTTCAATTCCAACTTATGAAAGGCTGCTTACGTCTGGTTATTGCGCTGATCGTGCTTCCACATTGCATGTTGAGCCAAACATCGCAGAATACGGACGCGAATACGATCACGGTTACAACGCCAACAAATGTCGCTTGGTGGGCGGGCATCATTGAAGACGGTTTCCAGATGCCGATGGCGGACGGTTATACGGTTGATGTGCGCGGAAATAATCACCAAAATCAAGTCCAGCCGTTGCTATTGTCCGACCAAGGGGACGTAATCTGGTCGGAAGCTCCATTCGAGATTCGGTTTCAAGGGGGAAAAGGCCTCCAGTTGGATCCCCCAAGCGGACAGATATTTCAGAGCAAAGCGGGAAATTCACTGCGCGACGCGTTTTTGTATGCCAGCAGCAAGTATTTTCCTCCTTCGGGAAAAACCCCGGATGAGCTGTTGTTTTCAAATCCCCAGTACAATACTTGGATAGAGTTGATGTACGACCAGAATCAAGCGGGTATACTGAAATACGCCAAAGGGATTGAGGACCATGGTTTTCCCGCCGGAGTGCTAATGGTTGATGACAATTGGCAGGAGGATTACGGGAAATGGGATTTTAATAAAGGAAGGTTTTCTGATCCCAAAACCATGATTGCCACCTTGCACGCGGACGGGTTCAAGGTGATGCTCTGGGTATGTCCGTTTATCAGCCCCGACTGCGATGTTTACCGTGATTTGGCAAAGCAAAACCTTCTGGTAAAGGATCATTCAGGTGAGCCGGCCATCGTCAGGTGGTGGAATGGAGCAAGTGCGCTCCTCGATTTCACCAACCCCAAAGCAGTGAATTGGTTTCGGTCCCGGCTGGATTACCTGCAAACCACCTATCAAGTGGATGGATTCAAGCTTGATGGCGGTGACAGTTCTTTTTATTGCGGGGTTACAACTTTGCAGCCGGCATCGCCCAATGCACAAACGGAGTTGTATGGGAAAATCGGGCTTCATTATCCGTTGAACGAATATCGGGCCATGTGGAAGATGGGCGGCCAGCCTCTCGGTGAACGATTGAGTGACAAGGCACACTCTTGGACAGATCTCAGGAAATTAATTCCTGATATGATTCTCGAAGGATTGATGGGTTATCCATTTTCATGTCCCGACATGATTGGGGGCGGTGAATTCACATCGTTTCTCCCGGGCACGACCATTGACCAGGAGTTGATTGTGCGTTCTACGCAATGCCAGGCCTTGATGCCCATGATGCAGTTCTCCGTGGCGCCTTGGCGCGTGCTCGACAAAGCACATCTGCAGGCGGTCCTCAAAGCCGTCCAGGTGAGGGAGGAACATAAGGGTAATATTTTGAATCTGGTCAAGCAGGCGGCCTCAACGGGCGAACCGGTTGTCCGTTCCTTGGAATATGTATTCCCACACCAGGGGTATGAACGCGTGAATGATCAGTTCATGTTGGGCGATCAGATTCTGGTTGCGCCGGTATTGGAGAAGGGAGCGACCCAAAGGGAAGTGATTTTGCCAAGCGGTGCGTGGAAGGGATTTAATGGAAAGTTGTATCAAGGGCCGGCAACTTTACCGGTGGCTGTTCCGTATGATGAATTATGTTATTTTGAAAGGGTGAAGTAATAGTCCACCGCGTTAACGCCCTTTGCAAATTCATGTTGGACGAGTGAGCGGAGCGTTGTTTGTATGTTGGCAACACCTCAATAGGTCTATAAAAATGCAACGATTGACCAAACCGGTGAATTTATCTTCATCAAAGCTTATTGCGTCCGGCTGCGTTCCGATTAATTCCATTGGTGTTGTCCGAGTTGATGCCCACGCGCATCCGCTCCAACGGCATGAGCATCGCGCTGGTAATTAATCAAGCCGTCTCGACGACCATCGCTGCGATCTTCCTGCCGACGGTCGGCAAATACGGTTGCTCCACCATGTTTTTCGCGTTCGCCGGATTCACCGTGATTTATTTCGTTACTGCCGCGTTCTTTCTGCCGGAGACCAAGGGAAAAAACCTGGAGGAAATCGGGAAATATTTTGAGGGCGGAGAAAAAGAAATCATTCAAAGACCACTTTACGCGCAAGAATCTAAATGAAATCCATCATCAGTCTGTTCCTGTCGTTGGGAATTTTCGCCGGCCATGCCGGCGAAATCAGTGGACAATTGGAAAACACGGCCATTGCCTGGCACTGGCATTTGGTGGACGGAAAATTTCGGCCCGTCCAGGTGGATGACAAACTTAATAAAACCACGCTCAATCTCACCGGGGAATGTTTCCAATTGGTGTTGGGGGACGGCGCGGTTGTAAAAGCATCCGACTTTAAGCTGGATGGATCGCCGGAAGCAGGACGGCTGAAGCCGGAACCTGACTCGCCTATGCTGGCGCGCCATTTTCCGGGCCGACAACTCGTGGTAAAACTCTCCGACAGGAATCGAAATCTCTCCGCCGAATGGCGCGTGATTTTGCGCGACGGCTCAGCGTATGTTCGCGAAGAACTCGCGCTTCGCGCCACCGACAAGGACGTTCAAGTGGGAAAAATCATATTGCAGGACGAAGAAGTTCCTGGTGCGAAAACCATCGGCACGGTGGATGGCTCGCCCGTGGTGGCAGGCGATTTCTTTTTTGGCTATGAACATCCAATGGCGCAAAACCTGGTGGATTCCAGTAACGTCATGCAATGCAGTTTTGTCCGCAATGCCATTTTGAAAGACGGCGAAACCCTGACGCAGAGTTGCGTGATCGGCGTCGCGCCAGCCGGGCAATTGCGGCGCGGTTTTCTCGCCTACATTGAACGCGAACGCGCCCATCCGTACCGGCCGTTTCCGCATTATAATTCCTGGTACGACATCGCCTGGGCCGGCCGGAAATACAACGAAAGCGAAGGCCTGGAGGTCATCAACCAAATCGGACGGGAGTTGGTCGAGAAACGCAATGTCAAATTGGATTCATTTCTGTTGGACGACGGTTGGGATGACAACCGGACGCTCTGGAAATTCAATAGCGGTTTTCCCAACGGCTTCACGCCTCTGAATAGGGCTGCCGCGAAATCCGACGCCGGCATCGGTGTGTGGTTATCGCCCTTTGGCGGTTACAACGAAGCAAAGGAACAACGACTTAAATACGGGTCCGGGCAAGGTTTCGAGACCAACGCCAATGGTTTTTCACTGGCCGGACCGAAGTATTACCGGCGTTTCCACGATATTTGCCTGGAGATGGTTCAAAAATACGGTGTCAACCAGTTCAAGTTTGACGGGCTGGCGGCGGGTGCCAAGGCGAGCGAAAGCGGGCTGACGCGCGATGGCGACGCGATGATGCGGCTGATCGCCGACCTGCGCGCCGCCAAGCCCGACATTTATATCAACCAAACGACCGGCACCTGGCCCTCGCCATTCTGGCTGCTTTACGTGGACTCAACGTGGCGCGGCGGCGCGGATCACGACTTCCAAGGCAAAGGTTCGTGGTGCCAACAGTGGATGACTTACCGCGACGCACAGATATATCAAAACGTCGTGGAGCATGCGCCGCTGTATCCGCTGAATTCGCTCATGTTGCACGGCATTATTTACGCGACGAATGCAATTCATCTGTGTAGCCTGAGCGATGCGGACTTCGCCGACCAGGTGCGCGAGTTTTTCGGCGACGGCACACAATTGCAAGAGATGTATATCACGCCCAAGCTGTTGGACCAGCAGAACTGGGACGACTTGGCCGAGGCTGCCAAATGGTCACGCGCGAACGCCGATGTGTTGGTGGACACCCACTGGATTGGCGGCAATCCGGACAAGGGTGAAATTTACGGCTGGGCATCGTGGTCGCCAAGCAAGGCCATTTTGGTGTTGCGCAATCCGGACGACAAACCCGCCGCCTTCACTGCGGATGTGAAGGAATTATTCCAACTGCCACCGCACACCAGAACAAGCTATATCATGCACAGTCCGTGGAAAGAGGACCGCCAGCAGCCGGCGGTGGAATTGCAGGCCGGCCAGCCGCATACGTTCACCATGCATTCGTTTGAAGTGCTGGTACTGGAAGAAATGAAAATGAAATGAACACAGCGGCTTCTGTTTCGTACAAAACCACTTCGGTTGCTGTGCCGGCCGGAGGAATGGGGAACCGTGTCGGCTCGATAGATGCCTTTCGGGGATTCGTCATGCTCCTGATGTTGAGTGAAGTTCTGGATGTGGATAGCGTTGCCAAGGCTTTACCGGGGAGCAGATTGTGGGCGTTTTTAGCCTGCCAACAATCCCACGTCGAGTGGATCGGTTGCTCGCTGCACGATTTGATCCAGCCGGGATTTTCATTTCTTGTGGGGGTGGCGCTGCCATATTCGCTGGCGCGGCGGACTACTGTGGGACAGCCACAATGGCAGCGCACTTTACATGCCTTCTGGCGCGCCTTGGTGCTTATCTTTTTGGGCATTTTTCTCCGGTCAATTGACCATCCGCAAACCTATTGGACTTTTAAGGACACTCTCACGCAAATCGGCCTTGGCTACGGCTTCCTGTATTTGCTCGCATTGCGGTCGGTGCGTGTTCAGTGGGGCGCACTGGCGGTCATCCTGGTTGCCTATTGGTCGGCGTTTGCGCTCTTTCCGTTGCCGGGTCCGAATTTTGACTGGACCAAAGCTGGCACAAGCCCAAGCCTGCAGCTTCCCGGTTTTGCGGGACATTGGAGTCTAAACACCAATTTGGCATGGGCGTTTGACATTCGGTTTTTGAATCTTTTTCCGCAAGCGCATCCATTTGCCTATGCCGACGATGGCGGTTATTCCACGTTAAACTTTATTCCAACATTGGGCACGATGATTCTCGGTTTGCTCGCCGGTGGTGTGCTGCGCAGCGAACGCCCGCCGCTCGGCAAGGTGCGTTGGTTGGCTGTTGCCGGTGTCGCCAGCCTCGCCATCGGCTGGCTGTTGGGTGCTGTGGGTATTTGCCCCGTAGTGAAACGCATCTGGACACCGGGTTGGGTGCTGTTCAGCGGCGGTTGGTGTTTGCTCATCTTGGCGGGATTTTACCTGATCATTGACGTATGGAACCGGCGCACTTGGACCTTCCCGGTCAAAGTGGTGGGGATGAATTCGATTGCAGCGTATGTGATGTCCTGGCTGTTTGTCGGCTTCATCACCGAAGCCCTGCTGCGACACCTTGGCCATCACGGCTTTGAGCTTTTGGGCAAGACTTATGAACCGTTGGTGCTGGGCCTGGGCGTTATGATGGTGGAGTGGCTGATTCTGTGGTGGTTGTATTGGCGTAAAATTTTTCTGCGTATATAAATGAACAGAACACGTATCCTCGTAATTCCCGCGCCGCTTGATCCCGGTTTTCAACCGGCTGTATTGTACAAGTACCTTAACACTGCCAAAACTTCCGGCCAAACCACGCCACCATATGAACACAAACCCGACTGGCAGAAAGTTTAGGCAGATTCGATGAAACCAACCTTGCTGATTTTAGCAGCGGGCGTGGGCAGCCGCTACGGTGGCCTGAAACAGATTGACCCGGTCGGCCCGAATGGCGAAACCATCATTGATTACGCGATCTTCGACGCGTTACGCGCCGGGTTTGGCAGGCTCGTCTTTGTCATCCGTCGTGACATCGAAGCGCCCTTCCGGGAAATCATCGGCAAGCGATTCGAGAAACGGTTTCCAGTCGAATATGTTTTTCAACACCTCGACATGCTGCCGCCGGGATATTCTGTTCCGGCCAGTCGCAAAAAACCATGGGGCACCGGGCACGCGATCCTCGCGGCTGCTGGCGCCATTTCTGAACCCTTTGGCGTCATCAACGCGGATGATTTCTATGGGGCAAGTTCCTTCCGCGTACTGGCGGAACATTTGCATTCCAGCAATCGAGACTATGCGATGGTGGGGTTCCTTCTGCGCAATACACTTTCCGAATTCGGTAGCGTGGCGCGCGGCGTTTGTCAGGTGACTGGCGACCGTTACCTGCAATCCGTGACTGAAATCACGGGTATCGAAATGGATGGCACCGCTGCAAAATACACCGATGATGCCGGGATCGTTCATCATCTCAGCGGCGACGAAACCACTTCGATGAACATGTGGGGGTTCACGCCAACCCTCTTCGGGCATTTGCAAAGGATGTTCAATGAATTTCTTGAAAAACGTGTACAGGACGAAAAAGCCGAGTTCTACCTTCCGGCGGCTGTGAACGCCCTGGTCAGCACTGGTCAAGAAATATGCAAGGTGCTCCGCACGCCGGATTCGTGGTTTGGCGTTACTTATCACGACGACCATCCGCGCGTCGTGGAAAGCACTCTTGCGCTCGTCGCCCGAGGCGACTACCCTCAGAACCTCTGGACATGAACCGGCCCCACGATGTTCGCGCGATGGCGCGACAATTCCAAATCTACGGCGAATTCGTTGCTGCCGAATCTTGCGGCAGCGGTCACATCAACGACACCTACTGTGTCAAGTTTGATCAGGGTGGTGTGCCGGTGCGCTACATTCTGCAACGCATCAACCATAACATCTTCAAAAATCCCGTTGCATTGATGGAAAACATTCAGCGGGTCACAGCGCATCTCGGCGGCAAAATCAACAGCGAACGCGACTTCAGTCGCCGCACGCTGACGCTGATTCCATCGCGAGATGGCGGACCCTGCCATTGCGACGAACACGGAAACTACTGGCGGGCTTACGTTTTCATCGAAAAGGCGCGCACGTACGACGCCGTTGAATCACCCGCGCAGGCGTTTGCAGCGGCGAAGGCGTTTGGCCGGTTTCAAAGGCTGCTGGCGGATTTGCCCGCGTCCCGGCTGCACGACACGATTCCCGATTTTCACCACACCCCAAAGCGCTTTGCCGCGCTGGAAAAAGCGATTCAAGCCGACACGGTCAAACGTGC
>Ga0187869_10001398_pt1 | contig 21932 bp, 18 predicted proteins | sample June2016WEW_13_1_2_FD_132972 | JGI IMG/M metagenome (GOLD analysis project Ga0187869, IMG submission 132972) | Peatland microbial communities from SPRUCE experiment site at the Marcell Experimental Forest, Minnesota, USA - June2016WEW_13_100 | ecosystem: Environmental > Terrestrial > Soil >...
GCCCGCAGGCCCGCTGACTGCGTTGCTCGCTCCTCACATACTACCCGGTATGCTCGTCGCTCGCGCCTTGCCAGCGGGCCTGGTGGCCTGCAGCGAAGTGCGTCCCTTATTTTGTCACAGGCCCTAACCTCGAAGACTTAAAAGCCCTAAGATCTTTGAGCCTTGGAGTCTTCAAGGTTAAAAAAGGTCTCGATGAACTGCGAGCCGACCATTAATCCCAAGGATCCGGCCTTGACGCTCTCCTCATCAAAGAAGGATACAGTGTCTGCCTGCATGTGAGGAGATCGGATCGCCACTGGCACCGGTTCACGCGTGTGATTCCCGTGGGCAATGGGCGTGGGATGGTCCGGGAGAACGGCCACGGTGCTTTCCCATGCTTTTTTCTCCAGCCCATCAAGGACGCGCTGAATCAGCCGCCGGTCCAAATCCTCGATACAACGGATCTTCAAGGAGAGATTTTTTTCGTGGCCCGCCTCATCAGGCGCTTCTACATGAATGTAGACGAAATCTGCATCCTCCAGCGCTTTGAGAGCGGCATCCGCCTTCCCTTCATAGTTGGTATCGTAAAATCCGGTGGCGCCAGGGACTGTGATCGGCTTCATGCCGGCATAAATTGCCAGCCCTTTGACCAGATCCACAGCCGTAATGGCCGCTCCCGAAATTCCAAACCGCTGCTGGAGAGTGCTCATCGACGGTTTTTTCCCTGGCGCCCATGGCCAAAGCGAGTTAGCGGGTTGTTTCCCCTCTTTTTGCCGCTTCTGATTGACAGGGTGTTGCTTCAGAAATGGCTGTGACTCCTGAATGAGCCGGTTCAACAAATCGGCTGTTTCTTTTCCTTCTGCAGTGATGGGCCGAATTGCAAGTTCTCGCCAGGGCGTGCCGACGTAATCATGCGGCGGAAAGCACTCGAGCAGGAATTCCCCATTCGGAATAATCAGTACGTGCCGATAGCTGAGTCCCGGGTAAAGGCGGAGGTTCCAGTCTTTGAAATAGGATTGTGCATCGCGGATGAGAGTATGCGCTTCTTCGGTTGAAATATGTCCGGCGGAGTGACTGCGGATTTTCCCCTCTTCTATGCAGATCAGATTTACCCGCATGGCCATGTCATTCGGTCCAAGACCGACTCCCAGGCTGGCAGCCTCCAGAACTCCCCGCCCTTCGGTGCCGTGGAAAAGCTCGGTCGCGTTGTAGCCAAGCACAGAGAGGTTTGCAATGGCTGAGCCGGTCAACATGTTGGGACCGATCGTTCGAAACAACCCGGTGCGCCCTTCGCGCGCAATCCGGTCCATTGCCGGTTTTTTCGCCACCATTAATGGAGTTTTTCCATCCAGTTCAGGACAGGGGTAATCAGCCATTCCATCACCTAGAAAAATGACGTATTTCATCTGGAACCTCGGGCTTAAATCGGTATCGGCATCGTGATCGCTATCGTGATCGGCTTTTTAGGAGCGCGCTTAAAAGCCGATCACGATCACGATATCGATCACGAAATGCTATCGGTCGTACCTCTCCAGGAGCAGTTTATGAAATGCTTCATAATCGGCCGACATTGTAAGATATCGCTCCTCCTTCTGTTCCACCTCGGCAAGCGCAGGTGGCACTTCCGGTGAAAAGCCCAGCAGTTGCTCGATTTCTTCCGGGAACTTGGCCGGATGCGCCGTTTCCATCGAAACAGCGATCGCAGCAGAAGGATTCTCCTCAAGATAGCGTTCCAGCGCCAGCCAGCCGACTGCACCATGCGGCTCGAGCAGCAGATGGCGGGATTTCCAGGCGCGTTGAATCGTCCGGCGCGTTTCTTCATCATCAATGCTTACAGCCCACAATTCTTTGTTCAGGCGAACCATGTCCGGCATTTCGCGCAGGACCCCTGATTCGTCCATCCAACCTCCAAAGAGCGAAACCACCCTGGCGAAATTACTGGGATGTCCCACATTCATCGCATTGGAGATGCAGCGCAGCGAAGGGACGATCTTCTGGTAATGCCCCGTATTCATGAATCGCGCCACCTCATCGTTGGTGTTCGTGGCTACGATGATTCTTTCCACCGGAAGCCCCATGCGGGACGCAAGCAGCGCGCCCATCATGTCGCCGAAGTTTCCGGACGGGACAGAAAAAACTATGGGCTCCCCATTGCGGGCTAACTGGACATATCCGTACACATAGTAGACGATCTGTGGAAGCAGGCGCCCGATATTGATGGAATTTGCCGAGGTAAGTTGAATCCGGCGAAGACTCTCGTCCGCGAAAGCCTGTTTGACCAAGGCTTGGCAATCGTCGAATTTTCCTTCCACTCCTACCGCGGTTATATTTTCTCCCAAAGTAGTCATTTGCTTTCTCTGCCGGTTACTGACTTCCTCCGGCGGAAAAAGAACCATGACTTCGACTTGCGGTATTTTGTAAAAGGCGTGAGCTACGGCGCTTCCGGTATCGCCGCTGGTGGCAGTCAGGATCACAAGGCGGCTGGAGGAGTTCTTTCGCAACGCTCCAAACATCTGGCCCATCATTCTTCCGGCAAAATCTTTGAAGGACGCTGTGGGTCCGTGGTCCAGGCGCATCACGAATTGATTCGAATCCACAGGTTCGATCGGGACATCAAAATCGTAAGCGCGGCGGCACATCTCCTCCACCGAATCACGAGAAAAGGCGCCGGCAGTAAACTTTCCCAGAATTGCGGCTGCAATCTCGGGATAGGCTTTGCCTTGAAGAGAAGCCAGCTCTCCCGGAGCAAAGGACGGAATAGTGACGGGAAGGTATAAACCCTTGTCGGGCGCTTGCCCTTGTATCAGGGCTTCCGCCAGATTCACTGCCGGCGCCTTCCGGTTTGTACTTGCAAATCGCATCATTCCAGATCCTCCCGCCCTGTGCTGAGCCATCATCTGGGCTGCGCACAAACCGTATCATTATACCTGCACGGCGGTTCCCCCAACACGAATTTCACCATGGATCGCCATCCGCGAAATCTTCCAGCGCTCCTGTCTCTCTTCTAAGGTCCAGTTACTCAAAGCCGACAACGTTGGCCCTAATATGGATGATCTTTAAACCTTTTTCCGTGCCCGTCAGCGCGAGTCGGCGTCCGTCAGCGTTTTAATCCAAGAAAGATTCCCCTTACGCACATTCTCAAATACCATGCGTTAGTACCGGGGCTTTGGTCCGAAGTTAAACAAAACCCCGACTTCATAGCTCGTCGATTTGAGATAATTCAGCAACTGAGCCTCGTGTTCCGGGCATAGCTCCCTTACTGCTTTCAGTTCCGCAATTACCACATTGTTCACGACGAGGTCTGCTTCATACCTTCCAACGACAACGCCTTCGAAGGTAACACGTATCGGGACCTTCTTTCGGATATCGAACCCGAGCCTTTTCCCTGCAACCATCATTGCGTTGCCGTAAACCGCTTCGAGGAATCCATAACCCAGTGTCCGATAGACCGTGAAAAACAGTTCAATGAGTGGCCCTGTGGTTTCGGCATGTTTCAGTTCCATATGGATACTGTTTCGTCCGGTTGTCACCTATTTCAAAAAAACGCGGACGGACGCTGACTGACGCGGACGGACGCGGAATTCTGTATTTTGATTTTCAGGATTCTGATAAAATCACCCCCCTGCTCGCGAGCGTATTCTCGAAAGCAAAAAGAGTTTAAGGAGCAAGTCATGACCGATGCACGTGTGAAAATAACCCTGCCCTATCTGTTCCAAATGGTCGAAAAGGGGGAACTCATTACCTGGCTGACCTGTTACGATTTCCCGACAGCTTACCTCCAGGAACAGGCCGGAATTGAGATGATTCTCGTGGGTGACAGCCTTGGTATGACAATGTTGGGCTACGATTCAACCCTGCCGGTTACAATGAACGATATGATCCGCCACGCAGCCGCAGTACGTCGGGGCGCACCGAATGTGTTCCTGGTAGGCGACATGCCGTACATGTCGTACCAGCCCAGTAACGAAATCGCCGTGCTCAATGCCGGAAGATTCATGGCGGAGGCGGGCTGCGATGCGATCAAGCTTGAGGGTGGCGCTGCAATGGCTCCGCGCATCAAAGCGATTGTGGATTCGGGGATTCCCGCCATCGGGCATCTCGGGCTGACCCCCCAATCTGTTTCTGCGTTGGGTGGTTTCAAGCTTCAAGGCAAGTCCGCCACACTGGCCAGGAAGATCGCGGACGACGCCAAGGCGCTCGAGGAGGCCGGAGCGTTTGCCGTCCTGCTGGAACTGGTTCCGGACAGACTCTGCAAAATCATTATGGAACGAGCAGAAAATTGCATCATTATGGGGCTCGGTTCCGGTCCGCATGCGCACGGGCAGTTGTTAATCTATCATGATATGTTCGGACTCTTCCCCAAGTTCAAGCCGAAAATGGCCAAAATGTTCGGCAATGCAGGCGAAGTCATTCTCAACGGGTTGAAGGCCTACCACAATGAAGTAAAAGGCAAAGTTTTTCCTGCCCGCGAAAACTGGTTCAGCATGCCTGACGAAGAATTTGAGGGATTGAAAAAGATGCTTGCGTCCAAGACGCCCGCGACAGAATCGTAAAAAGGCCGGGGAAACTGCGCCCGCAGCGGCAGGATGGAGTGTGACAGCCTTGGTGCCGCCTTTGAAACTGACCAAACGCCTCAAAGCTTCTTGCTAAGGCGCAAGCTCGTGCTTGCGCACTCCAAAGGAGTCTGGATGGGATTCGCAAAACGAACTAATCATCTCGCACCGGAGGGCGCCTACCAGGTCTTGGCAAAAGCCGGACAGCTGGAGGCTGCCGGAAAGAAAATTATCCATTTCGAAATCGGGCAGCCCGACTACGAAACTTTCAGCAATGTCAGCCTGGCGGGAATCAAGGCTATCGCCGAAGGCAAAACGCGCTATACGGATCCGGCGGGGATTCCTCCCTTGCGAGAGGTGATCGCGGAGGACATCGGCCGGCGGCGCGGCATCACAATACACCCGGACGAAGTGATCGTCAGTCCCGGCGGAAAGCCGAATCTTTTTTTCCCGACGCTGGCTTTGGTCGAGCCCGGAGACGAAGTCATTTATCCGAATCCGGGTTTCCCCACTTACGAGGCGATGATCGGCGTGGCAGGAGGCGTCCCGGTTCCGGTGCCGCTGCTGGAGGAGAACAGTTTTTCTTTTGATCTTGAAGCTTTTGACAAGCTCATCAATCGACGCACAAAACTGATTATCCTGAATTCACCCAGCAACCCGACCGGCGGAGTCATTCCAGGCCGCGACTTGGAGCATATTGCCGAACAAGCTCAAAGATTCGATTGTTGGGTTATGTCGGACGAGATCTACGCCAGGATCGCCTATGACGGCCTGCGAGTGTCCTCCATCGCATCGCTCCCCGGAATGAAGGAACGGACCATTATTGTGGATGGGTTTTCCAAGACCTATTCGATGACCGGCTGGCGGCTGGGGTTTGGCATCATGCCCAAAGAATTGGCTGCACGAGTCGGGTTGCTGCTTACTCACTCCCTCGGTTCCACGGCTCATTTCACCCAGTTTGCAGGTATGGAGGCTATCGTCGGGCCACAGGACATGGTGGACCGCATGGTCGCAGAGTATGAGCGCCGCCGGAACGTTATTGTCGATGGTTTGAATCGAATCCCCGGCTTTACCTGCAAGAAACCCCAAGGCGCATTCTACGTGTTCCCGAACACCAAAGGCACAGGCATGACATCGAATCAGCTGGCAAATTTAATCCTCGAAAAGGCCGGAGTTGCATTGCTGCCAGGATCTTCATTCGGAGAATACGGGGAAGGATATCTGCGCTTGTCCTATGCGACTTCGATACCGGTTATCGAACAGGGGCTCGAACGCATTCGCGCCGCATTGGCGTAGATTCCCCCAATTGCACGATCTAGACTAGGCCGTCAATTTCTGAGAGGATCTGCGTTCGTCTTTTTTTTCGCAAGTTTGTCGGATTCAGGACGGAAAAAATCCCTGATCAGAGCTGAATGTTCTCCACCAAGGTGGAATGAGGGGGATAATTCTTGTGGATCTTTTTCCAGGTCAAACTCCGTGTAGCTTTTGCCGAGCACGTCGAAAACGTACTTCTCCGGAAATTGCACGGCGGAAATAAATCCTCCGCCATAAGGTTGAACCGAAATCTTTGGCAGCTTTGGGCCCGATCTTCGGAAATGTTGTGACGCAAGCAGCCAGGGAGCAAATGACTCGCCGAGCAGATGTTTCTGTTCCAGCCCGATTAGGCTGAGAACGGTCGGGAAAATGTCCATCTGACTGAAGCGCTGCGTTACCAGTGTTCCTGTAGAAAATTGAGCTTTTCGGGAAGAAGGCGGCACAAAAAGCATCGGAATCCGGAAATTCTCTTCGTATGCTCCGCGTTCGTTGTAGATGTTGTTCTTGTGGGCGGGAAAGGGCCACGAGTGATCGCTTGCGACTACCAACGATCCCCGAGAGGCATAATGCTCCCGGAAAAGATCATAGAAAAGGCCGAGATAGGCATCCTGAACGAAGGTTGTGTTCGACAAATGTTCCTTGAATCCATTCGGCCGGGGGAACGGAACTTTGTCCAGTAACTTGTCGTCCAGAACCTCGAAGGGGGTGTGATTCGTGGCGCCGGTGTCGATAAAGATAAAAAGCTTGTCGTTCGCGTGGTACCGTTGCAGGTACTCGAATGCACGACGATAAAAAACGTCCTCGCGGTATCCCCAATCAAACTTGGCGTCGTCCGGCTGCATAATGTCGTCGGCCAGGACCCTCTCGAAGCCTATGGATTCAGCAAAGCGCATGATCCGTTCGTTCCGGCTCCCCCCGAAAAAATAAAGAGAATGGTAGCCGAGCGCCTTGAATATTCTTGGAAGGCAGTTCAGGTTCTTTAATTCATCAGGAGTGTACTCGTCCACGAGCGCGCCCGCCAGGTTTGGAGGGACTCCACATAGGATGCATTCGTAGCCGCGTATGCTCTGGATTGAATTGGCGTAGAAATCCGGAAACAGAATGCCGTCTTTTGACGCTCTCAGCAGTTGGGGCGTTATTTGAGGCTGCAGCAGAAGGCCATTGAGGCTCTCCTGTTTTACAAAAAAGATGACATCCCCCATGATTGAGGGGTGGGCTTTATCGAAACTTCTTGCGCTTTCTGACAGAAGCGTATCGATGTGCTTCCGGTAGAGTTCGTGATAATCGCTCCTGAGCCGGCGGTCGCTCATGAAACTTGCGTATAAAAATCCTGTCAGGGAGCCGCGGACCGTTGAAATAGTCAGGACCTGACAGGCTAGGCTTGACGCAAAGAGTGCGGTCAGAACCAATCCCCTCTTCCGGGGCGACCTCCTCAGGAATGTCATCAGTGGTGAGAAAGCCGGCTTTTGCAGGAAAATGAACCCGATCATCGAGAAGACAATTGCAAACAGCCAGGGCGCGTACAACTTCCAAAGGACCGGCAGCGCATCCGCCGTGTTGTACCAGAAAAGGTAAAAATCAAAGTCGATCTTCCGTACGGATTTGTAAATCGCGAGCAGGGCCACGAAGTAGAAATAAACCGCGTTCAGGATCAAAACGCAGGTCCGCGCAAACCGATTCTGCCAAAAAATCCGGATTGAGGAAAAAAGGGCATAAGAAAGGGGTGGAACGAGAAGAACAAAAAGCACATTGAAGAGCAGGAAAAATGTGCTGATCTGGAAGAATGGCAGGTCGGCTTTGAATGTGTCGATCTCCAATCCGCAGAAACTGCCGAACAGGGCTAAATAAAAGATAAAAAAATACCAGCGGCTTTTCCCTGGAACAACTGGAGGTTTTTCTTTTTGGGTCATTGATTCAGCTTTCAGAACAACATCAGCATGGACTTTCGTATCGGCCCTCAAGAGCCCCAACTACAGGTAATTACGCCCCAAAAACTATTTGATACATACAATCGTAAATGCGATCAATTTTTCTTGGGGGAAAACGAGGTTTCTGGGGGAGGGGGCAGTTATTTTTGCTAAGGGCCTGCGCCGAAGTGCGTCACTTATTTTGTCACAGGCCCTAACGACGGGGGGCTCAAACTTCTCTATTCATACCGTAATGCTTCCACGGGATTCATCCGTGACGCCTTCAGGGCCGGAATCATTCCAAATATTAACCCACACAGGAGAGTGACTCCAAATCCTAAAATGATGGCTATCGGCGAGATTTGAATTTGTATGGAAGTGGTAAAAAAGCGAACAGAGTACGGCACTGCCATGCCGAGCGCAATCCCTACCAGTCCGCCGCCGCAACTGAGCATCAACGCTTCCGCCAGGAATTCGGTCAGCAGCACGCTCCGGTGAGCTCCTATGGATTTCTTCAGCCCGATTTCCCTGGTCCGTTCCGTCACCGTGATGAGCATAATGTTCATGATGCTGATCCCGCTGGCAATGAGGGATATGGCCGCAATCACCAGCAGTACCAGAGTCAGCCCGAGGCTTATTTTATCGGCCGCTTTCAACATATCGGATAGCTCGATCAAGCTGAAAAAGGCATGATTGCCGTGCCTGCTGAGTAGAAGTTTCTTTATTTCAACAGAGACCTGGGGAACCTGTCCCATGCTTTCCGCAGAGACGTATATCTGGTCAAGAGCGTCGGTCGGCTTGAAATAGCGCATGATCGAAAGAGGAATAATCGCGCTGTTGTCCGATACTTCCGTGTTGCCGAAGGTGTCGACGCGTTCGCGGAAAACGCCGATCACCGCGAATCGAACACCGTAAAAACTGATGGTGTGCTTATAAAAAGGGTCCGCTTCGAGCCTTTTTGCCAAAATTTCCGTGATCAGACAGACCTTGCTGCGTAATCTTTCATCATTCTTGCTGATGAAATTTCCACGAAGCACCTGAATATTGCGGACCTGTTGATACTCGGGAGTCGTACCGATCAATGAGACCCGGCGTGTGACTCCTGATTCTGTTATCGCGGGATGACTTGTCATCAGCGCCGCGGCGCTTCGAACTCCGGGAATCTGAGCCTTTATAGCCTCCAGATCACCCAGGTTTAACCGGTCCGCAAGTGTTTTGTTCCCGACCACGGAGTCGGCCGATTCGTTGGATAGCGCGATCAGGTTGGTTCCCACCCCCTGTATTAGCTCTAGTGTATATGCCCTGCCGCTGATTCCGGCAACGACCACCAGCACGAGGGACGCCGTTCCTATCACCATGCTCAGTGAGGTTAAGACGGCGCGGCCCCAATTGCGGAACAAAGCCTGGCTTGCGCTCAGCAGGATTTCTTTTAGAGGGATTGTTTCCATGGATTAATTCTTTGGCCGGGAGCGCCGGCGTCTCGCCGGCTCTTTTCTCGGCGTACATGAACCCTACGGAGTCAGGAACGCTGCAAAAGAGCCGGCGAGACGCCGGCGCTCCCGGCAGGAATACTGACTACTTGCTTGTATCCTCGATAGGATTCAGGACGACCGAATCTCCCTCGTTTATGCCCTTCAGAATCTCAATCTCTTCAGGAGTGTTAACCCCTAAGTCCACATGTTTCATTATCGTTTCTGTCGGTGTCGACACTATAACCGAGGGCTTTCCATCCTGATTGAACACGGCGTTCCTTGGGACCACGAGCGCATTATTCTTGGTTTCAGTTGTGATTTCGACTCTCACATTGATGTTGGGGATTAATCCGCGCGGCCCGCTGTCCACAGAACACAAAACCTCCCCCACAGACCTGTTATTCAAAGCAATGACCTGTTCGGCCATTTTTTCAACCAGGCCTGTCCAGTGTTCGTTCGGCAGACCATCCCATTCAATCCGCACCGGCTGTCCCTTTCTGATTCTTCCCAGATCCGGCTCGTCCACATAGGCTCGGAGCAGGATCTTCCCGGGTGTGTAAATTTGGGCGAGAAGCAGGCCTTTGTTGGCATAAGATCCCTGCCGAACCTGAAGGGAATAGATCAGGCCGCTTTTAGGCGCTACGACGGATTCCGCGAGCAATTGCCGTTGCAGGGACTCCACTTGCTTCGTCAACTCGGCGATTCTGCTTTGCTCCAATTTCTTGTCTTCCTCGGAGTACCGCGCCAGCAGGTCCTGTCTCCGTTGTTTCAGTCCCCGGATACGAACCTCAAGCAGGTCCCGGTCGTTCTGGATTTTTTGCACTGCGGAGCGCGACGAAGCCTGCTTAGCAACAAGCGATTCTTCAACAGCCAGATCCCTTTTCACCTGATCCAATTGCAACGCGGTTTCGGCGATCGATGCGTCAATTGCGGAGATTTCCTCCTTGGACGGTCCGGTTTCCACGGCCCGCGCCTGTCGCTTGGCCGCGTCCAGGGAAGCGTTGGCTTCTGCAAGCGCCGCCCGGATCTGATCCGAATCCAGTTGCAGCAGAAGTTGGCCTTTCAGAATTTCCGTGCCTTCACTTTTTTGAATCGAAGTCACAAAGCCGTCGATAGGAGCGTAAATTTCGGTACGGTCCACCGGTTCAATAAGTCCATTGGTAGTTACCACGACCCTGACTTGGCGGCGGGCAGCTTTTACAAGCGTCAGCTTGGGAGGATCGGGTCTTCTGGCCAGGAAATAAAATCCCAGGCCGGCGCCAGCCAAAACCACCAAAACCAGGATAATCAGAGCAGGACGTTTCAAAGGTTTCTCCAATGAATCGTTTACGCGTAAACAGGCCTCCCAATGGAGACACGATACTCCATCGTTAATGCGGGTTCACCCGGAAACGCGTGAGCGCGTGAACTTGTTAACGATTTATCAGTATACAACGAAAAGCCTGCTTCCGTTCACACTTGTCCTGCTTCCCGACAAAGCTCGCTACCTCCACGGCAAAATGCAAACGGTATTCATTGACTGGCCCCTAATTTTATTCTCGGGAGGGAAACGTTCTTTACTGAGTTCTTGTTGCCGATATAATCTGTGCTATAGATCTGGCTTTATCTGAAATCCTTGCCAGAGAGGAACTGCGCATGAAGATAGCGGTAGTAGGACTTGGTTATGTGGGACTGCCTCTCTCTCTGCAATTTGCCCGCGTCGGGATCGAGGTGCTGGGATTGGACGTCGATAAGAACAAGGTGGACGCGCTTAATGCAGGGAGGAGCTACATCAAACACATCGAGGCCTCGGAAATAGCCGAGATGGTGAAGGCCGGGAAGTTCAGCGCCTCGGTCGAATTCTCTCGGGTGAGTGAAACCGAAGCGGCGATCATTTGTGTGCCGACGCCGCTGAACAAAAACCGTGAGCCCGATATCAGTTACATTGTTGAAACAGGAAAGGCCATTGCTCCGCACATGGCGAAGGGATGTTTGGTTGTTCTCGAATCCACAACATACCCGGGAACGACCGACGAAGATCTGAAAGACGTGTTGGAAGCGGGCTCTGGAATGAAAGCAGGGATTGATTTCCACCTTGCATTCTCGCCCGAAAGGGAAGATCCGGGCAATCCGGAGAGCAAAGTCGCTCTCATTCCCAAGGTGGTCGGCGGGTACACGCCGGAATGCTTGCGGAAGGCAGTGAATCTATACGGGAGGGCGATTAGGACTATTATTCCGGTTTCCTCCTGCAGGGCCGCCGAAGCAACCAAGCTGCTGGAAAACACTTTCCGGGCCGTCAACATCGCTCTGGTAAACGAACTCAAAGTTGTTTATGAGGCGATGGGAATCGACATCTGGGAAGTGATTAATTCTGCCAGGACGAAACCGTTTGGATTTATGCCGTTTTATCCGGGACCGGGCCTCGGAGGGCATTGCATTCCCATCGATCCCTTCTATCTGACCTGGAAGGCTCGAGAATACGGGCAGCATACGCGATTCATCGAGTTGGCGGGGGAAATAAACACCTCAATGCCGGAGTATGTCGTTCACAGGGTTGGAGAGGCTTTGAACTCCAGGCGGAAAGCCATGAACGGATCGGAAGTGCTGGTTTTAGGCATCGCATACAAAGCAAACGTTGACGATGACAGAGAATCTCCCAGCTATGTGTTGATGGATCTGCTGCAAAAGCGCGGCGTGAAGGTAAGCTACTACGATCCCTATATCCCTGTGATAAGGCCGTCGCGCGAGCACGGACACTGGACCGGCACTCAATCTGTTTCATGGACGCGCGATGTTTTGAGCAGGTTTGATCTCGTGCTCATCTCCACGCAGCACGAAGCTGTAAACTACCAGGAATTGGCGGAATGTGCGGATTGTATCGTCGATACTCGCAACGCGATGGCGGGAATCAAAACCCGTCCAGGCCAGGTCTGGAAAGCATAAACACTTTTGGATCGGCGCGGATCACAAAAGCCCGCACCATTCGCGCAAAACCGAGATTAGAATTGTTTCAGCGGGGGACGGCCGAGCGGATATACATTGAATCCGATTTTGAAAAGCCGCTCGTGGTCTAGCAGATTCCGGCCGTCGAACACAAAAGCCGGCTTTTCCATGGAATCGTAAATCTTCTTCCAATCCAGCGAGCGATAAAGCTCCCACTCCGTCATTATTGCAAGCGCATGAGCGCCCTGAGCAGCTTCGTAAGGGCTCTCGAGAAGTTCCAGATTTTCCTCGAATTCCCCCAAATCAAGACGCGCATTATCGAGCGCCTTCGGGTCGCTAATCGCGACGTAGGCTTTTTCTTCCAGCAGCTTTCTCGCGACATAAATCGCCGGTGATTCCCTCGTATCGCTCGTATCGGCTTTGAAAGCGAACCCGAGGAGAGCAATTCGCTTCCCGACGATGGTATTGAACATCTCCCGGATCATCTTCCGGACGAAGCGCGCTTCCTGAAACTCGTTCATCGCCAAGACCGACTCCCAATAGAGCGCTACCTCATTGAGTCCGTAGGATTCACAGATGTAAACCAGATTCAAAATATCTTTTTTGAAACACGATCCGCCGAATCCTACGCTTGCGTTTAGAAATCGGTTGCCTATGCGCGAATCCATTCCGACGGCATAAGCGACCTCCAAAATGCTGGCATCGGTTTGTTCGCAGAGAGCGGAGATGCTGTTGATGGAGGAAATGCGCTGTGCAAGAAATGCATTCGCCACAAGCTTGGAAAGTTCGGCGCTCCAGACATTGCTGGTAACAATCCGTTCCCTCGGCACCCATTGCGCATAAATATCAACCACCTCACGCCGGGCCTCGAATCCGGAAGGGGTTTCGCGCGATCCGATCAGAACTCTGTCGGGTTCCAGGAGGTCCTTAACGGCAGTCCCTTCCGCCAGAAACTCGGGATTTGAAATTACTTCGAAGTGGATCTTTCTATCCCCGGTGTTGAGGATGGTTTCCATTGTCTGAGCGGTTTTAACCGGAAGAGTGCTTTTCTCAATGACGATCTTTGGAGAACTGGATTCACGAAGGATTTCCCGGGCTACTTTCTCCCAGTACTGAAGGTCGGCAGCCTTACCGGCACCCTCGCCAAAAGTTTTGGTAGGAGTATTCACAGATACGAAAATCACCTCCGATTCCCGGATGGCTGCGTCAATATCGGTAGAGAAAAACAGATTCCGACCACGCGCCGACTGCACAACTTCCAGAAGTCCGGGCTCGTAAATAGGCAAATCATTGGTCTGCCAAGCCTTGATTCGGGACTCGCTGACATCGACAACGCTTACCTTATACTGGGGGCACTTCAAAGCGATAACGGCCATAGTCGGCCCGCCCACATATCCTGCGCCAATACATGCAATTCGTTTCGAGAACATAGGTCTACTCCAGTGCCTTCAGATCGGCTGAATTGCCGATCTGCTTCACTTTACAGAGCGTGGAATCCCGCTGAAGCCATTAAACGCGCCCATATGAAACTTGGCCCTGATCCTGGTTTCTGCCGGCAGAGTCCTGAGGTTAGACTTGGAGTCTCCCCATGGTCAACAAAATACTTGCTTCCCCTTTGCCGGCCCGAGTCGTTCCCTTTACCATTTTTGCGTGTCTTCCCTTGCTTCAGGCCTGCCTTGGCGAATCTTCTCAGTTTTGGCCTTATGCTCTCAAGACAGTTCTGGGTGCATGGATGTTGTGCGTCCTGCGACCCTACGTCAAGGGAATGCGCTGGAATTTTTCAGGGAACGCAATATTGGCCGGGGTAAAGTTTATTGAGCGCCGAAGGCGCGACGCAGCCAAGTCCAGGGCGTAAGCCCTGGGAATTGGCGCAGGATCCGAAGTCAGCCCTGAAGGGCATGCGCGTCAAGCTAAGCCGTATTCCCAAAGCGCTGAAAGCGCGGTGCAGCAAAGCCCAGGGTGGAGGAGCACGCGCACAGCGGGCTCCGGAACCCTGGGTTTCAGGATGGAATTAAGGTTCAGCCCTGAAAGGGCGACACAGGCTTTTTCATAATCTGCCAAAAACCTGTGCCGCCCTTTCAGGGCTTGGTTCATACGCATGCCGTTCCCAGGGCTTGCGCCCTGGGCTTTGCTGTTTCGCGCTTTCAGCGCTCGATTCATGGATCAACCTTTTCCCCGGCCTTACGGCCGGGGCTATTTTCTGGTCGCCTCTTCGAGGCTCCACGTCGGATGAACCATGGATCCTGACCTCGCCCCATACGCTGCAAATTACATAACCAGGCGCGAAGCGCCGGCAGAGAGTAGCCCCGGCCGTCAGGCCGGGGAATATCGTTAGCATAAAAATGAGCGCCGAAGGTGCGGCACCTTGCATCCATACCCCAATTTCGGAATCGAGGTTTATTCAATGGATAGAAACTCTAACCGCAATTCATTTTGTGTATTTCGTGGTTATAGTCCGTGACGGGCCATCAAATCGTAGAGAGTCGGCCGGCTGATTCCCAGTGCTTTGGCTGTTTTCGATATGTTTCCATTACTGTCGCGCAAAGCATTTGCCAGTATGTCGCGTTCGAGCGCTTCTCTGGCTTCCTTCAGCCTCGAGACCGTCGGACCGGAACTTCCGTTGGGCGCCTCCAGCTCAAGTTCGGCGGGGCCGATGATCGGTCCGTCCGCCAACACAAGAGCGCGCTTGACTCTGTTCTGCAACTCGCGCACATTTCCAGGCCAATCGTATTTCCGGATGGCTTCCAGCGCCGGCCTGGAGAATTTCTTGGATGGTTTTTTCAATTCCTTTGAAAATGCCAGCGCCAGGTGTTCGGCCAGCTGGATGACATCGTTGCCTCTCTCCCGCAAAGGGGGCAGGGCCATCTTGACTACGGCCAGGCGAAAATATAAATCTTCCCGAAACCGGTTCGCCTTGACCTCTATTTCCAGGTTCTGGTTTGTCGCGGCAATAACACGGCTGTCGACGGGGATCATCTGTCTTCCGCCGATGCGCTCGATGACTTTCTCCTGCAGAAATCGCAATATTTTAGCCTGCAGCCCAGGGAGAAGATCGCCGATCTCATCAAGAAACAGCGTTCCTCCGTTTGCATATTCGAGTTTCCCTTTGCGCTGTGTGGATGCGCCGGTAAAGGATCCTTTTTCATGCCCGAAAAGCTCGCTTTCCAGCAGCGTGTCGGGAATTGCACCGCAATTGATGGCGACAAACGGGCCGTTTTTTCTTCGGCTGAGGTTGTGAATGGCGTTTGCGATCAACTCCTTGCCGGTCCCGCTTTCTCCCGTAATCAGAACCGGAATGTCGGTGCCGGCGACCTTGCGTATGGTGGCGAAAATTTCCTGCATTTGCGGGCTTTCGCCGATGATTTCCTCAAATGAGACCCGCTGCCCCAGGTTGCGTTCTTCAATGTTTTCCTTTTCGAGTTCAATGCGCCTGTAAACGCGGTGCAGCACGACCTTGAGTTCATCGAGATCTACCGGCTTCGGAAAAATGTCGTGCGCCCCTTTGTCGATTGCGGCCAGGGCGTTTTGGCGTTCGGATTTGCCCGAAACGATGATCACTTTTGCGAGTGGATTCAATCCGATCATCTCCTCGAGCGTCTGGAGACCTTCGACGGCCTCCCTTGGATGAGGGGGAAGTCCCAAATCCAGAAGAACGACAGGCGTCTGTTCTTTCTTGAAGCTTTCAAGCGCAGTCTGCCTGTCACCGGCAGAAAACACGTGGAATTCATCCGCCAGAGCCCATTGGATCTGCTTTTGGATCAGTGCGTCATCGTCTACGACCAGTATTTTGGGCAACGCCTGTTCCAGTATTGGTTTTGCTTTTTTCATTTTTGTGCAATCTGCGCAGTCTATGGCGCCGGGATTGGGAACGTCAGAGTGACTTTTGTCCCCTTTCCCTCCTCACTCTCAACCGTAATGGATCCTTGATGCGCCTCCACGATCTTCTTCGAATGAAACAGGCCGATTCCCAAACCGCTGCTCTTGGTCGTATGGAAGGGTTGAAACAACTCCTTTGCCAAAAATGCCGAGCTCATGCCCTTGCCGTTGTCCTCGACCGTAAGTCCAGCAATTTCACCCCGGCGCCATGTCCGCGTTATTATCATGCCGTTTTCCGAAACCGCTTCGCAGGCATTCAGGAGGGCAACAAGGCCCAGCCCGATTGCAAACGCAATCCCCTCGATCCAACGAATCATGATTCTTTCTGTGAAATCTGTGGTTAAAAGATCAAGAATCGGTAGAGGAGGTATTTGCAGAATTCCGACCATATTTCCATTCGCGTTTTCGAGGAATCAAATGACGGCTTTTCCGGCACGGCAACAAATATCAACTGAATTCCGCTTTTTCGGAATGCGCGACGGCACGCCAGGCCAGCTCGCCGCAAATGCATAGGAGAAGAAACCACCAGCAGGGACCGCACGGAAAGATTGCGAACGTACTCAGCCAGTGCGCGCGCTTCCGATCTGGCTCCCAAGAGACCGTGTGGAACCTGTGTGCAGGCTGTTCCCTGGTGATCCACTCGCACAAGAAAATGCCTTTTCTTTTCGGGTGTTTGTCCCGCTAATGCTTCGAGCCCGCCGTCCGATTCCAGATTCAATTCGTTGAAGTGCCCGCACTCAAACCTGCCTACGCTTAGGATCAATTGCCTCGCGTACCCGAAACGCCACATTTTGATCCCATAAGTCTTTTGATTCTGCTTGCCCGCCAGAACACAAATGCAATCGGCCGGGCGAGGGGATTTCCCCACATCCAGAAAGTCATACAGGGACTGTGCAATCCTTGATCCGAAACTCACGGCGCCCATGGTACAGCTTTATTTCTGATCCGGCAAAAGAAACTTCCGCACAATCATAGACAGGTTGCTGATGGACTCCTGAAATACCGTGTTCCTCAGCGATGAGCTCCAGATGGGGTGCGCAGCTCTTGTCGGTCATAGCGTTACAGGGTTAAGGGAAGATAGCTGCTGCATATTTTTCGGTTAATGTGCATATTTTTTGCATACAAACTGTAAGCCGATGGGGGAAATAGGTTTGCCTGATTGAGCTTTACCGGACTACCTGCCCTTTCCTGGCGGAATATGCCGATTATATATACCTCCCCACAAGTTTCGCAATCACTGCACAAGAATAAAGCCTGACAAATCAGCCATTTACCTGAATTGAAAAATTCTTGGCACATAACATGCATTATAGGAGTGCGTACGCAGTAATAAAGAACTTGGTAAGGGTAAAAGGAGGAGTTATGGAATCACAGACATTGCCTAAAATCGAAGGACTGAACGTGCTGGTAGTTGACGACGAGGTTATTCTTTGCCAGAGCGTTGAGAAGATCCTGAAGAGGAAAGGACACGCGGTTGAGGCCGTGACCACCGTTGCCGACGCTTTGCGCACTCTCGATGCAGGGAACAAATACGATCTCATCATCGCGGACCTCATGATGCCGCAGGCCGGCGGGTTGGAGCTTTTGACCGCAGTCCAAGGCAGTTGGCCTGAGCTTCCAGTCCTGATCATTACCGGTTTCTCTTCGATCACCTCTGCAATCGAAACCACAAAACTGGGTGCCGCAGGATATCTGCCTAAACCGTTCACTCCGGGCGAACTGGAGAAGGCGGTCGAATCGGTTTTGATCCGGACATCCTGGAAGGGCAACAAATCGGCGGATCCGGAGCCTGAAATCATCGATGTGGACATGCCTTTCAATGCCAAAGAAGTGGAGATGGCAACTTCCAAAAAATATGTTGAACAGCTGACGCGATCCGATGTGCCGATTGTCGCAGCTGCGCCTATTCCGGCAGCCGATTATTGTTCTCTTGGCCAACGTTCATGCAAAAAGTTTGCGAAAAAAGGAGTATGTCAGCAAGCAGAGTGCCCGATCATTACTGCGGAGAAGAAGAAGGGTCGGGCAGCCGTGGCAACCGAGTATGTTTTTGATCCGATTGACGTGGATATACCTTTCAGCGCCGCAGAAGTTACAGCGCTGACGAGCGAAGCCTATGTTGCTGCGCTGGGGCGGTCCGATATGCCGGTCGTTGGTCACTGGGGGCAATTCGCTCCGGCCGCCCGCAAAGTCCTCGTTGTGGACGATGAAACGATTGTGGTGAACAGCATAAGGAAAATCCTTTCGAGAAAAGGCTTTGCTGTGGAAGAGGCTTTCACGTGTAAGGATGCGCTGATCCAGGTTTTTTTACACGATTACGATCTTGTCCTGCTGGACATGAGAATGTCGGACGGGAATGGGATGGATGTCCTGCAAAAGATAAAAGCTAAAAGACCTGACATGCGCGTTGTGATCGTGACCGGGTATGCGTCCATCGACACGGCGGTCGAGGCGATTCAGAAGGGGGCCAGCGACTACATACCCAAACCTTTTACGCCGGACGAACTGTACACAATGACCAACCGCGTGCTGGGCGCCGCGGCGGCCTAGGAATTTGTCCTGGACTGGAAATCCCGCAAAGACTAAGAGAACGCAAAGGCAGCAGGGAACCGATAGAATGCTTTCCGCTGCTTTTGCGTTCTTTACGTTTTTACGGTGAGAAATGAATTTTCTTCTCAGTTTTAGTACTCCTTGGGATCGAACTTCCTAAAGAAGTTAACCCATGTTATGTCCGCATGGCCATGCTTTGGCCTTAGACCATACAGATCGAGAAATTTGCCCCGTTTTGTTTCCATTAGTGAATTAATTATCGGGAGGGAATCGAATGGTAAGGCTCCAAGAAAATCCCGCCGTTCGCCCCGCAATGTAAGCGCCCCAACACACCGAGGCTTAAAATCAGAATCGTTTTTCAACGGAAATATCTCCCGATCTCCAATGAATGTCGAGACTACTTCTTGATTTGAATATTTTTCGGGCAGACGAAAAAGGCCTTTGATGGTGAGATGCAAATGCTCTGAGTATTGGCCGGCGAACAGCTTTGGATTGGTATTCAGTCCAACGGAGTACGTCAATTCCCAATCCTTTATCTCGACTATATACGAGCAATATTCATCCTGTGTCCTGCGTTGCCTCTTCCTCCGCGCTGCCGATCGCTCTTTTTCCGTCATGTAACCCTCCGTTATTTCTTCAACGCCCTAAAAAACTAGTTTGGGATTGAATACCTGGGAGGGGTTCGGAGGCATTGAGAGATTTCGAAGAGGGTAATGCGTCGGATTTGACCGCCATACTTGGTGTTCTTTACTGAAACATCTGAACCGAAAATTCAGAGTTGTGGGATCAATTACTTTGTCCTTTTCCCGCCCCCAAACATGCTGTCGCCGAGACCAGTCTGGGACCATTGCTGGCGCCAATTCTTGGTGAAACAGGACTCCAGGCTGCGTCGCCATCCAAACTGATCAAGTATCTCCTCCAGCGAAACCCCTTTTTCGGTGATTTTAAGATTACCAAGGACCCGATATACAATCGCATCTCCCGAACACAAATAAAACTCCTCCTCTTCATCGGAAAGCAGATGAACGAGAGACTCTGTTTCGCCCGGATCAAGTCTTTCCAGGTACATTGAGTCAAAGGAGCTTCTGAATTTTTGGAGATCTGACGACGGATGAGAAAAGATCTGAATCTGGCCGTCCCTGATATACGCGGTCAGATCAATGTCGTGGCGGTCACCTTCGGAATCTTCAAAAAAATTGGATTCCGCTACAACTATTTCGGAGAGATGGATCTCACATTGCTTAACGAGAGCGTCCCACAGTCCCAGCGAAAAAAGCTTAATAACAACATTGGCATCAAGCAGGAGGCACTTGAATCTCTTCATGATTCAATGTCTCCTGCTGAAGATACGCCATTGCCTTCTGCCTGCTGATTCCGAGGTATTCGGCAAATCGTCCGATGGAAATCTCGCCTCGGTGTAATGCTTGAACGGCTAAAGCACGATAGCGCTCAGGATAGGGAGGAGCAGGAGAATCGGTTCTATCTTCTAAAAAAGGTCGCCACGACTCTGCTGCATTTAGCATTTTGTCTGTCTGCTCTTTCGATAAAGACCATATGAAGCTGATTTGGTATACCAAAGCCTCTACGGAGACGTCGAACTCGCGAGCGAGGTCGAACAGTGACTCGTATTTCAGCTTACCGTCACTCAGGCGATTGCCTAATGCAGTTCGCAATGAATCAATAGGGATAAGAAGATGTCTCGCAAACCAATTCGCTAGCTTCTCAATTTTCTCATCATCCTCTGCAACTTCGTCACGGGGGGTGAAGATCTCCCAGGTCAGAAGATGAAAAAGCTCATGCGCAAGATCGAAGTTTCTCCGCCACCTTTTGTTCTTGGAATTCAGGAGAATGCACGCTCCGAATCTTTCCGATTTTGCGGCAGCGGCCGTTCCACTGGGGTCAAAGTCCAAGTGAAATATTTTCACTCCGCATGATTCTTCGAGGACCGGCAAGAGAGAAGGACCGGGGTGATCTCCAAGTTGCAGATTGTCTCTAACGCCCTTAGCAAGAGCGGCGGCTTCTCGATATCCAAAATTTCTTCCCTGGACGTTTGGTGATGGCAAACAGGTGTTCCGCACCTCCCCTGTCCAAACCTCAAGATTTCGGTATCTCTCACTCATCTGCCGGAATTGTGCTTCAACTTTTCCCGCTTCCTCCGGAGGTCGTTTGCGCCAGAGGATCACTTCAGTCGAAATTTCGGACTCGTCAACAAAGAAGGAAATTGCTCTCCGATAAGTACTGGCTAAGGCATGGAGTTGGCTCAGGCTTGGTTCCCTCTTCCCGTTCTCAAATTCCGATAGCGACGACTCACCGATTTCTGTCTGAGCCCTTACTTCGGACAGAGTTAAATTTGCATGCTCTCTGGCATTCTTGAGCCGCTCGGCAATACTCATCTCAGATTCTCCATTTATTCCAGTGTAGAGAAATTATACGATAATTATCGGCAAAAGATAGAGTATCTTTTCTATTTTACAGAATTGTTCGCCTTTTGGGAGAGCTTGATTTCGTAAATTGCGATGGGCGACTTGACGTTTTTCTTAATATTCTCAAGGGTTTCATCGTCAAAAGCCATTTTTGCTATAAACGTCTTTTTGAGAGTCCTCTTTCGCCTATTTCGTTGATATCGAAAGCGATAATCGCTGTGTGGGCATGCCGGGCACGTCTTGAGAGAACAATAAATCCGCTCGACTTGATACCAATTACTAATGTTGGGATCGCCCTCAATCCGGAGAATGCGCGCTACAAGGGCGATCCCAAACTCTTCTGGAGCCAATCTAACTGGCAATCGCTGTGCAATCGCTGCCACGATCTTAAAACAGCTAAAAGTGACGGTAGGTGGAAATAGATGTGCTTCCCGTGCGCAGCATTGAAAAAGATTCTCCGCCGGCGTCGAGGGCCTTGTGATTTCTCGGATCCATCAATTGCTTTGTCTGATGCTGAGCATATTCCGAGACGGCGGTTGCCGTCTTTCTCAGCTCAGCCGCGGTGCCGCCCGCCTCAGTCACCGTTACGGCAGCCGCTTCCATCAGTTTTGCCACTTCCCGGAACGCCAGGTCGGCTTCGGCCAAAGCGAAGATCGCAGCCAGCAGGCAAAGTGACTTCAGGATAGCGAGGAGTGTCTTCAATTCTGCGGATCCTCCCCATTGCCCTTATTGCCGCTGCGCCTCTTGAGCACCTCGCCGGTGATCAGGGCGATGAGGGCGCCCTGGAAGGTCCCGATGAGATCAAATAGTTTCTCAAAACGGGTGAAGCACCAGACGGCGAGGAAAGCGAGCATCAGAAGCGCGAGCAGGGTCTTGTCATTGCGCATCCAGTCGTGCCAGTCCATGTCAGTCCTCCAGGTTCAGGTAAAGTTCCGCATA
>Ga0187869_10001421_pt1 | contig 21653 bp, 18 predicted proteins | sample June2016WEW_13_1_2_FD_132972 | JGI IMG/M metagenome (GOLD analysis project Ga0187869, IMG submission 132972) | Peatland microbial communities from SPRUCE experiment site at the Marcell Experimental Forest, Minnesota, USA - June2016WEW_13_100 | ecosystem: Environmental > Terrestrial > Soil >...
CCCGGAAGCGGCTTCCTTCAAGTCGCTGTATCTGAAGCGCCTCCTACACAGCGCCTCAACTCCCAGCTCTTCGCTCATGGGCGCTTCAGATACAGCACTAAGACTTGTCGGGACTAATGTCCTGACGGTCCAGATTAACTCTGGGTTGCCGGCTAACCAAGATTTGGCAGAACCGGGTACTGAAGTCCGTTGGAATTGCGGAGCGCTCAGCGGTAGCAGCTTCCCCTTATGGTGCTAGGCCGGAGTGCCTGGACCCTCACGGTTGGCCTAACTATCGGAGTTGCGGGAGCCTTAAGTGTGACTCGGTTGATGGGAAGCTTGCTGTTTGGAATTGGTCCGGCTGATCCGCTGACACCTTTCGGTGATGGCGGTGATTTTGCTGGTGGTTGCCCTGACTGCCAGTTACGTCCCTGCGCGGCGGGCGGCTAATGTGCTGCCTCCGCGTCCCACACTAGTTTTCCTCCGACAATAGTTTTGAGAACCCTGGTATCGCGGACTCTCTCTGGAGCAATAGAGAAGATGTCGTCGCTGAGGAGGACCATATCGGCCAATTTGCCTGATGTGATTGAACCTTTCTCCCTTTCTTGAAATTCAGCATATGCCGAGCCCATCGTGTAGGCTTCGATGGCTTCAGCAACGGTGAGTCTCTGCTCCGGGAACCATCCGTTGGGATTCTTTCCATCCAAAGTTGCGCGAGTAACGGCGGCGTACACGCCTAGTAAAGGGTTCAGCGGCGCTACCTCCCAGTCCGTGCCGAAGGCCAGGCGAACACCATGATCTAGGAATGTGCGGAAGGCGTAGGTGCGGCTGGCGCGGTCGTGTCCGATGTGGCTCTCCGCAAAGCGGCCGTCGTCGATCGCATGGTAAGGTTGAACCGACGCGATCACGTGCAACTGGGCGAAGCGATCGAAATCCTTGGCCGCCATGTGCTGCGCGTGCTCGATGCGAAAACGGCGATCGGCATCACCGTGAGCCTTGATCACATCTGCATACAAATCAAGGATGGCCGATATGCCTTCGTCACCGATGGCGTGCGTGCAGATCTGCAATCCGGCCGCGTCGGCTCTCATCATGCGATCACGCATGAGCGAGATGGGATGCATCTCTTCGGAGAGAAGTCCCCGGTTGTTTCCCTGATTCAAGAAGGGCTCGTAGAAATAGGCCGTGCCGGAGCCGAGAGAACCGTCAGCAAATGCCTTCAGCGCGCCAATGCGCAAATAGGGCCCGCCGAAGGCGTGGCCGATGCCGAGCTTGGCCTGGTCGTCGACATAAGTGATGAGCGGAGCCGCGTAGATGCGGGTGGTCAATTCGCCGCTCTGCAAGAGTTCGTAATAAACCGCAATATCTTCGTAGTCGGCAACCATGTGCTGAACACTGGTCACTCCGAGTGAGGCAGCGTGCGCTAAAGCCCGTTTGACTATCTTTACTCGCTGATCGTGCGAGAGTGCAGGAGCCGCTTTGTCGATGTAGTCCGTAGCCGCATCTTTCAAAGCGCCGGTTGGATTACCATGAGCATCGCGGACAATGGTGCCGCCCGGCGGATCGGGAGTCTTGGCGGTAATGCCCGCAAGCCGTAGGGCGACCGAATTGGCGAGGCCCATGTGCCCGTCATAACGGCTGACGAACACAGGTGTATCGGGCGTGACCGCATCGATCATTTCCTTCGTAGGAATGTTGGGTGGGCTCCACTTGGTTTCATCCCAATTACCACCGATAATCCACTCGCCCTTGGGAGTGATCATGGCACGTTCGGCGACGCGGCGGGCAAGCTCTTCCGGACTGGTGGCATCGTTGAGTTGAACGTTGTCGAGTTGTTGTCCTCCGGAAACGAAGTGCACGTGCGCATCGTTGAAGCCGGGAATTAACAGCTTTCCTCCGGCATCGATCAGCTTGGTGTTGGCACCCCGCCACGCGTTGACATCAGCATTCGAACCAACCGCGACAATGCGGTCCCCAAGGACTGCGACTGCTTGGGCAAGTGGCAGAGACTGGTCGACCGTCCAGACCTTCGCATTCGTGATGATGAGGTCCGCCGAAGGCTTCGATTGTGCGTGGCCAAATTCAAGCGCGAGGAATGCGCAGACAAAAAGCCGCAGAGTGAAGAAGAAAGCAGTCTTGTTTTTCATGGTATCGGGCTACTTGTTACCTGCGTCGAAAGTCACACGTCCCGCCACCACCGTCATGCGAACGGTGAGCATCCTCAGTTCATTGCTCGGCACCTGATACGGACTGGCAGACAGGACAGTGAAATCCGCGTAACGGCCAACACTCAGAGCCCCGAGATCTTTTTCCTGAAAAGCCGAGAATGCCGGACCTGCAGTCATGATGCGGAGCGCCTGGTCAACATCTACACGCTGATCGCTGTACCAGCCATCGTCCGGTTTCCCAGCGGCACTTTGCCGTGTGACCAGGCAATGCAAGGTGGCGATAGGATCGCCCGAATCGGAAGCGGGGTAATCCGATCCCGCTGCGAGAGCAACGCCCGCATTGAGGAAATCGTGCGTACGAAGTACCCAATGCACGCGTGATGGCCCAACGCGGTCTTCGGCCCACCGGCTGTACTCACCGACAAACACCGGCTGAATCGAGGCGATCACACCCATATGAACAAATCGAGCTAAGTCATCATTGGTGACGATCGAAGCGTGTTCTACACGGAAGCGCTCATTTGGAGTCACACCGCCTTCCGCGAAGGCATCGAGGGCACGCCGAACAGCGCGGTCCCCGATCGCATGCGTGTTGACCTGGAATCCCTTTTGGCGCGCTGCCCGAACCACTCGTTCGAGATCTGCGTCCTTCATCAATTCCAGGCCATGCTCCTGGGGCGCGTCCGTGTACGCATCCGTCATTTCCGCTCCCCGCGATCCGAGAGCACCGTCGAGAAAAAGCTTGAAACTCCGAACTGTCAGCATCCCATTGCCGAGGTCCAGCTCCGGTCCGTTCGCGAGGTAGTGCGTCATTGCAGCCTCGCCACTGGCCATCGCATAGACCCTGACGGGAAGTTCTCCTCGCTTGAGCAGATCTTTATATATGGAGATAGTCTCAAGGCCGACCCCCGCGTCGTGGACACTGGTTAATCCCCATCGAGAGAACTGCTGAAGAGCAATGCGGATCCGATGCTCCTGGTCGGAGCGTGAGGCCTTCGGTCTGACCGAGCGGATCAACTCCTGCGCATTATCAATCAGCATGCCGGTCGGCTCGCGTGCGGCATTCCGCCGAATCAGTCCGCCGTCAGGATCTGGAGTGTCACGTGAAATCTTTGCGAGAAGCAGCACTTTCGAGTTTACCCAGGTGGAATGTCCATCGATGCGACTGAGGGCAACCGGATGATCGCCACTCACTGGGTCGAGTTCACTGGCAGTAGGAAATGTCGAAGGATTCCAGAATCCCTGGTCCCAGCCGCCACCAATGATCCACGAGTCACTGGGAGACGAGCGGACCGCTTCCGCAACCTTTGCGAGGATCTCGGCCTTTGTCAGACCACGAAGATCCATTCTCTCAAGCTGGTCACCGACGCCCGCGACATGCACGTGAGCATCGGCAAAGCCCGGCAGGGCGACGCCGTCGATCTTGATTGTGCGAGTGTTCTTTGTCGCGAGTGCTTCTACCTCGGAGCGGGAGCCAATCGCAATGATTCGGCCGGCAGATACCGCCATCGCTTCGGCCTTTGGATGCGACCGGTCCAGCGTAAGAAAATCGCCGTTGAATATCGTATCGGCAACAGGTGACTGTGCCCGGACCGAAACCACTGCACGTGCGACTCGCAATGAAACAAGGGCAAAAAGCGCGAGTCCGCACGCTCCAAAGCCACACAGCTGCAGAAACGTCCTGCGGTTCCGCAGTTGGATGGGGCCGAAGATGCTCCAGAACCATTTGACCCGCTGCGATACAAATTTCATCATGGGTAGACCATATTGACCTGTGGCTTCTTCTCACGCAAAAAACTTTACGAACGCGCTAGAAGGTGTAGCGCAGCGCAAACTCCATGACTCTGGGCTTGGTCAAAGTGCTGCTATACAACCCAAAGCTCGATGCCGGCTGATCTAGTTGTCCGGTGGTTTGCGGCAGAGGGGCTACATCAAAGCGCACTGAGTTAGTCACGTTGTATACATCCCACGTGAACTTCAGACTTTGCGACTCAGCTACCTTCCAGGACTTACTCAGGGCACTGTCGATTCCGAAATACCCGGGCCCACGTAATTCGTTGCGCTGTCCCGACTCGCCGGGATATGAGTAGCGAAATGCGCCTTGCGCCGCAGCCGGATCCTGAAACAGTCTTGGGTTGCCGCTCGCATCAAAGAAGACTCCCGTTTTCGGCTTGGGACCATCCAGAATCGCGGCGGACGGCAGTTCCCAGTTAGTCGGAAACGAAGTGAAAGTCTCGATTGTGGTCGGGAAGCCGCTCGTCCAGCGCGCCAGCCCGGAGAACTGCCATCCCCCGACGAAGGCATTCACCAAACGGCTCGAAGTACCTGCGAAGCGATGCCCCTGTCCAATCGGAAGTTCATACACCCAGTTTGTGTTGAACTGGTGAGTAGTGTCGAAATCAGATACTGCTCGGAGCTGGTTCGGAGACCAAGAGTTGATGATTTGATCTGCCTGATAAAAGGCATTGAACTGGTTGATACGTTCTGCGTTCGAACCCACGTCGAGGGATTTAGAGAACGTGTAATTGAAGTCCCACTGCAAACCGTGCGTCATCCCATGTCGCAGCATTAACTGCAAGCCGTTATACGAACTGCTACCGCTGTTCCGCCATGCATAGAGCGAGGTAAACTGCGGGTTAAAAAATGCGTAGGGAGTGGCTTTCCCTCCGAGGGTTGCACAAGAGGGAAAGCAGCCCCCGGGACCGGGAGTGGCACTGGTAAACGTTTGTGCGGATTCTCCCGGTATGTCAGCGTTAATCAGAGCGGCGGTCTCGTTGTGAAGGAAGCAGGAGTAAAGAGCGTACATTGCCTGCGTCGCCGTGGGAGATCCTGAGAAAGTGGAAACTCCGGGGGCGCAAGTTCCACCCACTTCATCCGCTGCGTCCAGCGGAAGGCCCGCGGCGCCGGCGAACACATTCTCCCAAAAAGGTATTTTGGCGATGTTCTGAACTGAAACGCCCTGTTCTCCGGCTTTAGTCAAGAGAGTGGCAGCCTTGAAATAGTCCATGCCCGACGCAGGATCGCGGATATCCAGGGGCATTGCCAAATCTTCCTCCTGCAGGAGTCGACGGCCCAATCGGCCGGTATACGCCACTTCAAAAACAAAGCTTTTGGGAAGCTCGCGACTTATCGTGAAATCAAACACATGCGAGTAAGGCGTCTTCATCTTGTCGTCCAGGCCCCAATAAATTGTGGCGCCGTTGGGAAGGCCCACAGCCGGCGTTTGCGGGAACCCTCCCGAAGGGGCTGGCTGAATCAATTGCGGTGGGATGCTGTTAAGACTGGTGAATCGAGGTGAGGTGTCCACGCTGAACTGCCCGACCGGATTCTGAAGGGAAGTGGTCAGGCCAAATGAACCCTGCTGGTCGAAGCTGTCAACAACCCCCTCGCCGAAGTGGTCATAGTAAATTCCATAACCCCCGCGGATAGAACTCTTTCCTGGGCCTCCGAAGATGCGCTGCAAGAGCCCGCCATCAGCCTTCGGCGACCATGCAAGTGCGAACCTTGGCGCTACGTTGCCGTAATCCCAATTCCAATAGGGTGCCCGATTGTTAGCCTGCCCTGAGAGGTCGAACTGTACAAGAGGATTGTAGGTCTCTCCAGCCTCCATCGCAGCGGCGCGCTGATTGAAAAAGTTTTCGAGACTGATACTGGGCGCAACTTGAGTGCCGCTGGTTTCATAGGGCGGCTGCAGCAGCGTATAGCGCACGCCATACGTAAGAGTTAACTGCGGCGTAGCGCGCCAGGAGTCTTGCACATAGGTTTCAAATTCATGCGCCAGAAAGTGGCGAACAGCAGGCGTCCCTACGGGCTGCGCTGTCCCTTGCTTGGTTATGTTGTAGTTTGAGTAGGACGAATCGAGCAATCCGGTCAATGCCATCACGGGATAATCGTAACCGGTTTGGAAGTTGGAGTTGACGGCTGGAAAGCCGAACGCACCGGGGTCCAGGCTCAAACCGGAGCCGGCAATTCGGCCGAAAGGAGCGATCCAAAGATCGTAGATCCTGGCATACGGAAAAGAGTTATTGTTTGAGCTGCGGTTATTGGTAATGATTCGCAGGTTTCCGCCAAACTGCAGAGTGTGCTTACCCTTCACCCAGGTGAAGTCGTCAATCAGATTGTGCACGGGCACGCTGCTTCGCGTGCTGTAGGTTTGCGCGGCAAGAGGATCTGGTCCGTTGCCGAAGTCGACATACGGCTGGGTTATTTGCCCGATACTGTCGACTCCCTGGCGAATAAAACCGTAGCGCAGATTGTTGATAAGAGTGGGACGAAAAGTAGCGGTATAAGAGGCAATCAGACCTTTGCTGTTGTTGAGTGCCACCAGACTCTGAGGCTGGCCAGGAAACTGGGGTCCGGCACCGGTATTGTCACCGACCATTCCACCGCGTACGAATACGTGATGATTCTGCGTGATGTTGAAATCGAATTTCGCGATATACGTATTGAGCGCGCGCGGGGTGGAAGCGGGAAACGTATAGCCCTGAAAATTCAAACCGTCTCCAACATCTGTAGTATTTGGAGAAGGATACTGTTGAAAAAGCGTCATTATGGCCGGATCGGCACCGTTCCCCAGAGGACAGGTTCCATTACCTGTGCAGTTGGGGTCCATTTGAGCCAAGTTCTGGGCGGTCAATGTTTCAACGCCACTTGCGGGGCACGCAGGATCCCCTGTGCAGTCGTAACTCATGATTCCTTGCCTGAGATTCAGGCTGGGCACAACCCGCGTCGTTTGCGCATTTTCTCTTGTCCGCTGACCCTCGTATGCGAGGAAAAAGAACATCCGGTCCTTGTGTATCGGACCGCCTACAGTCGCTCCGAAAGTATTGCGAATCAGCTGACCGGGCACATTGGGCAGCCCCGATTGCAATTGAGCTTGCTTGTTGAACCAGTCATTGGCTTCTCCGACGTTGGTCCGGTTATATTCGTAAACTGAGCCATGAAAATTATTAGTCCCGCCCTTGGTGATCAGATCTACTTGAGCTCCTGACGACCGCCCCTCATTGGCATTCGCATTACTGGTGGTCACGCGGAATTCCTGCAAAGAATCCAAGGTCGAGCGCAGCGCACCCTGGAAGGCATAGCCTTTGACCTGATCGTTGTCATCGATGCCGTCGAGTGTGATATTGGTCTGGTCACTGCGCGCTCCGTTCACAGCTCCGCCGCGGCTGTCCTGATTCTGGTCGACATTCGTTCCAACGAATGTCACACCTGGCTGCAGACTCAAAATTTGTGTTGGGTCCCGTCCTTCGAATGGTAACGATGCGATCTGGGAAGCACCAAAGGCATTGCCAAGCGAAGCGTCCTCACTATTCACCTGCACCGTGTTGCCGGTTACCTCTATAACTGCCGTCTCCCCCTTAACTGGCAAGGTGACATCAGAGGTGGCTGGAACGTTTACGAGCAGTTGCAGGCCGTCATGTTTGATGGTGGCAAACCCAGCTTGGCTAACGGTGAGGGTATAGGTACCTGGCGGGATCTGCAAGAACTGGTAAACACCGTAATTGTCTGTCTTCATGGACTGCGAAAAGCCCGTGCTCGGGTTGGACAGAGTCACACCAGCTCCCACGACGATCGCATGCTGCGAATCGGAAACAGTTCCACGCAGGGAACTCGTGGCAGTTTGCCCGCGGCTCTGCGCCGAGAGCAGCAGCGTAATGGTTGCTGCGAGAAGGATGAATTTCTGCACATTCGCCATATTCCTATCTCCCGTGCGATAATCGCAAAGATGTGCGATGACAAAATTAAGTTGAAACTGCCTTACTTGTCAAGCATGCTGCCGGTCTTCCTGTAAATTGGTTTCTGTACCGGTGGGATCAGGGTCACCAAGCATGCGCGAATGGGACTAACAGCTTCGTGCGGAATGGAAATGAGTTTAGGAAATCTTGTTCCGCCGAACTTCCAGGGATCAGGAGGCGAAACCAGGCGATATGGGCCGGAACCGCCTTGGGGTAGAGAAGCTGCCTCTGGTCAATTCGGATTAGCGGAATGATTGCAAAATCAAGGACGTTGACTGATCGAAGCGCACGAATACTTCAGTCTGATCTAGAGGTGGGGGATTTTGCGCGCTTTCAAGGCAATCCTAACTTTCTCTTATCGTTGGCGCGGGGCTTAACCGCCATCGAGGTCTTCGAGGGCCACACTGGCGGGGTCTCCTCTGCGGAGATTTCCCGGCGAACGGGGCTATCGCGAGCCGCAGTGCGGCGCATCCTGATGACGCTGGAGCTGCTCGGGTATGCGGAGTCCGATGGACGAGTTTACCGGCTCAAATCGCGCGTGATGAGGCTGGGGTTTTCATATTTATCGTCGAGCTCGCTTGCAACCCTGGCACAGCCGATTTTGGAGCATGTGATCGAGCTTGTACACGAATCGAGCTCGGTCGGCGTGCTCGAAGGCGATCAGGTTGTCTATGTTGCTCGTGCCACGGCGAAGCGGGTCATGTCGATTGGACTCTCGGTGGGGAGTCGCTTTCCAGCTTATTGCACTTCAATGGGCCGTGTTCTTCTCTCCGGCTTGTCAGAGCAAGAATTGTCCGCGTATTTCAAAAGAGCCGAGCTAAGACGGATTACGTCCAAGACAATTGTTGACAAGGCAGTGTTGGGCAATGTCATCAATCGAGTCAGGATCGAAGGTTTCGCTCTTAACAATGAGGAACTGGAGCTTGGCCATCGCTCGATTGCAGTACCCGTCAAGGACCGTAAGGGGCGCATGGTGGCGGGAATGAACATCGGTGTTCATGCCGCCCGAGTTTCGATTGCTGAGATGAAGGGAGGACTCCTGCCAATCCTGCGTGAACACTCACAAACCCTTAGTCAATTATTGGGCTAATGCTTGCGCCCCCCACGCAAATGACGGTTCGACAACGGCGTTGGTCTTGAGTACGTTATTCACACAGTTCGCCAACGATCGCGTGTTGGGCCGGTTTCGAGACTTCTACGGTTCTTGAGAGCTCGATTACAAAACGATTAAGCAGTTTAGGATTGATTTGAAGAGGAGATATTGTGACCGAAATGCGTGAAGTTTTCCGGCACTTGAGAATTCTCAGGCACACCCTCAACATTGTCATCCCCGTGTTCTTCTGCGCGATGGGAATGATGCACGCTCAGAATAACGCTCGTGCCCGCGACTTAGGAATTCCATTTGACGGCACGACCGGACCGCTGAATGCAATCACGGACATTAGAGCCGTGGAGGTGGGGCACACGACCCTCATATCTGGGGACGGAGCACTGAAAGTGGGAGTAGGACCGGTTCGCACGGGAGTGACTGCGGTATTCCCTCGTGGCAAGGATTCAACGGATCCAGTCTTCGCAGGATGGTTCACCGAAAATGGCAATGGCGAGATGACAGGCACTACTTGGGTTGAAGAGTCTGGATTCTTGGAGGGCCCCGTCATGATCACGAATACACACAGCGTAGGTGTGGTCCGCGATTCTGTTATTGCCTGGCGGGTAAAGCATGGTCCTCCCAGTGAGGATGGCTATTCGTGGTCCTTGCCGGTGGTAGCTGAGACCTGGGACGGCTACTTGAATGATGTCAATGGATTCCACGTCAAGCCAGAAGATGTATTCCATGCGCTCGATACGGCTCATGGAGGCGCCGTGGAGGAAGGAAACGTAGGCGGCGGCACTGGCATGATCTGCAACGAATTCAAAGGCGGGATCGGCACTTCCTCTCGCGTCCTTGATGCCAAGTACGGCGGATATACCGTTGGTGTTTTGGTTCAGTGCAACTATGGACAGCGCGATCAATTGCGGATTGCGGGCGTGCCAGTCGGCCGTGAGATTCCGGGTAAACCAGTTTGGGATGACGATGTGGGGTCGATTATCGTCGTCGTGGCAACGGATGCTCCGCTGATTCCGACCCAACTCAAGCGGCTCGCCAGGCGAGTGCCCCTCGGTGTGGCGCGGGATGGCACCTATTCAGGCAACGGATCAGGAGACATCTTTATTGCCTTCTCCACAGCGAATCCTGGAGCATCCGCATTTAAGGGTATTCGCCAACTGACCATGCTGCCCAATGACCAGATTAATTCTATTTTTCTGGCCACTGTGCAGGCAACAGAGGAAGCTGTAGTGAACGCGATGATTGCCGCGAAGACGATGACAGGAGTAGATGGCCACACCGCGGTTGCCTTGCCACACGATCAGTTACGAGACATTCTGAAGAAATACAATCGTTTGGCAAAGTGATGGCAGCTCACTTTCTGTACTGGCGTTGTGACCTCGCGGACATCGATTGGTCTTTCAGGAATCTTGCGGTCGAGGAATCTCAGTTGGTGGCAGCTGCTTCCTCCACCGCCGTTTGGAACTGCTGGATCGCCGACAAGATTTGTTCCTCCGTAATGACTGCCGGCGGCGCGATTAGCACGTGATCTCCAGAAAGTCCGTCCACGCAGCCCTGTACTGGGTAGACGAGCACCCCGCGGCTAGCCGCCGCGTCTCTCACGCGTTCCGCGAACTTCAACTCCGGGGCGAAAGGAAGCTTGCTGGACTTGTCAGCGACGAACTCGACGCCCCACAGCAAACCAATACCGCGGACATCCCCGATTACGCTCGAATCGCGTAACGTATCAAGAGCTCGGCATAGCTTTGCCGCAGGGGTCTCTTCTTGCGCAGAATTTGCCGCTTGCACAAGGTTTCTCTTTTGCAAGTGTCGCAGCACGGCACGTCCTGCTGCCAGTGAAACAGGATGCGCATTGTAAGTGAAACCATGGATGAAGGAGCCCGACCCTGATGCAATCGCATTTGCGACTTCGGCACTCGCGATCACCGCGCCCAGCGGAGCATAGCCGCTGGAGAGTCCTTTCGCCGTTACCAGAATGTCTGGTATTACTCCCGAATGCTCGACCGCAAAATTCGACCCGGTACGGCCCATTCCGGTCATGACCTCGTCCGCAATCAAAAGAACTCCATGACGTTTGCAGACTTCAGCCACCTGCCGCACATACCCTTCCGGAGGCACCGCGGCGCCAAGTGTCGCTCCGCTGACGGGCTCAAAAATGAATGCCGCCGTCTCTCCCTCGGAGATCTCAATTGCTCGCTCGACCTCCGCCGCATACAACCGGGCGCAATCCTTGCATCCGTAGGCACAGCGATAGCAGTAAGGTGCGCCCACATGGACAAACTCTCTAACCATCGGCAGGTAGATCTCGCGTCTTCTGAGGTTTCCCGACACCGCAAGCGCCCCCAGGGTCGATCCGTGGTAGCTCTGATTCCGGCTCAGGATCTTGTAGCGTTTCCCTTGTCCAATTTCCACTTGGTACTGCCGCGCCAGCTTAAGCGCAGTTTCGATTGACTCGGAACCGCCTGAAGTGAAATAGACGCGGCCGCCACGAAACTTGGCTCCGGCAAAGCCCAGCAGCTCATGAGCGTATTCTTCAGCCACTGGCGTGGTGAACTGGCTGCTATGGACGAATTCGATGTTGGCCATCTGTTCGGCGATCGCGGCTGAGATTTCCGCAACGCCGTGACCGATGAAATTCACCGCGGCAGAACCGGAGAAATCCAGATATTGTTTGCCCTCCGAATCCCACACGTACGCGCCTTGACCGCGCAGTGCGGACGGAAGATGCCGCTGACATGATCGACCTAGAACGGCTGAGCGGGGCGACTTCTGCAAGGTAGTGGACTCGCGCATCGGATTATCTGGACTGAATTGCTGCTTGTCAACCCGTCTGAGGCGGTTGACCTTCGCAGGACACGACATCAGACACTACGGAGCGCAGGGTAAGCGAATGTGAAGGTGAGATCAAAAGATCAGAAGAAAATAAAGAGCACCGACTACGACACCTTGCGGTTGCCACATCCCAAGTTACGAGATATCCCGCTCGCTTTCTTCTTCTCCTGGATCTAGGCTTATCTCGAAATTAGGCTCTGGGGGGATAGGCTATGCCGACAGGAACCGTAGTGCGGGTGGCTGTTCCGGCGAAGGTATACGGTAACTTGGAGCAGATGCAGACGATAACACGAAATGTTCTCGGCAGATTTGGTTGTCTCGGCTGCCATTCAGGAATCGATATTCGTTTTGTTGTCGAAGAGAATTTTGCCGTAGACGAGAATCTGAATCTGACTGCCGTTCCCTTCGCGGTCGGCGGTTCCGACTGAGCTCACTGGGCAGGCCAATTTCGCCATTGGTCTGCCAGTGTCAGTGAGCATTCGGTTTCCACTGAGGATCGCGTGATCGTACCCCATGACTTGCCGGTACTCGGGGTTGGCGTGACCTATTTTCCTGGTCTGGATGAGCTGTTCGAGGCCGGCGAAGAGCTAATTGACGTGGTCGAAATCGAGCCGCAGATGTTCTGGCTTAGGTCTGCGGAGAGCGAGTCTCTCTGCTACCTTCCGGAACGTGCTCTCGAACGCCTTTCCCAGTTTCGGCAACCCAAGCTGATTCACAGTGTAACTTTGCCCTTCGCGCAGACGGCGCCCTTCGATGAGGAGCAGTCCAGTGCGCTTCGGCATACCGTCGACGCACTCGCATCGGCGTGGGTCAGCGATCACCTCAGCTTCAATCGTGTCTCCGATTGTGGCACGGATTTCTTTACCGGCTTTCTGTTGCCTCCGATTCAAACTCCGCAGAGTGTCGTAGCTGCAGCTAATAATATTCGTAGTCTTCGCTCTCATCTTCAGTGTCCCGTGGCCTTTGAGACCGGTGTGAACTATCTACGCCCACTGGCGGGTGAAATGTCGGACGGGCTCTTTTTTCGCTCGGTTGCTGAGGCAGCGGACTGCGGTATTCTCCTGGACCTGCACAACCTGTGGACTAACGCCTGCAACGGCCGCCAGGCTGTATTGGATGCTGTCGCGGAACTGCCGCTCGAACGCATATGGGAAGTCCATCTTGGTGGCGGCGAACAACTTCAGAACCATTGGATCGACGGGCATTCCGATGTTCCCCCCAAGGCCTTGATGGATCTGGCCCCACAAATTATCTCGCGGCTGCCCAATCTCAAAGCCATCGTCCTCGAAATTAGTCCTGATCACGTGAGGGCCAAGAAAATCAGTGTTTACGATCTTCTGCAGCTGCTCCATCAAATGCACGCATTATGGAACGATCGATCGGATGGCAAATCGCTCACGCCGCTGCCAACAGCCATCCCCTCTTCTCCTCCTACAGCAGGGTTGTCCCACAATCTTCCATCTCCGGCTATGTGGGAAGAGTCACTCGGCGGCCTGGTCATCGGCCGCACCCCCGATACGTCAGTTGCTGCTCAACTTGTTTCAGACTCCGGCGTTTATCTCTTGCGCCATCTAGCGTCAATGGCTCGCGGGGGTATGGCTGTTTCGACGCTTCCCCTCACATGGCGTCTCTTGGTATCAAACGTCGGACGTGTGCGAGCGCGTGGCGTTTTGGAAGATTTTTGGGCGTCTTCGCTCCCGCAATTATTTGCTGCAGAGGAAGCAAGCCGGCTAGGAGCTTTTCTTCTCGAGAATGTGAAGGGGGTTGAACATTTATCGGAGGTATTGAAATACGAGATCGCATTGCAACAAGCTTTGAGTTCGGGCAAGCCGCAGACTGTTCCATTTACTTGTGATCCACTCCCTTTGCTTTCCGGGTTGTGCGAGGGGCGTCTTCCCGCCATCGGCCAGAGCGGCGATTTTGAGCTTGTTGTCCAAGCTCCCCTCTAATGGGCAAACATTTAGAGCGAGTCGAGATCACGCAGACTATGGTCCAGAAACGGGCTTGTGGGAAGTATTTTGCCGAGCTGGTGACAAAAGTCAACCCGCTATGGTCGCTTCTCCGGCCAGCACACCACGTTAGCGTGTCGAGCGGATGCTTGCCGAGTGAATACTTGGTTGCAGATGAGGCACCTGCGCATTCCCTGCGTTACGATGAAAACCTTGCCAACCGTGTCTTTGCGGAAGGCCGCAGTGCAATTTTCCTGAGCGTCCATATGAATTTCCTCCGATGCTGGGATCCCTGACTCGATCAAGCCAGATCTTTAGGTACGGAGTACCACGTCGATCCCCTATCGTGTTCAACGAGCGCCTTGCGGAAGTGCGAATAGACAAGGTTCTTCAACCGCATGTTGGCTATCCAGCCGTCGAAGAAGGCCGCAAGGAGCTGCTGTTCGGCGTCCCTGCAAACCTCCAGCAACCTGAAGTCTCCCTTCTCGTCGGCGTTCCAGCGCCTCCAGCGTGACCTGCACAACAAGCTTTGGGGCGGATCTACCGAATACAATTACATCTTCAAGAATCTCAGTCGTCTGTTTCTCGCCAAGATCTATGACGAGCTCACAACGAAGCCGGGCAAACCTTACAGGTTCCAAGTACAACAACATGTGGATCCGAAGTCGAAGAAGGCAACCAATGAAACGCCCCAGCAGATTTTTGAAAGAATCAAGGACCTTGTAAAAGACTCCACTAGCCTTTTGGGTTATTCGGCGCTGGACAGGCAAAAATATGGAATCGAGGAAGATTACATCGATGCCAATAAAGTCGCCTATGTAGTCAATCAAGCACAGGGAATCTCAGTAATTGAAAACGTCCATGCAAAAACAGGCGATATTCTCGGCGATTTTTTCGAGGGCATCATCGCAGAGGGCTTCAAGCAGGACAGGGGCACTTTTTTTACACACAAGAACATCGTCTATTTTCTGCTATACGGTTTATGTGTTGATGATCTCGTGACGAGGCTCGCGACTGATCCAGTCGATCCCCGTCTCCCGTATATGTGCGATCCTGCCTGTGGATCAGGCACCTTCTTAATCGAGGCCATGCGATTCATAACGCATCATCTACCCGACAAGAAGGGCCAGATGCCGCGCGTAAAGCAGGCACTCAGCTCTTGGTCTACGGAAGAGGCTCCGAACGCATGGGCCGGAAAATACGTTTACGGAATCGATAACAATCCTGACTTAGCGTTAGCTTCTAAAGTCAACATGGTCCTTCACCGTGACGGGAACCTGCATGTTTTCCGCAGCAATGCCCTGAAGCCATTCTCCACGTTTCCTGAGACGCCCTCCAGTGACAACATCCCAAGTGTCTTGCTGAATCACAAGAAGGACAAATATGGTCCGTATCCATACGAAGTTAACGAGGAATTTGATAGTCGATGATTGCTTCTGCGACAACTCCCGCCAGAGGATAGACCGTGGCGTGTCCTGCCTTGCGCGCCAGGACCTTAAGTCGTTCGCTCTTCCAATCAACATCATCCAAGGTCAGCCTTGCGACCTCATGCGCCCGCAGGCCATAGGTCACTAAAAGAAGCAAAATAGCGTAGTCGCGCCGTCCGCGAATCGTCCTCCGCTCCACTGCTTCCAACATGCGGCGGACTTCATCCCAAGTGATAGAACGTGGCACATCGTCGAGACGATATATCTGCGGGGTTCCCACGGCTCCGCTGAGATCCCGACTCGTGATTCCCTCGCGGTGACAGAACCTCAACAACACTCGCAAATGACAGCAGAGGCCGAGGCGCGTGCGGGGAGCCATTTTCGGCGTGTGCTTCACGACGAAAGCGGCCAGAACTGGCGGGGACAACTGGCTAAACGAAGTGACGCCAGTTTGCCTGAGGTACTGAGCAAACTCACTCAGGTGACGACGGTAGTTTCGAATGGTACTTTCGGCGAATCCACGCTCGCTGCGCAAATACTCAACAAACCCCGGAACCGCTGATTCGAATGGAAAGGGGCCTCGCCGGCGATTGCGCGTTACGGGTTCCTTGCAAGCCAGCTGTAGCAGCTGTCGTACGCCACACTCAGCATCGATCGTATGCTTGCGTACTGCAACGGCTGTCTTTGTCTTGACTCCGTGTCGCTCCAACCACTGCGATACGAACTCCTTTATATAGGCCTTGCAAGAAGCAATGTCTCTGCAACCCTTCTTCTGTGCGAACTCGGCAAAGTGAAAAAGCAGTGGCAACCGGCGATACACAACGAGGCGAGAGTAACCGTGTGCTTGCAGCCATTCCAAGTAGCTCTCTATTTGCGGAGCCAGCCAACTACTACGGACTCTGTCGATGGTTGAAGGCTTAACGTAATAATCTTCGAGCATGAAACCCTCCATTCGGAAATCTCCGATGGAGGTCAATGATCAGCCTAACCGCACCCGTTATGTGAAATAGTCTGCACTTCAGTTGCTGGCAGATTGAATTATTTGTTTGGGGTGTCCTTGCCGGTCGCGACAATCGCGTCATGGCGTCGCTCTCGAGAAATCTTCAATCCAATTCGTTTCCCAGCTCTTCCCGCCGTCCGCGGAAAACGACTGCTCGCCGTGGAATGGGATTGTACTGTTGCGACAGCGTCACGACAATTTCCTGCTCGGGAAACAGCTCGGCAAACTGAACCATTCGGCGTAGGTTCTTCTCTGAATAACCCCGGCCGTAGTCCACCACCAATTGTCGTGACACCGTCACGACAATCTGTTCGCCGTAGGCGGCGCGCTCGCTGCCCAGCACCTGACGGTGGATGCGCTGGCCAATGCGCCAATAGAGGAGCGTCAGCCCCATATTCACAGCGACCGTGGTTTGGTGCCGTGCCTCGGCGATCAGTGCCCGAATGTCGGCCAACAGTTCCGTTGAAGTAGGTTCCATTCATCGAGGACCTGATTCGCAATAGACCGCGACGGTAGTCATTTAACGTTTAAGATTCGTTGTAAGGGTGGTTTTCAAACTATGAGCCGTTTTTTAAACGTGATGTTTTGTGTTGCTGCCTGCCTGTGTCTGAACGGGTGTGACCGGGCGGGAAAGGAGGCCCATGTGGAAAGCTCAACCCAAGAGCTGGAACTCACAATCACCGCTCTTCGCGGGGCGTACGCTGCATTCAATCGCGGGGATATCGATGCGGCTGTGGCTCCGCTCGACGAACATATCGAGTGGAGCGAGCCAGCGGAGTTTCCTGGAGGCGGGACCTACCATGGCCGCGAAGGGGCGAGGCGCTACCTGAGCCAGTCGCGTGCCTCTCTTGCCGAAGGAACGAGCGAGCCGGTGCAGTTTATCTCAGCCGGCAATCGTGTTGTGGTGTTTGTTCATGCGCACGTCCGGCCCCTGGGGAGCCGCGAGTGGCACGACATCGATCTTGCAGATGTCTATACCATTCGTGAGGGCAGGATCGTTCAGATGCAAGCGTTTGCCAACCGTCAGGAAGCTCTGCGTTGGGCTGGAGCGGAGAGTGTAGCTCCGGCAGCAAGTAGGAGATAATAGGGAGCGCCTTACTAACAGTGATCGAACTGCGGGTTTCCTGTGCTGCGAATCCGCGTGTGCTGAAGCGCATGCGGTGCGAGGCATCAGCCTACCCGAAGCGATCCTAGGAACTTGTCAAAATAGGTGTACCGCTTTGCGACGAGACTGCGAGGTGGCTCGTCCAAGAGGCATGCGTGGAGACGAGCGGTTTCAGGATGCGATGTTCAGTTATGTTTCGTTGGAGCAGCGAGTGCCTGCGGATCATCCGCTGCGCGCGGTTCGCAAGTTGACGGACGCGGTTCTGGGGTTGCTGAGCCCGGAGTTCGATGCGTTGTATGCGGACTCTGGGCGGCCCTCGATTGCGCCAGAGTACATTCTGCGGGCCTTGTTGTTGCGGGTCTTCTACTCGGTTTGATCGGAGCGACTGCTGGTTGAGCAGATCGACTACAAGCAGATCGACTACAACCTGTTGTTCCGGTGGTTCGTGGGTCTGGGCATGGATGACGCGGTGTGGAACCACGCGGTGTTCTCGAAGAACCGCGACCGACTGCTGACCAGCGATGTAGCGCAGTGGTTCTCTGCGGAAGTGAACAAGCAAGCCAAGCGATTCATGAGCGACGAGCACTTCACGGTCGATGGCACACTGATTCAGGCGTGGGCCTCGCAGAGGAGCTTCCGCAGTAAAGACGGTTCCGATGAGGGCGACGGGGGAGATTTTCGCGGCCAAAAGCGAACGAACAAGACGCATGAATCGACCACCGACGTCGATGCGCGGCTGTACAAGAAGAGCTACGGCAAGGAGTCAAAGTTGAGTTATCTGGACCACCCACTGGTGGAGAACCGCAACGGGTTGATTGCCGCCGCGATCGTGACGCACGCTGATGGCTACGCTGAGTGCGGGGCGCATCCGATACAGCACTAACGTTTATCGGTCCTAATCCAGCCGGGACGGGGACATCACAGGAGTAATCTCCCAGAACCGGCGCCGGGTATGCTCCGAGCCCCATAATTCCAACCGCGATCTTCTCAATCGGGTCAGGCGCTCTGGGCGATGGCCTACTCTTCGAGTCCGTTCCGGGAAGACCGGCTCGTTTGAGTATCGAGGATTGAGACTTGCAACGAACGCTTTGTTTGTACAACTCGCCGCGAGCTTGGCTCAAGATCTGGTTCATCCCTGGAAATGCTACCGAAATGATCGCGCAGGAATTGAAGAAACACGCGGACATTGGGAGATGAGTTCAGCCGCGAAGGGTAGACAGCATGAAGTTCGACCGGGTCGGGTTCCCAATCCGGTAAGAGCCGGACTAGGCGGCCCTGCTCCACATCGACTCGCACGACGGCTTGCGAGAGGAGCGCCACACCGACACCAGCCAGGGCGAGTTGATGGTTGATGGTCGGGTCGGGAACTGAGACGCGGGATTCCACTCTGACCTCTTTCAGATCGGAACCACGGCGCAGACGCCATACTGCCGAATCGGATGGATCTCCGGAGGCTTCGCACCTAGCGGTGATGCAGCTCTCCTCGCGAAGGGCAGCGGGTGAATCCGGGAGGCGGCGACCTTCAAGATACAGTGGGCTGGCGTAGATGCCAATGCGAATCCGCATGATGGGTTTGACCAGGAGCCCGGAGTCCTCCAATGGTCCGGGCCGGATCACCACGTCGAGGCTCCGTTCGCTGGGTAGGGGTTCCGCGCCAAGCAGTTGCAGCTGCATGCGCAACTCGGGATAGAGGACGAGGAACCTCCCCAGAATTGGCCCGAGGATGGAGCGAGCGAATGCAACGGGCGCCCCGACGCGCAGCCTTCCGCGCGGCCTTGCCTGCAGCGCTCCGATCACCAGATCTGCCTGCTCGGCTTCGTCCAGCACCCGTTGACAACGCTCCAGGTAGATCTCTCCCGCCTCCGTCAACGCCACACGGCGGGTGGTCCTCTCAAAGAGCCGGACTCCTAGCCTGGCCTCTAGGCGCGTAATGGCTCGGCTGACGCTGGATTTGGGCAGGCCTAGGTGTTTCGCGGCCAGCGTAAAGCTCTGTTCATGAGCGACTTGTGCAAAGAGTTGCAGTTCGTTGAGGTCAATCATGATTGTTCCTGTGTAGCAACAGAGTGTTGCTCCATGATCTATTGTCTCATGCAAGAGCCTGCTGTAGATTCAAAACAAGTGCTGGGGGTAAGGCGATCTGCCTGAGACTTACTAGGGAAAAGACGATGAGCAAAGTTGCAGCAATTCCGGTTACCACGAAAGCTCCTACGTGGACGCGCACGCGGGTTTTCAGTGTGCTGTGGTCAGGTTGGGCCGCGTCTGTTTGCGTCGTCTTGCTGGCTGTGATCGCAGTGGAAGCAGCGCCGCATGTGCGCGGCATCGGGTTCTTTCCGCAGCTCCGGTATGTGATCGTCACACCAGTCTGCGGTCTGACCGCCGTGGGCGCGGCGTTTCTGTATCGCTTTCTCGTTGGCCGATCGGAGCGGCCGAGGGTGCTGTTGGTGGCGGTGCTCCTTTGCCTCGCGTTGATCGTACTTCTGGCGATAGCCGCGCTCGGCCCTGCGGGTCTCACCAAGGCTGCGTTTCCCGCATTGTTCAGCGTGGCTATCGCGGTAGCCCTGCTCGTTCCGCGTCTTGTCGATCAACCGAGACGTTCGCTCTTCGGAACGATCGCGATCGTGATCTTCGGCCTGCTTGAACTCGTTGGTTTCGCCGGCGCACTCTCGACCGAAGGTGTCGCGTCGGGCGGCCCTGCGGGACCCCCCTTCGACATTCCTCATACGATTTTCGACGTCGATCAGAAGTTTATCGATCTCCCCAACGGAACGCACATCCACTATGTGGACGAAGGCCACGGGGAGACGCTTCTCTTTCTGCACGGCAACCCATCGTGGTTGTTCCAGTGGCGCGACCTCATTACGGGACTTCGCGGCTCGCATCGCTGCGTGGCACTGGACTATCCCGGATTTGGCATGTCCACAGCCCCGGCCGGTTTTGGCTACACTCCCCTGGAGGAGAGCCGCGTCGTCGAAGAGTTCGTCGATCGCCTGGGGCTTCACAACGTGACCCTGGTCATGCAGGACTGGGGCGGACCTATTGGTCTGGGGCTCGCTGAACGTCGTCCCGAACTCGTCCGCCGCGTCATTCTCGGCAGCACGTGGGCCTGGCAAACGAGCAGGAGCGAACCGCGTGGCAAATTCTCAATCGTTTTCGGCGGACCAATCGGTGAATTCATCCAGATGAACTTCCCTGGAATCGTTTCGTTTGGGCTCAAACATAACGTGGTCCGCCAGTTGCCACCCGATGTGATCGCTCTTTACTTGCGCCCGTTTCTCCCGCCGAACCGCCGCGGCATCGCGGCCTTCTATCCGGGACAAATCACCGCCGTGACCGACTACTTCGCTCGACTTGACGCGGGCCTGCCTCCCCTGGCAGACAAGAAGGCACTCATCTTCTGGGCGCTACAGGACCCGGGGTTCTCCCGGAATGATCTTGCTCGGTGGGAGCGAAATTTTCCGGACCATAAGACGATCGAGTTCCCCAACGCAAGCCATTTCTTCTTTGAGGATGAAGCGGATCAAATGATCCCAGCGATCCGTGCGTTTATGTCTGCCGATCAGACCGGATTGGGGACCGCGTCAAAAGACCGGCAGTAACGAGTCGGTGCCCGGAGAATCTCCCGGATAACTGGCGACTCGGAGATTGGTCAGATGGGGTCGGGTCGCTTTTTTTGGGCGTGAAAACGGCGCTGACGGAAATAGGTACTGCCAGTCCTCTTGTAGGGAGTGATCTCCTCATTTGGTATCGATTCCTGGCGGATGACGCGCAAACCGTGAGTTGTCCCAGGAAAGAGTCTCAACGACGCGCCCGAAGTCCTCTTGGGAAACACATGGTGTATCGAAGGCGAACTCCTGAGGTCCAAGCAAACCGAACCTGTCGCGCCGGTTCGCTTCCGATACAGCTCTAACGTTTCCCGGATACCTTCCGGTTAAGCCAACCACCCAGAGGCTGACGGGTTGACCAAAGCAGAGCCGACATATCGGGACCTACATCCCGCAATCACGCCCCGTGGGGAAAACACGAAGTCTGTCGTTATGAAGCCGCGCCGCCGGCGCTGGAAAAGAGCAAATCTCTTTGTATCGGGTGTTTTCAGCCGCGCATGCCTTCTTCTTAACAGGTTGGGTTGTGGAAACAAGAGATTTCTTGGTGCCGGTTCAGCTTGCTCGAAACTTCATGCCTTGGTCCGAGGTGAGCGACGTGACACCCGAGTTGACGAACGCTGAAGACTCCGATAAATTCGTGGTCTCACTGGAGGCCGCCTCTGACGACCCCTACTAGCCCGTTCATCGCTCACGCGTGATGACGGCGTAGGCCCACGAGTTTCATCCGCGCCAATCGCAATGATCA
>Ga0187869_10001438_pt1 | contig 21473 bp, 21 predicted proteins | sample June2016WEW_13_1_2_FD_132972 | JGI IMG/M metagenome (GOLD analysis project Ga0187869, IMG submission 132972) | Peatland microbial communities from SPRUCE experiment site at the Marcell Experimental Forest, Minnesota, USA - June2016WEW_13_100 | ecosystem: Environmental > Terrestrial > Soil >...
CCTTGGCGATGTACGGGTCATCGGCGATGACGCAGGCCACCTCCTGGCCCTGGAAGCGCACCTTGTCGGTGGCCAGCACGGCCTGGGTGTCGTAGGACAGCGTCGGCATCCAGGCCAGGTTGCGGGTCGCCATCATCTCGCCGGTCAGCACCAGGTGGACGCCGGGGATCTCCCACGCCTTGCTGGCGTCGATCGACCTGATCCGCGCGTGCGCCAGCGGGCTGCGCAGGATCTCCATGTGCAGCATGCCGGGCAGGGTGATGTCGTCGGTGTAGTTGCCCTTGCCGCGGATGAAGCGGTTGTCCTCGACCCGCTTCCGGCTAGCGCCCAGCCCGCCGATCTTGATCTCGTCCAGCGCCTGTGTCACTGCTGTCTCCCGTCTCGATCAGCCTGCGGACTCGGAGCGGAGCTTGGCGGCGGCCCACAGCACGGACTTGACGATGTTCTGGTAGCCCGTGCAGCGGCACAGGTTGCCGGACAGGGCCCACCGGACGTCTTCCTCGGTGGGATCCGGATTCTGGTCGAGCAGCGCCTTGGCGGCCATCATCATGCCGGGGGTGCAGAAGCCGCACTGCAGCCCGTGCTCCTCCTTGAAGCCCTCCTGCAGCGGGTGCAGCTCGCTCGCCGTGGCCAGGCCCTCGACCGTGCTGATCTCGCGCCCGTCCACCTGCACCGCCAGCATGGTGCACGACTTCACCGGATGGCCGTCGACCAGTACGGTGCACGCGCCGCAGTTGGTCGTGTCGCAGCCCATGTGCGTACCGGTCAGCCCGAGACCGCGGCGGATCAGGTGCGACAGCAGCAGCCGCGGCTCCACCTCGGCGATCTTCTTCTCGCCGTTGACCGTGAACCTGATCCGGCGTACCGGCACCTCGCTCGCGGCCTCGTCGCCGCGGTCCGCGTAGACGATCGTCATGGTCAGGCCGCCCTTTCCGCCGTCGGCTCGTTCGCGCGGGTCAGGATGCGCTGGACGAATGTCCGTACTATGTGCCGCTTGTACTCGGCGCTGCCGCGGTGATCGGTCCTCGGCCGCGCTGCCTCGGCGGCCAGATCGGCGGCCCGGCTGATGCTGTCGGCGCTCAGCGGCTGGCCGGCCAGTGCCTGCGCCGCCGCGATCGCCGCGATGGTGGATCCGCCGACCCCGGTCAGCGCGATGCCTGCCCGGCTGACGGTGCCGCCGGACGTCTCGATGGCGACGGCCACGCCCACGGTCGCGAAGTCACCGACCCGGCGCTCCAGCTTGAGGTAGCCGCCGGACCTCGTGCCCTGCGCCGCCGGGATCACGGCCTCGACGGCGATCTCGGCCGGCTCGAGCACGTTCTGGAAGGGCCCGGTGACGAAATCGGCCATCGGAATGCTGCGCTTGCCGCCGGGACCTTGGGCCACCACCGAGCCGCCCAGGGCCAGCACGACCGAGGCCCAGTCGCCCTGCGGATCGGCATGGCACAGCGAGCCGACCAGCGTGCCCCGGTTGCGCACGATCGGGTCGGCGATCAGCGGCGCCGCCGCGGCCATGGTCGGCTGGGTGCTCGCCAGCAAGGCCGAGCGCTCCAGGTCGGCGTGGCGGCACAGGGCGCCGATGTGCAGCGTGCCGTCGGGGTCGGCCCGGTGATAGCCGAGGCCGGGCACGTTGTTGATGTCCACGACCAGCTCCGGCGACGCGAAGCGCAGCTTCATCAGCGGCACCAGGCTCTGGCCGCCCGCCAGCACCTTCGCGTAGTCACCGCCGTCGCGCAGCATGGCGATCGCGTCACTGAGCGAGCTCGGTGCCTCGTAGCGGAACCGAGACGGATACATAACGGTCCTCCAGGTGTCCTGCCCGAACGGGTGAACCGCGGCGCAGCGCTGGTCGCGAGGCCGCCGGGGAACTGGATCTGCTACGTCGATTCCGGGTCCGGCACGGCAACCGGGAGGGAGTCCTCCTCGGGATCAGGGCGCGGTTCCTGGTGCGGCGGCCACGGGCCGGACACGGGCTGCCCGGCGATCTTGAGATAGTCGATCAGCTCAGGCCAGGCCCAGACGGTCGGGCTCTTGCCGGTCTTCGGAGCGTGCTCGATCAGCTCGAACAGCCGGGGATTGCCCTGGCTGTGTCCGCTGGACTCAATCCGCATTCCGCACGCTCCTGCCATCTGCCACATGTGTGCCGACACATGTGTAGCCAGGACAACATGATGTGCCCGGCCGGGCTACCCCGCAATATACGAATAACCGGTTGCTTAAACCAGCCGCCCGGGCCGGTGCTTCGGCGTCACTTTCCGAAGTATGCCCGGCCTGCCCAGGCTTGTCATGAGGAGTCAGCTGTCTGATGACATGGGCCCTATGCGGCCAGCCGGCGCCGGGCCTTCGGCTGCTCAGCTCCAGATCGTGACATAGACGGGCGGCTTGAACCGGGACGGCGGGACGCCGGCCACGGGCGAGCGCATCAGGTGCATCGCCTCGGGAGTGCCGAGAAAGCGCCGGAAGGCACTGGCGGCAATGCTCCGGTGCTGGCGTTCCAGCAGGGTCACCTGCCAGCAGGCATCCATCGGCGAGCCGGGCACGTCGACCAGGGACAGGTCACCGCGTCGCAGCTGATGGCTGACGAGATGCTCGACGGCCGGCGAGACTCCCGCCCCGTCGGCCGCGGCGGCCCAGGCGGCGGTCTGGTTCGGGAATACCCGGATCCGCTCCTCCGGAATGCCCAGGGCGGCCAGCAGCTGGCCGGTCTCGCTGCCGGGATCGGTGCCCGACGGGTCCACGAACCACCGCCACTGCCGGAAGCTGCCCCGCAGCCGGGACTGGCTGGCTGTCACCACCACGAGCCGGCAGCGGAAGATGGGCTCGGTCACCACGGCGAGGCCAGGATCATCGGGTGGGGCGGAGCCGATGGCCACATCGGCGAGCCTGTTGGCGACCAGCACGCCCATCTCCTTGGTCATCGCGACCCCGGCGGACACCTCGACCGAGCCGGCGAAGCGCCGGGTGAAGGCCTCCATCAGCGGGCTGACCACGAATTCCGCGACGGCGGACGTGGACACCACGCGCAGCTGCTCGGGCGCGCCCTGCGCGGCGCGGACGGCGGCGTGCGCCTCGGCGCCGAGCACCACGATCTGCGACGCGGTAGCGAGCAGCCGGGATCCGCCGGCGGTCAGCGTCATCCCGCCCGGCCCCCGGGTGAGCAGCTGGTCGCCCAGGTGCAGCCGGAGTGCGGACAGGGCCTGGGAGACCGCAGGCTCGCTGACGCCGAGCGCGCTGGCGGCGGCCGTGACCGAGCCAAGCCGTGCGACCAGGACAAACGCGTTCAGCTGGGTGAGCGTCATAGCAGTAGTCATTATTGCCCACGGCCGGCTACCGCCGCGCCGGGCAGCTGGGCAGGTCAGGGCCCCGCCGGGTCGGCTGGCGGGCAGCCCGCGGCCCGGCCGGCCGGGCCGCGGGGCAGCTCGGGCATCGGCCCGCTGGCGGCTGGGAGCGCCGGAGCAGCGCACTGGCGGCGCGGGCCCGCGCTCGTAGACTCGACCCAGCGGGCGCCAGCTCGCAGGGGAGGCCGCATGCAGGTTCCGGCGCACGTCGACTATGAGAAGGCCACGAGCGTCGAGCACGCGCTGGCCCTGCTCGCCCGGTTCGGGCCGGAGACCAGGGTCCTGGCCGGCGGTCACAGCCTGATCCCGATGATGAAGCTGCGGCTGGCGCAGCCCGGGACCCTCGTCGACATCAACGGGCTCAGTGAGCTGTCCTACATCACCGTGACCGAGGGCGAGCTGCGGATCGGCGCCCTGACCCGGCACGCGCAGCTGCTGGCCTCGGCGGCGGCCGGCGCGCATTTCCCGATCCTGCACGACGCCGAGCAGGTGATCGCTGATCCGGTGGTACGCAACTGGGGGACCATCGGCGGCTCGCTGTGCCAGGCCGACCCGTCCGAGGATCTGTCCGCGGCCTTTGCCGCGCTGCAGGCGAGCATGCTGATCCAGGGCCCGGCGGGCAGCCGGATCGTGCCGGCCAGAGAATTTCACACCGGGCCTTACGAGACGGTGGTCGCGTCGGCGGAGCTGCTCGCCGAGATCCGGATCCCGGTCCGGCCGGGTGGCGGCAGCGCCTACCAGAAGGTGGGCCGCCGCGTCGGCGACTGGCCCGTCTGCGCGGCCGGAGCGGCGATCTGGCTGTCCGGCGACACCATTACCGCGGCCGGGATCGGCCTCACCGCCGTCGGCGCGCCCAGTTTCGCAGCGGCCGAGGCGGAGGACTTCCTGCGCGGCGCCCCGGCTACCGAGGCCAGCTTCCGCCGGGCCGGCCAGATCGCCGCCGAGCACTGCCATCCCGTTTCCGATCAGCGTGGCCCGGCTGACTACAAGCGGCATCTGGCCAGCGAGCTGACCAGCCGGGCGCTGGCCGTCGCGCTGCGGCGCGCGCAGGAGCGAGAGCTGGCGGGCGATCAGCAGCCGGCGCAAGGAGAAGATGAGCGGCAGGGAGACGGCCGCGTGCCGGGAAGGGGCGGCGTGCCGGGAAGGGGCGGCGCACCCGGAAAGGGCGGCGCACCCGGAAAGGGCGGCCCACCGGGAAAGGAGCGAGTGCAGGGAAAGGGGCGAGTGCCGGGAAAGGGCCAAGAGCCGGGAAAGGGCCGGGCTGGACCCCGGGGCGCCTGACATGCAGATCACCGTCACCGTCAACGGGATCCCCTGCACCCGTGAGGTGGAGCCCCGGCTGCTGCTCATTCACTTCCTGCGCGACGAGCTGGGGCTGACCGGATCGCACTGGGGCTGCGACACGTCGAACTGCGGCGCCTGCGTGGTGTGGCTGGACGATACCCCGGTGAAGTCCTGCACGGTGCTGGCCGCCATGGCCGACGGGCGCCGGGTGCTCACAGTGGAGGGCCTGGGCCGGGCCGGCCGGCTCGACCCGGTGCAGGAAGGCTTCGCCGCCTGCCACGGCCTGCAGTGCGGGTTCTGCACGCCGGGGATGATGATGACCGCCCGCTGGCTGCTTGACCACCATCCGGACCCCTCGGCTGAGCAGATCCGGGCGGCACTGTCCGGACAGATCTGCCGCTGCACCGGATACGAGAACATCGTCAGGTCCGTGCTGTGGGCCAGCCGGCACGAGGCCGGCCAGCACGGGGCCGGCCAGCACGAGGCCGGCCAGCACGAGGCTGCGGCGCCGAGGGCTGCGGGGCCCGGCGCCGGCGAAACGCGCGGGGCACTCCCGTGACGGGCGCGGCTGAGGATCTGCGGCGCACTGCCTGTGGTGGCAGTGCCCACGGCGGCAGTGCCCACGGTGACAGTGCCCACGGTGACAGTGCCCACGGCGGCAGTGCCCACGGTGACAGTGCCTACGGCTCGCTGCCCCGCAAGGAGGACGCCCGGTTCATCCGCGGCAAGGGGACCTTCGTCGATGACATCCAGCTGCCGGGAATGCTGCACGGAGCCATCCTGCGCAGCCCGCTGGCGCACGCGAGGATCGTGTCGGTCGACACGACGGCGGCGCAGGCGCATCCGCAGGTGGAGGCGGTCATCACCGGCCAGATGCTGGCGGAGCGCGGGCTGGCCTGGATGCCTACGCTGTCGCGGGACGTGCAGGCCGTGCTGGCCACGGACAAGGTCAGGTTCCAGGGCCAGGAGGTGGCCTTCGTCGTCGCCAGGGACAGGTACTCGGCGCGGGACGCACTCGAGCTGATCAGTGTCGAGTACGAGCCCCTGCCGCCGGTGATTGATGCCGAGCGCGCACTCGATCCCGGCGCCCCGGTGATCCGCGACGACCTGCCGGGAAAGGCCGATAATCACATCTTCGACTGGGAGGCCGGCGACCAGCAGGCGACGGATGCCGTCTTCGCGGTCGCGGACGTCGTAGTGGCCCAGGACATGCTCTACCCGCGGGTCCACCCGGCCCCGCTGGAGACCTGCGGCGCGGTGGCCGACCTGGACCCCGTGACCGGCAAGCTGACGCTCTGGTCCACGTCCCAGGCCCCGCACGCCCACCGGACCATGTACGCGCTGATCGCCGGGCTGCCGGAACACAAGATCCGGGTCATCTCGCCCGACATCGGCGGCGGTTTCGGCAACAAGGTCCCGCTCTACCCCGGCTACCTCTGCGCGATCGCCGGCACCATGCTGACCGGCCGGCCGGTGAAATGGGTCGAGGACCGGTCCGAGAACCTGATGTCCACCTCGTTCGCGCGTGATTACCACATGCACGGCGAGATCGCCGCGACCGCCGATGGGCGGATCCTCGGCCTGCGGGCCACGGTGCTGGCCGACCACGGCGCGTTCAACGCCACCGCGCAGCCCTCGAAGTTTCCCGCCGGGTTCTTCCACATCTTTACCGGCTCCTACGATCTGCAGGCCGCGCACTGCCAGGTGACCGCCGTCTACACCACCAAGGCGCCGGGCGGGGTCGCGTACGCGTGCTCGTTCCGCATCACCGAGGCCGTCTACCTGGTCGAGCGGATGGTCGACCTGCTGGCCCGCGAGCTCGGGATGGACCCGGCCGAGCTGCGGATGAAGAACCTGCTGCGCCCCGAGCAGTTCCCTTACACCGGCCCGACCGGCTGGGAGTATGACTCCGGCGACTACCCGCGGGCGCTGCGGCTGGCCATGGAGATGGCAGGCTACGACGAGCTGCGCCGGGAGCAGGCACGGCTGCGGGAGCGGGGCGAGTACATCGGCATCGGGCTGAGCTTCTTCACCGAGGGAGTCGGCGCCGGGCCGCGCGGGCAGATGGACATCCTGGGCCTGGGCATGGCGGACGGGGCGGACCTGCGGGTGTACCCGACCGGCAAGGCGGTGCTCGGCATCTCGGTGCAGACCCAGGGCCAGGGTCACGAGACCACGTTCGCGCAGATCGTTGCGCAGGAGCTCGGGATTTCGCCCGAGGATGTGGAGGTCGTGCACGGCGACACCGATCGGACGCCGTTCGGCCTGGGCACCTACGGCTCCCGGTCGACGCCGGTCTCCGGCGCGGCCACCGCGATGGTCGCCCGGAGGGTCCGCGAGCGGGCCAGGATCGTGGCCGCCGCGATGCTCGAGGTAGCGCCCGCCGACCTGGAGTGGGCCGGCCGCCGGTGGCAGGTGCGCGGTGATCCGGATCAGGCCAGGAGCATGGCCGAGATCGCGATGGCGGCCCACTCGGCCCTCGAGCTGCCGGACGGCGTCGAGGGTCACCTTGACGCCTCGATGGTCTACAACCCGCCGAACCTGACCTTCCCCTTCGGGGCCTACATCTGCGTGGTGGGCGTCGACCCCGGAACCGGCGAGGTGACGGTGCGGCGGTTCATCGCGGTCGATGACTGCGGCGTCCGGATCAACCCGATGATCGTCGAGGGGCAGGTGCACGGCGGCCTGGCGGACGGCGTGGGGATGGCCCTGATGCAGGCCATCGTCTACGACGAGAACGGCAACTGCCTGGGCGGCTCGTTCATGGACTACCTGCTGCCGACCTCGGCCGAGTGCCCGTCCTGGGAGCTCGGCACGACCGTGACGCCGTCACCGCACCACCCGCTCGGAGCCAAGGGCGTCGGTGAATCGGCCACGGTGGGCTCGCCGGCGGCCGTGGTCAACGCCGTGCTGGATGCGATCAGCCCGTTCGGGGTCCGGCACGCTGACATGCCGCTGACTCCGGCTAACGTATGGTCGGCAATCCAGGGCAGGCCGCAGCGCACCGACCTGGCGGTCACATGAGCACCGGCCCGGCAGACACGCCAGCGCCGGTGCGGCGGCCAGCTGGGCACCGGCCCGGCGGGCAGCCGAGGACGATCGTGAGGAAGGACGGTGGATGAGCGACCTCGCTGAGCAGCTGCCCGATGTCGCGACGCTGCTGGCCGCGCTCGATGAGGCCAGCTACCTGGCTGACGAGCCGCTCGGGACGGCCCTGTTCCTGTCCGCCCGGATGGGCCAGCCGATCCTGCTCGAGGGCGAGCCAGGGGTGGGCAAGACCGAGGCAGCCAAGGCGCTCGCCGGGGTGCTCGACACCCCGCTGATCCGGCTGCAGTGCTATGAGGGCCTGACCTCGGCCGAGGCTCTGTACGAGTGGAACTACCCCCGGCAGCTGCTAGCCATCCGGCTGGCCGAGGCCAGGGGCGAGATGCCGCGCGAGGCCGATCTGTTCAGCGACGACTACCTGCTCGAGCGGCCGCTGCTGGCCGCGCTCGATCATCCGGGGCCGCGCCCGGCCGTGCTGCTGATCGACGAGGTGGACCGGGGAGACGACGAGTTCGAGGCATTCCTGTTCGAGCTGCTGGCCGAGTCAGCCGTGACCATTCCCGAACTCGGCACCAGGCGGGCGGCGTACCCGCCGGTCGTCGTGCTCACGTCCAACCGGACCAGGGACCTGCATGACGCGCTGAAGCGCCGCTGCCTGTACCACTGGATCGACTACCCCGACGTGCGCCGGGTGGCCGCGATCATCCGCCGCCGGGTGCCGGGCGCGTCCGAGTCGCTGACCAAGCAGGTCGCGCGCGGCGTTGTTCGGCTGCGCGGGCTTGACCTGGCTAAGCCGCCGGGAGTCGCGGAGGCGATCAGCTGGGCGGCCGCGCTGCACGTGCTCGGCGCGGCGGAGCTGGACGGCCAGGCAGCGGAGCAGACGGCTGGCGCCGTGCTCAAGTACGCCGAGGACCTGCAGGCCGCCCGGCAGGCCGGGTTCGCGGCGCTGGTCAGCGACCAGGGTCTCGACGGCAGCTGACACGATGGCCGGCTCCGCGGCGGGCAACCACGACCTGGCTGAGCTCACGGCCCGGTTCGGGGCCGCGCTCCGGCTGGCCGGGCTGCCCGCCGGGCCGGGCCGCTGCCAGCGGTTCGCCATCGCGGTGACCGTCGCCAGGCCGGCCACGCTGCGCGCGCTCTACCTGTGCGCGCTCGCGACCCTGGTGTCGAGCAGGGAGCAGGCCGAGATCCTGCACGCGGTCTTCGGCCAGGTATTCGGCGGCCTGGCCGATATCGCGGACCTGCGCGGCGACCAGGGCGCGCCGCCGGCCGCCCAGCCCGCGCGTACCCCGGAAGACCTGCTGGCCCAGGCGGCCCGGGCAGCGCAGCAGCACGTCATCGGATCCGACGCGGTGCCCCATGCCCGGCCCGGCCCGGACGAGGAGTCCGGGCCGGGGCCTGACGTCGAGCACCGGTATCTCGGCAGCGCGTTTGACCGGCTCGCCGCCAGGGACTTCGCCGACCTGTCCGAGGCCGAGCTGCAGCAGCTCGCCGAGCTGATGCGCCGGCTGACGCTCGCCGCTCCGCAGCGCCGGTCCCGCCGCCACCGCCGCCGGCCCGGCGGGCCGCGCACCGACATGCGAGCCACGCTGCGGCAGGCCCGGCGGACAGGGGGGCATGCGTTCCGGCTGATCGGGCGGGTTCCGGCGCAGCGGGACCGGCGCATCGTGGTGCTCTGCGACATCTCCGGCTCGATGGGGCCGTATGCGCGGGCGATGATCCAGCTGCTCTACTGCGCGGCCGGGGGGGCCAGCGCCGAGGTCTTCAGCTTCGCCACCCGGCTGACCCGGCTGACCCCGGTCCTGGCCAGGTCGCTGCCGGGGCCGGCGCTGCAGCGGGCGGGCCAGGCCGCCCCCGACTGGCTGGGCGGCACCCGGATCGGGGCCGCGCTGAAGCAGTTCAACGACTCCTATGGCCGCCGGGGCATGGCCCGCGGGGCAGTGATGGTCATCATCTCCGACGGCTGGGAGACCGGCGACCCGGACCTCGTGCGGCGGGAAATGGAACGGCTCTCACTGGTGGCGTTTCGGATTGTATGGGTTAATCCCCGCACGAAAAGCTCTCTTTACCAGCCACTGGCGGGCGGCATGGCCGCGGCGTGGCCGCATTGCGACGCCGTGGTCAGCGCGCATTCGGTGGCGGCGCTGGGCAAGCTCGCGGCGGCCCTGGCCGATCCGGTCCGGCGCCGCGTCCCGGTCCGGCCGGGCGGCTGACCGCCGGGGCCGGCGGTCGCTAGTGCTCGATGCGGAGCACCGGCCGGTTCTTGCCCCGGCCCTTGCGGGGCTTGCGCTTCACTTCCACGCCGCCGAGCACGCACGTGCCGGTGATGCGCAGGACCGGCGCGTCTGGCCGCAGGGACTCGGCGCTGTCGCCGGCGATCTCGCGGCCGCCGAGGATGGCGACGCCGGAGTCGATCACGTGCATCTCCGGCGGGACGATGATCTGCACGCCGCCGAGGACGCACATCGCGTTCAGCGTGATCTCCCGTCCCGGCAGGACCGCCTCGCGGAAGTCGAGGTCCGCGCCGCCGAGCACGGTCAGGATGTCGATCACGGGCTCGGGATGCCAGCCGCCCTTGCGGGTGACCCCGCCGAGCACGGCGACGAGCCGGCGGCCCCGGCTCGCTGGCCGCGCGGCCGGCACCGCGGCGGCCGGGACCATGGACCCGCTGTGCCCGGGCAGGTCATCGAGCAGCGGCACGATCTCGGCGTGCGTCTTCGCCGAGTAGATGGCGTCGAGCCGATCGGAGTGCTCCGCAGCGGTCAGCCGGCCCTCGGCCAGCGCATTGTTGATCACCGAGGCGGCCGTGTCCCGGTCGGCGTCGGAGGCACGCAGCCGGGGATTCTCGTTGAAGCCCTGGGGGTCCATCCGGCTATTGTCGGGCATGCACAGCGGCCGGCGGAACGGGAGAAGCGGTGGGCCACGTCGAAGCGGCGCATGTCAGCCACACCCTGCCGGATGGCCGGGTGCTCCTCGATGACGTCTCCTTCCGGATCCGCGATGGCGCCGTCGCCGCGCTGATCGGCCCGAACGGCGCCGGGAAGACCACGCTGCTGCGTCTCGCCGCCGGGGATATCACGGCGCAGTCGGGCACGGTGACCAGCAGCGGCGGCCTGGGCGTGATGCGCCAGTTCGTCGGCGGGATCAGGGACTCCGCAACGGTCCGGGACCTGCTGCTATCGATCGCCGCTCGCCGGGTCAAGGAGGCCGCGAGCCGGCTGGATGCCGCCGAGCTGGCCATGATGGAGCGCGACGACGAGCCCGCCCAGCTCCGGTACGCGACGGCGCTAACCGACTGGGGCGACGCGGGGGGATACGCGGCCGAGGTGCACTGGGACGCCTGCTGCATCGCGGCGCTGGGCATCCCCTACGAGCGCTGCCAGTGGCGCGAGGCCGCCAGCTTGTCCGGCGGCGAGCAGAAGCGGCTGGTGCTGGAGTCGCTGCTGCGCGGCACGGACGAGGTGCTGCTGCTGGACGAGCCGGACAACTACCTGGACGTGCCGGGCAAGATCTGGCTGGAGCAGCAGCTGGCGGCGACCACCAAGACCGTTCTGCTGGTCAGCCATGACCGGGAGCTGCTGGCGGCCTGCGCGGAGCGGATCATCACCGTCGAGGACGGCAGCGTCTGGGTGCACGGCGGCGGCTTCGCCGGCTACGCCGCGGCGCGGCGGGAGCGCAACGAGCGGCTGGACGAGCTGCGCCGGCGCTGGGATGAGGAGCACGAGAAGCTCAGGCAGCTCGTCCGCATGTACCGGCAGAAGGCGGCCTACAACTCGGACATGGCATCCCGGCTGCAGGCCGCCGTGACCCGGCTGCAGAAGTTCGAGGAGGACGGGCCACCGGAAGTCGTGCCCAGGGAGCAGAACGTGCGGATGCGGCTGCGCGGCGGCCGGACCGGCAAGCGCGCGGTGATCTGCGAGCGGCTGGAGCTGACCGGCCTGATGCAGCCGTTCGACCTGGAGGTCTGGTACGGCGAGCGGGTCGCCGTGCTGGGCTCGAATGGCTCCGGCAAGTCGCATTTCCTCCGGCTGCTGGCGGGGGACGAGGTGCGGCACGACGGCGAGGCCCGGCTGGGCGCGCGGGTCGTGCCCGGCATGTTCGCGCAGACCCACGCGCGGCCTGACCTGTCCGGGCGGACGCCGCTGGACATCCTGATGACCGAGCACGCGCTGCTGGTCAGCGAGGCGATGTCGGCGCTCGCCAGGTACGAGCTGCAGGGCTGCTCCCGGCAGCCGTTCGGCACCCTGTCGGGCGGCCAGCAGGCGCGGCTGCAGATCCTGCTGCTGGAGCTGGCCGGTTCCACCCTGCTGCTGCTCGACGAGCCGACCGACAACCTCGATTTGGCCAGCGCGGAAGCACTCCAGGAAGGCCTGGAGTCCTATGCCGGCACGGTCATCGCGGTCACGCATGACCGGTGGTTCGCGCGATCGTTCGACCGGTTCCTGGTCTTCGGGTCGGGCGGCGAGGTATACGAGGCCGCCGAGCCGGTCTGGGATGAGACCCGCGTGAGCCGTCCGCGCTGAGCGCCGCTTGCTACGCTGGGAGGCGCGCCACTGCGGTCGGCTGCCCGCTTGGCAGGCCGCTGCGGGTTCGGAGAACTGGAGGGTTCGCACTGTGAAGAAGCTGCTCGTGATCGCCCTGCTGGGAGCCAGCGCATTCGCCGTCTGGCGGAAGGTGCAGGCGGATCGCGCTGAGCTAGATCTGTGGACCGAAGCGACCACGGCAGATAGCTAGGCTGCGCGTGGCCGCGCCCGCGTACGAGGCGCATGTGACGGCAGCCCCGGCGATCACGCTGGCCTGCTGCGGCCTGTTCGGGACGACCGTCGTCGACGATGGCCTCGTGGAGCGGGCGTTCGCTGAGGCGATCGCCACGCAGGGCGTGGTGACCGGGACTGCCGCTTACGCGCGCGGCATGGCTGATGTACACCGGGCCAGGGGGCAGGCCACCGGGGACATGATGCACATCCTGTTCCCTGACAATGCGGCCAGGGCTCAGGCGGCACACCTGGCCTTTGACCGCTCTTTAAGCCAGGCTGTCGGCCGGTTCGGGCCGCAGCCCATGCCGGGAGCCCGTGAGGTGCTGGACCGGCTGGCCGGCACTGGCGTCCGTATCTGCCTGTTTGCCGGCGTTTCGAGACGGCTGCTCGGCCAGGTGCTCGGCGGCCTCGGCTGGCAGGCCCGCGTTGACCTGGCGCTCAGTGCTGATGACGTGCCGCGCGGCTGCCCGGCGCCCGACCTGGTGCTTGCCGGCATGCTCCGGCTCGGCGTGACTGACGTGCGGGAGACAGCCGTGGTGGCCGGCACAGCCAGTGTCATCCTGGCCGGCCGCAGGGCCGGGGCCGGCATCGCCGCCGGGGTGCTCACGGGAACTCACCCTGCCGCGAAGCTCCGGCAGGCGGGCGCGACGCATGTGCTGACCAGCATCGCCGAGCTGCCCGCGGTGCTGGCGGCCTACCCGCCAGCCGTCGCGGACGATACGAACCGGCTGTTAGCTAAGGCACCGGGAACGGCCGGGAATCGCCCGGCCAAGAGCCCATGTGTCAGCGGTTCCTGATGACCTTCCTGCGGTAGGTGAGGCTCCCGGCGCCAGCCAGGATCGCTGCTCCGCCGAGGCCGAAGAGCAGGGGGTCCTGGAATCCGGCGGTGCCACCGCCGCCAGTGGCCGGGGCAGCGGTGGGGATCGGGCGGCCCGACGGGCTCTGCGCAGTCGGTGGCGATGCAGACCCGCTGGAGTGGCTCGCGCTCGGGGTGGCGACCTTAGCCGTGCCGCCGGGCAATGCGGTCGATGTTGCCGGAGAACTTTTTGCGGGCGAAAATGTGGGCAGTGTCGTCGAGGGCGAGGACGTCGTGCAAGCCGAGACCGCCGCGGAAGCGAATACGGTCAGGCTGCCGCAGGCGACGACCCCCAGGCTTGCGCTGAGTCCCCTCCCCGCAGTGGTGGTGCGCACCTTCACGGAACCTCCTCAAGCGTCCGGCAGGTCGCGGATCCCTGGCCTGGTCCCGCATCAGAAACCGGCATCGGAAGCGAAAGCGCGTGGCCGGAGCGGCTGCTGCCCGCTTCGGCCGAAGGCAGGTCCCCGAAAGCGCCGAGGGCCATAAAGGTGCAGCTCGTAGACGACACGTAGGCAATGGCGAGTATTCACCCTGGAATATCAGGCTACGCGAGCGGAACACCCTGGGGAAGGCAGAGGGGAGGACGGCATTGGGGGAGGTGGAGTGGCGGCGGATAGCCGGGTTTCGCGTGGTCATGTATTGGCCGCAGAGCGGGTACTCTTCCCCGCCCAGTGCGCCAGGAAGCCTCCGGGCCCGGATCGCCGGAATCGCCGGCGTCCTTCTCATCGCGGGCGGGGCTGCCGCGGTCGGCGTTGCTCTCAGCTCCCAGGATCATGCACCGCAGCCCTCAATGGCGGCAGCGGGTGCTACCGGGCCATCCGCGTACGGGCCGTCGCTGCGGCGCTCACCGCCGGTGTCCATCACTATCCCGGCCATTGGCGTGTCGTCGGATCTGCTGCACCTGGGGGTCAACTCCGACGGCACGATCCAGGTGCCGTCACTTCAGGCGAGGTCCGGCCAGGCGGCCTGGTACAAGTACTCGGCGACGCCCGGCCAGATCGGGGCGTCGGTTATCGAAGGTCACCTCGACAGCTATCAGGGGCCTGCTGTGTTTTTCCGCATCGGGGCTCTCCGCCCAGGGGACAGCGTCAACGTGACGCTCGCCGACGGGATCACCGCCGTATTCCGCGTCACCGGCGTGCGCCAGTACCTCAAAACCCGTTTCCCGGCCAGGACCATTTACGGCGCAACCGGCTACGCGGCCCTGCGCCTGATAACGTGCGGCGGAGCATTCGACTACAACACCGGTCATTACCTCAGTTCCACTGTTGTATTCGCCTCCCTCACCTCGTCACGGCCGGCCGGCCGCGGCCGGGCCAGCGGCTGACAGTCCTCAGCCGGGGACGCGATGGTCAGACCTGCTGAGGGTGCTCAGGTAACTGGCCGACTGCACGAGGAGATCGCCGCGTGTCGCAGCTCATCTGCGCCAAGGGCCGTGGCCCGGCCCTGCTGGCAGACGCCGACACCTTTCTCGGCCCGCTGCCTGCCAGACAGCGCCGGGTGCGGGATCGCTAGGCGTACGGATTGCAGCGGTGAAGCCACTCGTGCAGGTGAGCAGCAACGTGATGACCGTGCGGACGATGATGCATGCGCATCTTGATCGCCTCCTCTCCCTGAAGGCGCTCTTCGAGGCTGCGCCACACCTGCGCTCGGTGCCAGGGACGAACGTCCCTTGCCAGGCCGCAGTTCAGGCAGCCGCAGTCAATGATCTCGCGGCGTCCTCCTCGTCTTGGCCCGGGCGCCGGGTCGTGCCGCTGAGCGGGCCGTTTCAGGCGTTCTGCGCCGTCACTGGGTCCCGGCCTTCCTCGGTGCGTTCGGGCAGCAGCAGCAGGGCGCCGACCAGGAAGCACACCGCACCGATCAGGGTGCCGAGGTTGGACCGCTCGGCGTTGTGCAGCTGACCGGTCGCCGGGTTGATGTAGCCGGCGACAGCAGATACGCCGAAGGCGACGGACCCGATCAGGTTCGCGAGGGTGACCCACCACGACCACGACCGCGGCTGCCACGCTGCCCAGCCGTGGCAGACCTCCAGCCAGGCCAGGGAACTTGCGACCAGGAAGCAGATCGAGCCAACCGCATCGGGTCGCCACACATGCTGGTGCGCGGCCTGGGCGGTGAGATCTACCCGCACGGCGTTCCCGGTGCTGATGTTGAAGTAAAGGGTTCCGGCCAGCTGGATCGCGGTCGCCCACCAGTCGATCCGGCGCGGCTGGAAGACGAAGAAGCGCCGCCGGGCGGCGTCTGAACGCTGCGGGCCGGCATCCACGGCCTCCCGGTAGGTCAGAAACCCGGCCGCGGTGAAGAACAGCGAGCCTATGAAGAAGGTCACTGCATCCCAGCGGGCCCCGGCGGTGCTGGCGTAAGCAGGGACCGCACCGAGTGCGAATAGCAGTGACCCGACGGCGAACAGTATGGCGATCCACCATGCCCGGGCCCGGGGTGCCCACCATGTCGAGCCAGCGGCCGAGGCTGCCTGCGGATGCTTGCGATGCCGGCGGGAACCCCAGCGAGCGACGACACCATCCGGGCCGGCGCGGTCGACGAAGGTAGCGAAAGGGCCGACCCGGCCCTTGCGGACTTCGCTGTTCTGCCTGGGCACGGACGTGTCCTATCTGATCGCATCGATCTGGTCAGGACGGATGCGGGCGGCCTCGGGCGGATCAGGCGTTGCGCGCGGAACTGAACACCACGCTGTAATCCTCAACGGCGCGGATCATGCAGCGAGCGGCAGCTAGGCTGTCGGCCCGGACGACGTCGGCAGCGCTCGGGCTTGCTGTCCGTGCCTGCGGGTCCTGCCACACCGTCTGGCTGATCAGGTGCCCCGACGCCGGGTCGGCGAGCAGCAGCGCGCAACGGAAACCAGAAGTCTCCGCCAGCCACGGGACTACGGTGTCCCCGAACGCCTCGATAACGTCCTCAACCGCTGACGGCTCGACCTCCATCCGGGTCAGCCGGGCGCTTTGCTGGCCGCGCAGCGCATCGTCTAGCTCGAACACGCCCACCCGGTACCGCTCGGCAATCACCGATCCCCCGGCCCGCCGCTTCAGCTCGCCGTCGATGCTTGCTGCGGCCCCCTCGGCCGCTCGCAGCGCACGCTCCGACGCCCAGAACGATTCCAGCACCCCGACACCGTGCGTTTCGTCGGCTAGCAGTGACAGTCCCAGGCTGCCATGCTGGCTCTCCAGCGCCGGGCGGACTTCGCTCTCGATGTACTTCAGGCACCCGGCCAGCGCAGGCGGACCGGCGGTGATCAGATCCAGGCGGACATGCAGCATGACACCTCCCGGGCAGGTCGGCGATTGCGGGAGCATGCTCGGCAGGCTCCGTCGCCCGCACCACCAGATGCGCTCCTCAGCGTTTCCTCCGGCCGCGGACATGTCAAGCGATCGCTGCGGCTGCGCGGCAAGATCGTCTCTGCCTCGACCTCGGGCCTCCGGGCCCGCCCGGCAGGACGGTCCGTTGTAATCCCGGGTGACCGACGAGCCGGGGCAGGCATCCAGGCACGTCCGCCGCAGGCGGCCGTGCCCTTCCGGGGGACTGTAAACTCAGGTCGTCTTTCACCAACGCAGGTAGCCTGTGGAGGCGCCCACCAGGCTCCTGGCGAGATGCTGTCGGAGCCAGCCGGGCAAGCTAGCATGAAAGGCCGCTGAAGTGCGGTTTCCTGGGGCTATAGCTCAGCTGGAAGAGCACCTGCTTTGCAAGCAGGGGGTCAGGGGTTCGAGTCCCCTTAGCTCCACCAGGTCAAACCCACATTGCGATCTTGAACGCGCCCTGGTCTGGGTCCGTACAGCACGGTAGTACAGCAGTAGGTGCTCATCTGAGGCTCCCCGAGCCGCCCGAGCTCGCCGCGCTGGCCGACTTCCGCTACCTCGGTGGGTGTTGAACGCATCGACAGGCCGACCGTGCCATGTCGCAGTCCTGCGCAGTGACGCTCGCGGTGCGCATCGGGTCTGCCATCAACCAGCTAACGATCCAGCGACTACCATGTCGTCGACGGCCTGTTCGGTCGCGCTATCAGGCTCTACCGTCAACCATCCCTGAGTACCAAGGTTAACGACGGCGCGGAGAATGTCATCGCGCGTGAGTTGCGGCTGGCGCTGGCTCTTCCATTTCTCGACCGCAGAGATTACTTCGGTGATAGTGGGAGTGCGGTCCAGCTGAGTCTGAAGATTCTCAGCTGTGAAGTGAACAGTGGCAGCTATCTCTGCCCCCTTAGTATCAAATCTAGCAGCTAGGTCGACAACGCGATCGATTAGGTCACTCCACCGCTCAAGCCGATCCTTATAGCTCGCGCGCGCATCGTCGAGGGCCGGACCGCTTAGTACCTCTAGCATCCGACCACGCTGTCGCTCGATGATAAGGCCGTTATTCTGCATCCGCGCTACAGCGGCCTTAAGATCCGGAGTGAATGGCCCAAAGCTCGCTGCCTCGAACTGCAGGTCGGTGGGCAGCCCAGCTTCAGTGGCGAAGTAGACGATCTTCTGAAGCATAACTCGCCCAACAGGCCAGTGATAGCGCTGTGACTCCAGGCGATGCACGATCTCCGCTATAGCCACCAGCCATGGCGCCAAGTGCCATTCAGGCTCAGCCTGCTCGTTTCTCTCGCCGAGCAGTTCAAGCTGGGTTTCCGAGAGGAGCGAGCTACCACGCGGCGCGTACAACTCGACCGGAACGTCCAGGCGCCGCAAATGCCGGAGAAGCACTGGGCCAACCACACGCCACTCGAGCTGCCCATTACCGCATCCAAGCGGCGGAACAGCCAATGACCTGATTTTCCAGTCTCTGTAGTGATCCTCCAGGTACTCCAGGCCAGCAACGATGTCGCTGAGCCGGCTCACAGATCGCCAGTGCCGTTTCGTTGGAAAGTTGATGATCAGATGATCACCGGCGTCGTACGGGTACGGCTGGCCGAGCTTGACCTCATGCCTGTCGCAACGGCGAACGTAATCAAGGAACATGGCGGGGTATTGCTTCTTGAACGCAAGCGCTACACCCTTGCCCATGATACCAACGGTATTAACCGTATTCACCAACGCATGCATGTTGGACTTAAGTAGATCGCCTTCTCGAACTCGCACGTTACTCATCGAAAGAAGATCTCCTTACGTATGCGCACAGCAGGCAGGTCATCGAACGCCTGACACCGCGTTCGCTTGTCAAGCGTATCAACGTAGCAGCCGCTGATATACCTCGATGGTACCAGAGATGGCACTAGGACTTCAGCATTTCTCGCACGCTTCTTCTCCCTGATTGGCCAGTAGTTGGTGTCAGTCCAGTATCTGGCAAACACCAGTTCCGAGTTCAGCATTGCCAGCCCTTCAGGTGACGGATAGAATCGCGTTCCTTCCGATGCGCAATTGCCGTCTGTCAGCACCGTGTCAGGCAGGTCGAGCACGGCCGGCGATACACGGACGACGATAAGATCGTCGTGCCCATTACTGACCAGGTAGTACATCATCGGATTCCGTGCGTGGAAATAGAGATTCGCGTAGCTGTGTAGTAGGTCACCGTTCGGAACTCGCTTTCCACGGCGCCTGTCCTGAACGTCTTCTAACGCCACCGACTTATGATTGATCTTCGATGCCTTATCGTGGCTCAGGATCCCCCTGCGAAGGATCGACTCAAGGTTCTCTATAGACGAGATGAAGTGGAGTTCCTTGATCTCATCGCGCTCCATGGCTGCTCCCTGCCTCACAGCCGCCGACTCATACCCATGCGGCCAGACGCACTGAAGCGTATGGCCGAGCGCAGGTGCTACGGATGCCAGTCGGACGAAGGAGTCGGCGCTGGCCGGGCTCTGACACTATTCGATTAAGAGTTCGAGCCATCCCCGATTCGAACAGTAGCAGCTCGAACAGCGACGATCCAGTCGTTAACCACGGCAGGTCATACGGCGGCTACTCAGCCCAGGGATTCGCCGAGCGTCCGCAGCGCATCACGAGTGCTGGCTTCCGGTACTTCGGTGTAGATCTCCATCGTGATGCTGATCTTGCTGTGGCGGAGGATCTGCATGGCGACTCTGGGGTGCACGTCGAGTGCGGCCAGGAAGCGACCCGCAGGTGTGGCGGGTGTCGTGGACGCGGATGCGGCGGACACCTGCGCTGGCGCACCGGGCATGGAAGCTGCGGTTGAAATTGCGCGGCTCGATCGGCGTTCCCCAGCGGGTCGTGAACACGAAGCCGAAATCCTGCCAGACCGCTCCGGCTACTTCCCTGGCCTGGTCCTGTTCCTCGTGGCGGAGGTTGAGCGCGGTCAGGCAGATATCCGGCAACGGCAAAATGGCGGCCGATCCCTCGGTCTTGGTCTCTGAGTGCAGGAGTTCGGCCGCTGACCCGCTGCAGCTGCCTGGTGAGGTGCAGCTCGGTGGCGGCCGTTCGCACGTCGTCCCATGTCAGGCCCAGCACTTCGCCGCGGCGCAGGCCGAGCACTAGGACCAGGACGTAGGCGGCGTAAAGCGGGTCACGTGCGCGTCGCGCATCCTCAAGGAATTGCCGGGCCTCTTCGACGCTCCAGGGTTCAGGACTCCTGATATAGGGAGAAGGATCATGCAGGGCCGGGGTGGTTTTTGACCTCGTAGCGCAGGACCAGGTCGGTGCCGGGGTAGCTGGCCCGGGCCTGGCTGATCTGGTGGCAGAGGGCGGCGAGGGCCTGGGTTCGCCTGGGCGCGGTGAGCGGGTCGAGGCGGATGAGCAGTTCGCCGTGGCCGGGGATGATGTCGCCGGAGATGACCAGGGCTTCGCGGATGAGGGCGCAGGCCTCGTCTTCGGCGCGGGCGTAGCAGCCGTTCAGGGCGCGGGCCAGGGTGGTCTCGGCGTTGTATGCGGCCATCCGGATGGCGTGGGTGATCTGCCTGATCTCGGTCTCAGGCCGCGCAATGTCGGGGGTGATGTCGCCGAGCCGGGTCCGGGCCGGGACGGCCGCCGCGGCGTCCTCGGCGGCGGCAAGTTCGCATACGCGGCCTCGACCGGGGCGTTGAGAGCGTTGGCGATCTGGTTGGTCAGGCAGGACACCTGGCCGGGGGCGGGGCTGCGCAGCTCGAGCAGCCGGGCGTCGCGGGCGGCTTCGGCGGTTCCGGCGAGGGCTTCAGCGCGCCGGACCTGGGCGGCGGCGGCCTTCTTCGCCGGGTTCGGGACCATCCGTTCCCGGTCATCAGGGGAGGCGGCGTGGGAGTCCAGGACGTCGAGGGCGAAGCGGGTGCGGGCGTAGCGGAAGTAGTTCTCCTCCCGCCAGCGCGATGACATCCGCCAGCACACCTCCCCGGCCGGCAGGCCGGTCCGGGAGGTCAGTACGTGGATCTGGCGGGTGCCTCCGCCGCGGGCGGGGACCCGGCGGGTGACCTGCCGCAGGCTCACGGTCTGGCCCTTGCGCGGCCCCTCGCTGATCAGCAGGTCCGCGGTGGTGTCGGCCAGGTCGTAATCGTGCTCCCGGCCCCGGTCATCTGTGCATCGCCATGACCAGCTCATGTGCCTGGCGGCCCCGGCCAGCTCGCCTAGCTTGCGGCGGATCGTCTTGACCTCCGGCGCCCGGCCCGGGCCCAGCACCCGGCCCAGCGCGCCCGGCGGCACCCGGGTGGCGCCCTCGGCCCGGGGCTCCCCGGCCTTGGCCAGGAACACCAGGGTCAGCAGCGTCGCGGCCAGCCCGTAGTAGCCGTTGCGCAGCTTCCCGTAGACCTCGCGGGCGCAATCGAGCAGGCCGGTGTCCTCCAGCGGCGGCAGGGCCAGCAGCAGCCCGGCCAGCGGATACCGGGCACCGGGCGTGAACACCGGCCCGGCGCCCTCGCCCAGCAGCCCCCACCGGGCCAGCGCCCGCTCCCCGTCGCGGGGCAGCCCGGCAATCCCCCCGGGACGCAGGCCGCTATGTCAGGAGTCCTGGGCACGGGCGCGCCCTGCCGGGCAGCCTTCACAGATCAGCGAGCCTCATTCGAAAGCCGACGGTGCTGGACGGCACCTATCTTCCTCGGCTTCTATTGTCCAGCTTGCAATCACCGCGTCTAGGCCGCCCACGGGCGTCGCTCTGCGATGGCTTCGCCAGCCTAGACCCGGCGCCCACTCGCACGGATTCGGCGCCTGCGAGGAAGAAAGGGCAAGAACCGGCCCCGCTCATTTTGGCTCGGCTGCTCGCCGCCGGTTGTAGAGGCGGATGGCCCAGAGGTAGGCCACGATGGCGATGCCGATGCTCCAGGCGATGGCGGCG
>Ga0187869_10001459_pt1 | contig 21255 bp, 16 predicted proteins | sample June2016WEW_13_1_2_FD_132972 | JGI IMG/M metagenome (GOLD analysis project Ga0187869, IMG submission 132972) | Peatland microbial communities from SPRUCE experiment site at the Marcell Experimental Forest, Minnesota, USA - June2016WEW_13_100 | ecosystem: Environmental > Terrestrial > Soil >...
GATGCACTCGGTCTGGATCGCCTGTCGTAGTACCCAGTTTGGGTAATACACGCCATCTCTCGCCAACCTAAACGCAATTAAGCTAGTTACAGCTCTACGCGCCTCTTCGGCAGTAAACTCCCGTTAGACCAACTCCACCTGCGTTGACCCTGGATGCGCAATCGGCGACACTCAATTGTTGGTTTCAAAACGGAAATCTCAGATGAGGCCTCCTATGCGCTTTCTCTTCCCAGCCATCGTCATTTGCACCGCCGCGGTATCGCCGGCCTTCGCTGCCGGCCGTGTCAAGACCGCCAACGGCATTCTCGAATCCACCGCCGTGCCCAAAGACGGCGTGCGCAGCTTCAAGGGCATCCCGTTCGGCCAGCCGCCCGTCGGCGACCTGCGCTGGCGCGAGCCGCAGCCCGTCAAAAACTGGTCTGGCGTCCGCAACGCCGGCCAGTTCGGCCCAGCGTGCATGCAGCGCCTCTCCCCCGGCGCCGACTACTGGCTCCGCGGCAACGGCATGAGCGAAGATTGCCTCTACCTCAACGTCTGGACTCCCGCCAAAACGGGCAAGGAGAAGCTTCCGATTCTCGTCTACATCTTCGGCGGCGGCTTCCAGAACGGCGACGGATCGGAGCCGCGCTACGATGGCGAGAATATGGCCCGCCACGGCATGGTCGCGGTCTCCGTCAACTACCGCACCAACATCTTCGGCTTCTTTGTCCATCCCGAGCTGACGAAGGAATCCCCGCACCACGCCGCCGGCAACTACGGTCTTCTGGACCAGGTGGCCGCCCTGAAGTGGGTGCAGCGGAACATCGCGGCCTTTGGCGGCGACCCCAAACGCGTCACCATCGCCGGCGAATCGGCCGGATCGATCTCCGTCAGCGCGCTCATGGCTTCGCCGCTTTCCAGAAACCTGATCGCCGGCGCCATCGGCGAGAGCGGCGCCGCCATCTCCAGCCTGCCGCCGCAGCCCCTGCCCGAGGCCGAGCAGAACGGCGTCAAATTCGCCGCCGCAGCCGGCGCGAACACGCTCGCCGCTCTTCGCGCCATGACCGCGGAGCAGATCCAGGACGCCGCCGCCAAGGCCCAGGGCGTCCGCTTCAGCACAGCCATGGACGGCTATTTCCTCGCCAAGTCCCTGACGGCGATCTTCGAAGCGGGCGAGCAGGCCAAGGTTCCGCTGCTGGCGGGGTCGAACACCCAGGAGCAGCCGGCGCGCTCCGTCCTGGGCGCCGGCGGCCCCACACCCGAAACCCTCGCCAACGCCATCGCCAAGTTCTACGGCGATAAGGCCGGCCCGGTGCTGAAGGCCTACGCCGCTACCACCACCGATGAGGTTTACGAAGCCGCCGCGCACCTGGCCAGCGCGCGCTTCATCTCGTACGGCACCTGGAAGTGGTCCGAACTCCAGATGAAGACCGGCGGCAAGCCCGTGTACCGCTACCTGTACGCCCGTCCCCGCCCGGCTTATCTCGGCATGCCGGGCCAGCCCGCTCCTGCGGTGCCTGCGGCCGGCAGGGGCGGCAACACGGCTGCCGGGGTGCCCTCTGGGCCCGGCGCGGAGCAACCCCCGGCTCCCCGCGGCGCGGCGCATTCCGCCGAGATCCAGTACGCCATGGGCAACCTGGATCTCGACACGCGCTACGCCTGGGAGCCCGCCGACTACGAAGTATCCAAAACGATTCAGGCCTACTTCGTGAATTTCATCAAGACTGGCAACCCGAACGGCCCTGGCCTGCCGAACTGGCCGGCCTACCGCGCCGACAATAATTACCAGCGTATGCGCATCGACCTGAAGTCCCAAGCCGAACCCGAAGGGGACCGCGACCGGTATCTCGCGCTGGAGGCGGCAACGGCGACGCGGTAACCGGCGCCCTGCGACAAGGCTTTAAAACCCAAGCAGGACAGACGCAGACGATCAAATCGACAGCTCCCTTCGCATCCGGCCCACCGTCTCCCTAGCCAATCCGGAATCGTATACGATCCTGTTCCACGATCCAAAGCTCCCCTGCCGGTGCTCGGTTCGCCAGCTCATCGGCAACTGTGTCGGCTTCGAGCCCTCCATCGCGTAGGATCTCGGCGCACTCTCTCGGCAAGTTCTCGTCAGTTTTCAGCTTCAAACCGTATGTTCCAAAGGAAGGTCCGCCGTGCCCTCGCGCGCGAGATCGGCGGCGTAAGCCAGAGCGGCCTGAATGTCCAGTTCCTGAATCGAAGGGTAGCTGCCGATGATCTCTTCGTGGGGTACGCCCACAGCGAGGTTGTCGAGAAACCCGATGACCAGATTCTTGCCCTGAGTTTTCCGAATCGTTTCAATCACTTCCGGGTTTCAAGACCCGTCAGCTCAGTCTTGGCCTGCTATACCGGAATCAGGAGGCGCCAATGCTCGATCCCCTCGATCCCCTCAGTGCCATCGTCCACCTCCCCAACCACCCGGGAGACGCATCTTGCAAAAAAGTGCCCCCGATGCGTCTCCCAATCTCGACCCACGGCCTCAACCCATTGAAAAAGAGCGGCTTAAAACCTCATGATTATGAATTTCACATACCCGGAACAGATGCGTCACCCGTGTGACGCATCTTGCAAAAAAGTGCCCCCCGATGCGTCACAAATCTCCGCCCCGCCACCTCAACCTATTGAAAAAGAGCGGCTTAAAACCTCATGATTATGAATTCCACATACCCGGAACAGATGCGTCACCCGGTTGGGCTGCTTCGGCCGGTCCGGGAAAGCCACCCCCGGCCCCCGACCCCCGGCCCCCAGTAACCGCACCATCTTGATTCATCGTCTGTTCATGTCCCGATTTCTATACTGGATCTTCCGATGCCGCACATTCCGTTGATTGTGGGGCTGGGTCTGGCCTTGTGCCAGGGCGCGTTGGCGCAAAACCCGCCCCCCGCTTCCCCCAACGCTCCCCTGCGCCTGACTCTCGAGGACGCCATGGAGCGCGCTCGCGCCAACAGCCCGCAGTTTCTGTCCGCCAACATCGCCGCGCGGATCGCGCACGAGGACACCGTGCAAGCCAAGGCCGGCCTGCTGCCGGCGCTCAACTGGGAACACGGGTACATCTACACGCAGCCGAACGGAAGCGATACGGGCATCTTCGTCGCCAACAACGGACACAACGTCTACACCAACCAGGCAGCCGTCCACGGCGATGTTTTTGCGCCCGGCAAACGCGCCGAGTACCAGATGGCCCTCGCGGCCGAAGCCGTGACGCGCGCCAAGATCGAGATCGCCGGCCGCGGGCTGGCCGCAACCGTGGTGCAGGACTATTACAGCATGGCGGTGGCCGCGCGCAGATACGCCAACGCGCAACGAAGCTTGGGCGAGGCCCGACAGTTCGCCGATATCACGCAGAAACAGGAGCAAGGAGGCGAAGTGGCGCATTCCGACGCGGTCAAGGCGGAGATTCAGCTCATCCAGCGCCAGCGCGATGTCGAGGACGCCCAACTCGGCCTCGACAAGGCGCGCATCGGCTTCGCCGTGCTGCTGTTCCCGGATTTCCGCCAGGATTTCACGGTGGTGGACGATCTCGAGTCCGCCTCGCCCCTGCCGGTGCTCGGCGAAATCCAAGGATTGGCCGCCAAAAACAACCCCGATATCCGTGTGGCTCAAGCCACCCTCCGCCAGGAGACCTACGACGTCAAATTTGCGAAGAGCGCTTTGTTGCCTTCCCTCTCCTTCGACTACTTTTTCGGCCTCAACGCCAATCAATACGCGCTCTACAACCAGTTTCACCAGAACAATGTGGGGTCTTCGGTGCAAGCTCAGTTGAACGTCCCAATCTGGACCTGGGGCGCCACGCGCAGCAAGGTCCGGCAGGCCGAATTGCGGCTCCAGCAAGCCAGGACCGACCTGACCGTCACCCAGCGGCAACTCCTGGCCAACTTGAATTCCTTTTACGCGGAGGCCAACTCGGCTCGTTCGCAGCTCGCCTCCCTGCGGCATTCGCTCGACCTCTCCGGGGAGAGCCTGCGGCTGACCGTGCTGCGCTACCAGGCGGGCGAGGTCTCGGTTCTCGAAGTAGTGGATGCGCAAACCACGCTGGTACAGGCCCGCAATGCCTATGACGACGGCTTGGCGCGGTACCGCCTGGCGCTGGCAAATCTTCAGACACTCACGGGGGCGTTTTAGCCCATGCAGAAGACTAAGACAACGCTGTTGCTGACGGCCGCGTGCATGCTCATCACGTCCGGCTGCGCCAAGAACGAAGAAAAAGAAGCCGAGCCCATCGCTCCCGTCCAGGTGGCGCCGGTGCTCCAGGAATCGATTCGCCGCATGGTCACCGCCGACGGCGTGCTCTGGCCGCGGGACCAGGCCAGCGTGATGCCCAAGATCGCCGCGCCGGTGCAGAAGTTCCTGGTGCAGCGTGGCGATCACGTGCGCCAGGGCCAACTGTTGGCCGTGCTCGAAAACCGCGACCTTACCGCCGCTACCGCCGAGAGCAAGGGCCAGTTGGACCAGGCCGAGTCGAACTTCCGCTCCACCCAATCCGCCTCCGTGCCCGAGCAAATCATGAAGGCGCAAACCGACGTGGACGCGGCCAAGCAGGCGGAGGAGGCCGCACAAAGGTTGCTCGATAACCGCCAGAAACTCTTGCAGGAGGGCGCGCTGGCGCGCAAGCTGGTGGACGACGCGCAGGTCGCCTACGCGCAGGCGCACAGCCAGTTCCAGGCTGCCCAGGAACACCTGCGAGCGCTCCAGGCCGTCGCCAAGCAGGAGCAGATCAAAGGCGCCGCCGCGCAAGTGGAAACTGCCCGCGGCCATCTTCAGACCGCGCAAGCGCAACTCGGCTATGCGCAGATTCTCAGCCCGATCGGCGGCGTGATTGCGGACCGGCCCCTGTACGCCGGCGAGATGGCCAGCCCCGGCGCTCCCTTGCTCACTGTGATGGATATCTCGCAAGTGGTGGCGCGCGTCAATGTCCCGCAGAACCAGGCGGTATCCGTCCAGGTTGGCAACCTTGCCACCATCACGGCGTCCGACAGCGGTCTGGAGGCGGCGGGCAAGGTCATCGTCGTCAGTCCGGCCACCGACCCGAGCAGCACCACCGTGCAGGTTTGGGTGCAGGCGGAAAACCCCGGCGAGCGGCTGAAGCCGGGAGCCTCCGTGCGCGCGGCGATCGTCACGGCGACCATTCCCAACGCCGTGGTGGTGCCCACCACCGCGCTCCTGCCCGCTTCCGAGGGCGGCACGGCGGTGATCGTCGCCGGCGCGGACTCCCTCGCTCATGAGAAGAAGGTGGAAGTGGGCGTCCGCGAGGCCGCGAAAGTTCAGATCCTCAGCGGCGTCTCGCCCGGCGAGCAGGTGGTGATAGTCGGCGGCGTGGGACTTCAGGATCAGGCGAAGGTGCGGATCGTCAAGCCCGGCGAGAAAGAGGCGAAGGACGAAAAAGGCGGGAAGGAGAAATGAGCGGCGTCCCGACCCCTCCACCAGCGCCCGAGGAACACTGGACCGCCCGCCACGGCAAGCCCATCATCTTCGTGATTCTGACGCTGGTGGCGATCGGCATCTACCTGGCGTTCACCATTCCGGTGGCGGTGTTTCCCTCTACCGATTTTCCGCGCGTCGTGATTGCAGTCGACAACGGCGTGATGCCCATCGACCAGATGCTGGTCACGGTGACCCGCCCCATCGAGGAAGCGGTCAATACCGTGCAGGGACTGGACCGCGTCATGTCCATCACCAGCCGCGGCTCCGCGGAGATCAACCTGTTCTTCGCATGGAATGTGGACATGTTCCGCACGCTGGAGCTGGTCAATGCCTCCCTGGCCCGCGTCCAAGCCATTCTGCCGCCCACCGCCAAGATCGTGGCCAACCGGCTGACATTCGCGGCTTTCCCCATCATGGGCTACAGCCTGACGTCGGACACCGTCCCTCAGACCCAGCTCTGGGAGCTGGCGAATTATGAGATGAAGCCGCGGTTGAACCGCACGACGGGCGTTTCGATCGTGGTGGTGCAGGGGGGTGACGTGCCGGAATTTCAGGTGCAGCCCGAACCAGCCAAACTGCTCCAGACCGCCACTACGATCCCCAACATTCTCGACGCCATCGGCCGCAGCAACCTGATCGACTCGCCGGGCCTGATTCAGAACAATCACCAGCTCGTGCTGAGCCTGGTCAGCGGGCAGGCGCGCACCCCCGCGGAAATCTCCAATATCGTGGTCAGGACCACGCCCGCCGGAACCCCCGTCCGCATCGGCGACATCGCATCGGTCGCTCCTTCGGTGATGCCCAGGTACACCATCGTCTCGGCCAACCGGAAGCCCGCGGTGCTGATCAATATCTCCCGGCAGCCGGACAGCAACACGGTGGTGGTGGCCGACGCTGTTCACCAGGAGATCGGGCGCCTTCGCAAGACGCTCCCCCGCGGGGTGGAGCTGCGCCCGTTCTACGATCAGTCGGAAATCGTCAACGAATCCATCAGCAGCGTGCGCGACGCCATCCTCATCGGTTTGGTTCTGGCGTCGCTGATCATGGTGTTGTTCCTGCGGGATTGGGGCACGTCTCTGGTGGCCGGCTTGGTAATTCCCGCCACCATTGCAGTCACATTCATCGCACTGCGGGTGCTGCACGAGAGCTTCGACCTCATGACGCTGGGCGGCCTGGCCGCCGCCGTGGGACTGGTGATCGACGACGCCATCGTGGTGGTGGAGAACATCGTGGTGCATCGCGATTCGGGGCAGACGCGCGCGGAGGCCATCCGCAGCGCGCTCCGCGAAATCCGCGTTCCGCTGGTGGGCTCCACCATCACCCCCATCGTGGTCTTCATTCCGCTGATCTCCATCACCGGCGTCACGGGAGTGTTCTTCCGCGCGCTGGCCGTGACAGTGGCGGCGGCGCTGCTTACTTCTCTGGCGCTGGCGCTCACCTGGACCCCTACGCTCAGCCACTATTTCATCCGCCAGCGCCACTCCGGCCGGGCAGCGGAGCGCGGCGCGCTGTCGCGAGCCATGAAGATTTATGAGCGCGTGCTGCGGCTGGCTCTCAAACACCCCGTTCTGCTGGCGCTTTTCAGCCTGGTCCTGATTGGCGGCTCGTATACCTGCTACCGCGCGACCGGTTCTGACCTGCTGCCGGCAATGGACGAAGGCGGATTCATCGTGGACTACTGGACGCCCGCCGGCTCGTCGCTCGAAGACACCAACCGCATGGTCTCCCACATCGAGCAGATTCTGCTGGAGACGCCGGAAGTGGAGAACACTTCGCGAAGGACGGGAATGGAATTAGGCCTCGCGGCTGTAACGGAAGCCAACCGCGGCGACATCTCCGTGAAGCTGAAGCACGATCGGAAACGCGGCTCGGACGAAATCATGGCGGAGGTGCGTGACAAAATCGCCCAGGCCGAGCCCACCATGGTCGTGGAGTTGCCCCAACTCTTGCAGGACATGATCGGCGACCTCTCCAACGAGCCCGAGCCGATCGCCATCAAGCTTTTTTCGCAGGACCCCGCTGTGTTGCGCGAGTGGGCACCGCAGGTCGCCGGCGCCATCAAGAAGATTCCGGGCGTGGTCGACGTGCTCAACGGCATCGAGGACACCATCAGCGGCCCCGCCACGACGTTTCAGATCGATCCCGTGGTGGCCGCGCGCGCGGGGTTCAGTCCGGAGGAGATCGAACTGGATGCCAGCGCCATCATGCAGGGCGAGCCCGCCCCGACGCCCGTGGTGATCAACGACCGCGCCTACACCATTCGGGTGCGTTTTCCCGCGCAGACGCGGTCATCGCTCGACGCCATCCGCAATACGCTCCTCGTCAGCCCGACCGGCAAGACCGCCACCATCGGATCGTTAGCGAGCGCGATCGACGACCCCGGACAGACGGAAATCCGGCGGGAGAACCTCCAGCGTTTCGTGACCGTGAAGGGGCGCCTCGAAGACCTCAATCTAGGGGCCGGCATGGAAAAAGTGCAACAGGCTCTGGCGGACCTGCACCTGCCTTCCACCATCCGCGTGGAGTACGGCGGCGCGTACCAGGAACAGCAGAGATCGTTCCGCGACCTCGTGTTCGTCCTCTTCCTTGCCATCGTGCTGGTCTTCATCGTTTTGCTGTTCGAATTCGGCAATTTCGCCGCGCCCATCGCGGTGCTCGCATCCGCGCTGCTCTCTACCTGCGGCGTTTTCGTGGCGCTGCTGGTCACCGGGACCACCTTCAACCTGTCGTCGTTCATGGGCCTGATCATGGTGGTCGGCATCGTCGCCAAGAATGGCATCCTCCTGCTGGACGCCGACCAGAAGTTCCGGGCGGCCGGCCTTCCGGCGGAAGAATGCATGATGCGCGCCGGCGAGCGCCGGCTGCGTCCCATCATCATGACCGCGCTGGCCACCATGGCCGGCATGCTTCCCCTCGCGCTCGCTCTGGGCGCCGGCTCTCAAATGCTGCAACCCTTGGCCATCGCGGTGATTGGCGGAATCCTCGCCTCGATGGTCCTCTCACTGGTGGTCACCCCGGCCGTTCGCTACTATATCGGAGGCCGGGACTAACGGAAAAGGAGTAACTCAATGAAAACGCTTCTGACAGCAGGTCTGCTAATTGCCACGGCGTTTGCCGCCGAGGGCTACAAGGTTCTCAACAAGATCAAAATCGGCGGCACCGGTGGATGGGACTACGTAGCCCTGGACAACACCAACCGCCGGATTTACGCCTCGCACACCAATATCGTCGAAGTAATCGATCCCGATGCCGGCAAGGTGGTGGGACAGATTTCCGAACTGCACGGCGTTCACGGTATCGCCGTCGCGCCCGAGCTCAACAAGGGATTCATCAGCAACGGCCAATCCAACAGCGTCACGGTCTTCGATCTCAAAACCCTCGTCAAGCTCGGCGAGCCGGCCACCGGAACCAACCCCGACGCCATTTGTTACGAGCCCAAGACCCAGCGGGTGTTCACCTTCAACGGCCGCTCCAACGATTCCACCGCCATCAATGCCAAGACCAATGAGATCGTGGCCACCTTCCCGCTCGAAGGGAAGCCGGAATTCTGCGTGGTGGATGGCGCAGGCAAGATCTACGCCAATCTGGAAGACAAGAGCGAGGTGATCGAGATCGATGCCGCCAAGCCGGCCGTCACCCGGCGCACCTCACTGGCCCCCGCCGAAGGTCCCTCGGGCCTGGCGATTGACGTCAAAAACAAGAAGCTCTTCTCCGTAGGCGACAACAAGATGATGGCCGTAACCGACATCGCCACCATGAAGGTGATCGCCACGCCGGCCATCGGCGCCGGCCCCGATGCCGCGGGCTTCGATCCCGACCTCGGCCTGGCGTTCAGCTCGAATGGCGACGCGACCATGACCATCGTCAAGTTAGTGAACGGCAAGTACGAAGCCGTGGATACCGTGCCTACCGAGCGCGGCGCCCGAACCATGACGGTGGACCCGAAGCTGCACCGCGTCTATCTGCTGGCCGCCGAGTACGGTCCCGCGCCGGAAGCCAAGGAGGGACAGAAGAAGGGCCGGCCACCGGTCCTGCCGGATACCTTCCACGTGCTAGTAGTTGGGAAGTAAGTCAGCTTAGTACACCGTTTCAGCCGCTTCGGCGAAGGTGCGATTGAGCGTCCAGGCGCGGGGCACCATCTGGTGCTCCCGGCCCGGATGAACAACCCCTGGTGCAGGCCGGCCCGCTACGCGAGCGGGCTCCAACTTAACCCAGCACTTTCCAAAGAAGAAACAGCATCCCGGCGGCGAATCCGACGCCGGCTTGATACTCTTGGTTCCTTAGATACAGGGCTGTACGAAAAGGATTCGGGTTCTTTGTGGGGGCCGGCGTGAGACGGGGCCAGAGGGCGGGTACCCGCTCGGCATAGGAGGCGTACTCCTGAAACAGGTTCCGCAGGTGCTGCTCTTCCAGTTGGATCACCGGCAGATAGACCAGCAGAAAAATAGCTATAAAGAGGATGCCGAGAGCAATGCTGCGGGAGGCGACCACCATCCCGGCGGCCACCAGCAGGGTGCCGAGATAAAGCGGGTTGCGCGTGTAGGCATACGGCCCGCCGGTGGCCAGTTGCTGGTTCTTTGCCAGAGAGCCTGCCGCCCACGCGCGCAGGGCGAGTCCCACCAGCCCGAACGGCAGGCCCAGGGCGAGCGAATGGGGTGTGGGGCGGGAAAACCAGGCAAACACCGCCACCAGCGCGAAGCCGCTGGGGACGCGCAGCCGGGCCACGGCATCGGCGTAGCGCTTGGGGAAGGCCGGCATCACACCAGGCACCGGCGCTCGCCGAGCGTCGACTTGAGGGCCTCGAACACCTGGCCGGGGGAGACGGCGCGCATGGCTTCGTCGATGGATGCGCCGCGTTTGTAGGTGGTGACGGCGGCGGGGCTGCGCAGGACCCGGAGCGAATCGCCATGGGGGCCGTTGCGCGCGGGGTCGGTGGGGCCATAGATCGCCACGCCGGGCTTTCCGAGCGCGGCGGCCAGGTGCAGCGGGCCGCTATCGACGCCCACTACGGCCGCGGCGCGCCGAGTGGCGTGGATCAAGCCGGGCAGGCCGGAGCAGTGGTCGAGCCCGGAGCCGGGCGGGCCGTCGAGCACCAGCGGGATGCCGAGTTCGCGGCGCAGACGCGCGGCCAGCGCCTGGTAATGTTCGATAGGCCACTGCTTGGCACGCCAGCCGGCCAGGGGCGAAGCGAGCACGAAATCGCCGGGTGGGAGCGCGCCCTCGGGACGGCCCGCCGGCAGCGGGAATGTCCGTAACAGTGTGGAGGCGCCGGCGGCGGCCGCCAGATCGAGGTTCTTTTGGACCACGTGCGCGGCCCCGCTGGCCGTCTTGTTGGAGTAGAAGAGCGCGGCGGCGCGTTCGCGAAGCTGGGTGCGGTGGAAGCCGAAGATACGATCGGGGCGCGCGGCGGCGGCCACCACCGCGGACTTGATGAGGCCTTGAAAGTCGACCGCGAAATCGTAGCGCTCCGCCCGCAGGCTGCGCCAGCTTTCGTGGAGGCCCGCAAGCGTATCGCGGCGCAGCAGCACCAGGCGGTCGATGAAAGGGTTGTCTTCGAGCAGCGGCGCCCATTTCGGCTCGACGATCCAGGTGAGGCGCGAGCCGGGATAACTGTGCTTGAGGGAGGCGACGGCGGGCAAGGCGTGAATGATGTCGCCCATGGCGCCGAGCCGCACAACCAGGATGCGGCTGCTAGTTGATTTGGCGGCGGTGAACATGCTCGATCAACTCGCTGGCGCGGCGCGCTTCAGCCGCTTCCAGGCGCACGAACTCCAGAGGCCGGAGCCCAGTGACGAGCCTCTCCACATCGCCATCATCGGCAGTCACCACGTAGTCTACCACGCGCAATGCGGCCACCAGCTCGGCGCGGGCGCGCTGCGAGAGAATCTCGCCGCCGAGGGGCAGAACGACTACCAGAAGGGGATGGTGGCGCACCCGGGCAAGCTCGCGGGCGTCGCCAACGCGGAGCACGTCGAAGTACCCGGTCGCAATGGCGACGGGCGGCCGGAGTTCGAGCGCGGCGGCGAGGGTCAGGATTTTGCTTCGGGTATCCATGCGGGGGCGGATTTCTCCCATAGTTCGAGCGCCACGGCGGCCACCTTGCCGGCCGTGACGCGGGTCATGCAACGGTGATCGATGGGGCAGTCGCGGAGCAGGCAGGGGCTGCATTCGGCATGTTCGCGAACCACGCGCGCCAGCGGGCCTATGGGACCGGTGGTGGCATCGTCGGTGGCGCCGAATACAGCGACGGTGGGGACACCGAGGGCTGTAGCCACGTGCATGGCGCCGGAATCGTTGGTGAGGAAGAGGCGGCAGGCGGCGGCGAGGTCGATAAATTCGCGCAGCGAGGTCTCCCCGGCCAGATTGCGCGTTTGGATGCCGCAGCGGAGGAGGGAAGCGGCGACCTCTTCACAGAGCGGGCGCTCGGAGGGGGAGCCGAAAACCAGGACGGCGGCGGAGAAAGGCTGGAAGGTCCGGGCCACTTCAGCGAAGCGATCGGGGAGCCAGCGTTTGGCGTTGCCGTAGGCCGCGCCGGGGCTGATTCCAATGACGGGGAGGGCCAGGCCGAGCGCGCCGAGCTGGCGCGCGCCGGATTCGCGCGCGGCTTCGATGCCCTCGAGACGGATGGCGCCGGTGGGGGGAAAGCGCTCGATCATGCCGGCCCGGCGCAGGAGTTCCAGGTAATAGAAACACTCATGGCGGGGAATGTCGCCGGGCTCGGGGACGGGAATGGCGCGCGTGAGCAGCAGGCCGCGGGCGTCGCGATTGTAGCCGATGCGCTCGGGGATGCGGGCCAGCCACGCGAGGAGCGCTGCATCGAAAGCGTTTGGCAGCAGGATCGCGCCGTCGAAACGCTCTCCCCGGAGGCGCGCGGCGAACGCGCGCCTGGAGCTGGTGTAGGGGATGATGCTGTCGATCGAAGTCTCGCGGGCGTAGAGATCGGCCACCCAGGGACACGCGGCGATGGCGATGTGGGCGCGCGGAAAAACCTGCCGGATGGCGCGGATGGCGGGCAGGGACATCACGGCGTCGCCCAGCCAGTTGGTGGCGCGCACGCACACCCGCGACATGGAGGACGGGTTGAACGGCACTGCTTTTTCAGGATAGCTTATGCCACTCTGAAGGAATGGGGTTCCGGTTGGTGGTCAATTACCGGCCGCGGGGCGATCAGGAGACGGCCATCGCCGAGTTGACGCGCGGCATCCGCGATGGCGAGCAGCACCAGGTGCTGCTGGGCGTGACGGGGTCCGGAAAAACGTTCACCATGGCCAAGGTCATGGAGGCGGTGGGGCGGCCGGCCCTGGTGCTGGCGCACAACAAGACGCTGGCGGCGCAGCTCTACCACGAGTTCAAGTCGTTCTTCCCGGATAACGCGGTCGAGTACTTCGTCAGCTACTACGATTATTACCAGCCGGAAGCCTACATCCCGGCGAGCGACGTGTACATCGAAAAAGAAGCCACCATCAACGATGAGCTGGACAAGCTGCGGCTCTCGGCCACCAAGTCGCTGTTCGAGCGGCGCGACTGCGTGATTGTGGCGAGCGTGAGCTGCATCTACGGGCTGGGGTCGCCGGAAGCCTACTACGGCATGCTGTTGATGCTCGAAAAAGGACAGAAGATTTCGCGCAACCAGATCGTTTCCAAGCTGGTGGAGATCCTGTACGAAAGGAACGATATCGATTTTCGGCGCGGCGCGTTTCGCGTGCGCGGCGACGTGATCGAGGTCTATCCGACGTACGACGATTACGCCTATCGCATCGAGCTGTGGGGCGACGAAGTCGAGAGCCTCTCGCAGATCGACCCGCTGCTGGGGCAGGTGAAGCAGACCTACCAGCGGCTGCCCATCTATCCCAAGACGCACTACGTGATGTCGGAGGAGACCAAGCTCGGCGCCATGGAGAGCATCCGGACGGAGCTCGACTGGTGGCACAAGGAACTCGAGAAGCAGGGGAAGCACATCGAAGCGCAGCGGCTGTACCAGCGCACCATGTTCGATCTGGAAATGATGAAAGAGATCGGCTACTGCCACGGCATCGAGAACTACTCGCGCCATTTTTCGGGGCGGCTGCCGGGCGAAGCGCCGCCCACCCTGCTGGATTACCTGCCGCACGATTCGCTGATGTTCCTCGACGAAAGCCACCAGACGGTTCCGCAATTGCACGGGATGTACCACGGCGACCGGTCGCGCAAAGAGACGCTGGTGGCGCACGGCTTCCGGCTGCCGAGCGCGCTGGACAACCGTCCGCTGACGTTCGAGGAGTTCGAGCACCGCGTCAATCAACTGATCTACGTTTCGGCGACGCCCGGGCCGTACGAGCTGACGAAATCGGCGGGCGTGGTGGTAGAGCAGATCATACGGCCCACGGGGCTGGTGGACCCGAGCGTCGAGATCCGGCCGGTGAAGGGGCAGGTGGACGATCTGCTGGGCGAGATTCGCAAGCGCGTGGACGCCGGCCAGCGGGTGCTGGTGACTACGCTCACCAAGCGCATGGCGGAGGACCTGGCGGAGTATTACTCCGAGGTCGGGGTGCGCTGCCGGTACCTGCATTCGGAGGTGGACACGCTCGAGCGCATCCGGATTCTGCGCGACTTGCGGCGCGGCGAATTCGACGTGCTGATTGGGATCAACCTGCTGCGCGAGGGTCTGGATCTGCCGGAAGTCTCGCTGGTGGCCATTCTGGATGCGGATAAGGAAGGCTTCCTGCGGTCGGCGGGGTCGCTGATTCAGACCATCGGAAGGGCCGCGCGGCACGTCGAGGGACACGCCGTTCTGTACGCCGACGTGATGACCGACTCCATGAAGAAGGCGCTGGACGAGACCGCGCGGCGGCGGCGCGTGCAGGTGGAGTACAACGAGCGGAACGGCATTGTGCCGCAATCGATCGTCAAGCCGATCGACATGAGCCTGGTGGCCGTGGCGGAAGGCGATTACGTAACGGTGCCGCTGGAGAGCGACGAGGAAGTCGAGGGGCTGACGCCGGAGCAGCGCCAACGGTTCATCGGCGAGTTGGAAGAAAGGATGCGGGAGGCGGCCCGGAAGTTCGAGTTCGAGAAGGCCGCGCAGTTGAGAGACCGGGTGAAAGCGTTGAAGATGGCAGGGTAGTTCAAGGTCCACTCTTTTGCCCTGCCGGCCTTGCAGCACACCAAGCCGGCTTCTCCCATGTAGAATGAAACTGTGCCCGAGATCAGCCGATTCTTCGGGATCATTGTTCGCATGTTTGCCGAAACCAGAGCGCCACATCATGGCCCTCATTTTCACGCGTACTATCAGGATGAAGTCGGAATCTTCAGCATCGATCCCGTGGAGATGATCGCCGGGTCGCTGTCAACGAGGCAGCGGCGCCTGGTAGAGGCGTGGGCGGAGTTGCACCAGCCGGAGTTGAGAGCGGACTGGGAGAAGTTGCAGGGTGGGCAGAAGCCGCAGCCAATCGATCCGCTGCAATAGGATGCTTCATGACACACACGATCCACCGAGTAGAGTCGTTTGAAATAGTGGCGGCGCACACGCTACGTGTTCGATTTGACGACGGTACCGAGCAGACCATCCATCTGTGGCCCATTCTCGTGGGCGAACTGTACGGCCCCTTGCGCGACCCGGAGATGTTCGGCCGGGTTCGCGTCGATCCCGAGGTCCACACCTTGGTGTGGCCCAACGGAGCGGACTTCGATCCGGCCACCCTGCACGACTGGCCCCGCTACGAGCAGGCTTTCCGAGAACTCGCCCGGCGCTGGGAGCTTGCGCGGGATTGAAGGGATCGCGGCAGCGCGGAAGCTCGAGTTCGAAAAGGCGGCGCAGTTGAGGGACCGGGTGAAAGAGTTGAAAATGGGAGCGGGGTGAAAAGAGTCGTTATGAACTGGAAAGCATTGTTGGAAGCGGAGATTCAGTCCACGTACGCGGTCACGGAGCGATTGCTCGCGCTGGTGGACGATGACAGTCTTCAGTGGAAACCTGCCACGGGCCACAATTGGATGACCACAGGCCAACTGCTCAAACACATCACCATGTCCTGCGGCATGTGTTTCCGGGGCTTCGTGACCGGCGACTGGGGAATGCCTGAAGGCAAGGAGGTGAGCGAACTCACGCCAGAAGAGCAGTTGCCGCCGGCGGAGAAGCTGCCAACGGTCGAGAGCGTTGCCGAGGCGAAGCGGTTGTTGGGCGAGGACCGGCAGGTAGCGCTCGAGATGCTGGCGGCGTGTAGCGAGGAAGAGCTGGCACACAAGGCAGCGCCGGCCCCTTGGGATCCGACCGCGGTGGTGCTGGGGCATCGCCTTCTCCAGATGGTGGAGCATCTGAAGCAACACAAAGGACAGCTATTCTACTACCTGAAACTGCAAGGAAAGCCAGTCAACACCGGAGATCTTTGGGGGATGTAGGGAAGCCCGCGAGCCCTATTTCCCACTCCATCCAACCAGGTTCTCGGCCAGTTTCTGGAGCGCGAGCGGCGCCGCATCAACCGGCGGAGCCGCGGGGCCCGACCCACCCGAGCGGACGTGCGCGGCGCCCAATTGCGCCACCACCACCGAGCCCGAACCGTACCGCCGCGCCACCATGAGCGGCACGCGGCGATGGTTCATCAGCGACGTCCAGCGCGGACCGAATGTCTCGCGGCCATTGGCGTACTGGCCGCTGCCGGGGCTGGCGAGTAGCGTGTACGACAGTTCCTGCCATTCGCCGTTGGTGGAATGTATGCTGCTCGCCAGCGCATCCATAGCCCCGACCGGCGCGGTGGTGCCCGCCAAACCCGCCACCAGCGGGTGCTGCACCTCGTCGAAAGCGATTTCGCGGCCGGCGCTCCACGCCAGGTCGGCGCCAAACCGGATGCCCTCCAGCAGGCCGCCGCCCGAGGCGCGCGCCAGCGGGTCCCACACGACCAGCTTGCCCCCGCTCCTCACCCATTTCTCGATTTCCGAACGGCGCTCCTGGAAAGCGGGCGAGGCCAAGTCGTAAACCACCAGCAAGCGCGCGCGCTTGAGCAAGTTGTCTCCCAGGCAATAGCTCTGGGAAGACCAGCCGGCCTTTGTGCGAGAGCGTTCGATCAGCCAGTGGAACACGTTGCTGGCATCGTTCATTGGGCCGTCGAGCCCCAGGTAAACCACCTCCGCGCCCCGCGCGGCCACCTCGGCCTGCTCGCGATAAAACGCCGCTTCCTCGGCGAAACCACGCGCGGTCACATCCCAGCGCATCCACTCGCCCAGGTCGGTGGCCTGCCGGTAGGCCGGCGTTGCCAGGCGGTCCAGGCCGGCGTACGCTTTGACGCTGGCTTCCAGGCTCCGCAGCATGCGGTCGTAGTGCGCGCGTTCGCCGGAGTTGTCGTAGAGCCCTTTCTCGATCGCCGCCGCCACCTTGTCCCGGTAGAAGTGCGCGAGCTCGGTCACGGCGCGCGCATCGTTGACGAAGCGGCCGTACTCCGCCCGCTCGCGCGTCGCGCCGGCGGCGTTCTTCTCCAAGCCAGCCAGGGCCTCCTCGGCCATGGCGGCATAGAGCGCGGTCAACTCGGCGGGCTTGAGACCCTCCTGGCTCGGGTCTCGAACATAGTCCATCACGGACAGGGGCGGTTTCGAGCGTGCGGCGGCGCTCACTGGGCCGTACCGTTTCTCATACAGGGCCAGCGTCAAATCGTCCACCGGCCGCGCCAGGTTATCGCCCAACCCCTCCAGCCGGTCCGAGTAGAGGATGCCGTTCAGGTTGGCTTCCCGGCTCACCGCGGTGGGGTGGTAATTCATGTTGTAGATGTTCACCAGGTTCTGGCACCCCGGCATGACCGGACCCGACTTGACGTAGTAGTCGTACACCGCTTTGCCCGCTTCGGGCGTGCCGAAACGCGCGGCCAGTTCCTCGACCCAGTGTTTGGCCTCCTGCTCGGCGGGGCGCTTCGGATTCCATCCGTAGCGTCCGAACGCCTCGATCCAGACGCGGTCGCGGTCAATGGTCGAGAGCGGTGGATCGGTGCGGTCCAGCGATACGGGCCACTGCCAGGACACCATGGGATACAGGTGAAACCCCTCGACGCCCCACTCCTGCCAGATGTGCACCATCTGTTGAATGAACACGGGCGAGGCCCAGCGGAACGGCTTCACGTCGCTGTTCTCGTGCACGTTGACGATGTGGTGCTGCCCGAGCCCGATATAGTCCCTGTTGCGCGGATCCGGGTACGGGCTGTCGATCATCTCCGTGTTGTGCTTCATCATGGTGAACAGGTTGGAGTACTGGTCTTTCACCACGTCCCGGTATCGCTCGAAGCTGATGGACCAGGCCCGCACGATCAGCGGCGGGTTTTTGCCCGAATCCCGAATGCCGGCGATCACCGCATCGCGTATGAACTCCTCGCGCTTCACGTTGAGGGCCTCGCCCGCCGTGAGCATCAGGCCCACATTCGGGTAGGACTTCACGAACTCACCGACGCAATAGCGCGTGTAAGCTTCCAGCAACGGGGTGGAAGCGTGGTTCTCAACCCGCACCCCCTCTCGCTCGTGGGCCTTGGCAAACGCCGGCGAAACGTGGATGTTGTAAAAGTGGAGCACGGTCCAGATGCCGCGCCGGTCGGCTTCTTCGGTAAACCACTTCAAGTGCTCGATGTTCCGCTTCAGTTCGGCGTCGCTCAGCATGCGCGCCTCGGGATGCCGGGGCAGTTCGAGGAAATAGGGGAAGGGATGCCCGGTCCAGAAGAAGATTGTGTTGTACCGGTTGTCGACCAGCTCGTCCAGGTAGCGAAGCATCAGTTGGCGATCGAAAAACCAGGGAAAATTCTCGGGCACCACGGGCCAGTTGTAGCCCATGTCTCCCCACTTCATCCAGAAGAGATTGGTGCCCCGAACCTTGAACGCGGGCCCCTCGGCGACATTGAGCCTGGCGGGCAGGGTTCCGGTTTCCCGAATGCGGCGGACCAACTCCAGACAGCCGTAGAGGACGCCCGACGCATCCGCCCCGGTAACGGTCCACTGGCTGGCGCTGCTTTCGAGGCGGAACGATTCGGGCCCACCCACCGCACCACGGGTGAGCACCACCTTGGCTCCCGGCGGCGCCTGTATGTTCTCCAGCACGTCGCGCAAGCGCGACGCTCCGTACAACTCCCGCGCGGTGGCGTCCGGCCCGGTCTGGACCGGAACGGACGCTGCCGCACTGGTTCCAGTCAGGATTGTAGCGATCACGAGAACTAAAATTCTTGCGAAAGCCGGCATTACGAAACCCTGCCCCCGAACTCCCGCACGGCATCCATCATCGCCGCTATGTTCTCCACCGGCGTTTGTGCCTGGATGTTATGAATCGTGTTGAACACAAATCCTCCGTTCGCGGAGAACACTTCGCAACGCTCCAGGACCTGTTTCCGCACCTGGGCCGGTGTTCCGAATGGAAGGACTTGCTGCGTGTCCACACCGCCGCCCCAGAAGACAATTCTGTCGCCGTACCGTTCTTTCAGGTGGACGGGGTCCATGCCGGCCGCCGAGCACTGCACCGGGTTCAGAATGTCGAACCCGCACTCGATGAAGGACTCGATGAAGCGCTCCACCGAGCCACAGGAGTGCTTGAAGGTCTTCCAGTTGGTGTTCCGGTGGATCCACTCGTTGAGCCGCTGGTAGTACGGAAAGTATAATTCGCGGAAGGCCGGGACCGAACAGAAAGCCGAGGTCTGCGTGCCGAAGTCCGTGCCGCACGTGAACACCGCGTCCACGCAGTCGCCGACGGCCACGCGGATCTTCCCCAGGTTTTCCATGGCGATGTCGCACTGCCGCGAGAAAACCTGGTGGACATACTCCCGCCGGCTGCGCGTCGACATGTACCACTCGGCCACGTCGCGGATTCCTTTCGGGTCCTTGAGAAAGGGCGCCGGAACCAGGGCGATGTCGCCGAAGGCGGTGCCGCCGAAGTTGGCGATGACGGCTCGCCCGGTCGCGCGAGCGTGGCGGGCCGAGCGGGCGAACCACGCCAGGTCTTCTTCCGCGATCGCGGTGAACTCTTCCAGGTTGTCGGCGGGATCGAGTCTGCCCTCGTCGATCGGTTTTTGGCGCACGATGGAATCGAAGAAGAATCCATCCTTGGGCATGCGGCCGCTGGGGGCCACGGAGGTGTCCCCTTTGGGATAGATCAAGGTGTCGCCGTTCTGGCCGGCGGTGGTGTTGAAATCCGCGGGTACGAGCACCTCGATCCCCTGGAAGATCCACGGCTTCCAGTTCTCGATGGGGAAGCCGAACATGGTGTTTCTGGGAAAGACGCCTTCCACGTCGATGCCCATGGCGCGCTGCAGGTCGTCTTCCAAGAGCCCGAGCATCTGGTACGGTTCGTGGACCTTTACGGGCCGCCGCTCGAGACCGTATCGCTCACGCAGGGCCGCCACGCAACTGACGTGGATTCCGGTCACAGCCGTGCTGCCGAAATCGACCGGTATGCGCCCGGAAGGGCGATGGTTCAGCGCGCTAACGACTACATTCCGGCCCGATGCGCTCATGTCGAAGACACCACGAAATCCATGGGAACGAACATCATAGCAAGGCCGTGGGACAGACGATCGCCTTTCAGCGTCTCGCGGGAAGGCCCCATCGAGCGGCAAATCGAGCTGGCGCTCCGACCCGGAGAATTCATTCACGACCGCGTGTGCTTCTCATTCGTGAGCGGCCTGGAAGAGGTTGCGGCCCGGATCGGGAAGGTCGCCACGAGGGAACCGGTGCGTGGCGCCGCACTCGGTGAGGCCTTCCTCGCGGGATGCCGTGCGAAGGCCGATGCGATCAACGATTCGAGCGCGGTTCGAAGCGTCGCCCACGGAACAGCGCCGACCGGTTTTGGGTCACGGTACTACCCTGCCGGATCGGTCCACGCGCGTTTGCGGCAGATCCCCTTCTTCATGCTTGCGGCGCCGCTTTGAAGTACGTCCTGGGGAGGGTCGCGGAACACCACGCCTGCGCTTGGGCGAAAACAGGGTAGTCCCTGAAAAACAAGACATTGCCCCAGGAATTCGGCAGCGACTTGTCGTGATTGCAGTAGAATCCCGATTGGTTCTGTCCCCAGATACGATACAGGACAATGTGCCAGAAATAGTCGCGGCGCCGCATTTCGTCGACCAATCTGTTCAAGGTATACAACTGGTTCGATCCTCCAAACGGGATTTCGGAGTCCCAGAATTCGGTTGCGACTACCGGATAGCGGTGCTTGCCCATGCCCCGAACGACTTCCAGATCGTAACCTTCGGTATCGATCTTGACCAGTCCGATGTCAGGAGGAAGGGTCCCCGCGTCGTGCAGCCCCGCCAAGGTTTTTACCTTGACGGGCCTGGCGGAGGTAAAAGGCAGGTCCGCCGGCATCGAATGCTGGGTCAGGCTGCTATAAACGCTGGCATCCCCGTACACCTTGCCCGCGGAAAGATCGGTTGCCAGGTGCAGCGGCATCTCGGCTTCCCGGCTTCCTAGCGCGAATTGGAAAGCGTGGAATCCCTTGCGCTTTCCCAGCCGGCGCTTCAGCTTCTTATAGACCGCCGGCAGCGGCTCGAAGGCGTACACCTCATAGCCGGCCTTGAGCAATGGCGCCGACACGTCCCCGAGGTTCGCGCCGATGTCGAGGGCCCCGCCGCCAGGCAGGTAGGAACACAGAAAAGAGAGGAGCCCGATTTCCGGGTTCGTGAACCCGTACTCGCCGGTTTCTACGCAGACCTGACGCGGAACCTCGTTATCCAACACCCATCTGAGATGGTTCTGAAACTGGCTGAAACTGCCCTGGAACTGCGCCACAGCATCGAACAGGGTTTGATGGGAGCGGGCGAGACGATCTTCGACGGTTTCGACCAGATGGCCGTCTTGCTCGCGAAGGGACTGCTGCAAAGCGCCCTGAAGCTGCGCCACAGC
>Ga0187869_10001466_pt1 | contig 21234 bp, 16 predicted proteins | sample June2016WEW_13_1_2_FD_132972 | JGI IMG/M metagenome (GOLD analysis project Ga0187869, IMG submission 132972) | Peatland microbial communities from SPRUCE experiment site at the Marcell Experimental Forest, Minnesota, USA - June2016WEW_13_100 | ecosystem: Environmental > Terrestrial > Soil >...
CTACAAATCATCGAAAACTATTCTGGCCCAACTCCCCACAACAGGAAGGAGTGTTTTGGTCGGACCGGGATATGACTCGGGCGTCGTCGATATTGGCGACGGCTACGTTCTCACCCTGCACACCGAGAGCCACAACCACCCGAGCGCAATCGAGCCGTACGGAGGGGCAGCGACAGGAATAGGCGGCGTCGTTCGCGATATTCTCTGCATGGGAACTACGCCCATCGCCCTCCTGAACGCTTTGAAATTCGGTGACATTACCAAGAGCGACCACTCGAAGTGGATCATGAAGAACGTGGTACGAGGAATCGCAGATTATGGAAACTGTATAGGTGTCCCAACGGTTGCAGGAGAAGTCGAATTCGATGAATGCTTCGAGAGGAACTGTTTGGTTGACGTGGCGTGCCTTGGGCTGGGTAGAAAGGAAGAAATTCTTCTAGCCGAGGCAACCCACCCTGGCGACAGCATCTATCTGGTGGGTGGTTCCACTGGTCGAGACGGAATCCATGGGTCAACTTTTGCATCAAGAACTCTCGCAGCTAGCTCTGAGCAAGAAAGGTCGGCAGTTCAGATCCCTGACCCTTTCACTAAGAAATTGATTATTGAGGCGACGCTGGAGGCAAACCGAGCCAGAATACTGACGGGCTGCAAGGACTTGGGCGGCGGCGGATTAGCTACCGGCCTCTCCGAACTAGCTGACAAAGGTCACACAGGCATTGACGTGTACCTGAAGGAAGTGCCCGTACGCGAAACCGACATGAGCCCCATTGAAGTAATGATTTCAGAATCACAGGAGCGAATGCTTCTTGTCGTCAAGGTTGACGCAGATCTGATTCTACAGGATATCATGGAAAAGTATGGTGTTTGCTGGGCGCGGATCGGCGAGGTTACCGGAACCAACAGGATTATCGTACTTCGTTCTGCAGAGGTGATTGCAGACCTTCCAACCTCTTTCCTAGCAAATGCCCCAATAATCAGCAGAAAGACTCGAATGCCAACAGCCCGAAATCCTGAAGGTACACCCGCAAGCCCAAATGACATTGCAACGGTCCTCTTACGCCTCCTCGCTTCGCCGACAATTGCGAGTAAAGAATGGGTTTTCCGCCAATATGACCACGAAGTTGGAATCAGGACCGTAGCCAAACCTGGTGAAGCAGACGCTTCAGTCTTGAAATTACCTAACGGAAAGTGCGCAGCCATCAAAGTCGATGGGAACGCACGGTTCTGCGACCTAGACCCATACGTTGGCGCTGCTAGTGTTCTTGCGGAATGTTGCCGCAACGTAGTCGCCGTTGGCGCCGAACCGATAGCCTTCCTTGACCATTGCCAGTTCGGGGATCCGAACAATGAAGAAATTTTCTGGGCCTTCGCTAGAGCGGTTCAAGGGATTGCGGACTTTGCGAGAGCAGCCTCCTTGCCATGTGTCGGCGGAAAGGTGAGTTTCTACAACCAAGATGAAGAGGCTGGGACGGCGATAAAATCGTCCCCAGTCGTTACAGTTCTTGGCCTAGTCGAGAAGCCAGCGCACACAATGAAGATGGCGTTCGGACCGGATGGCGATGCAATAATCGTAGTCGGCGAAACAAGGTGTGAGCTCGGTGGTTCAGAGTATTATCGCACCCTAGGGTTTAGGGGAAACACGCCGCCAGCCCTGAATTTCGAAGTTGAGGTTCATACAACCAAGGCTGTTCTCGAATGCATTAGACGCGGCTGGGTAACGGCCTGCCACGACATTTCGAAAGGCGGTTTAGGCGTCGCACTTGCTGAAATGGCAGTTGCAGGTGGCAAGGGTGCCACCGTTGATTGTAGACTTCTAGCAGCTGAGAAGATGCGCGATGACCAATTCCTGTTCTCCGAAACGAACTCAAGGTTCATCTTAACGACGAACAAACCATCTCAGGTTCTGAAGTCCCTTTCAAACGCGAACGTTCCCGCTGCCGTTGCAGGAGCAGTTAGAGGGACCACACTTCACCTAACTCTCAGCTCCAGCAAATTGGATTGCGAAATACAAGCGCTCCACGAGGCTTATGTGAACTCCATTCAAGGGATTTTGGAGCCTTGGCAGAAGTAAGGGAAAGTTGCGGTGTCGTCGCAGCCATAAGCAACGTGGGCGACGTGACTCGTAACATCTGGCTTGGCCTTTTGGCATTGCAGCACCGGGGGCAAGAAGCTTGTGGAGTCTACACGTTCGATAAGAACAGATTCTACCACCGAAAGCAAGCCGGGCTGGTCGGAAACTTTGAGGCCTTCGAAAATCTCAAAGGCAATATTGGGATTGGGCACGTTAGATATTCTACCGTGGGCCAGCCAGCAAACGAAGAAACCCTAGCTGACCCTCAGAAGCTAGAGGAATTCGCACAGCCATACTTCTCAGACCGCCCGAAGGGGGGCATTGCTCTCTGCCATAACGGCAACCTGGTCAATTTTCCTGAAGTTTGCAGTGAGCTACGTTCGAACGGTACATTCCTGTCGGCGACCTGCGACGCCGAAGTCATGCTCAAGACTCTAGCCAACGAACTATCCGACGGCGGTGATATAGAGAGAGCCGTCAGAAATTGTGTAGCCAAATTTGAAGGAGCCTACACGGCAGCCGTTTTAACAGGCAACGGCGAGCTCATTGCCTTCAGAGATCCTGAAGGTTTTCGGCCGCTCTGCTACGGAGCAAACGGCGGGCTCTTCATGTTCGCCTCCGAAACGGTCGCCCTCGACATAAACGGCATACGCGACCACTGGGACGTGAAACCTGGAGAACTTGTCATTGCAAGGAAAAACGAAACGCTCATCAGAAGAGAACTGAAGGCCCAGACCAGTCACGCGCGTTGCATGTTCGAGTATGTTTATTTCAGCCGACCCGATTCAACGATCGACGGCAAGGACGTGTATTCGGTCCGAGTAAGACTGGGCAGAAACCTTGCGCACACATACAAGACTCACGCAGACGTAATCGTACCAGTCCCCGACACGGCGCGGCCTGCAGCAGAAGGAATCTCACGTGAGACTGGCATACCAGTCTTCGAAGGCCTGATCAAGAACCGGTACGTAGGTAGGACGTTCATTATGCCCCACCAAGAAGGCAGAGATAACGCGGTCCAACTGAAGCTCAACGCGGTTCGTAGGGTCGTGGAAGGCAAGAATGTTCTCCTAGTTGACGACAGTATCGTTCGCGGAACCACGATGAAGAAGATTGTGAACCTACTCAAAGAAGCGGGCGCAAGCCGCGTCGAAGTCTGGGTTACCTGCCCACCAATCAAATCACCGTGCTTCTACGGAATCGACATGCCAACTCACTCAGAACTCATCGCCTCGGCAAGATCCGTGGATGAGATCCGACGAATCGTAGGCGCTGATGAACTCTGCTACCAGACTATAGATGGCCTGATAGGTGCAATTGGATTCCCGAAACACGAGACGTGTCTGGCATGCCTAACAGGCGTATACCCGACCCCCCTAGCCCAGAAAATCGCGGACGAGACGCGCGTTAAGCCTCAGAACGTAAGGTATTGGGAGACGGAGCAGTGACCCACGTTCTGCTGGTCGGATCCGGGGCTAGGGAACACGCCATAGCCTCAGCACTCACCAAAGCAGCCGAGGTTGACTTGTATGCTGCAATGAATTCCCACAACCCGGGCATAATGAAACTCTCTAAGGGCGTCTCATTCCTACAAATCAGCGACCCACGAGCAGTTTCGGACTACGCGAAACGGGCAGGAGTCGAATTGGCCGTCGTTGGGCCAGAGGCACCGCTCGTCAACGGAGTAGTTGACGCCCTAACCGAACTCGGCGTTAGCTGTGTGGGACCGACCCGGAGGCTTGCATCCATTGAGGGCGACAAAGGTTTCTGCCGGGAACTTCTGACCAAATACGGAATATCCGGCAACCCTCTCTATCGTGTTTTCAACAACCCTAAGGAAGCGGAAGGCTTCCTCAGAACATTCGGGCCTGTGGCCATTAAGCCAGCAGGGCTCACGGGAGGGAAAGGAGTCAAAGTCAGCGGAGTAGACCTTCCGAGCAAGGAGGCTGAAATTGAATACGCCAGAGAAATCCTCCGATACAAGATTGGTGGCTCCCAGAAACTTGTCGTCGAAGAACGCCTAGACGGAGAAGAATATTCCCTCCAAGCTTTCGTCGACGGCCATAATGTGCTCGTAATGCCCCTCGTTCAAGACCACAAGCGGGCTTACGAGAATGATTCTGGGCCAAACACTGGCGGGATGGGAAGCTACAGCGACCGTGACCACCTGCTACCCTTCGTTTCGCAGGAGACCTACGAAGCAAGCTGCACGATTATGACGGACGTTGTTCACGCTCTGAAGAACGAGACTGGGGAGGATTACAGAGGAGTGTTGTACGCGCAATTCATGCTTGCCCGAAGCCTCCACGAGGAAAAGCCAACCCCGAAACTTATCGAATTCAATTGCCGCTTCGGCGACCCAGAAGCCATGAACGTTCTACCCTTACTCTCGGAAGAAACGAACTTCTTGCGGGTGTGTGAGCGAATAGCGGAGGGAAAATTGAAACCCAAGAACATCTCCTTCGAAGAAAAAGCCACGGTCTGCAAGTACATTGTCCCAGCAGGATATCCGCAAAACGCAGCCGCCGGGCAGCCTATCAGCGTCGACGAGAAAGCGATGGTGGAACAGAATGCAGGCTTCTTCTACGCGAGTGTCGACCTGAAGGATGGTCACCTAGTCACGACAGCGTCTAGGACAATAGCCGTTCTGGGAATTGCGGACACGTTAATCGCCGCCGAAGAAATCGCCGAAACAGCAACACGTCACGTACAAGGCGCATTAAGACACAGGCGCGACATAGGGACGGCGGACCTGATTCGAAAACGCATGGAACATGTAAAAGGCATCGGCGCAGCGCCTTCGATCGTTAATGCGCTGGACATGGGAATCGCATGAGACACCTAGCCGTCTTCGCATCCGGACGCGGCTCAAACTTCAGAGCCATCGCAGATCACGCAAGGCTTGGTATTTTGCAAAATATTGAGGTTAGTTTGCTCGTGACGAATGATTCCAATGCGCCAGTGGTTCAGATCGCGAGAGAAGATTCAATCCCAAACGTCATCATTGAAGGAGTGTACCGTAGGAAATTCGCGTCCAAGCATGATAAAGAGAAGGCGCGGAATGAATTCGACGAAAGGGCGGTGGGGATTTTGAAGGAACATCAAATTGACCTTGTTGCCCTGGCAGGTTTCATGCAGGTCCTCGGCCCGAGAATTGTGGAGGCGTACAGGTTTCGAATAATGAACATCCACCCCGCGAAAGATTTGGTGAGGTTCGGCGGCGCTGGAATGTTTGGGAAGCACGTTCACGCGGCTGTGCTGGACGCCGGCCAGACGGAGTCCGGGTGCACTGTGCATTATGTTGACGAAAGCGTGGATCGAGGCCCGATTATTCTTCAGAGCGCCGTCTCGGTTGAACCAGGTGATACGCCCGAAGCCCTAGCTGAGCGAATATTGATCCAAGAACACCGGACTTACCCTAAAGCGATCCAACTTCACACCGACGGACGAATCGCCGTCCGGGATGGAAAGGCGATGATTGATTTGAGTGGGGGTTGGCTGGAACGGTGGAATAGAAGGCAGGAAGCATTCATTAATTATCAAGCCGGGTTGAGAAACGAGCGTTTGCTCGAATCGTCTACTTGAGGTGTCATCAGCATGGCCGGCGCTGCGGTTTCAATAGTGATAGGTTCCAAGAGTGATCTGGATGTCGCCAAACGCGCTGAGGAAACACTCGATTCGCTCGGCGTTACCCATGAAACTCAGATTCTGTCCGCTCACAGGAATCACAAGGAACTTGACGAATACATTGCATCAAGTGGGGCTAAGGTTTTCATAGCCATCGCCGGTCTCGCAGCGCACTTGCCGGGTTACATAGCCTCTCGGACTGAGCGGCCTGTGATCGGAGTACCGGTGAACAAGGCGTTGGGAGGTTTAGATTCGCTCTTGTCCATCGTCCAGATGCCGCGGGGCGTTCCAGTTTGTGCCGTTGGAATAGACGCAGCTGAGAACGCAGCTCATCTCGCCAAGAGAATTCTAGACGTGCCAAAATGAGAGTGCACCCAGTCGCCCCGTACCTATGCAGAAGCCGGCGTTGACGTAGCCAAGATTGCTGATATACAGCAGCGCATCGAAAAAATACTTTCAAGAACATTTCAGACTAGGAGAGGAAAGCTGGGAAGAGTTATTGGGGTTCGTGAGCACTACGCGGGCCTAATAGAAATCAGCAAAGACTACGCGCTGGCGCTACATGCGGACGGCGTTGGGACAAAAGCTCTCGTTGCCGAAACATACCGCAAGTACGATACCATTGGCATCGACTGCGTTGCAATGAACGTGAACGATATAATCTGCCTCGGCGCCGAGCCACTGGCCCTCGTCGACTACTTGGCGATTGAGAGACCCCGCCCGAGACTGGTCATGGACATAATGAAGGGGTTGCAAAAAGGCGCCCGGGAGGCCGGGGTGGCGATTGTCGCGGGTGAAACCGCAATCGTACCAGAAATTGTGGAAAGCTTCGATTTGTCCGCGGCAGTGGTCGGGATCGTGAGAAAGAGTGCTGTCATCACTGGCGAGAACGCGAAGGTTGGCGATGTAATTCTTGGATTACGTAGCAGTGGGATACACTGTAACGGACTCACATTGGCCAGGAAACTCCTCCTCACCCCCAAAGCTGGCTCCAGGGTTGCGAGGGAACTGTTGCGTCCAACCCGAATCTACGTGAAAACGATTTCGAACCTCTTAAGGGCAGGCGTCGAAATCCATGGGCTCGCACACATAACGGGCGGCGCGTATACGAAGCTCAAGAGAATTGGAATTCGAGCAAAAGTTGGTTTCTGCCTAGATAACCTTCCGGAACCGTCATACATCTTCAGGAGGATACAGGCAAAGGGACACATATCTAAGCGTGAAATGTACAGAACCTTCAACATGGGAATCGGATTCCTCATCATATGCCCAAAACGTGGGGCAAAACACGTGAGCGAAATACTGCCTGAAGCCAAACAAGTGGGATGCGTGACGTCCGGTAGAGATGTGACAATTTTGACTCGCGGGAGGAAATTGGATATTGAACGATACTAGGCATTGTCGTGGCTCTCGCTGCTTTTACAGGGATTGTGTAGTTCGCGTAGGAACATTTGCCTCCAAACAGCTAAACCCATGGATGAAGCTGGGATCGGCGTAGAAAGCATGAAATACTTACAGTTTGAAATAGAGTAGGTAGTTGTGTTCTAGCCTTGGCCTTAAGTTTCAACACTGCTAAGCATGCCGTCCGAAGTCGAAGAATTCTCAAGTCATTGATGGTTTTGTCCATATTCCTACTTTCAATTTCCTTCGTAGGAATCCCCAAGCCCCTCATCCAACCAGTCTTTGCACCCTCGACAGCAGCGACACTGAGCGAATGGACTATTCCAACAGCTAACAGCGGCCCCTATAGTATTATTCTCGATCCATCTGGGAATTGCTGCTGGTTTGCAGAGTCATTCGCCAATAAAATTGCACACCTTGATCCGGCATCCAACACTTTTCAGGAGTGGATCATTCCCACAGCAAATTCACTGCCGCTCGGCATGGCTGCGGCGACGATAGCATCTCAAACGGCTATTATTGGAGCTGAAGGCAATGGCAACAAGATGTTCGTCTTCTTCCCGGCAACGGGAATCATCAAAGAATACGCGCTTCCTAATGGGGGCTCACTCCCTGAAGAAGTGTCAATTGAACCCGGCGGTTCGGGACAAACGAGGGCATGGTTCACCGAAGCCACAAGAAACGCGTGGGGTGAACTAGTATATGATCTAGCCCAGCCGACCGCGCAGATTTTTGAGGACACGTTCCCGGGCGCGGTCGGTGGAATAGCGAACGGCCTCTACGCTGGGTCTGGGATAATTTGGTTTGCCGGTGCTGCCGCGCTCACTCGCTTTGACCGATCAAACCTTCCAAGTGCATACAGTATGTTTGCGCTGCCGACACATGGCTCTTCACATGGAGCCTATCTTACCGCCGACACGCTTGGGCAGATATGGTATACCCAAGGTGTCGGTAGCAATGCCGCCGACCCGAATAATTACGTCGGTGTACTTCAGAATCTGAACGCGTTTAAGGATTGGCAGGTCCCCTCAGTCGGTGCCGATGTGCGGGGCATTGGCATGAACCCCGCGACCCAACAACCTTGGTTCGCAGAGTATGCGCATGCAGGTTCGGGAGCAGCGAAGGTTGCTGTGCTCGACCCTTCCACGGGGGGATCCCTTACGGGCGTTTCTCCAACGACCGCAGCTTATGCGGGTGGAGTTAACACCGTCACTCCTGCTGTATTGGGCCCGATTGCGCCGACAACCAACTCCGTTGGAGCCACGTCAGCTAGTAATACCGGTTTGCAAACTGGCGCTTTCACTGAATGGGCCTTGAATCCTACCAGTGGTCCTCACGATATGGTTGTTGATTCTAGTGGCGCGGTTTGGATCGCTGAGTCTAACGGCAACAAGATCGCGAAACTGACACTAACTCAACCTGATTTTGGCCTAAACGCCAGTCCAGGTTCAATTTCAATAGCGCAAGGCGCATCGAACTCCATTTCGATTACTGGTTCAAGCTTGCTCGGATATTCTGGGGCGGTGACGTTATCCGTTACGGGCCCCGTTCCTTCTGGCGTCACATTCTCCACTTTTAGCACCAATCCAATCAATATCCCATCCTCAGGAAGCGCGTCATCAACGCTTACGGTCAATGTTGGATCAAGCGTTGCTCTGGGACCAGCCACCATTACAGTGAGCGGGACAGACGGTTCGATAACACACACAACAAGCTTTGTGCTTACGGTTACCTCCGGAGCAGATTTCTCACTATCCCTCAGCTCATCAAGCCTAACGGTCGGATCTGGAAGCTCGGCAACGGACACCGTTACAATTGCCTCAGTGGGCACGTTCAACTCGGCCGTGAACCTGAATGCAGGATCATTGCCGTCTGGTGTGCACGCTTCGTTTTCATCAAACCCTGTAACGCCTCCACCGGGCGGATCGGTTACGTCTGTTGCGACTGTGAGCATTGACCCCGGAACGCCGGCATCGTCCGCGAGTATAACGATCACAGGCACCAGTGGAAGTCTTAGCCACTCACAGTCTTTCACGTTGACTATCATGGTTACGCCGGACTTCACGATCAGCGGAATCCCAGGCACAATAGGAGTAACCCAGGGCAGTAGTGGCACATCGACTATCACCGTAGGGTCGACCAACGGGTTTAGCTCAGCGGTCGCCCTAACCTACTCCTGGATAGGAACAGCTCCTTCAGGTGTATCGATCAGTTTGCCTGGTCCGGTTACCCCACCCTCCGGATCGAGCTCCTCATCAACACTAACAATCAGCGCTTCGGCTACGGCGTCAACAGGCTCCTTCACCCTCGCAGTCACAGGGGCGAATGGCCTGTTAAGCCACACCGTTAATCTTGGAGTGACAATTTCGGCAGCAGCAATAAGCACTACCACGACGCCTACCGCCCCGACCTGTATTATTGCGACGGCAACATTCGGTTCCGAGCTAGCGCCTGAGGTTCAGCTGTTGCGCAACTTCCGCGACCGCCAAATCATGAGGACGCAGTCGGGCTCGAACTTCATGGTAGCCTTCAACGCGTGGTACTATTCCTTCAGCCCCCACGTAGCAGTTTACTTGACGAACCACTGGGTCGAAAGAATGATCATGAAAGGCGTATTGTACCCGTTGATAGGAATCCTCTACTTAACATCAAACCTATTCTCGGCGACATCCGCCTACCCAGAACTAGCAGCTCTCCTCTCAGGACTGTTGGCGAGCAGCCTAATTGGCGCCTTCTACCTGGGCTTACCACTTAGCCTGCTTAGAGTCAGATTCCGCCGCCTCCGCGGGTTGAAAACACAAAACCTACTCCAAAAGCTCTTAGACATTAGCTTACTTGGCGGATTGACAGGTCTTCTTCTAGGTGAAATTCTGGCTTCCCCATTAGTTCTCATGATATCCTCAGCAACAGTCGTGCTCTCAACACTCTTCCTATCCGCCGCACTGACCTCAGCTAAGGCCGCGAAGAGACTGCAAACCAGAATCTGAACAAGTGCACCACAAGGGTTTTCTTCCGGAACCGGCCCTTGCGACAAAACTTCCTTCGGTAGGCCTCAAGTTGAAAAATGCTCATGCATTGCTAGTCTGCTTGCTCGTAACTTCTCTTATTCTTGCATTTCCCAACGTTTACGCGCAGACCACAAGAATCTATGAAGTCGTGAACCCAAGCCACGCGGTTGCCGGCGGCCAAGGCCCCATAGAAGTCACGGCAATCGTCTTCTACAATAATACGACTCCGGGGAATTATCTAGTCACGTTGATAACCGACCAAGACACGACTCCTCAGGAAATTACACCGGGAATTGCAACCTCTTCGCCTGACTCATGCCTAAACCCACCTGTGCTCGCCGCGTTCTGTGTTACTGGCATCAATACAGCATCGGGTGCAGAACACTTGGACTTCAAGATTGGTGGAATCCTCGGCGGGAAACGCGGACCTGGAACATGGAATTTGAACATGACAACGGCGCTCCTCGATCCCACCCGCAATCTGATCCCGAAAACGACGAGTACTGTTCTCTTCGGTATCCAGTTGACGCCCGTAGCGTTGAAGGTGACGGTTCCAGCCCCCGTAGCCGTTTCCGTTGACGGAGTGCAACAACCCCCAGGTCCAGCCCTAGTCGGAGTTGCATTGGGCGAACACAACATTTCGGTACCCGCTCTCGTCCAAGTCGACCCAGCAACTAGGTTGATGTTCGACCATTGGCCTGACGGCTCGACTGACACGAATAGAACCATTTTCATAACTAGCGACGCAAACATCACCGTTACCTACCTGACGCAAAACTTACTCACAATAGCCGGCCCCCAGGCAACTTCCATAGGGGCAGGGTGGTACAACGAGGGAGAAACAGCAACATTCTCAGTCGCACCGACCGAGCCCATAGCCGGCCTCCTCGGAAATTTGGGAGGCAAGATGAAGTTTCAAGGCTGGTACGAGAACGGTCAGCTACTTACAAGCTCCACCACGGGAACCATATCCATGAACCAGCCCCATACGATCACTGCAGTTTGGCAGACAGATTACTCTGAACCAGCGCTCATCTTGACAGGAGTCGTGATCATCTTTGCCTTAGCTTACCTCATGGTACGCAGAAGGACCAACAAACCGGCAGGGCGCCGGCGCCATCGTGGCCGTAAGCGAGCTAAGCGGCGAAGCTGAACTCTTTTTGAAGCCTAACGCATAATGCAGCCTGAGCTGAGGGTGTTGGGCGGCAAAGACGTAGGATTGATTGGCCTTGGTGTCATGGGACAAAACCTAGCGCTGAACTTTCATAACCACGGCTATTCGGTCGCCGTCTACAACCGCACCGAGGAGAAGACGAGGGGTTTCGCCGCCAAGCACCCCGAAATCGACCCAACCTATACTCTCCCAGATCTTATCGGCTCGCTCTCGCAACCGCGGCGCGTTTTCCTGATGTTGACAGCTGGTCCGGCGGTCGACGCAACCATCAGCAGCCTGACAAGTTTACTCAACCGTGGGGATGTGTTGATGGATGGTGGAAATTCACATTTTCAAGACACGGAACGAAGATGTGGTGAATTAGGCAAGCACGGAATCCACTTCTTGGGGGTAGGCGTGAGTGGAGGTGAAGAAGGCGCGCTCAGGGGTCCATGCGTGATGGTCGGGGGGCCAAAGGAAGGTTACGAACATGTTGGCGAGATGTTAAGCCGAATAGCAGCGCATGCGGATGGTCCATGCTGCCAATACCTTGGCCCAAGAGGGGCAGGCCATTACGTAAAGATGATTCATAACGGCATCGAATACGCCATAATCCAAACCATCGCTGAAGCTTACGACCTACTAACCAGAGCCGGTCGCCTTAGCATCAAACAAGTACGGAATGTTTTCAAGGAATGGAGCGAAGGCGAACTCAACTCCTTCCTAATGGAAATTGCAACCCAAGTCCTCAAGAAAAATGACGCCGAAAACAAGCGCCCACTAGTCTCACTAATCCTCGATCGAGCACAACAAAAGGGAACTGGAAAATGGACTTCGCAAAACGCCTTGGACCTAGGGATCCCAACCCCCACAATTGACGCCGCAGTCACAGCGAGAAACCTTTCAGCACTAAAGGATGAACGCGTTAAGGCCGCGCAAATATCAAAAACAAGCAGAAAAGGTGCGCCCAATTTACCACCCGGGAACCTCTCGGAGAAGCTGGAGGGTGCCGTTCGGGCCTCAATAATCGTGGCCTACGCCCAAGGGTTTCATTTGATGCGCGCTGCTTCGGAAGCCTATGAGTATGGGATCCCGTTCGGAGAAGTGGCACGTATATGGAAGGGGGGATGCATAATCCGCGCCAAACTCCTCGATACGATTAGAAGTGCCTTTCAGGCGAATTCAAACTTACAGAACCTACTGCTAAACGCTGATCTCGCTGAAACCCTAATCAAGCTTGACAAGAAATGGCGCGATACGATTAAGGCCGCGAAGACTTCTGGGATTCCGACTCCTGCCCTAGATGCCTCGTTGGACTACTATGACGGTTACAGGAGCGAGAGATTGCCCGCCAATCTCATTCAGGCGCTGCGGGACCTTTTCGGAGCACACGGCTACGAACGAATCGATAAGCCAGGGCAGTTCCACAGCGACTGGCTATCCTAGGCTCCCAGCCTAGTCTAGAGCACACCTACGCGACCTGTTCAACCGGGTCGGGGCCTATCACGGGTTGGCTGTGTCGAACCCGCATCTTCACTTTACGTTTCTTTCGCAACTTCATTCACCACACTTTCCAACCCAAAGCTTAGCATTTTCTAGGTATTAAACTGGGTTGGAGAGAAAATAAGAAAAGGAGATTGCTCCACTTTTCCACTAAGTGGAGCAGGTCTCAACATACGGACTTATCGTTTTAGGCTGAGAAGGTAATTGTAGGCGCTGAGTGCGGCGTTCGCTCCTTCCCCGATCGCTATGACAACTTGTTGCGCGTTTACGTCAGTTACGTCTCCTGCTGCGAAAAGACCTGGGACGCTAGTTTGGTTGTTTTCGCTAATCATGATCCTTCCTTCCGCAGTTGTCTTCACCAGTTTGGAGAACAGCTCCTTGTTAGGGACGTATCCCAACTCGACGAAAACACCCTTAACAGCGATTACTTTCTCCGTCTTGTCAACCTTGGAACGTACCAGCAGATTCTCTACGGATGAGTTGCCACGAATTTCCTTCACCTCGTAGTCGGTGAAGAATTGCACTTTTCCTGAATTTTTTAGTCTCTTTCCGAGCTCTGTGTCCACATACTTTGCTTGGACGCCGACCACGTTGACCTTCTTGGCTATTTCTGCTAGTTCAGCTGTGGCTTGGAGAGCTGGTAGTCCGTCGCCAACGACGGCAACTTCCATGTCGATGAATAGTGGTGCGTGGCTGACGGCAGAGTAGCTAACCCCGCGACCTAGGAAGTCCTTTTCGCCGGGAACGTTGAGCCGCTTTGGCATTACACCTATGGCGATTATGGCAGATTTCCCTTTGAATGCCTTCCCGCCTCTCGTGGTTGCAACGAAATTGTTTTCTCTTCGCTCCAGTTTCGTGACTTCGTCAAGGTATCGTGCAAAGTCCAAGTACTCTATCTGGCTCTTGAACTTGCCAACCAGCTCTTCACCGTCTATGACGAAGTGCGTATCAACGTCAGGCAAGGAGAACTTGTAGTTAGTCTTCCCGCCAAGGTCTTCGCTGATCAGCATTATTTCAATTCTTTTTCTAATCGCGTATGCCGCTGCCGTTAGGCCTGCTGGGCCGCCGCCGATGATCAACAGGTCGTATTCTTTTTCTGATACATCTTTCTTCAAATTAATTCTCCTCCGTTAATCGGGCGCCTTCCGGATGTAGCCTAGTTTCATGGATGTCTGTGTCATGTCCCTTGACCTCTTGATGATACTCGTTGCCTGTTCGAGTAGTTGCGTTCTTGTCAACTTCAGGCCGGCCACTCCGACTTCTTGCGCTTTGAGAGCGACTGCGACGGCTTCTCTTGGATAGACCTCCCATTCATCCATTGTTGGGGCGATGTAGTCTTCGCTGAGGCCTTTCTCACGTGCACATTTCGCAAGCTCGTTAGCTGCGGCGATGCACATCTCATCTGTTATCGTCCTAGCCCGTACGTCAAGTGCCCCGCGGAAGATTCCTGGAAAGCCGAGGGAATTGTTGACTTGGTTAGGAAAGTCGGACCTACCAGTTGCGACCACGCGAGCCCCCGCCTCTTTTGCCTCCCACGGCCAAATTTCAGGGATGGGGTTAGCGCACGCAAAGAGAACAGCATCCTTGGCCATTGATGCAACCCATTCTTTCTTGATTGTATCGGGCCCAGGTTTGGAAAGGGCTATGCAAACGTCAGAGCCTTTCATGGCTTCAGGGATTCCACCCGACCGTTGCTCCTTATTCGTGGTTTCGCAGAGCCGCCACTTGTCGACAAACTCGGCCTTACGCATCGCGAGATCCTGCCTATCCTGGTTCAGGATGCCCTTCGTGTCGACGACGATAGTATTCCCTGGTTTTATCCCGTAAGAAAACATCAACCGGCTATTTGCAACGTTCGACGCACCGGCCCCAACCATCGCAACCGTCACATCGCTAGCTTTCTTCCCAACCAATTCGAGAGCATTGATCAAGCCGGCCAGAACTATAGTCGCTGTTCCCTGCTGGTCATCGTGCCAAACTGGAATCTCGGCTGTTGCTTTGAGCGTGTCGAGGATGCGGAAGCATTTGGGTTGGGAGATGTCTTCGAGGTTGACGCCGCCGAAGGAGGGCTGAAGCCATTTCACAGCCGTTATGATCTCGTCGGGGTCCTTCGTTCCCAGGCAGATTGGAACAGCGTCGACGCCTCCGAGGTATTTGAAGAGAATCGACTTCCCTTCCATCACGGGGAGCCCAGCCTTGGGCCCAATGTCGCCTAGGCCTAGAACACGCGTCCCATCAGTAACTATCGCAATCATATTCCACTTGTTCGTATATTCATAAACGAGCTTCTCGTCCTTCTGGATGGCCCTGCAAGGTTCAGCGACGCCAGGCGTGTACCATATAGCGAAGTCATTGAAATCACGAACGCAACATTTTGGCACGATCTCCATCTTTCCGTGGTAGAAGGGGTGGAGCCTCATCGCGTCGATGGCTGGTTTCTTCGCTTTCTCGAGAAGCTGTTCTTTCGTAAGCGTTTGCAGACTTCTTCAACTCCTAAGTATGGTTCGCAAATAGAATTGTCGTCTTTTAATTATCATGCACATGTAGCATATACCTCTACATATGACGCCTCCCCTTACGGGAAACTCTCAGACACGAAACGAATGTGGTAAATAGTGTCATATGCGAAACAAATGGGATCAACGTGACTTGACATAGAAGGTGAGCGAGCGGTAAGTGCTCAGCCTTCGCGGCTGAGTTTAAGGTTTGAATTTCAGCAAAACTCTTGGGAGCTCGGATGCTTCAGAGATAGCACTAATGGTAGGCCTACTGCATGTCTACCTTCTGTCGGAGTTAGGGGAACCGAGCTTTTGACTTGCCTTCAGCTGTGACCGTGACCATCGCTGGCAATACAGCACATGGTGATGCTGTGGTGACCATTGCCCGCCAGCACAGCGTCCCTGAATGCCTTTGCAGCCTCTGAATTTTTGGCCTGCCACACTATGACCGCATCGGCGTGGCCGAACGTTATGCCCACGATGTTGATTCGAAGGTTTTTGTTGGTTACGTGCTTTTCTACAGCCTTGAATGCGTTCTTAATGTGGTTGAAGAACATTTCCTGTGTTTTGCCAGTGTCCAAAGTCACCAAACTGAAGTACGTGTTCCAGTCTTTCCCGAAAGCATGGGAAAGCCCCCAAACCTTCAGAATGTCGTCGTCATTTTCCATAGGCATTCTTCGTGAAGTTTTGTAAAAAAGGTTTGCGATAAATCGTCTTTACGAGGTTTTTGTCAAGGCTTGAGGACATCTCATACTCTTTCGGATTCGAGCCCTAGAACGAACTTTACTGCTTGTTCTAGTGTCATTACCCGCCCGTTCGCCCATTCCACATCAAATTCTTCAGGACGCAGTTTTGTTCGTGCGAGGGTTACATCACGCTCATGGTCTGCGCGGTATGCTGGGGGGATAGGTACATGAGCAAATTCGCGAAGTGCATCGCATGCTCCCATAAGCCTAGTTGCGTGCTCCACTGCTCCTCGTGCGCAATCGCAACTCGCATATTCGTCGAAACATGTTGCGATGCCTTCCTTGTCTCCAAGTTCATAATATACCGCCAAGGATTCACGAAGAAGCTCGACTGCTGAACTGTATTCTCCTTGTCTTTTCGCAACGCTGCCTAGGTAAAGGAGGGATTCTGCAATCCCGATCTTCTCTCCCATTTCACGGGAAAGAGACAGACTTTCAGTAAGTAGTCGGCGCGATTGTTTGAGATCTCCTTTATCCCTCGAGTCTATTCCGAGGTTGATGAGCATGCGTGCGATGTACCGCTTATCTCCTAACTCTCTGAACAACTGCAAGCTCTGTTCGTGGAGTTTAGCCGCTTTCGCATGGTCACCTTGAGCGCGCAGCCCAACTCCCATATTCATGAGAACCAGAGCGATGCCCCATTTGTTTCCTATTTCCCGCATCAGAGCCAAGCTGTCCTCCTGCAGTTTCATGCCCCCCGAAAGATCCCCCTCGTTTCGTGCAACAATCGCCAAGCTGTTCAAAGCGAAGGCGATCCCTTCTTTGTCCCCTAGTTCCCGAAACAAAGCTAGACTGCGATCCAAAAGAGAATGTGCGGCAGGAAAGTCATCTTGAACAGATGCTAGCACCCCATTTCCAAAGAGTGCTTTTGCGCGCGCCACACTTTGGGTTGACCCGGACTTATCGATGGTTCTTGCAATCCATACGCGCCCCTCAGTCCAGTGTCCGCGGATGTACCAGAACCGCCATAGAAGAGAAGCAAGACGAAGGCTCAGGTCAACATTGCCGTTTTCAATTGACCAGCGAATCACCGCGCGCAGATTATCATGATCACGGTCAATTTGCGTCAACCATTCGGCTTGATCAGGCCTTCTCAACTCCGGTTCAGCTTTCTCAGCGAATTTTAGGAAGAAGTTGGAATAGGCTTCAAGCGCCTTTCCTGACTCACCTGCTGTCTCCAATGATTCCAAGGCAAACTCGCGGATTGTTTCCAGCATCCCGAAGCGCATCTCACCTCCAGCATCTACGCGATACACCAGATTTCCTTCAACAAGCTTCGAAAGGGAATCCAGCGCATCAACATCCCCATCCGGAAAGGTGCCGCAGACTGATTGAGCAGCGTCCAACGAAAATCCCCCAACGAACACGGATACACGGCGGAAAACCTTCTTGGCAATAGGGTCGAACAAATCATAACTCCAAGCGATGGTATCGCGCAGCGTCCTTTGCCTGGCGGGTAGATCCTGCGCCCCACCCGTCAGCAACCCAAGACGCTTCTCCAAACGTTTGAGTATGATTTCAGGCGACATTATTCGGATTCGAACGGCCGCTAACTCCAGGGCCAGAGGTAGGCCGTCGACTCGGATGCAGACTTCCGCCACGGTACGCGCATTCTCTGGGGTTAATTCGAATTCAGGCCTTACCGCTTTAGCTCGTTGAACGAACAGCGTTACGGATGGCGAACTTAGTAGCACGTCCACGGACGCGGATTTCTCCGGTTCCGGCAGCGCGAGCGGATGCACTAGCAATTCATGTTCGCCCCGAATCCGCAGGGGTGTCCGGCTTGTCACCAGAATCTTCAGTTTCGGGCATTCGTGCAGGAGTTCAGCTGCGATGGGCGCGGCTGAGACTACTTGCTCGAAGTTGTCAAGAACCAGGAGCATTGCTTTGTCTCTCAAGAATTCCTTGATGGTCTCCCCAATCGATTGTCCTCCTTTTTCGGTAACCCCCAGCGTTGATGCTATTTCCGAAGGAACTAGGCCTGGATCAGTAATTGGAGCTAGGGGGATGAGAAAGACTCCGCCCGGGAAATTGTCGACTAGCGTTGACGCAATTTCCAAGGCGAGGCGTGTTTTTCCAGTTCCACCTGGCCCCGTCAATGTTACGAGCCGAGTCTCACTTTGAAGTAGCCCCCGCACCGCCATGAACTCCTTCTCACGATCGACTAGAGGTGTAGGTTGCGCTGGCAGGTTGGTTGGGCCGCGTCCAAGCTTCTCAAAAATTCGCATGGTTGAGAAGGGGTCACGTCGGCCTCCTTCGCGTCCAATGGAAGATTTCTCGAAACCTGCGTGGCTCCCATTTTCAGTCAAAGGAGTCAGTCCGCACCGAATACTCTACAATAACTCCCCCAGTACAGAATAGGTTTTCCGTAACTCGCCGAGAAATACACGCCCACTTGAAAACGGGAGTTGAGTCGAGGCTTTTTGACAGACTTTTCATAGCGAGGCAAAACTGGTTATGAAAAGTGAATAGGCTTACGCGTTTTTCGTCTCTTTTTTCGCCTATGCGCAACTCAGGCGGATTTCATGGGTCCAATGGGTAGGACTGTACGGTTGTGGGCTTCGTTCAGGACCTCCGCGAGTGATAGGTAGAATGCGCTGAAGCCGCAAAAAACTCCTTCGATTCCAGCGATTAGGCCAAGCTGTGGGATTGCCTGCGCCGCAGTGAGTAGGAAGAAGAGTATTGCGAGCGAAAGGAATACTGTCTGAAGCGCGCGGTTGGTTTTGAGGGTTCCGAAGAACATTCCCATTGTGAAGAGGCCCCACATGAACAAGTACGCCGCCCAAGCAGCGTTGTCTGGTGCAAAGAGCGGCCGTTCAGCGCCGGAGATTATTATGAAGACGAGCGTCAACCAGAAAAGCCCGTAGGAAGTGAAGGCTAAGGTTCCGAAGGTGTTTCCCTTCCGGAACTCCATCGCACCCGCCACTATCTGCGCGAGGCCGCCGTAGAAGATCCCCATCGCCACAACGATGCTGCTGATTCCGAAGAAGCCCATGTTGTGGAGGTTGAGCAGGACCGTTGTCATTCCAAAGCCCATCAAACCGAGTGGCGCAGGATTCGCAAGCGCTGATGCTTTTGAACTCATCTCAGTTCCCTCTGGCTACTTACCCGTTCTCGCCATTTCGGCTTGGAGCTCGCTGTACGCGTTCTTCATCTCTTCGACGCTTGTTTCGTCTTCAAGCGTTGTGACGTCGCCGATGGGTTTGCCTTCGACGACGGCCCGTACAACCCGCCTCATGATTTTGGCACTGCGTGTCTTCGGGAGCTTGGCGACGAAGTAAACTGCCTCCGGCACTGCTATTGGTCCAATGGTTGTTCTCACGTGGTTCATCAATTCCTTTTTGAGTTCTGGTGTGGGGTCGAAGCCGGGTTTGAGAACTACGAATGCGACTGGTACTTCCATTTTGATCGGGTCAGCCTTCCCGATTACGGCTGATTCCGCGACCGCTGGGTGTGAGATGAGGCTGTCTTCTAGTTCGATGGTTCCAAGTCTATGGCCTGCAACCTTCAACACCTCGTCAGCCCGTCCCAGTAGCCAGAAGTAACCGTCGTCGTCCCTTAGGGCGTAGTCGCCTGCGTAGTAGATTCCAGGGAACCGGGTGAAGTATACCTGCTTGAACTTATCGGGGTCGTTCCATAAGGTCATGAACTGGCCTGGCCAGGGCCGTTTAATGACCATGTACCCTTTCTCGCCAACCTTCACGGGTTCGCCAGTTTCTCCGTAAACGTCAGCGTCAACTCCCGCGATGGGGAGCGTAGCGGATCCAGCTTTCAGTGGAATTGGGACGATGCCCGGTTGTGGGCTGATTAGGATTCCGCCCGTTTCAGTTTGCCACCAAGTATCTACGATCTGGCATTTCTCGCGGCCTATGTTCTTGAAGTACCATCTCCACGCTTCAGGGTTGATGGGCTCCCCAACAGTTCCGAGCAGCCTGAGCGATGTCAGCTTATGTTTCTGGGCCCACTGTTCACCAAACTTCATGTGCATTCTGATAGCCGTGGGGCTCGTATAGATGATTGTTACATGGTATTTTTCGACCAGGTCCCACCACCGGTCGGGCTGAGGATAATCAGGCGCGCCTTCGTACATTAGGGAAGTAACGCCAGTTATCAGTGGACCGTAGACGATGTACGTGTGCCCTGTTATCCAGCCAATGTCAGCGGTGCACCAGTACACGTCATCCTCCTTGACGTCGAAAACTGCTTTCTGTGTGTAGTCCGCCCAGACCATGTAGCCGCCGGTGCTGTGGGTACAGCCCTTCGGCTTTCCCGTGGTTCCTGAAGTATACAAGATGAAACTTGGATGTGTCCCCTCAACAGGTTCGGGCTCAACGTACTTGGCGGCGGAAGCAATCAGGTCGTGGTACCAAATGTCGCGCCCGCTCACCATCGGTATCTGATTCTTCGCCCTCTTCACCACGATGACTTTCTCAATTCCGCTCGATTGTTTGATGGCTTCATCAACAATGGGTTTCAGGTCGAGGGTTTTCCCTTTCCTGAAGGCTCCGTCGGCTGTAATCACCATTTTGGATTTGGAGTCGATCAATCGGCTGGCGATGGATTGCGCTGTGAACCCGGCGAAGATTACTGTGTGAATGGCCCCAAGCCTTGTGACCGCGAGCATGCTAATGGGGAGCTCAGGGATCATGGGAAGATAGATTGTGACTCTATCGCCTTTCTTGACTCCAAGTTTCTTCAGCGCTGATGCGAGCTTGTTTACTTCCTCGTACAGGTCAGTGTAGGTTAGTGTTCGCTTGTCCCCATTTTCGCCTTCCCAGTAGTAGGCTACCTTCTTCTTTCTCGGGCCGGCAACCTGCCGGTCCAAGGCGTTGTAGGAGAGGTTGGTCTTCCATTCGGGGAACCATCGCCCATAGGGCGGCTGACCCATCTCCTCAAAAGCCCGCCCCTTCTTCTCATACCAAAAGAGCTCGTCGGCGGCCTTTCGCCAGAACGCGTCAGGATCTTGAATGCTTTTCATGTGAATGTCCGTGAGAACCTTCAGGTTCTTCCGATTCTCAGGAAATATCATTACCGTAGTTGGGAGAATATCGTGTAGTGCCAATGCAAACACCGTTTCGGTTACGTCGAAGCTTGCGAAGTTAGCGAATTCTTAACTGTTTAGTTCGAATTCCATACTCTGAGAGTACTACGAAGGCTGACCCCTAAGCTCTCTTCTCAGGATTTTGCCAACAGAACTCTTCGGGAGTGCGTCCCTGAACTCAACAAC
>Ga0187869_10001477_pt1 | contig 21097 bp, 10 predicted proteins | sample June2016WEW_13_1_2_FD_132972 | JGI IMG/M metagenome (GOLD analysis project Ga0187869, IMG submission 132972) | Peatland microbial communities from SPRUCE experiment site at the Marcell Experimental Forest, Minnesota, USA - June2016WEW_13_100 | ecosystem: Environmental > Terrestrial > Soil >...
CGGCGGCGCCGAGAGGGAGACGACAGCAAGCTGGGGGGCGAGTCCGGGGCGTCGTGACACTGCCACCGGATGCGAACACGTGCGCAGCCGTGCCGGCCAGTGTCAGCCCAAGGTGTCTGTGGCTGGCCGCTACTTCTCGAAGTCGAACTTGCGCAGCCGGAGTGTCTTGGCGTTCTCGGAGACATCGCGGATCGTCTTGTCTGAGAAACCGGAGGCCCCTGCGTGGCTCGCCTCTATCTCGACGCGGACTGTGAGCGATACGTCCGTCTGCGCTGCCAGAGGACCGATGATCTCCTTGACCAGCTTCTCCAACTCCGGGAAGGGCGTGCAAGGGTCCGCCAGGACCACCTCCCCGCTGAAGCGATGGACGCCCTTGGCTGGGGGAGGCGGCGGAGGTGGAGGGGGCGGCGGAGGTCCTTGGATGACTTCTGGCAACAGGGAGCCATCGACGATCAGGCTGGTCGACGTGATTGGCGTGTCTGCCACCCGACCCGCCACGACGCCCCGATACCCCCCAGGTTCCTCCCGGGCGGCTGCGTAGGCGAAGGTTTCGCTGCGCCAGAGGATGTTGCCAGCCCCGTCACGGACGGCTCCTTCAAGCACGGACACATCGCGCAGCCGCGGCAGATACACGTAGCGCGCGAACCACGACCAGAGCTCCCGTAGCCCGACCTCGTGATGCGCATCCCAGTAAGTGCGGAGCCTCTGGTCGAGCGCAAGCCGCAGATTGACGCCCCCGAGCTTGACGATGAGCAGCTCTTCGTTGCGAAGCTTCGCCCCCGCCCGGATCGCGAGCGGGTCTGGCCCCGAACTGAACTTGACGGTCCGCAGGCTGACCTTGGCCGTGCCATCCGCCTGCTCCGGCACCAACAACCAGATGTACGTCTCCCCCACCCTGACGCGGACTGTCTCGTCGGCGGCATCGCGCTGGCTGCGGGCCTGGCCCCGTTGGTAGGAATCGAGGTTCAGCTTTCCGGCCTCCCCGTCGTCGCAGATCGACTTCCAAGCCAGGTACTGGCCCGCCGCGTCAGTCAGCTCGGCAAGGCGGAGAGGGTCTGGCGCGAGGAAGACGAGCATGTTCTGGTTCGTCCGGTCGCCAGCGCCTCGCGAGCCGAGGATCGCCTTCGCGGCCTGGGCCGCCTTCGACTCGGATGCCTTGGGGTCGTGCGGATACTCCGGGCCGAGGGCGACGAGTGCGACCTCCTCCTCGTCCGGCACGTCCGAGCCGCCCTTCGGCGACGGATGGACCCGCGCGAAAGGCCCGCGATCGGACAGCGCGACTTTGAGCCGCCGCTCGACTTCCACGGCCACGAGATCGGTTCCCTTGAGCTGGTCGGCTCTGTCGCGCGCGAGCTGATTGACAGACGGCTGCGTCGCATACCAGTAGCGGCCGCCCTGCTCGAAGAGGAACGTGGCCTGGCCGGCCAGCCTGCGGAGGGCGTCGCCGAACGTGGCAGGTTGCTCGCCAGGCTGAACTGAGCCAAGGAGTATCCGCTTGTCGTCAATGCCCCTGTTCGCAGCCGCCGGCAACGGCGCTGAGCCCAGGAACACTGTCCGCGCAACGCGCCGAGCCGCGGAATAGCGCCCGTAGGTGCCAGCGTTCTCGCGGTCCAGGCGGAGGGGCAGCGAAGACACGCCATCAACGTCGCTCTCGATGATCGGCGTCCAGTTGTCATCGAGATACTGAGTGAGCTGCGACAGGACCAGCGTGTCGTCGAGCGGGATCGCGGCCGGCAGGATGAGCAGGTTGGGGTCCTGCTTCTCCCAGAGGGCATGGACGACGGCAGCCATCAGCTTGAGGACGCCGCGCGTCCGCTGGAACCGCTCGAGAGTGCTCCAATCGTCGAAGAGCCGGTCGAACAGCTCCGGATGGATCGGGTAACAGTTCCTTAGGCGCTCGAGGTATGCCTTCTCTTTCGTGTCGGACGGGAAGACGCCGACGTGCTGGGCGTATAGCTCGGAGAAGCGCTGGACGACCTCATCGCGATTCCTCGCGTCATCGGAGCCGATCGGCTCGAACAGACGACGGCGGACGATCTCGAAGGACTCCTGTGCCGCTGCCGGCCGGAAGGGTGCGTCGACACGATGGAGGACGTGCTTGAGGGCGGCGAGCGCGCCCTGGCCGCCCTCGCCGCCGACCTCGATGGCCGAGGAAGGAAGGGAAACGACGAGCAGCGCGCCGGGCACCTGGTCGATCGCCTGGGTGAGCTGCTGGGCGAACGAGAGGGCCGCGTCGAAAGTGCCGCCTGGAAGCGTGTCCTTGCCCCATTGGAGGCGGGCATAGGTCACCCACTCGTCTATGAGCACGACGACGGGAGCTTGTGCCGCGAGCAGATCGCGCAACGCCTCCGCTCCCGGCGGAACGCCCTCACGATCCGCCGTCGCGACGCGCGCGAAGCCGGCTTCGCCCCCGAGTTGCCAGGCAAGCTCGCCCCAGAGCGTCCGGATCTCTGTGCCGCCCACAACGCGCGGCGTTACCGGAGAAACCCAGGTCCCGACCAGAGCGGCGCGAGCGACTTTCGGAAGCGTGGCCACGGCGGCTTCTGCGAGGACGGGCTCGAGCCCCGGCAGATGGGCAACATCAACCGCCGGATCAGCGATGTGCCAGAGCGCCAGCATCGAGTGCGTCTTGCCACCGCCGAAGGTCGTCTGAAGATCAACGACCGACTCGCCACCCGAGCCCGACAGTCGCCTCAGCGCACCCACGAGCAAGAGGCGCAGACCTTCGGTGATGTATGTCCGGGCGAAGAACTCACGCGGATCGACATACTCCTTGACGCCCTCGCCGCGCGCGACCTGGGCAAGATCGGCGGCGAACTCCGCCTGTCGGTAGGAGCCGGCGGCTACGTCGTGGTGCGGGACCACGACCGAACGCCAGCCCGGCAGCCCCTTGGCCGGTTCGGCGGCAACGGGAGCTGAAGCCGTGGCCCGCTCGCGGCTCTTCTGCTGCGCCTCGATGGACTCGCGAAGCACGGCGAGCTTCGCCTTCATGAGGTCGTCCGACTGCGGGGCGGCGACCGCGCGGAGGAGCCGTTCCGCCGTGTCGAAGGCTCGATACACGTCGTCAGTCGAGAAGGGCTTTGCGCCCGCGTGCGCCCAGCGGTTGCGTGTCTCACGCAACTCGGCGACGTAGTTGCGCTCCGCCACGCCGAGTGTCTTGCCGAGGGTCTCCCTCCAGTGAAAGAAGACCGTGTTCAGGAGGAACTGCGGATCGTTCGGATCAGCCGAGCCAACCGATCCGGTGTCCATCTCCTTCTTCGCCAGAACCACGGACACCCAAGCCTTGCCGTATGCCTTGGTGAATTCCTCATCGACGACCGGTCGGAGCCCGAGTGCGAGCACGTCGAGCATCCGCCCGACTCGCTCCTTGTTCGTGACGGCCACGCGCGCTCCCCCTACCTACTCGAGTCCGAGGCTTGGCTGCGACGGTTGTGCCGCGCGAACCCGCTCCGCGCCGCGCAGAAGGTCTGGCCAGGCAACGACGAGGGCATTGTAGGCGCGGGCCTCGTCGGTCCAGCCCTTTCGCTCGGCCACCTGGTAAAGCCGGTATGCGAGGTCGCGAGCCTGCTCACCGAGGCCGCCCAACTTCGCCTGTAGCTCAGCCGCCGCCCCTTCGCCGCCACCCAGAAGCGCATGAACAAGCCGCTGAGTCGCTTCCCAGACGGGGAGACGAGTGTCCGTGGTCGGGTCCCAGTGAGGGTCGTATTCGCTCCGCGCCAGAAGACGAACGCGACCGCGACCGGCGGCAACGATCCCCGCCTCGACCAGCCCGCCGATCGACGTGACTTTCGCCTTGGTGAGGACCTCGGCGACGCCATACTCGGCCTCTTTGAGGCCGAACTGCTCATACCAGGCGATCGCAAAGCGGGTATCGGCGTCGAACTCGCCTTCCTGCTCGGCGAGCAGTTCGTCGAGGGCTTGGTTGATCAGGGCAAGCGCGGTCCGGACGCGCATCGGCGAGCCATCTGGCTCGAGGACCTTGGCGTAGCGACTGAAGACCGCCATTCCTGGTCCGATGGACGCCTGAGCAAGATCCACCGGCGCGATGTTTCCGTGCTGGAGCGTCCGGAGCGCCTCGGGCAGTTCGCTCTTCAGGGAGGCCACGAAATCCTTACGCGTCGTGATGCCAGCGTTGGCGGCCCGAGGCCGGCACACCAGAACGATGGACGACGCCAGTGCGTTCGTGCCGATCGACAACGCCCGGCCTCCACGTTCAGTCCGCATGGGCCAGGTCCCGTCGACCGAGAAACCCGAGCGTAGGAGTGCCTGGAGCATAGTTTCCCAACCCGTTGAGGCGATCGCTTGGACGCCTTCCAGATCATCGTCCGTTTCCGTCTGCTTGAACGCGTAGTAGATGGTGACTGGGTAGTCGCGATGGGCGACGGCGCGGATGCCTTCGAAGACCTCGCGAAGCCCGCGCTCGAAGAACCTCTCGGCCTTCGCCTTGCTCCCGTCGAAGCGGTAGGGCGTGGCGACGAGTTCTTGAGACTTGGGCGTGAGAACTGTGCCGAACAGGTCAGGGTGAATAGACCCAAGCGAGCGACGGAGCCAGACGTAGAAGAAATCCGACAAGTCAGCGTAGCCAATGTTGTCGTAGTAAGGCGGATCCGTCGAGACAAGGGGTGCGAACCCGACGTTCGCGGCGGTGGTCGCGTCTGCCTGGCGCGCAAGTGCCATGCCTCTGGCCTGAGCCGCATCTACCACACGACCGATGCTATTCATGGTGATCGCAAAGTCGCCGGCCGCATCGCCGAACAGATTCGCCTCGGCGAAATCCCAAACCATCGGGATGGCTTGTCGCGCAAACGTCGTCTTCTGCTGGTCTCGCCCTGGGCTCCAGACCGACAGGGACGATGAGATGTCCGCAAGCCGGCTCACCCCGAGCCCGAGGTAGGTGGCGATAGCCTCCGAATAGGCGACGGCACCTGCGCCGCCTGCGTGGAGACGTGTCGGGTCGTCGGAGAGGCCAGCGTCAAGGGCGTCGTGATAGATGCGTGTCCGAGCTTCGCCAACCAGGTCGCTGTAAGTCGTGAGTGCGACTAGCTGTCGCGGCGTGAAGAGGTCGCGGAACCGTGTCATGCCGTATAGATAGGCGTTAACGGTTAGCTTGCCTTGGAGCTCTTCCTCGGGCCCCCACTCCGAGACGGCGGATTCAGCCACGCGCACATGCTCGGCAACCGGCGGCAGGTAGGTGCGACCGCGATGGCCCTCGGCGACGATGGCCATGAGCTGTTCGCCCATCCGTTTTGCCCGGCCCTCAGATCGAACGTGCTCGAACGGGACAGGGGATTGACAGACGATACAGTGAGCCCCTTGCCGATTCACAGTGCCGTCAGGGGCGTTTCCGTGCGGACCATCGATTGCGAACGAGATCGTCCGGGCAGATCGATCTACCACCGGGACCACCCAGGCCTCCTTGCCCTTCTTCGTCGAGAGCGCGAACGAATGGACGAGGGGCATGCGCGCGCCGCACGCCGGGTTCGGACATGTAACGGTTCGTGCCCAGAGCCAGGCGATGACCGTTGCTTCGCCGCCTCCCTGCTCCTTCGCCAAGCGAACCTTCGGATAAAGGTGGCCAATCCGCCCCTCCGCCTCGTGTCGCATCCACGCCCCATAGCGGCGAACATCCTAAGCGAGTCCGGCTGCGCCCTTCCACGCTCCCGTCGCGCCGATGCCCAGGCGCGCATCCGGGTGCACTGGAGGGCGGCCTGCGAACTTCGGCGGGATCTCGATGAGCGCCTTGGTAATGAGGACGGCGACCGGGTTGAGGTCCGACGCGTGAGCCTCCAGCCCGAGACGCTGCGCCTCGAGGGGGATGCTGCCGCCGCCGCAGAACGGATCGAGCACGGGCGGGGGGTTGCCACCCGTGGAGCGACGAATCTCGGTGCGCGCCTCCTCGAGAACGGCCTCGTTCGTAGTGTTCTCCCACAGCACGAGGCGCTCGATGATGTCGAACAGGCGGCGACGCTCGTCCTCCTGCGCCTTCGGCGTCGGGAAGCGGTCGGGATCGGACGAGGGGTCATCGACGAGGCTGGCGAACAGCACCGCGCGGCAGGCGGCGAGGGGCCGCCGAGCCCACCACAGGTGGAGGGTGCTCGGGTGCCCATGGCGTATGCTCTTCTCACGCGCCGACGCCACATTGATCGCCTCGAGCGGTAGCGCCACCTCGATGAGCTTGCGTTTGATGGCTTCGGGCATGGATCAGTCTCCGACGTTGCTTCGGGCTGTGCGTCTGCGCTCGATCGGCTGATGGGGTCGTCGCTCGCGAGGGCCGACTCTATTGCAGAAGCGGCGGGAGGTAACGAGGGCGTGGCTCCTGCTCATCGCCAGCGGCCCCGAACGTAGTCAGCGACCTCTGAAAGAGGGAGTGCTCGCGACGTCGTGCCGCTCCGGACGTAGAACTCCGTCGTCTTCCCGTCATTCAGGTAGACCGGCTTTGGGCTAGGTGGCACCTCGACCAGACAGACGGTTCCGCCATCCAGTGGCACGTATTTCGTAGGCAGTTGAGCGGCCACACCACCACCGAGGTGTTCGGCTACAACAGCGGCCAAGGCACGGGAGAACGCGTCCACGCACGTGTCGTCCGGCTTCATCAGGGTCTTGCCGTCGACTTCGATGCCGCAGATCGAGCCGTTCGGTTCGACTCCGATCAGGATCATTCCGCCCTGGGTGTTGGAGAACGCGGCGATCGTCTTGGTGCACATCTTCTGGAGCGCAGGGTTGTCCTTCTGCTGACGCATGTCCCAGCGAAGTGACGATTTGAACTCAACCTTCGGCATCTCGCCGGCCCCTATCAGCTCGCGCAACCCGGCGGACTCGGGATCTTCTCTAGGGGCTTGGGGCTCCTCTGGACTTGACGTCAGCCGAAGGCTCGCTACTCCATCGCGGTCGATCCGCTCGAGGCCCGGGATGCGCTTCACGTACCCATACGCCGTCGCGGGCCGCACTCCCAGTCGGTCGTTGACCAAACGCACGACTTCCAGTAGTGGCCTTTGCTGGTCAGGTGCCTTTTCCAAGAAGGGGACGACTACGTCGCGCATGCGTTCGGCCAACAATGAACGCCTGCCCGGAGTATTGGTGACCCCACTCTGCCAGGTCTTCCTCGCCCGCTCCGCCTGGACCTTGGCCGCTTCCGGCCATGACGCCAGGGCCCACTGTCGATCGGGCAGGCCGACGAACTCGGGCCGCATCTGCAGATACATTCCGACCGAGGCCGCGCTGACCACTCGCCGGGCCTTCACTGAGTCCAGGATCTGAGCGGCAGTGAGAGGACGTCCGGCCCGATGGAGGGTCTCGACCATCATCTCGACGATGGTCGCTGCGGCCGCGGCGTGCTTGTCGGCGAGACCCCACAGCCCGCTCTTTCCGATCGGCACCAGGCGAGGGTCGTGCGCTATCTGGTTCGATAGGTTGCGGACTGTGACACGACGACCAAGCGATCGCGCGTTGATCTCCTTAGCGATCTGGTCGAGATCCTGCGGCTCACCAGCGGTCTCGAGGAGCCGATAGACCTGGTTACCCCGGCCGACAAGGTGCTCGAACTTCCCACGCCAGCGTCCATCCTCCATCTGCACTACGCAGTCGGCGAGCAGCGGGAGGGCAGCCTCGATGTCGCCCAGCGAGCATCGGTCGGAGCGTCGACCCCGATTGAGTTCGACGGCGATGTCGCTCTCAGTGAGCGGCGTTACAACCGACTCGGTGAGTAGCCGGGCGATACGATCGGAGGTTTCCACGAACCGTCGAACGGATTGGTCCGCTGTCCGCGCCCAGAGAGCCGGCCGACGGTCGCCGTCGGAGTCGAGTCGACTCAGGCCGGCAAGGCCGAGGACAAACGCCAATCCTCGCGCTGCTCTTGCGTCGAGACGGCCCTCCAGAGCTAGCCTGGCGAAGAGTTCGGGCTCGGCAACTGGACCCGTGGCTTCTTCGGCGAGCGTCCGAAGCCGAGACAGCGGCTCTTCAAGGGCTGGATTGAGCCGATAGACCGTGCCATGGAAGCCTTCCTGCCAGGCAAGTTGGAGACGGCCCATCGACTTGGCCTCAAGCTGGCGCACCCGCTCCCGAGTCAAGCCCAGAACACCGCTGCCAAGGTCCTCGAGGGTCTTCGGCTGCGAAACGAGTCCGTAGCGCCCATCGACGATGACCCAGTCGCGCTCGGGATCACGAAGCGGGCTGACGTCGTCGCGGAGTGCCAGGCGCACGAGTGCCGGCAGTGCCCCGAGAAGACTCCCAACGTCCGCTGGTTCAACAACCTTGCTTGGGGCCAGCACCACGCCTCGGTCGCGCCAGAACCCGTCCAGGTCGACGCCATCTTGGCTGCAGTGGCGGAGGAGCGTCGATACGGCTGGGCCGACCGCGGACTCGGCTCGAGAGCCAAGAGCCTCCCGGGTCCGCGCGCTCAGCGACTCGGTGCCAACGAGCTCAGCAAGCGTTGTGACCCCGGCGAGCGACAGCCGTTGCCGTGATTTCGGATCCAGGTGGAGAACGTCAACCGGCAAACCCAGAGCCGACGAGGGCAATCGGTCAGTTGGTGCATCCATCCCCCGCCTCCAGAAGCTCCCCCTGCGCCAACAGATCGCGAATGGGGTAGTTCGCCGACGACGCGGCATCCTCGAGCGTCTTCGTGAATGGACGGCGCAGGTAGGTCGGCCCTGCCGCCTCGTCGCCATGGACCTCGACGATTGCGAGGAACCACTGGTCTGGCACGTTGAACGATTTGGCGACCTCGTTGCGGCTCACGGTGACGGTCGTCGCGCCCTCAGCTCTGCCCTTCACTTCGATGAAGCGGAGTCTGCCGCCAGACTCACGCGACTCGATGTCCCAGCCCAGCTTGTCCGCCGACACGTCCCGAGGGGTTCGGCCAGCTCGCTCCTCGGCCACCATTACGGTCTTCATCGCGAGAAGCTCGACCCGGCGGGTCTCACGGGCGAACAAATCAACTTCGTGGGCCGGGCGACCGGAGAGCCGATCGAGCAGGCCCTGTGGGACAACGATCGCGCCACCGACAACGACCGGCGGCAGCGCGTCTATCTGAGCCTCCAGATCGAGCTCGCGGTTCCGCGAGCGCAGCCGGTCGCGCAGGTCCTCGGCCCGGCGGCGCGCTTGAAGGCTCGGAAGCTTCACCTGCTTGCCGGCCGCTTCCTGCTGAGCGAGCTTCCAGGCTCGGCCGTCCCAGTAGTTGATCTCGTAAGTGAGACGGCTATGGACTTCGCGCCGGGTGCGTTCGATTCGGCTCAGCGTCCGCTCGCGGACCTCGGCGAGATGGGCTCGGCTGAGCGATTCGATCGCGTAGCCCAGCGCTCGGGCTTCGACGGCCGAGCCGGTCAGCCAGGATGCCGCGCCTATCTCGGGATCGAGCAGCGCCCGCTCCTCGGGGGTCGCGGGCCGGTAGTCGAGGTATGGCGCGGCGCCGGCGCCGCGGGCCGCAGTCTCAGTCAGCTCAACGAACTCCAGACGGCGCGAAACGACCGATGGGCCGCCGTTTCGGTTCGGACGCGCATCAACGATGGAGTGCTCGAGATAGGCCAGCGCAGCCAGCTCGTCGGAGGGGTCCGCCGGATTGACCAGGAGGGCGCCACGTCGAAGCAGGTCACGGTGGTCTGAGAGGACCAGGTCGATTGTCGCCTCGAGTAATGGATGGCCCGGGCACACGAACTCGGCGAGTGGCCGGCCCTGGACCGCGACTAGCTCCTTCTCGAACGCGACGCGCTCATACACGGGCAGGACGGCGGGCCGGTAGGCGGCCTCCCGAGCCCGCTCACGGATGCGCCCCGGCACCTTCGTCAGTTCGTATCGGCCTGGCTCGCGCTCACGCACCGAGCCCCCAAGGCGACGGAAGGCGTCGAGGAAGAAGCTGCGAACGTAGTGCGGCTGGAGCTTGCGCGCCTCTGCTCGTTCGAGATCGTCGCGGACCGCGGCGACGGTCCGCAGGTCGAGAATGTCCGCGCCGAGGGCCCGCTCTTCGATGAGAGCCTGGAGGTGGTCGCGGTCGAGCGCCGTGTCGAGCACCTGCGTCAGCCAGGCGCGCATCTCCGGTGAGTCGCCCCGGCGAACGGCATCGATCAGTAGATCGCGCAGGGACCGGCCATCTTCGAAGGTCAAGCGGCCCAGGACGTCGAACACCGCGCCGCCGAGCGCCTCCTTCTCGATCTCCAGCTTCTCGAGGAGGCGGGCATAAACGTCGCCCTCGCGCGTGCGATGCGCGACGAGGTTCCACAGATGACAAACCTCGGTCTGGCCGATCCGGTGAATTCGGCCGAAACGCTGCTCAATGCGGTTGGGGTTCCAGGGCAGGTCGTAGTTGACCATCAGATGGGCGCGCTGGAGATTGATCCCTTCCCCGGCGGCGTCGGTGGCCACCAGGACGATGGCGTTGGGGTCGTTCTTGAACCGGGCCTCCGCGGCGCGCCGCTGGTCGCGCGGCAGACCGCCGTGGATCGCCACGATCGCTTCTTCGCGTCCCAGGAACGTTCCGATCCGCTCGACGAGGTAGTTGAGGGTGTCGCGATGCTCGGTGAAGACGACCAGCTTGCGCCGGCCGCCGCCGGCGTCGAACATCTCGGGCGCATCTTGGAAGAGGCGGCTCAGTTCGTTCCACTTGGTGTCGGTGGCGCGCCTGCGCACGTCGGCGGCGACCGCTTCCAGACCGCGGAGAGTCTCGATCTCGGCGCGCAGCTCTGTGATCGTGCGGGCCGCCGTGGCGAGGTCGACCGTGCTCTCCTCGGTCTCCTCAGTCTCTGCGGCAGTCGCGTCGTCAGGGTCGAATTCTTCCTCGCCCTCGGAGAGATCGCGAACGGTCGCGAGGCTGATCTTGTCGAGCTCCGGCAGGTCTAGCCGAGCCTCGGCCCCCATTCGGAGCTGCTCGGCCTCGGCGAGCGTCCGCTCGAGGCGTTCGCGCCGGCGGCGCAGGCTGTGGTAGATGGCTTCAGGCGATGAGGCAAGGCGGCGCTGGAGGACGGTCAGCGCGAATCCGACGATTACACCGCGTCGGCCTTCGCCCTCGGCCTTCAAGCGATCGGCCCGATTCATCTCGTCGCGGACGTATGCCGTGACCAGTTCGTAAAGGTTCGCCTCCGGCTCTGACAGCTCGTAGGGCACGACGTAGGCGAAGCGCGGCGGGAAGAGGGGCGTCCCGTCCATCTTGACTAGCCCCTCCTTGACGAGCCGGCGCATCAGATCGTCGGTGGAGGAAGCCGGCTGAGGAGCGTCCGATGCGGCCCGCCTGTGTCCGGCGAAGCGATCGGGATCGAGCAGGCTCATGAAGAGCTCGAAGTCGGGCTGCTTACCGTTGTGAGGGGTGGCCGTAAGCAGCAGCAGGTTGCGAGTGTGCGGGCGGACGCGCTCGGCAAGCTTGCGCCGCTTGGTCTCCTTCACCTCGTCGCCGAACAGCGTGGCCGAGAGCTTGTGGGCCTCGTCGAAGACGACCAGGTCCCAGTCGGGGGCGTTTTCGAGGAGCAGTTGGAGATCCTCGTCGCGGGCGAGCTTGTCGAGTCTGGCGATGAGCAAGTCATGCTCGACGAATGGGTTGCCGCTGGCCGCGTTGTCGATCGAGTCGTTGGTGAGTTGGTCGAATCTGAGGTGGAACTTGTCGTTGAGCTCCTGCTGCCACTGCTCGACGAGTGAGCCCGGGGCGACGATCAGGCACCGCCGCAGCTCGGCTCGGACGAGAAGCTCGCGGATGTAGAGCCCGGTCATGATCGTCTTCCCGGCACCGGGATCGTCGGCAAGCAGGAAGTTGAGCGGCTGACGCCCGAGCATCTCGCCATAGACCGCGGTGATCTGGTGCGGGAGCGGATCAACGAGGCTGGTCGTCACCGCGACGTACGGGTCGAACAGGTAGGCGAGGCTGATCCGCTTCGCTTCGGAAGCGAGCTTGAAGGCCTCCCCGTCGCCATCGAAGGACCAGGGGCGTCCCTCGGCGACCAGCTCGAGGCGCGGCTCATCCTCACGGAAGAGGAGCTTCTCAGCGACCGCGCCGTCCGCGGCGCGGTAGGTCAGCGTTACGACTTCGGAGCCGTGCCAGGCGACATTGACCACGGTCACGCGGGCGTCGGGCACGACTCCCGACACCAGGGCGCCATTGCTCAGGTCTTCGAGCCGAACGATCTTGATGCCCTCCAGCGGTGGGCTCAGTATGGGTCGCGGGTCACCCCATGTCGCTCTGCTTTGTCGCACAGTTGTCCGCCAGCTATGGTGGCACGGCGGCGTGCGCAATGGCTGACCGGTAAGGCGAGATGGGCGGACCCCGGCGTGCTCAGTCAAAGCTGCCGAACGGCTATGCCATGTCTCCTTGAGGGTTAGGAATCCGTCTGACCCGAGCAGGTCCCGGGCAGCGACGGCCTCGGCAGTGTGCGCAAGGTCGTCGTAGAACGCGTCCGTCAGCTCGTCATCTCGTCCGGCCAATCAGACGCTGAGCGAGTCTCCCAGACGTGCGCGAGCGATGTCCACGGCCTCGGGTTCCTGCTCGATCAGCAGGTAGTCGCATCCCTCGTAATGTGCCGCCAGGCCAGTGGTGCCGCTGCCGGCGAAGGGGTCAAGCACCAGCGCGCCGCGCGACGCGATGAGCCGCACGAGCCATCGCATCAGCTCAACGGGTTTGACGGTGAGGTGGTTGTTGGCGCTTGGGCTGGTCGTGAAGCGCTCGTTGACGCTGCCCTCGACCGCGTTGCTTGGGGCCGGGACCTCGCTCTGCCCGTTGAAGACCCTGACCTGCGCGGGAAGATCGATTTCCCCGTTGACCCCGCCGTTGCGGTCCTTCCGGCTGGCCTTGGGGATGAGATACAGGTGCGGGTAGTTGCCCTGGCCATCCGTGATGAGGGGTGGCGTGCTGGAGCCTGGATCGCTACCCGGGCCTGCTTGCTCGGCGCGCGGCAGCAGGAAGTAGCGAGACTTGCCGCCGGCCTCGCCGACGCGACGATGTTGCAGCTCGCGCCCTCCCGAGAAGGCCCAGAACCTGCTCTTGCCGCGCTTGCGCGGGTAATTCCCGGGGCCACTCATCCCGCCCCCCACCACCTCATCGGGGTAGTCGCCGTCGAACACGCGGTCGGACAGAATGACATCGGCCGGATAGCGGCCGAGCTGGCCTTGTCGTGCGAACCGACGGAACCCCCATCCGCTCGCGCACGTGTCGAGCGGCTCCTCATCGCCATCGGTGCTTAGATCTTCGCCTTCGGCCAGTGGAATTCGGCATCCGTCGATGTTGAGCGTCCCGGTGCCGTAGCGCAGCACGTTCTCGGCGATCGGGCCCGACAAGGGCTTACGCACCAGCCACCAGACCTCGTGGGCCGGCTTCAGGGCGGAGCCAAAGCCCTCGTAACGCTGTGCCTCCCCGTCACGCAGATCCAGTGGGCGCGAGCCGGTGTCCTTGTTAGAGAAGTTGCCGCTGTCCCCGTAGCCTGGAGTGCCGACCAGCGGCGTCGGGCGGTAGTCGTCACCCATGGCCGCCTCGCGTTGCGCTCTCGGTGAGCTGCCGCCGATCCGGGCCCGAGCTTCGAGGGCCTTGCCGACGTCGAACGACTTCGGGAATCCCGAAAGGAAGATGTGGTTGATCTGATCTCGAACCTCGAAGCCGGCTTCCTCCAGCGCCCAGGCGGTCCAATGGCTGGTCCGTGGGAGGGCCCACACGAGGCCATGGGCGCCGGGCTTCAGGACTCGGAGGCACTCGCCCATGACCTCGCTCATCCAGGCCACCCAGGCATCGCGGCCGCCGCGATCGGAATCCCAGGCGGCACCCATGAAGCCGATCGCGCCCGGCGGGTCAGTCACGAGGGCATCTACGCAGGCGTCAGGCAGCGTCCGCAGGATCGACAGGCAGTCCCCCTCGAGCAGCACGTTGCGGGGGACGCCGCCCGGTGCTGCCACCGGCGTGATGTTCAGCGGGCCGCAGGCGCCGTTGGTTGCGATGCGGGTGGCAACGGCGAAGAGCCCGGCCTCGGTCACCTCGTCGTCGCGGGCCCGGGTCTCCTCGACCCAGCGGGTGAAGCGATCGTCGGGCACGCCGGCCAGGCGTTGCCAGCGTGAGGACTGCTGCTGCGAGATGCTGAGTTCGGATAATGCTGACAGCGTGTCAGCATTTGGCCGGCCCGGCCGCAGGTCGCCCCGCGCTCGGAGATCGCCGAGCATGCGTCCGGCCTTCCGCTCGGCCTCGAGCTTGATCGTCGCCCAGTCGTTCTGCGCGTCGAGCGACTGCTTGGCCTTGCGGGCCGCCACCCGGAGCACTTCCAGGCGATCGATGACCGAGACAACCACGGCGAGTTCGGTTGCCTGGGCCAAGGCGGTGCGGGCGGCCGCCAACGAGATTGGCGGGGCTGAGCGGGGGATCGGCACAAGGGCTTCCACGACGGACCAACGGTGCCCGCCCGAGGGGGCGGCGACCATAGCCCGAAAGGACCAGCCGCGTACTTGGTGGCGGGGTCCGTGAACGATGACCGACGTGAGCGACGGTGGTGCCGACTGGGCCCCGGACCGCACGCGCCACCGAACGACCTGAAGGACCTGAACCCTTCTGCGGGTTAGTCGCTATTCGCGTATCCGACAGAGAGAACAACCCACGAGTCGGTTCAGGTCGTTCAGGTCCTTCGGCCAGGCCCAGTTTTGAATCATTTCGTGTCGATACTTGACAAGAAGGGCACGCCGCCGAAACTCCGCCAGCTCGCCCGACCGAATGAGCCGAGCGCAGCGGACGGAGACCCGGAAAGTGACAAACGACGCTCAACTCATTGGCGGTGGTAGCCCAGCCGCCGAGCCCGAGGACGACGAGTGGCTGGAAGACCCACTCTTGGGCGTGAAGATGCCGTTCCACATTCCGCCGCCCCTGCGAGTTCGCAGCGTGCCTGACCTCCAGGCTCCGGCTCCGGTTGCCGGCGGCGTGGGGCCGCCCGAGCTGGAGATGACGCTGGCAGGTCAGGCTGCCCAACCGGCGCTGCTCTCAAGAGTCAACGAGCGCTGCCAGCTCACCCCGATGGGCAATGGAGAACGCCTCGTGGGCTGGTTCGGTGATGCCATCCGCTTCTGCCATGACAAGCGGGCGTGGTTCATCTGGGACGGCCGGCGGTGGGCGGAGGATCGCACAGGCAGGATCGAGCGACTGGCCAAGGCGACCGTCCGCTTCATCTACGCCGAAGCGGCCTTGGAGCACGACGACGACCGCCGCAATGACCTCATCAGTTGGGCGCACGGATCGCAGTCGCGCCGACAGGTTCAGGAGATGATCGCCTTTGCCGCCGCCGAAGTGCCTGTGCGGATCGAGGAGCTGGACCGTGAGCCATTCCTCTTCAACACTCGGAGCGGCACCGTCGACCTGCGCACCAGAGGGGTGCGCACCCACGACCCCAAGGACCTGCTGACCAAGACCTCCCCCGTTGCCTTCGACCCTCAGGCCGCCTGCCCCCGATGGCACGCCTTCCTCCGCACCGCGATGGCCGGCGATGAGGAGATGATCGGCTACCTCCAGCGGGCCGTGGGCTACGCGGCAACAGCGAGCATCCGCGAGCAGGTGGCGTTCATCCTCTGGGGAGGCGGAGCCAACGGCAAGAGCACCTTCCTTGAGGTGGTCAAGGCCTCGCTCGGCGAATACGCGGTCTCCACCAAGGGGGCCACGATCATGGCCGGCGCGCGGCCCGAGAGCGGCGGCTCGCCGGACCCGCAGATCATCGCCCTGGTCGGTTCCCGCATGGTCATCGCCGTCGAGACCGACGAGTTCGGCAGGCTCAACGAAGGGCGGGTGAAGTCGCTGACGGGTGGCGACACGATCAGCGCGCGCGACCTTCACGCCAAGCCGATCAGCTTCCAGCCCACCTTCAAGCTCTTTCTCGCGACCAACCACAAGCCCCAGATCCGCGGCACCGACAATGGCATCTGGCGGCGCCTCCATCTGATCCCCTGGACCGTCGCCATCCCTCCCGAGGAACAGGACAAGGATCTCAAAGACAAGCTGCTGGGCGAGCTGCCGGGCATCCTGGCCTGGATCGTCGCCGGTGCGGTCGCCTGGTATCGGGACGGTCTTATGCCCCCGGCGAAGGTGAAGGCCGCGACCGACGCCTACCGCGCCGAGATGGACACGCTGGCGGCCTTCTTCGCCGAGCGCTGCGAGCTGGGCCCGACCTGCCGCACTGGTGCCACCGAGCTCTACCGCGAATACCGCGATTGGGCCGAGCAGGGCGGCGAGCGCCCGATGTCGCAAGTTATCTTCGGCCAACGCCTGGGCGACAACCCCGACTTGCGGCGGGTCCGCGACGGCAACACGGGCCGGATGGTCTGGATCGGTCTTGGGCTTCGCTCCACGATGATCAGCCCGCTGCCCACCATCGCTCAGACCGCGCCTACGCCCAAGGCTTCCACACCTGCCGTCCCCGACCGAACGAAGGTCGAGCTCGAGCAGTTGGCCGAGCTGTTCAACTGATTGGGAGGCGCCGTTCGATGACTCGCTTTCCCACTCCCGCTCCGCTGAACAACCGCTCGTTCAATGCTCTGCTTGCCTTGGCGCCTGACGGCTGCCGCCCTACCTCTGGCCGCGCTCTCAACACCTGGGCATTCCTGAACCTGGCAGCGGCCACAGGCAAGCCGCTGCCGATGTGGCGGCAGACGATCGCTCGGCGGATCGACCATCTCATCGCCGCCGGCCTGGCTCCGGTCGCCGATCCCGAGGCGTTGGCTTCTCTCGCCCGCGACCTGGGGCTGACCGAAGAAGCGGACATGATCCGCCTGATCTGGGTGCTCAACCGCTCGCGCTGCCAGAGCTTTGCTGCCGCGTCCCGGCGCTGGCGGCCACTGGTCCGAAGCGCGGTGTCTGCTCCGAAGTGCGAGGCCTACAGCTAGGTACATCCGCCAAAGCTGGCGCACGCGGGCAGACTGACAATGGGTCCGAGCGAGAGGAGTCAGCCCGACACTTTGCGGGTGAAGGTTCGATCTGCGGCCGCGGAACTCTCGGAGAGGGTACGCGTATCCTCAGGCAGATGAGCCAACCAAGGGGGCACGCAGCCACAACCTCGACCGCCAATGCACCCAGCCGCTTCCCGTGGCCGGCCGTATGTTGGCCCGTGGTCGCGGTTGCCGGCGTCATGTTTGTCGGGCTGATGGCCCTGTCCGGCGCATACGGCTTCCACGGCGACGAGATGTACTTCATAGTCGCGGGCCAGCACCCCGCCTTCGGCTATGTCGACCAGCCGCCCCTGACGCCGCTGCTCTCGGCCGCGTCGGTGGCCCTGTTCGGGATCTCACCGACGGCCGTGCGGTTGCTGCCAGCGTTCGAGATGGCGCTCATCGTGATCCTCGTGGCGCTCATCGCGCGTGACCTCGGCGGCTCGGGCCGGGCGCAGGTCCTGGCGGCGATCACGGCCGCCCTGTCTGGCTACCTCGGCGCTGGTCATCTCAACTCCACGAGCGATCTCGATTTCCTGGCCTGGGCGATCGTCCTGTGGCTGCTGGTGAAGCTGCTCGCCGGCGCCGACCGGCGCCTCTGGCTGGTCCTCGGAGTCGTGACCGGGATCGGGCTGGAGAACAAGGACACACTCCTGTTCCTGGGCGCGGGTCTGGCGGTAGGACTCGTTCTCGCCCGGCGATGGGATGTCGTGCGCTCACCCTGGGCCTGGGCGGCCATTGGGATCGCGCTCCTGATCTGGGCCCCGAACCTCGCCTGGCAGGCGACGAACGGTTGGCCTCAGCTCACGATGGCGCAGGCCATTTCGCAATACGCCGATGACAACCGCAGCCAGATCGTGCCGCTGCTCTGGCTCTTTACCGGCCCGCTCCTGTTTCCCGTGAGCGCCGCGGGTCTGCTCTGGGTCCTGCGGGCAAAGCCAGCGGCTCCATGGCGTGCTCTTGGCATCGCCGCGGTTGTTGCCCTCTTGCTCGTCGTGATCAGCGGCGGCAAGGCCTATTACGTCATCGGTGTTGCACCTGTCTTCATGGCGGCCGGGGCGATCCTCCTGGACCGCTGGCTCGGTCGTGGCCACTTCCGCGTGAAGGCCGGAGGCTTCGTGACAGCGGCCGTGCTCTCCGGTGCCCTGATCGCCTACCTGACGCTGCCGCTCCTGCCGTTGGCCACCTTTGCCAAGTCGTCGCTTCCCGCCACGGTCCCCGACATTGCCAACGAAGTGGGCTGGCCACAGTTCGTGACTACCGTCGAGAACGTGGTGAGCTCATTGCCTGCGGACGAGCGCGCCCACGCCGTCATTCTGACCAACGACTACAGCGAGGCAAGCCCGCTCATCCTGCTCGGCACAGGGCTGCCGCCGGTCTACTCGGGCCACAACTCGTTTTGGTCGTGGGGACCCCCGCCCGCCGACCTCACGGTCGTGGTGCACGTGGGTGACTGGCGTCCCACAGACTGGAGCCAGCTCTTCGTCGGCTGCCATGTCGTCGCTCACATCGACAACGGGCTCGGCATCGAGAATGCCGAGCAGGGTAAGGCCGTCTCCGTGTGCACCGGCCTGCGAGCGCCCTGGACCATGCTCTGGCCAGAGCTTCGGACGATCAGCTAGATCCAAGACGGCGTCCTATCGGTGCGCCGAGAGGAGTAGCGCCGACACTATGCGGTTGATCGTGCGCCCTGGAACCAACGGCTTGGAGCGCAAAGCCTCGGCGTCGGCAGGCGCGCCATGTCACCTCTCGCCCTCCCCGGACGTCCAATGATCGTATCCTCGCCGCTTAGGCCAGGTTGACGGGTTGCTGAAGTGGGGGCCAGGCGATGAACGCCGTCGTGTCTTTTCAGACAACGAGAACCCCATGGTTCAGGGGACCAGCGGCGCTGCTGGTCGTCGCGTGTCTGGTGGCCGGCTGCAGCGTGGCCGTGGCCACCTCGTCGCCATCGGCCGGGCCGACGTCCTCACCTCAGCCGAGCGCGACGACCCAGACGTTGCCCAGCCCCTCGGAGAGCGTCACACCGGGTGAGATCCCCAGCGTCGGGCCCGCTCCCGCTGGCAGGTGGATCGGCATCCGGTGGATCTCGGCCGGAGCGGTGTTCCCCCAAGAACCCGTGGCCGGCACCGACAACGGCTCGTTCCTCCAGGTCAAGGTCTTCGGTTGGAGTCGGGGCTTCGTGGGCTTCCGGAACGCGATCGATGAGACCTACTCCCAGACCGGGCAGATCGTCAGCGAAAAGGACGTGATGGTCTCGACCGCCTCAACCGACGGCATCCACTGGTCGCCGGGCCGGGATCTCGACCTCACGGGCCTCGGATCTACGGTCAGCATCACCGGCGTGGCAGAGGGTCCAGCCGGACTACTGGCGGTGGGCCGCTTCCCGAGAGGCGTCTGCGGCGGGCCACCCACCGTGGACGTGCTGTGGGCATCGCCCGACGGATTGACGTGGACTCACGTCCCGCTGCCCGCCGACTTCGCGTCTTCCAGTGTCTACACGCTCGACGCGGGCTCGAGCGGCTACATCGCCACCGGGATCCTCAAGGACGGCGTGACGGCGGCCGTCTGGGTCTCGACCGACGGCAGATCGTGGCATCGGGCGCCCCTGCCGAAGACGACTTCCGGGACCGTGTTGGTCGACGGAGCGACGGCGTTCGCAGGCGGGTTCGTCCTCTCGGGCGCCCAGCAGATCCAGGTCGGCTGCGGCGAGTCGGTGCAGGTTCCCTCGGTCTGGGGGTCAGCGGACGCAAAGAGCTGGACCGCGCCCAAGCTGCCCGGGGCGATACCCTCAGATTCAACCTGGGTGGACGTCGCGCGGATCAGCGACCATGCAGTGATGGCTACCGCGTGGCTGTGGAACGCGACCAGCCAGGCCAGTTCTCAACTGGTCTGGGCGACCGGAAATGGCCGCACGTGGACGCCACTTGAGTGGCCTGCCAGCCTGCTCCGAGCGACCGTCCTCACCGACGGACAACGAGGCCTCGCATTCGCCGACCCGACCAGCGACTCCACTGGTCCCACCATCGCGACTATCGACGACGACCTGACCGTCACGACGTTGACCCAGTCCGGCGACATCCCGACCGGAGCGGCGATTGGCGGATCGACGTTCGCCTTCGGCCCGAGCGGAGTCGTCGTGCTGACCAACAACGGGCTCAACCTGTGGCTGGGTGTGCCGACCGCGTCCTGACCTACTCCCGTCAGATACGAGCAGGCGACGCCGCTCGAAGAGTCAAATGGGTGAGCAGATGTGATAGCTCACAGCGACCACAGTGAGAGACGCCATGGACACACCGATGGTCGTCTCTTTCGGACTTGAGGCCGAGATGACAGGCTAGCCGACGAGCCTCGGAACCGGCGCCGGGGTTAGACCGCAGGAATCCGGCAAGGGCGGATTTGCTTTGACCGACTCCACGAGGGCCAGGTGGCGCGCTCGTCGTGCCGATGGAAGGCGTGCTGGCTATCTTGGACGACGCCCCTATGGCGGAGTGGGCCTAGGAGCCTGCATACGGAATCCTGGTCGGGTTGCCCGTGGCACTTGCCCGACCCACGCGGACACCACGACCATCCTGGCATCATCAAGAAAGGGGGTGCGCCATGAACCTGTCGAGAAGTCGCGGTGTCCTAGCCGCGATCGTGCTGGCGATAGGCCTCCTGATCGCCGGTTGCGCGAGCGGATCGAGTCCGATTCCCTCGTTAATCCGGCGAGCCGGCCGCGCTCCACGTCGCGAATGTCGATGGCCCCGACGTGTCGCTTCTCATCGCGGGCAACGTCGTGGCCGTCGTCCGATGCGGCAGTTCGGCAAGCTTCGAGCCTGGCGGTTCGATGCCCAGCCTCCCGTGAGAGCTGACCGTCCGAGCGAGCGATGGAGAAGTCCTGCAGTCCGTGTCCGTGTCGGCCTTGCCCGAGGTGCTGCTAGTGCGCGGGCGTGGCGTCCTAACTGGGCCATGGCCGATGTCGTATGGACCGCCGCCAGATACGACGTGCGAGCCCGCGGCTTCCTAGGCGGCTACACCCGTCCGAGCAAGTAGCCGACGCCGGCCACCTGTGGCCACGCCTGGTCGCTCTCACGGGTCTACTCGAAGCACCTGGACAGCCATCGCCCCCGCCCGAGCTGGGCGAAGGTGTGCTCGACCTAGTAGAGCGGCGCGATCGGCACGAACCCTACTTGTCTAGGAGCGGGAGCCTTGATGACGACGCGAGCGCCGTGCTTGCCGGCGACCTTGGCCAAGCCCCGATAGC
>Ga0187869_10001480_pt1 | contig 21075 bp, 13 predicted proteins | sample June2016WEW_13_1_2_FD_132972 | JGI IMG/M metagenome (GOLD analysis project Ga0187869, IMG submission 132972) | Peatland microbial communities from SPRUCE experiment site at the Marcell Experimental Forest, Minnesota, USA - June2016WEW_13_100 | ecosystem: Environmental > Terrestrial > Soil >...
CATCATATTCATTGCGGCTTTAGCCGCTGAGGGACGGCAATTTTCAAACTGATTTTGGGTGGCGCAGCGGTTCACCGCTGCGATAACGACCTTGTTTTGATTGCGGCTTTAGCCGCTGAGGGAACGGCAATTTTCAAACTGCACCACTGCCTGTTTTTTAATTGCTCCTCGGAGATGGAAATCGCAAATTTCAAAATAGGATGTTCAGCATGCGTGTGATTGGTTGGCTCTTGTGTGTCGTGACCTTGGCGGTAACCGCGCTCGCAGGAAGTGGAAATCAGTCCGCCGCGCCCCAGCCGGATGCGCCGGCCGCCCCGCCATATCCGAATACGATCCTGATCACGCTCGACACCACCCGCGCCGACCGCATGGGGTTTCTCGGATCGAAGCGCGGGCTCACCCCGAACCTGGACGCGTTGGCTAGAGATTCAGCAGTATTCACACGTGCCTACTCCCAGGCTCCGCTGACGCCAAGCTCGCACGCGACCATTCTTACCGGTACCTACCCGCAGTATCACCAGGTACTCACTTTCCCCATACCCCTCGACAAGAATCTCCCCTACCTGCCCGATATCCTCAAGACGCATGGGTATCACACCGCCGCGATTGTCAGCTCTTTGGCGGTCGACCCCAAATGGGGCGTTCCTGGCTTCGAGCGCGGGTTTGACACTTACGACGCCGGTTTTAGCTGGGAAAAATATACCCCGAAGACCCGTTACCAATCCACCGAGCGCCGCGGGCGCGAGACGGTGGCGCACGCTGTGGCGTGGCTCGACAAGCGTCCGCCCGGGCCATTTTTTCTTTGGGTCCATCTCTTCGACCCACACGATCCCTACGAGCCGCCCGAGCCCTATAAAACGCGCTATGCCAAAGCGCTCTACGACGGCGAGATCGCGTATATGGATTCGGCGCTGGGAACGCTCTTTAAGCAACTCAAAGCGCTCGGTCTTTACGACGGAGCGGTCATCGCGGTGACCGCCGATCACGGCGAGTCGTTGGGGGCCCACGGGGAAGACCATCACGGCATTTTTGTGTATGACGAAACCATTCACGTTCCTCTGACCATCAAGCTGCCGAATAATCGCACCGCCGGGAAACGCGTCGAGAATCCAGTCGAACTGGCGGATATTATGCCGACACTGCTTGGAACCGCGGGGATCGAGGTGCCGAAGGAGGTGCAGGGCGCATCCCTGCTGGAGTTGATGAAGACAGGACCGGAAGGCGAAGCGGCGGCTGAGGCTTGGCGCGACCGGGCCGCCTTTTCCTCCGCCGATTACGGGCATGTGACCTTTGCCTGGAGCGCGGAGCAGTCGTTGCGTACCGCAAAGTATTTGTACATTCAGGCGCCGCGCCGCGAACTCTATGACAATGTCGCGGACCCGAAGGCGCAACACAACATCGCCTCCGCATCTCCGGCAGTGGCAGATACCTTGTCGGCCAGGCTGGCGGATTTCCTGCAGAAGACGACCAACACGCGCGAAATGCCCAAGGCCGCCCTGGACCAGTTAGAGGTGCATAAGCTGACGGCGCTCGGGTACGTCGCCACCGGCAGCAACTCTGTTTTGGCCTCTTCCCCGGAACATGGCGCCGATCCCAAGGACAAGATCGGAATTACCAATGACCTCCTGCGGATCAACGATTTTCTTCAGGATTACCAGTGCCCCAAAGCGGTGCCCTTGCTGCGGAAAACGATCGCCGACGACCCCAACATCGCCATCACACATTTCTTTCTGGGGGGATGCTACATGGAGGCAGGGGAGTATGAAAACGCGGCTCCAGAATTGCGCCAGGCAGTGAAACTGGACCCGGGTTTCACCTCGGCGGAGATGAATCTCGGCAAGGTATTACTGAAAATCAAAGATTACGACGGGGCTGCGACTGCCTTCGAGCACGTTGCCAAGTCGTTACCGAACTTTTTGGCCCCGCACATTTTCCTGGTGGTCGTCTACGCCAAGGCTAACCGCGTGCCGGAGGAAATCACGGAGTGCAGGAGGGTCCTGCAGGCTGTACCGGAGCACTTTGGAAGCAACCTGAATCTGGGGCGGTTCCTGGCGCAGTCGGGGGACCTCGAAGGGGCGATTCCAAGTCTGCAGAAGGCCGCCTCATTGCGGCCCACCGATCCCAGGCCACACATCTATCTGGCCGATGTTTACGCCAAGTTGGGACACCAGGCGGAAGCGGAACACGAGCGTCAGGAAGCCCAACGCCTGGGCGCGGTCCCAAATGATCCGGCGCTCGTATCGCCGGATACCAGTGATCCCGAGCCGAAGTGACCCGAGCCGAAGTGAAAGGTATGGCCATCCGCCCTCAGTCATCGGTTGCCAGACATTTTTTCCCCGAGCATGCTTTTCCCGAGCGTGCGCTTCCCGAGGATGATGGCAGAAGGAGAGTTTGTCTGACCGAAGCCCGTCCAGCTCTAGCCGCGGTTCGGCGGTTGTCGTTCGCGCTGTCGTTCGCGCTATCGTTCGCGCTATCGCTTGTCGTTGCTCTGACGACGCCTGCGCTGGCCGCGCCTCCTAAGGCGCCCGCTCCGCATCAAAAATCTCCTAACATTATCCTGATCACGCTCGACACCACGCGCGCCGACCGCATGGGATTTCTCGGTTCGAAGCGTGGGCTGACGCCGAACCTCGATGCTCTGGCGCGGCAATCGGCGGTGTTCACGCGCGCCTATGCTCAGGTTCCGCTGACGCCCACCTCGCACGCCAGCATTCTCACCGGCACCTATCCGCAATACCATCAAGTGGCCACTTTTGGGAACTATCTGGCGGCGGATCTGCCCTACGCCCCGGAGATCCTGCTGGCGCACGGATATCGCACGGCGGCATTTGTCGCCTCCATCGCCCTGCAGCCGGAGCCACCGTATGCTCCTGGCTTCGACCGCGGATTTCAGACCTACGACGCCGGTTTCAACAATGAAGGCCCGGGACAAGATCGCTACACCACCGTCCAACGTCGCGGAGAAGAAGTGGTGGCGCGCGCGCTCGCGTGGTTGAACAAGCACCCTAAAGGCCCATTTTTTATTTGGGTGCATCTGTACGATGCGCACGATCCCTATGATCCGCCGGAGCCCTACAAGACCCGGTATGCTTCGGCGCCGTATGACGGGACCATCGCATACGAGGATGCGGCAGTCGGGAAATTAATCAGGCAACTGAAATTGCGCGGCCTGTACGACGGAGCAGTGATGGCAGTGACGGCCGACCACGGAGAATCGCTGGGAGCTCACGGCGAAAATACACACGGGATTTTTCTCTACGATGAGACCATCCACGTACCGCTCTTAATTAAGCTGCCAGTTAAGCTGCCGCACACTAGTACCGGCGGGAAACCGATCGAAGAACGAGTTGAGCTGGTAGATATCTTGCCCACCGTATTGCAGGCCGCAGGCATTGAGATTCCGAAGCCGGTGCAAGGAGAATCGCTGCTGGGGCTAATGCTAATGAAGACAAAGGCGGGAGCGGCCGAAGACACGGGCGCGATCGAGCCCTGGCGCGACCAAGCCTATGCCGAGTCGGAGTATCCGCGGACCGAATTCGGCTGGAGCGCCGAGCGCTCGTTGCGGACAGGCAAGTATTTATATGTCCAGGCGCCGCGCCGCGAACTCTACGACCAGGCCGCGGATCCGCAAGCGGATCACAACCTGGCATCGTCCTCCATAGCGGTGGCCGACACGCTGTCCAGCGAACTGGAGGCGTTCCGGCAGAAGACGGCCAGCCAGCGCGAGGCTCCCCAGGCTGCTCTGGACCCGGCAGCACAGGAGAAACTGGGAGCGCTCGGATACATGGCCTCGGGCGCCGGTGTTTCGAAGGCATCTTCCGCCGATCATATTTCCGACCAAGGCGCCGATCCCAAGGACAAAATCGAAATTGCCAACATGATCCATCGCGCCGAAGTCCTGCAGCAAGACATGCACGCCGATGAGTCGATTGCACTGCTCGAGCAGGTGATCGCCAAAGAACCCGGCCTGTCGCTCTATTCCAAGTTGGGCAGTTGGTTGATGCGAAAAGAGGACTACCAAAAAGCCGTGCCGGTCTTGCGGAAGGCAGTGCAAATGAATCCGGATTCGCCGGGAGCTCATTTCCAATTGGCTAAGAGTCTGATGGCGATCGAAGACTTCAATGCCGCCATACCGGAATTGGAGAGCCTGGTTGCGAAGACGCCCAATGCTGTGGAGGCGCACAGCTTCCTGGAGTTGGCCTACGCCCGCACCAACCGCCTGTCGGAGGCCATCCAGGAGTGCAGAACGTTACTGCAGTACGACCCGGAGGACTACGGAAGCTACCTGATTCTTGGTCAGTCCCTGGCGCGGTCGGGAGATCCCCAGGCCGGGATAGCGACGCTGTTGAAGGCGGCTTCGCTTCAACCCCAAGACCCGCTGCCGCATCTCTGGCTGGCAGATGTTTACGATCAGATAGGCCAGAAGGCGGATGCTGACCAAGAGCGGGCTGAAGCCGAACGCCTGCGGAAAAGCCACGAACACGACGCAGCCGATCGTCTTCCCTAGTGTCCCGTCCCGCAAATTCGTAGCATAAATCTACCCTGTCACCCTGAGCGGAGCAAGGAAATCTACCCTGTCACCCTGAGCGCAGCGAGGCCAAGCGCGTAGCGGTTGGTCTGGCGGAGTCGAAGGGCCCCTACTCCTCCCATAACGTATCCAGAGCCGCACTGCCCCCCGTGATGCATAGCTGTTTCGCTTCAAATGCCATCAACTAATATCGCGTATTTGCGGGACACCACACTAGCAGCTTGCGGAAAAACGCCGGTTTCGTATCAGGGCATCGCTTTAGCGATGCCGTACTTTCTTCAGTTCAGATGCCCCCTTTAGGGGCTGGACATTGAAAGCCGAGTTTTTCAGCAATCTGTTCAGCCGCTGACGGACGCCAAATTTCGGTAGTCGTGCAGTTTGAATCGGTTTTGAAATGGCACGGCTTCACAGCCTGCGGAAAAACTCGACGTTGCACTTGATTTTGGGTGGCGCAGCGGTTCACCGCTGCGATAACCGCATTGTTTTGAATGCGGCTTTAGCCGCTGAGGGCGCGGTTCTCACTCAGAAGCGACTTTTTCCGCAACCTCTTCAGCCGTGCCGTAAGCACTGTGTTTTCCCTGCGGCTTCAGCCGCTGACGGACGCCAATAACTATGCGCTAACGCTCAGCGCATTGCTCGAGCTCTGCGTCTGACTCGCCGCGTTGGCATTGAGCAGGTTCAGAATGATCTCGTTATTGCTCTGCTGGTTGAGGTTGATAGTAAGTTGCTCGGCGGAACTGCTGTTTTGTCCCTGAGCGGGGCCGATGGAGACCTGCGGCCCTGAATTGCTGCTGCCGAGATTGATCGTGATCTCTTCCGGAGCAGCCGAGGGACTGGCCGACAGAGAGCCGCTGCCCTGGCCAAGATTGATGACGAGTTCCGGTGTCGCTGTCGTTCCGCTCGTTGCTCCGCTCGTCGATCCACCCGTCGATCCAGTCGATCCGCTCGAAGCGCCAGTGCCCGACGCGTCGCCGAAGTTGATGACGATTTCGGAAACTCCCGACGACGAAGAATTGCTTTCCTGGCCGAGGTTGATGACGACTTCCGGCGTTGTCGTTGCCGCTCCACTCGAAGCGCCGGTGCTGGACGCGCCACCGAGGTTGATGACAATCTCCGCAGCGTTGGAGTTGTAGGCTGAAACGGCCGCTTGCGCCTGCTGATCCTGCTTGCCGAAGCTGCCGGCAAGGCTGGCGTACGCCGACTGCGCCAACGACAGATTGCCCGATTGCAGCGCTTGGCCGATAGTCTGAAAATCCTGTTCCCGATCGGCATTCTGAAATGGTTGCCCATTTTTATTGGGGCCACCCGCGCCGAGGTTCGTCAGCACGGTGAAGTCCTGCTGCGCTGCCGTCAGGTTCCCGGCTTGTAGGTCTTGTCCGAGTTGGTTGAGGTCGGATTGCCGCTCCTGCCGGTAAGCTTGCAGTTGCTCGTAGATCGAATTCGTGTTGCCGGCGGGGCTTGCGGTGGTGCCGCTTGCGGTGTTGCTGCTGGCCGTCGTGCTGTTTACATTTACCGCGGACGCAGTGGCCTGCGCTGAAGTTGCCGACTGGCTTTGCTTGCTGGTAAGCGTGGCAAAGGCTGCCTGCGCTCCCGCTAAGTCGCCGGCTTGCAAGTCCTGGCCAATCGTTTCGAAACTCTGGGCGCGAGTGGAGTTGCTAAAAGGCTGGGCATCGGCGAAAGGTCCGCTCTGCCCGAGCGCAGCCAGAGTCGTAAAGTCCTGCTCCGCCGCACTCACATTTCCACTTTTAAGATCGCTGCCGAGCTGCTTAAGATCGGTCTGACGGTTCTGATAGAAGCTTTGGAGTTCCGCATAAATCGAAGTGCTGAAAGCTGCCACGGTTGACATAAGTCTCTCCCGACGGCCCCTCGCCGTCCCATCATCACGGGCACTCGCTTGCCGCCCTACAGACCATCATCGGTTGAAGCGCTGAATGACTTTAGAGGAAACGCAGAGTTACCGAAGTTCAATAACGACGCAGCAAAAGGTGGAAGCGAAACAGCAATATCGACCGGCTTCCGGCGGAACCGGAACCCATGCCGCGCTCCAGTAGTCACTGAGAACTGAGAACCGAGAACTGAGAACTCAAGCTCGGCCCATCAAGCTGCGCGCGCCGATTGCTCGCGAACAACCGCCGTCGGTTCGCGGAATCCTTTTACCGCGGCAATGCCAAGCGCGATGAAAATCACCATGACAATGATCTCCGTGACCACGAACGGCGGCTCCGACCCCTTCGGCGCCAGTGCGTGAAGCGCCGGTACCTTTTCGAAGAGCTGTGCGATCAGGACGAAAACGTTAAAGTAGAGCGCGATCACCGCCGTAATCACGTACTTTCCCCGCCAGTTCCGAGCCAGGTGATGGCGATAGCGCGCCAAGATCGCGACTCCGAGCGCCACGAGCGATACGATGCCCACCCCAATCGCCGGCGTAAAACCGTGATACGGAAACATGAAGCCGGTCACGCTCGTGGCCACCGTTGTGGAAAGAAAGAGCGCCGTCCACCCGCCGCGGTTCTTTCCTGAGATCAGTCCCAACACCACCACCAGACCCGAGACAATCCCCACCAGGCTCAGGTCGACGTGGAACAAAGTGAACCCTGTCATACCGGGAATCATAGGTGCCTCCCTTGAATCCGTCGATATTACGACACCGCCGCGGAAATTGCGACAACGCGCCAGCGAACAAAGCGCATCACACATTTGTCGCATTTTCCTTTTTTTCGCTCCGCCATTATAATCGCCATTCGCCGCAATCGGGTGCAAGCGTTGGCGCAAGCGTTGAAGGAAGACAAGCCCGGACAGGAGGGTACATCGTTCCTGACGGCCCTGGCCCCCGGTCAGACCCTCGTGGCCAGTCCGGTTCTGTATTCGGTCAAGTTGTGCGTGCGTTCGAATTTCCTGGAGGCCCTTTTAGGAACATGAAAAAACTTGTCCACTTCGCTCTGGCTGCCCTTTTTCTTCTGGGCATCGCTTCCGCTCAGAACCTTCCGCCCATCAATGTATTTGGCGGCTTCTCCTACTACAGCTTTGATGAGCCGGGAAACCTGACCTTGGGTACGACTGCGACCCGGCTGGGTATGAACGGCTGGGACTTCTCCGTTTCTGCCTTCCGCTTTCATCACCTTTCCGCCGAGGCAGACATCAGCGGCCACAGCGTCAACAATTGCCAATACGACAATACCTCCACCACTTACAACTGCAGCAATCTCTCCTACATGTTTGGGCCGCGTTATAACCTTCGAGAAGGCTCCAAGCTCACATTCTTTGTCCATGGCCTGGTTGGGGAAGACGATGCCACACTTGTGTACAACGGGAGTTCCTTGTCTGACAACTCGCTGGCGTTCGCTGCCGGCGCCGGCGTCGATTATTGGGTCACGCACCACATAGGAGTGCAGTTGGGCCCGGTCGATTACATCTACACCCGCCATCTCAGCGACTTCGACCTTTCTAGCCAAGACAACTTCCGCGCCTCCGCCGGAGTCGTTTTCCGATTTGGCGGCGAATCTTCGGGTAGCCCCTCGCCGAAGTCCCACCCCGCTTCCTCTTCCAGTCAACCTTCCACTGCAACCCGTCAGCCGGCTCAACCGGCTCAACCTTCGATGAATGTCTCCGGTCGCGGCATGGCAATCAATGCCCTCGGCATCGTGGTTGTGCCCCAGGAATTTGATGGAGCCAAAATTCTGGAGATCGATCCCGTCGGCGTTGGAGCGATGGCATCCATGAAGGCGGGCGATCTGATCAAAACCGTAGATGGCAAGCCCGTACGGACGCCGATGGAACTGCTCGCAGAACTGTCGGACAAAACCGGAAAAGTTAAAATCGGCATTCAGCGTGGCGATTTCTCAACGGAGACGCTGATCCTCCTCGGCACTCACTGAGGACGGGGAAACGTAAAACTGGTGCGCCCGGAGAGATTCGAACTCCCGACCTACAGCTCCGGAGGCTGCCGCTCTATCCAGACTGAGCTACGGGCGCACGGCCGATTCCAATAGTGTACATCGCTGATACAAGCGTCTCAACGCCTGCGCAGTAGAGACGCGGCTTGCCGCGTCTCAGCAGTGAGGGGGACGCTTGCCTCTCGGCGTCAGCCCTCGACCGCCGCCAGCGAACCCTTCTTCCGCCGATTCGATTGCAGAATCTTCTTCCGCAGCCGCAACGACTTCGGCGTCACCTCGACAACCTCATCGTCGGCGATGAATTCAATCGCCTGTTCAAGATTGAGATTGCGGTAAGGAACCAGCCGGATCGCCTCGTCCGAAGTTGAAGCGCGCATGTTAGTCAGCTTCTTCTCGCGCACAATGTTGACGTCAAGATCGGTGTCCTTGGCGTTCTCCCCAATGATCATGCCCTCATAAACTTCCACGCCGGGGCCGGCAAAAAGTATGCCGCGCTCCTGCAGATTGTAGAGCGCATAGGAGGTCGTAACTCCAGGCCGGTCGGCAATCAGCGCGCCCGTCGGGCGATGCGGAATTTCGCCCTGCCACTCGATGTATCCATCAAAAAGCGCATTCATCACGATAGTGCCGCGCGTGTCGGTCAGGAGCGTGCTGCGCAGTCCAATCAGCCCGCGGCTGGGCACGCGGAACTCCACGCGCACCCGCCCATAGCCGTGATTGTGCATGTTGGCAACTTCACCCTTGCGCGACCCGACATGCTCCATCACCACGCCAACGAATTCTTCAGGGATATCGACGGTGAGGTGTTCGACCGGCTCCATCAGCTTGCCGCCGATGTGCTTGGTGACGATCTCCGGCTTGCCGACCATCAGTTCGTAGCCTTCTCGCCGCATCATCTCGATCAGAATCGAAAGCTGTAACTCGCCACGCCCCAGCACCTTGAACGAGTCGGTGCTGCCTGTCTCTTCCATGCGCAGCGAGACGTTGGTGAGCAGCTCTTTATCCAGCCGCTCGCGCAGGTTGCGCGAAGTAACATAGTTGCCTTCGCGTCCGCAAAACGGAGACGTGTTAATGGTAAAGAGCATCGCAATCGTAGGTTCATCGATGATGATCGGCGGAAGCGGCGCGGGATCGACCGCGCTGGTAATGGTTTCGCCAATCGTGATGCCTTCAACGCCCGCCACGGCAATAATGTCGCCGAGCGATGTTTCCGTAATGTCTGTGCGCTTCAGCCCAGAGAAGCTGAAGAGCTTGGTAATTTTTGTCTTATGAAATGATCCATCGCGCTTGGCGATCGCAACGTCTTCGCCAGTCTTCATCGTCCCGGAAAAAACGCGGGCAATGGCCAGGCGGCCGAGGTAGTCGCTGTAATCGAGATTCGCGACCAGGATCTGCAACGGCCCATCCTTGTCTCCTTGCGGCGCCGGAATGGTATCGACGATCGCCTCAAACAAAAGACGCAGATCTTCGCCCGCCGCTCCCTGATGCACAGCCGCCGTACCCGCCTTGGCATTCGTATAGAGAACAGGAAAATCAAGCTGCTCTTCCTTGGCATCGAGATCAATAAAGAGGTCGTAAACCTCGTTGAGAACTTCCTGCGGACGCGCGTCGGGCCGGTCGATTTTATTAATGACGAGAATCGGCTTCAGATTCGCTTCGAGAGCTTTGCTCAGCACGTAACGCGTCTGCGGCAGCGGCCCTTCGCTGGCATCGACCAGCAGCATGACGCCATCGACCATCTTGAGCGCCCGCTCCACTTCGCCGCCAAAATCGGAGTGCCCGGGCGTATCCACGATGTTGATTTTTACTCCCGCATAAAACACAGCCGTGTTCTTGGCAAGAATGGTGATGCCGCGCTCGCGTTCCAGATCGTTCGAGTCCATGACGCGCTCGGCCACAGTCTCGTTGTCGCGAAACGTCCCGCTCTGCCGGAGCATGGCGTCCACCAGCGTGGTCTTGCCGTGATCCACGTGGGCAATGATAGCGATGTTGCGAATACTCGGATTCAGATCGAAAACTCCTCAGGACTGCAAATTAGGGCTTACTACTACTTTACTATGGCGAGGAGTTTCGCAGCTGTTGATCGAGGCGACCGTGTGGTGACGGGGCTTCGCCCCGTCCCAGCGGGGCAGAGCCCCGCCACCACACGACCTTCAACGGACAGGCGGCGACGGGGCGCTTTTCTTCCGACTTTCATTGCCGCGGCGGCCCAGATTCGTTGACGCTTGTTGCAGGGCGTAGAGCAGGACTGCAGCCTTTTTCGGATCGAGCCGGCGGTGAAGCAAATGATCGCAGACCTTACCAAGCGCTCGCTGGATCGAGTTGGCGTCTTCGAGGAGGGGCAAGAAGAACGGCGCGGGCGGGAACTTGGCGGAGCCGTTGACATCTTGTAGCAGGGGCCGCTGGCGGTCGTGATAGTAACAGAACTGCTGGTTGCGGAGGGCTGGCGATCCGCACTGCGATCCATTGGTTTTGATGTGTTGACACTGGGGGACGGTATAAGTGGGCATTATGATTGCTCCTGAAATCAGCTGTTGGTTAGTGGCCCCCCTCCTCCTATCTTTTTTGATCTTTTAGAATCATCGGGTTAGGGGCAAAATCTTGGAATCAAGGGACTTATATGGAAAGTCTTCAAGAATAGGGACTTAGCAGACTCAAGGTTGTCAAAGAGCGCGCCGAGAATGGTTGTCACGAAGCTCGTGGAGCCGTCTCCAGAGGCGGGCACAGTTCTCGATGCTGCACTGTCGGGGAATCATCGCACTGATTTTGGTGCATGTCTGTGATGGCGGCACGAGAAAAATGTGATGAAAAAATCTTGGGGTCGCGGCGTTCGTGGTTCCCACCCTTCGCAAAGTACGCGAAGGATGGGGCACCCCTTATGTTGGTTATGCTGACGAGGTCAAAAGCCTGGCCACCCGCCCTCGGGCTGCCCTACTCTCATTGCCCAAAGATTAGGGGCTTCATTGCCAAGCCGAACTCGGTTGGAAACTCGTTGCGAAGCATCATACGTGCCAGAACGCGGCACAGAGGGAGCCATTTGTTGACTTGCTGGATGTGTTCCAGCTTGTCCAGAGTGATCCGTATTTCTCCGGTCTTCAACAGAGCATGGGCAATGCCCACTCGCAGAGGATTGAGATGTTTCTCTCGAACCCAGCCAATCTTTTGTCCTCTTACATCGGCGGGCACAATCTGGTCGAGTGCGAGTGCGTCCCACTGCGCCCTCCATGGATACACTTCTTTCAGCAGTGCGAGAATTTCATTAGTAGTGGAAGGAACGATCTCACGAAAGCGTCGAACCTGTTGCCCCGCCTGTTTTGCAGCTTCATTCGTTCTGCTCCGCCGGTGCGGGATGCTTTCAATGATTTTGTAGAAACAAAGGAAACGGTAGAAGCCGCTGTTGCTGTTCATACCTTCGCGATATAGGCTGGCATATTGACAGAAATCGTCAGTCAGCATCGGCGTGACGCCGCCTGCGAAGGTCATCTCGAACGGCGGTGTGCGCACTCGGAGCGAGCTTATGTGCGTTTGGAGGTCGGTGACTTGGATTGTCTCGACGTGCACGGGAATATCCAAGTGCAACGACCATGCACTCAGGAAAGGTGATATCACCTGATATGCGAGTGTCTCTGCGTCTTGAAAACTGCTGGCGTAGAACTCCTCGGCAACCAGCTTTCCCAGGTAGCCATTGTCGTTGGGCAGCCCCTTGAATGCGATCTGCTGCCCGTGTCCTGTTGCCTGCATCACGACAACTACGGCATCTTCTGGTTTGCGCACCTTTAACGGCTTGGTGATAGCTAGGTGCGAGTCGCCAATGATTTCATCGATGAACTTGTGCTCACGCTCGGCTGTCAACGGATAGCCCGGACGCGAAAGTAAGAACTGTACTTTGTATTTTCCGGGCGCCCCGGTGAGTCTCTCAGGAGGTTTCTGCCCCGCTTTCAGCGGGACTACCCAAAGCTGGTGCTCCTCCCCCGGAACTCCCCACGGTTTTCGTGAAACGGGCATCGCAGCCTCCTTGCGTATCGCAACGGGTGTGCTTTTGTTTAGGCAGCACTTCTTGAATTTCTTGCCGCTCCCACACGGACAGGGATCGTTTCTCCCCGTTGTTTTGCCCATAGAGCACTCTCTCTCCCGCATGGTGTAGCGGCTAGCGCTCCGCAGTCTCGAGCAATTCCGCGCCGATTTACGCAGTCACTTCCGCCCGCGTTCGCAGCTGATACCAGAACACAATCGCGATCAGCGAGAACACAAAGATGATGGTCGAAATAGCATTGATCTCCGGAGTGATGCCACGCCGCAGCCGTCCCCAGATTTCGAGTGGGAGCGTGTTGTCGCGGCCGATCAGGAAGAAGCTGACGGCGATTTCGTCCATGGATAGAGTGAAGATCAGGAGCGCTGCTCCTATGATGGAGAGCTTTAGATTGGGGACGGTGATGCGCCAGAAGGTTTGCCAGTAAGTCGCTCCTAAGTCGAGCGAAGCTTCTTCCTGGGCGCGGTTTAGTTTCTGCAGTCCGGCGAAGACTTCGGTCGTGGCTACGGAGATTAGTGCGGTGCCGTGGCCCAACACGATGGTTAGCAGGCTTAGTTTTACTTCGGCTACTCGGAAGAGCATGAGTAGCGACAGGCCGGTGATTATGCCGGGTAAGATCAGCGGCAATAGGACCAGGCGGCGGAACAGAGCTTTGCCGGGGAATTGGGCGCGATCTAAGGCTAGCGCGGCGGGGATTCCGAACGCCAGAGCGATTAGCATGGCCGCTAGAGCTACTATGAGGCTGTTTAAAACTGAATCCCAAATCGGCCCGTCGTTGAATAGGATGCGATACCAGTTCACGGTTAGGTCGCGCGGGGGGAAGCCTCCTACGCCTTGTCCGTTGAAGGAATAAAGGATGAGGATGGCAATGGGCAGATAGAGGAAGGCGAAGACGGCTAGCGCCTGCGCCTTGAGCCAGCGAGGGCTTTTGACTAGCGACTCCGACGCGCTCACGAGAAACTCCATTTCTTCTCCAAGCGCTCGGAGAAGAAGATCAAGGCGAGCACCAGCGCCAACATGCAGAGCGAGATGGCGGCGCCTAGCGGCCAGTTATAGGCGGCTCCGAAGAGGCTGACCACTATGTTTGAAATCATGATGCCGCTCGGGCCGCCTAGCAGGAGCGGCGCTAGAAAATCTCCGAGGCTTAGAACGAAGGCGAAGGTTGCTCCGGCCAATACTCCGGGGATGGAGAGCGGGAAAATCACGCGCCAGAAGGTTTGCGCGGGCGTGGCTCCCAGATCGTGCGAGGCTTCGACCAGATTGCGCGGAATGTGTTCGAGCGATGCGTAGATCGGCAGGAAGGTGAAGGGCGTATAGATGTGCGTCAATGTAAGCACGACGGCGAATGGGCTGTAGAGCAGGAAATCCAGCGGATGGCTGGTTAGGTGGACATATTGCAGCAGCGTGTTCAGGACGCCGTCGGTACCGAGAATCGTCTTCCACGCGTAGGCGCGAACCAAGTAACTCACCCACAGCGGGATGATTACTAGCTGATAGTAGAGATCTTTTCTGCCGCCGGCGTGGAAGGAGAGGAAGTAGGCTAGCGGATAGCCGAGCAGCATGGAGAAGAACATCACGCGGGCGGCGATCCACATGGAGCGCAGCAGTGTCTGCCAGTAAACGGGCTTGGTCAGGAGTTCGTGGTAGTTGTCGAGGTTCCAGGAATGCACGATCGATTGCGACTCGGAGACTGACCAGAAGCTGTAGCAAAACATCAGCAGGTAGGGCACGAGCAGAAACACGGCAACCCAAGCGAGCGGCGGGACGGTGACGGCGGTGCGGTAGGCGCGGGAGAACATCAGTGCTGCTCCTCATTATTATTATTGAAACCGGAGTTGAGACTGGTTGGGCGGACGGGAATGGCGTCAGCGGCAGAGAATTCAAATTCCAGCGGATCGTCGATCGGGGTTTGGGAATTGGGCAGATCGCGGCTGGCGGTGCGGATGGTCAGGATTTGTCCGCCAGCGGACTCGACGCGCAGAAGGTCAGTGGCTCCGTGAAAAGCCTGATCGCGAAGCTTGGCTGAAAAGCGAATCGCCGCGTTACTGGTTGGCGCCGCGCTCGCCGGGCGAATGCACTCTGGACGCAACGAGAACAACGCGGCGCCATCGGGCAGGGAAGTGGGCCAACTCAGCCTGCCGCAAGTGGCCGTGCCTTGGCGAACGTCGGCTCGCATTAGATTTGTGTGTCCGATGAATTGCGCGGTATACGAAGTCGCCGGACGATTATAAATTTCGCGCGGGCTGGCGACTTGCTCGAGTTCTCCGGAACGCAACAGAGCGATGCGATCGGACATCACCATTGCCTCTTCCTGGTCGTGCGTGACGAAGATGAAGGTGATGCCGACTTCGCGCTGGAGCGCTTTGAGTTCGACCTGCATCTGGCGGCGCAGGTTGGCGTCGAGTGCGGAGAGCGGTTCATCGAGCAGCAGCAGACGCGGACGATTCACCAGCGCGCGGGCTAGCGCTATGCGCTGCTGCTGTCCGCCACTGATCTTTGAGGGCTTTGACTTGGCGTAGGCGGACATTTTGACCTTGGCCAGCGCTTCGGCGACGCGAGACTCAATTTCAGCGGCCGGGCGCTTGGCGATCGCTAATCCATAGCCGACGTTTTGTTCGACGGTCATGTGCGGGAATAGCGCATAGCTCTGGAAGACGGTGTTCACGCGGCGGCGATAGGGAGGCTCGGTGTCGAGGCGCTCGCCCGACATCCAGACTTCTCCGGCGGTGGACTGCTCGAAGCCGGCGAGAATTCTGAGCAGCGTGGTTTTTCCCGAGCCGCTCTCGCCGAGAATGGTCAGGAATTCGCCTTCGGCGATTTCTAGCGAGATGTCTCGCAGCACGATGTTCTTGCCGAAATGCTTGGCGACTTTGCGGATCGAGAGCAGGGGATTCGGGTTTGGCTCATGGCTGATTGATACTCCTGCGGGTTCTGACGTTGTTGCCATGGCTTTCTTATTGGCGCTGTTACTTTTCGCGGACAGGCGTCTCCGCGCTACACGGGCTTTTACTGCGTTGCTTTTACTTCGTTCCAGATCTCGTTGTACTTGGCGCGGCGCGGAACATTCTGCCAGAAATAGAGGCGCCTCTGGTAATTGTCTACATCGTCGAGGTGCAGGTTTTTCACTTCATCCGGCGTCATGTACTGGGCGGCGTGCGGATTCGCGGGCGTGTATCCGGTCACGTCGGTGACTTTTTTCTGGGTCTGCGACTGGATCATGAACTCCAGAAATTTGTAGGCCAGATCTTTGTTTTCGCTGCCGGCGGTGACCATGAGATGATCGATCCATCCCGTAGTGTTTTCCTTGGGAATGGTTTCGCCCACGGGGAAATTGCTTTTACGCAACTGATTGGTCATGAGCGGCCAGCCCATGGCGATCACAACTTCGTGGTTCTGGAAAAGGTTAGTCAGTTCGCCGCCGGTCGACCAGATCTTGCGAATGTTGGGCTTCAACTCCACCAGTTTTTTCCTGACGGCGTCGAGTTCCTCATCGCTCATGTTATAGAGATGACCGGGATCAGGCTTGTCGTAGCCGAGCACCTGGGCCGCCATGTAGACGGTAGAGAGATCGTCCCACACGGAAACTTTTCCTTTCAGCTTCGGATCCCACATGACGTTCCAGCTTTCGGGAGGATTGGGGAACGCGGTGGTGTCGTAAATCATAGGGTCGGGCCCCCACATGAAAGGCACGCCATAAACATCGCCCTTCACCCGAACCAGCGACAGCGAAGTAAGTTGCGGCGAAAGCTGGCCGTAGCTGGGCAGTTTGCCGAGATCGAGTGGCGCTGCGAGACCGGAAGTTGCAATCATCGTGGCCACGTCGCTCGAGGGAGAGATCACGTCGTAGTTACCCGAACTGCCACCGCGCAGTTTGGCGACCAGTTCGTCGCTCGATCCCATGTAGGATGCCGACACTTTGCAGTGATTTTCTTCCTCGAAGGCCTTGACGTAAGAAGGATCGGCGTAACCTTCCCAGACCAGCAGGTTCAGCGTGGGAGTTTTTTTTGCGCACGATCCGCAGAATACGAGCAATAGGACGGCGAACGACGCGACTGTTATTCTGCGCAACATTATTTATCCTCCGTCGTTGATTGCGAACGCGATCGCGACCTCAGCGGCTAAAGCCGTCGATGAAAATAAGCGAGTTACCGCAGCGGTAAACCGCTGCGCCACCCAAAACCAAGTGCAACACCGAGTTCTTCCGCATCCTGCTAGAAAGTGGGCGGAGTGTTGACCCACAACAGCCAGGTCTCGCTGCGGCCGGGATTTTCCCAGTGATGCGGTGTGGTGCTCTCAAAGCAAAAGCTGTCGCCGCGCTTCAGATGGTACTCGTCGCTGGCCAGAGCGATCTTCAGCTCTCCGCGCAGCACAAAAAGGAATTCTTCGCCTTCGTGAGCGTAGGACTCGCCACTGCCAGCTTGGGGTGCAATGCGGAACAGGTGTGGCTCCAACACTTTATTACCCCAGGCGAGCAATTCCATGCGCACGCCAGAACCGGCCTCCAGCACCTTGCGCTTGTCCGGGCGCACCAATCGCGGATTCGAATCGGTGGCATCGAAAAAATCGAGAATGTTGGTGCGGTAGTAGCGTGCCAGTCGGCGCATTGTGCCGACGGAGGCGCTCATCTGCGAGCGTTCGAGAGCGCTTAAGAAGCCAATCGAAATTCCCGCTGCCGAGGCGACTTCGGCGAGGCTGCGGCCGCGCCGAGTCCGCAACTGGCGCAAGCGAGCGCCTATGGTTTTTCCTGCCGCGCCGCTGCGGCTGGCCGGTGGAGTACCACCTTCGCGCTGCAGCAGATGCACGATGGCCGCCGCGTTCAGTCCGCGGACCTTGCGCAGGTAACGCGCTTTTTTCAGCACGCGCACGTCGTCGTTGGTGTAAAGACGGTACCGGCTTTTGGTACGTGTGGGGTGCGTCAGCCCAACCGTTTCCCATCCGCGGATCGCCGACGGAGAGATCCCGACTAAGCGGGCCACGTCACCGATTTTGAGATAAACCTGCGCGTCGATCGACATAAGTTTGAAATGTGCCTGCTGGTCGCGCCGCGGGACATGCTTTTCCGCTTGACAGAAAGCGGCAGAGTCTCTAACCTTGCGCGATTATAGCAAGGTTAGTGTTTTGCGCAAGCTCGTTCGGATCTAACAAATTGCCCCCGAGAATTGGAGGATCTGTCCCATGCTGCCCTCGAAGCCGTTTCGAATGTCTTGCTGGATTGCCGTTTTCACCTGCCTGATCTGCGGCGTGCTCACGTTTGCCCAAGGCACGGGTGGACGCATCCTCGGCCGCGTCTCCGATCCCAGCGGCGCCGTGCTGGCGGGAGTGAGCGTCACACTTACGAACGACGCCACCGGCGTGAGCAGCCAGGCCACCACAAACAGTAACGGCGACTACGGCTTCCCCCAGGTTCCGGTTGCTACCTATCGCATGGAATTCGACCTCACGGGCTTCAAGAAGAGCGTGCAGCGCGGCGTGAACGTCGATCTCAACCAGATCGTGACGGTTAACTCGGTGTTGCAGATCGGCGCAACGAAAGAGACGGTCGAAGTGACCTCAGAAGCGCCGCTCGTCGATACCACCAGCACGCAGTTGGGCGCGGTCATGGACGCGCGGCAGGTCTCGAACCTGCCACTCGACACTCGCGACACCTACCAACTTCTGCAACTGCAGCCGGGAGTGATGTCCACCGTCGGTTCCAGCAATACGCTCATTTACGGGAGCGACAATGCAGGTGCGGTGTCGGTGAATGGTGGCCGCGGACGCTCCAACAATTTCAGCGTCAATGGCGGGGACGCCAACGACCTGTTCGCCAACCTTCCGACGGTGCAACCTTCGCCCGACAGCATTGAGGAGTTCCGCGTTCTCACCAATACTTTCGACGCGGAATACGGGCGCAACTCGGGTTCCGTCGTCAACGTTGTGACCAAGTCAGGGACCAACGACCTGCATGGCAGTGTCTACGAGTTCTTCCGCAATAAAGTGCTCAACGCCAATAATTACTGCCTTACTGCGGCAGACGAACTTCCTTGCGACAAGCCCCAGTTCAATCAGAACCAGTTTGGTGGCACTTTTGGAGGACCGATTAAGAAGGATCGAACGTTTTTCTTTGCCTCCTACGAAGGCCGCCGCATCCGTCAAGGCATCCAATCGCCGGCTGTCACCGTGCCCTCGGCTCAGGAGCGGCCGAGCGCAACCCAACCTTATGCGAATTTCAGTGACATTGGCGGATTCGACACTCAGAATCCAGGCACCGCGGTATTGAACAACCCGCAGCTTCTCGATAACCGCCCAGGATGCGATCAGGCTGTCGGTTATCCTTCAGGAATCCCGGCTGGCACTCTTTACACATCTATTTTCCAGAACAGTCAGATCCCACTGGCTTGCATGGACCCCACTGCAGTTGATCTGCTGCAGTTTGTTCCCACTCCACCAAACGGTTTTCTGATCAGCACGGTCCCGACCGAGGCCGTACGTGGCGACCAGGTCACGGCCAAAGTCGATCATCGGCTGAATGACAAGCAGAACCTGAGCATCTATTACTATTTCAACGACGATCGCACGCACAATCCTTTCGCCAACTTCGAACTGGCTGGCGCGGATCTCCCCGGCTTTGGTGACATTGTGGCGGAACGCTTCCAGCAGTGGAACATTACTCACACCTGGACCATCAGCACGAGCACGGTGAATGAATTCCGTTTCAATTACAATCGCGAGGGCCAACAGACATTCCAGCATCCGGCAAATACCGAACTGGTGCAGAAATCCTGTCCCCCGCCTCCTTCCTGGCTTACCGCCCCCGTGCCCTGTTTTTATGGTGACGGTTCCACTGATCCGAGTGGAAGTCTCTATGGAATTCATCCGTATCTTGGCGCCAGCCGCGAGGGACTCCCCTACATCGCTATTTCGGGAGGATTTTCCGTCGGCAACGATTGGGAAGGAGAGCTTCCGCAGACGGGGAATTCGTTCCAGTGGGCCGACAGTTTAACCAAGATTTCGGGCAATCATACGATGAAGTTTGGCGTGGATATTCGCCGGCAGCAGTTTAACCAATTTTATTATTACAACGTGAACGGAGAGTTTAACTATTACGGGGGAGGGCCGAACGACACTGGTTCCGCTAATCTGTTTCCCAATTACTTGTTGGGCCTTGCCGATACATACGGGCAAGGTTCGGCTCAAAACGAAGAGGTGCGCAACACCGGACTCTACTTGTTCGCGCAAGACAGCTGGAAGATAAGGCCAAATCTTACTTTGAATTATGGGCTGAGATGGGAGTTGAACACCCCCTTGGCGGATCGGTCCCAGCACGTCGAGACTTTTCGTCCCGGTCAGTCGTCCACGATCTACCCATGTGGGGGTCCTAATACCGATTGCACGTCGCAAGACGCCATTGGATTGGTCGTTCCGGGCGACCCCGGCGTTCCTCCGGGCATGACCACAACGTATTACAAGGCGTTTGCTCCCCGCATCGGCATTGCCTGGAGTCCAGGGAGCTCTGGCAAGACCAGTATTCGCGCTGGTTGGGGACTTTTCTATAACCCTATCGAGCAGCTTGTGCTGGCACAATTCGGCGCTGAACCTCCGTTTGGTGGCAGCACGACAGTCTCCGAGACGCAATTTAACCTGCCTTTTGCGGGTCAGGACTACAATCCCGTCACACAACTCGGCACCACCTATCTGAATCCGTTTCACGGTGTCATCAGCCCCGCCCGTGGGACCATGCAGAATTGGGCACAATTCGAGCCGATCGATCTGTACGGCGATTTTCAGCCGCATCTGCGGTCGCAGTATTCCGCGCAGTACAACCTGACTGTCCAGCGGGAGTTAACCAAAGACACGAAACTGGAAATCGGCTATGTGGGATCGCAAGGGCATCGCTTGCTGGCAACGCATGACATCAACTACTCGAACCCGCAGACCTGCCTCGATCTCGACAGTATTCTCGGCGCTGGAACCTGTGGACAGTTCACCGAGGACGCTCAATTCTTCATCCCCTCGGGAACGGTTCTGCCCGTACCCTTGCACTTGCCGTACGCGCAAAACAAGACTGTGATCCCCGCTGGCACAATCGTTGGGCCGAACGGCATCACGCTGACTGGTTTGCGTCCATACTCGTCGCCCCAGTGCGATCCAATGACCGGTGTTGGCTGCCCAGTCAATCCCGTGTTTACCGGCATCTTTGCGGAGGACACAATTGCCAGCTCAGCCTATAACTCATTACAAGTTTCGTTAGACAAACGCTTTGCCCATGGGCTCCAATTCACTGCGGCATATACGTGGAGCAAGTCCATTGACGAGGCCTCCAGTTTCGAGGGGATATTGAATCCACTTCCAAACGCCGATAATTATGCGTTGTCGCTCTTCGACGCGCGGAACCGGTTCGTGATTAGTTATTTCTGGGATATACCCGTAAGAAAATACAGCGGCTTAGCCGGGAAACTGCTCGATGACTGGGCATTATCGGGTATTACCACTTACCAGACCGGATTTCCCATTCGGATCACTTCCTCTTCCGACAATGAGCTGATGAACAGTGATGATTTTGAACTCCCCGGGGAGCCCAATCAGATCGCGCCCTTTTCTTGGCAGAGGCCGCAGTCCAACGGCAACTATTATTTCAACAACCC